>Ga0307375_10002697_pt1 | contig 18000 bp, 13 predicted proteins | sample TR1MG_FD_202531 | JGI IMG/M metagenome (GOLD analysis project Ga0307375, IMG submission 202531) | Soil microbial communities from Risofladan, Vaasa, Finland - TR-1 | ecosystem: Environmental > Terrestrial > Soil > Coastal area > Acid sulfate soil | place: Finland: Risofladan, Vaasa | collected... | reverse complement strand
AAGGGTTCGTGGTCAGCGAGCAGGGCGGCCAGTGGGGCACCGCGATCGAGGTCCCCGGCACCGCAGCGCTGAACAGCGGGGGCAACGCCTGGACTAACTCGGTGTCATGCGCGGCGGCTGGCCAGTGCGCCGCAGGCGGGTACTACACCGACGGCTCAGGCAGCGCGCAAGCGTTCGTGGTCAGCGAGCAGGGCGGCCAGTGGGGCACCGCGATCGAGGTCCCCGGCACCGCAGCGCTGAACACGGGCGCGGATCACACTAACGGCGGGGCCCAGGTCCTTACGATGTCGTGCGCGACAGTGCGCAGTTGCGGCGCCGGCGGGTCGTACACAGGGCTATACACCAACAACCCAGGACACTGGCAGGCGTTCGTTGTCAGCAGGCCCTAGCGATTCCTGGTCACTAGAAGGCTAAGGCAGGGCATTGCCAGGCCTGCAGATTACCGAGGCCTCAGTATGGTCTCGCAGTTACGGTCATGCTTGTCAGGGTTAGGGCTGGAAGTTAGACTTGCTGCGGCTATTTTCACCTATGGTGCGGGGACTGCTATGAGTACGAAACCAACGATTCTCTTGCGCGCCGCTCTAATAGCCGTCCTCCTTGTAATGACCGTCGCGGCCTGCGGCCCTAATCAGGCCGCCGCGAAGCCCCTGTCCCCCGCACAGAAGATTCACTTGGCGGTCGCCGAGGTCAAACAGCTATCGCCCCTCCAGACGGCCGCCAGCTTCTGCATGCGCGGCATCCTGGGCGCGGCCAAGGATGAGTCGATCCAGAAGGCGCTGGAGAACCTATTTGCGCAGCAGACCGGCAAGAACACAGTGGGCGGCGTCTTCACCGGCTTCGAGGTATCCGGCGACATGGTGAAGATCAGTGACGACCTTGGCGGTGGTCAGGTCGTTAACGCCGAGTTCGACCTCGGCCGGGTGATCTATGCCGTCTTCGCGGCAGCGAGCGGGAACAAGATATTCGGGCTGATCGGGCAGCCCGCCATCGACTGCAGCGAAGCCGCCTGGTGGCTAGACGGGACCGTGGGCGATCAGATCGGAAAATTGCTCCGCGCGAAGTTGAACCCGCCAGCGAGCCTCGCGGCCGACCTGCCGGGCCGCCCGTCAGCCATCGCAGGCGACTACACACTGAACCGGCGTCTGGCGTCTTGCCAGAATTTCAGCTGCATCCTGAATCCGATGATTGTCCACATCGTCTGCTCCGACGTCAGTTGCACGATCATCCGAACGAATAACGGCGGGGGACCTCCGTGGGATCACTCCCTTCCTCTTACCTTCACGGGCAGCGCCTGGCGGGCCAAGGGCAGCGAGATCTACGCGGTACAGGCATGCCAAGGGCAGTACTTGCCCGCTGACGTGAGCTTCACGCTCAACGTTGTATCGGGAACGGTCATCGATGGCGTCTGGAAGGCCCAGAAACTAACCGGCACTTACACGGTCAATCAGAGCCCGACACCTTGCAACAGCCAGGCCACAACCGCCGTCGAGAACCTTTCTGGAGGCCCAAGCTGACCTGGCTCCCGCTCCGCCATGCCTGGCCGGTTGCAGCAATGCAAGATCATGCGCTAACTCGGTGGAAGGCGGATACGCTAAAGCCAAGATCAACAATGTCCTCCGAGGCGTGTCGGTTAATTAATCGATCATTCGATCTTGGTTGCGTAGCAGTCCTGTGTTGCGCAGCATGAGAAGGTGCTGGCGGCGAAGTCCCGGGAACTGCTTCCGCCCCTGGATGAGCGAGCACAGCGGCCTTCCCGGAGGCAGAGCACGAGCGACCGAGCATGGGGCGGTTGCCAGGGTGACCGGGATCAGCAGTGGGCTGGTCTCTCGCGCGCCCGCTGCTCAGCGGCAGTTGTCTACCTCGGGCGGCAGACCGGGCACGTGCAGGATCCGCGGGAGTTGGCCAGCCTTTCCGTGTAGGCGGCCTCTGTCTCGAACGCGAAGCGCGGGCCGCTCGTCGCCGGGCCGGCGAGGTCTGGATCGAGACCTTTCATCTCGTAATTCCTGCGCATCCAGTCCCTTTCGGACTCACCGGGCATACGCTCAGCGGGCAGTCGAGGTGCCATGGCCTGCTCTCCCATAAGTGAAGGCGATCTCGGAATTCCTAAGTTTAACAGTGAGGCGATCTTTACGAAATACTGCGCTCTCATCTGACGTAGCCGCGTTCCTATTGGGTCGGGATGAGTGCGCGAGGGTGATCGGTGATCTTGCTAGGGCTGGCGGTGATGCGCCGGAATGCCTTGCAGGTCCGGTTGCCAGGTCGGGCTCGCGGTCGTCTTCTGGCTGTTTCGGGAGGATGTGGATGCCGACGCTGCCCGGCGGCCAGCAGTCACGAGTAGACGCGGCCAGATCCCGAGCGTATGTGGCACGATAGGGATCACGCTGACCCCTTCGGGCGAAGATGATCTTGCGGCGGGTCCCCTGGGATCTAGACATCGCGGCCCAAAGCACGGATCCGCGAAAGCGCCCACAGCACGGATCCGGGAAAGCAGATTCAGCCATAGCCGACGTCAGTCACGGCACCTTTCCAGAATCGCACGGCGTTTCGCTGGGCCGCGCGTGGTCAGCTAGGTGCCGTCTGGTTGCCGGGCGATCCGGAGGATCCGCAGCGCTTCGCGGAGGAACTCCTGTCCTGCCGGCGTGGGGGTGAGCGGGGTCGCGGACCGTTCGATGATGGTGAATCCGGCGGCGGTTTCGATCAGGTGCACCTGCTGCCGCAGGGCTCTGCCGCGTCCGCCGTAGATGGCTCGTGCTGCCGCGGCGATGCTGTCGTGGCCGGGGATCTGGGTGATCAGCTCCAGGCGGCTCAGCGCCCCTTTGCGCATGGTGACGGCGCGCATGGCGGGCGACAGCGGCGCGGGCAGGTCGAGGTGGCCGATGCCGCTGAAGTGGCTGTGATGCCGGATGGGCAGCCCCCAGTTCCTGGCCAGGCTCATCAGGTAGAAGGCGGTGACGCCGCGGTCGCGGGCCAGCGCGTTTATGCTGCGGAGCTTGACGGCGTATTCGCGTTCCAGCCATTCCCGGGTGATTCCCGACTCAGGCGGCGGGCGCCGGTATCTGCGGCGCTGGGGCACGCCGTCGATCTGAAGGAGACGGCGGATGGTGGCGGCACCGCAGCCGGCCATGTCCGCGATCTCGGTCACCGGCGTGTTCTGGTGCTCGTAAAGCTCGCGGAGGCGCGCGGGGCCGAGGATGTCCGCGCGGGCCTGCGAGACGGGTATGCCGTTCGCGGTGGCCGGGGGCGTGCCTGTGCCGGTGATCTCGCAGCAGAGCCGGACATGCTCGGGAGTCAGCCTCAGCGCGGCCGCGGCGTCGTGCACGGAACCGGCCGTGGCGAGCAGGGCGCTGAAGCTGTCTTTGCCGATGCCGGCGGGGTCGGTGCCGGGCCACGTGGTCCATCTGACCCAGCTGGCCGGCGGCTCCCAGGTGACGGGCTCGTTGATGCCGTGCCGGGCGAGGCTGGCTTCGGCTTGCTGGCGGAGGAAGGCGCGCAGCGGGCCTGGCATGCTGTAGCGGGAGTCGGTGCACTGGTGGCCGAACGGTTTCCTCGCGCCGGGGAAGGCGATGTGCTCGCCGGTGAGCGTCGCGAGCAGGTACCAGCGCAGGACGGCCTCGCGCGGGGCATAGCCCGCGCTCCAGCCGTGCCGCAGGCGCAGCCGGGCATAGGCGCCCGGGTCCAGGGTGACGGACCGCGGGCCGGTGAACAGGGCGCGGCGCCTGGCGTAGTCGATAGGACTGCCGTGCTCGTCGAGGGCGAACGCGAGCTGGGCGAGCACCGATGCCAGCGGGGTAAGGTCGCGGCCCTGGTAGATGACGCGCTCGACGGCGCCGCGGTCGGCGCCGGAGGAGCGATTGCCGAGCAGCGGGCAGGCGCGTTCGAAGTTCAGCTGCGGCGGCCCGCCGGGCAGCAGCAGGAAGCTGGCGCAGCCGCGCCGGAAGGAACCGTATGAGCCTGTGCGCGGGTCATCCGGGCGGGGGCCGGAGGGACCAGGGGGCGGGAGCAGCCGCAGGGTCCAGCCCGGCCACAGCATCGCGGGGATCATCGCCGCGCGGCGGATGATGCCCTTGGCGGGCAGGCCCGGCCAGCGTGGCCGCGGTGTGGCGCTGCCGTAGCGGAGCCGGGTGTGCAGGTTCGCCTCGCCGTCCAGGCGGCTGAGGACCTTGCTGGCCATGTCCGGGCCGCTCCAGGCCCACCGGCGGGCCAGTGCCCCGATGCCGGGCACGATGCGCCAGTCCTGGAGCAGGGTGCGGTCGGCACGCAGGATCCAGTCGAACAGCACGTCGTGGTCAGGGTGGGTGTCATCGAGCGCGACGCAGGCCAGCGCGGCGCCGATGGCGGCGCTGCGGGCATCGCTTCCGGGCTCGGCGCCGGCCAGGCCAGGCAGCTGGGCTCCGGCCTCGTCAGCGACGGCGCGGACGATCGGCGGAGCTTGCCCGGGAATGGCGTGCAGTCCGTGCAGCGCACGCCAGGCCGTCGAGTAGACCTGCCGGAGCGCGGTCAGCGCCGCCTCCCTGCGGCCAGGCGGACAGGCCATGAGCGCGGCCAGGTGCTGGTGGGCGGCCAGCACCAGCCCGCCGGCGGGGAGCGGGAGGGCTGGCACGCGGGTCAGGTCGGCTCCGCACCCGCCGCGGCGGGCCGGCGCCGCCGGGTTATCGCGGGTGCAGGCGCCGCCGGCGCCCGGTCCCAGGCGCCGCGCGTTCCACATGTTCGGGGGGCGCTGGCAGGCCGGGCAGAGGTCTTCAAGCAGCACGGCGTGCGCCGGGCAGGCGAACGACCAGGGCAGCCGCCACGTGACCGGCCCGCGGCCGTCGCTGGCCCGCAGGCAGGCCGGGCAGTAGCGGGCACGGGCGGCACCGAACCGGCCGGCTGGCGACTGGCCCAGCAGCGCGCGCCGACCAGGATGGATCGCGATGGCCAGGCTGTCGTAAGACTCCAGCGTCATGCCGGCCAGTACCCGGCCGCTGACGCTGGTGGCCCGTTCCAGGATCGCGGCTTCCCGCTCGTGCAGCCGCAGCGTCATCTGGCTGACGCGGGTGCCGCCGAGCCCGACATGCGCGATCAGGTCGTTGCTGGTGGTGTGCAGGCGGCGGGCGTAGGCGGCGATCCAGCTCTCCAGCGCCTCGCCGGGAAGCGGCGCCACGGCGATCGGCAGCCTGTCCGCCGTCCAGGTGCTCACCCGGCCGTCACCGTCCGGGCGCGGGTGGCGGGGCGGGAGGTCAGCAGCCCGGTCCCGATCGCGGAGAGCAGTTCCTGCCGGTCCGCCTCGGCTGCCGCGTCGTTCTTCACCAGGTCCATCAGGCTGGTGTCGAGCCGTTCGGCGCCGGTGCGGATCGCGCGCAGGCAGCCCCGGCTGATCAGCGCCATCAGGGACGCGAAATGGCCGCTGGAACGGGCGAACAGGTAGTCCGGCAGGTCATCGGCCAGCATCCCGGGATACCGCCCGGCCAGCACGACCTGCCGCTCGACCGTCAGCAGCAGCTGGCGCCATTCCTCGCGTCCCGGCTCGTCCAGGACCTGGAACGGGCTCATGGTCAGCGCGGTGGTCCGCCGCCCGAACTGGGCTTGCAGCGCCTGCTGCGGAGCCCGCCCCTCGGTGAGCAGCCCCCGGCCGGCCACCCCGACTCCGATGTAGATGAGGGTGACCGGGAAGGTGTTGGCCAGGAACTTCAGGTGGTTGGCCATCTTCACCGCGTTGGTATCGGCGTGGCTGGGCGCCAGGAAGTGGATGTCGTCCACGAGGAAGACGGCTGTCTTCAGGGTCAGTACGGCGTCCTTGGCCCGCTCGGCGAGGGTGTCGGCGTCTCCGCGATCCGGGAGGCCGTAGAACCGGCAGATCGCGGCGTTCAGCCCGCGGATATGGGTGTTGCCGGTCAGGGCGATGTAGATGACCGGGACCCGGCGGTGTCCCTCTGGGGTGGTCTCGCCGCGCAGCGTGATCTGCTGCCGCCAGTAGTCGCGGCCGTACTCCCGCACCGCAGTGCTCTTGCCCAGCCCGGGATAGGCGTCGACCAGGGCGGCTGGCTTGGCCTTATCGCCGTCGTGCCGGTTGGACTCGACGATCTCGGCCAGGTCATCGTGCAGCGCGAGTAGCTGGGGTGTCCTGATCGGGCCGATGTTGGCGTGCCAGACGGCGCGCTGGTCGTTGTAGCGCACCCGCTCCCGGTCCGGCAGCGCGGCTATTTCCGGCCCGGACAGCCGCCGCGGCCGGGCGCGGTCCGGGCCGCTGACGAACTCCAGCCAGCCCCGCAGCCGGGTCGGCGAGTACTGCCGGTCATCCCCCTCGAAAACATCCGGCGCCGTGGCCTGGCCGGCGATGGCCGTCACCGGGTTTCCCAGGCGCCGGCGTAGAACTCGTCCTCATCGGCGCAGCCTGGCACATCCTCGCCCGGGAAGGCCGCGCCGCATTCACCGTCCTCGTCATCATCCCCGCCTTCCGCCCGGGCGTCCGCGGCGGCGCCGTCCAGTTGCTGCCGGGCGGTGACCCGCTGGACGGCGGGCAGCGCCGCGGCCCGCGCGGCGGCGGTTTCCTGCCCGGCGGGAGGGTCGCCGGCTAGCCGCAGCCGGTCCTGGGACAGCCGGATCGCCATCCGCCGCTCGGTCCGGTTGGCGGTCAGCCCGGCGTCCCACCGGTCCAGCAGTTCCGTCAGCGCTCGCCTGGTGTCGGGGAAGCGGTGGGTGGCGAGTGCCAGCTTGCGGGCGTAGGCGGCGGCTTCCCGGCTGAACGGCCGGCCGAGCGCCGCGGCGTGCTCCCACGCCAGCTCATGCCAGGTGCTGTCCCGCGGATCCTGGAACCAGACCCGGCTGAGGTCCCCGCTGTCGATGGCGACAGGCCATTTGCCGGCATGCGGGCCGCGGAGCGTGCTGCGCTGGTTGCGGAAGGCGTTCAATCCCGGGCCGTTGTAGCGCAGCGTGCCGATCTCCACGCCGTAGTGCTGGATGGTGACGTGCTCCACCTCCAGGAACTCCAGCGCCATGTCGGGCCGGGCCGGGATCATCAGCGGCCCGGCGCGGGTGATCCCGTGCTCCAGCATCTCCAGCGGGCTCAGCCGCAGCCCGGGAAACTCCGGCACCGTCAGGCCGCGGTGCCGGCCGCGGTGATACAGCCCGCACCACTCCCGGATCATCTGCTCCAGCTCATCGAGGAAGAAGAACGCTTCCTCCTCGGGCCTGGCTCCCCGGCTGTGCACGTCCGGGCCCTTGTAGCCCGGCAGCGCTGCGAGCAGCCCCTCGCCCAGGGTCCTGAAAAACCGCTCGACCGGCTTGTCGGTAGGGGTGTAGGGCCGGGCGGGCTGCAGCGAGATGCCGAACCTCGCGCACACGCTCTTGATGTGGTTCGACAGGTACACCTTCCCGTGATCGAACACGATCGTCTCCGCCGCCACGGCCGGGAGCAGGGGACGGCCCCGGGCATCGACCAGCTTGCCCGGATCCACCACGACCGCGGAGGGCACGCCGGCGTACGGCAGCGAGCCGCCGTCCTGCCGGGCGTGCGCCGGCGCGTGGACGGTCTCGAACAGCACCCCGGCCACGTCGACCGACTTGGTCGACACCGGGGTCAGCCGCAGCCCGGTGATGCACCGCGAGTACAGGTCCATGGCCACGTTGTGGCGGTAGCTCAGAACTGACCGTTGACCGCTTGGATGGCAGTGCTGTTGGGGCTGGGCTTGCACTGAACGTTTTTCATCCTGATCTTGGACTGGCCTGGCGTTTGGGCTGATCCGGTGCGGCGTGTCGGCTTCGCGCGTGGCGGAGCCCCTGGTAGATGAAGCGATCGACCAAGAACGCCTTCTCTGCCAGGGGCTCCTGATGCTTTTCTACCGTGCCGCGCTGCCGTTGTCCCGCCCGACCCTGGACTACGTGACCGGGGTGATCCGCCGCCACCGCAGGCAACTGGGGTCGTGCTGGCGCAAGCTGAGCCCGCGCGAGCAGGCGCTGCTCGTGCTGGCCTACCTGCGCAAGGGAGAGACGTTCGCCGAGCTGGCCGCCGGGTTCGGCGTCAGCACCGCCACGGCCTGGCGGTACGTGAACGAGACCGTCGGGCTGCTGGCCGCCCGGTCGCCGAAGCTGCGCCAGGCCCTGCGGGAGGCGGCGAAGGACGGCATCGCGCATGTCGTGCTGGACGGAACCCTGATCGCGACCGACCGGCTCGCCCGGGACCGGCCGTTCTTCTCCGGCAAGCACCACCGGCACGGCATGAACCTCCAGGTCATCGCCGGTCCCGCCGGGGAGATCCTGTGGGTGTCCGGGCCGCTGCCCGGAGCGGTCCACGACATCAAGGCCGCCCGGATCTGGGGAATCCTCCGCGAGCTGGCCGCCTCGGGCCTGATCGTCCTGGCCGATAAGGGCTACGCCGGCGCCGGGCCGGCGATCATCACCCCGTACAAGGGAAGGAACAAGCCGCCCTCGCAGAAGGAAGCCAACCGCGCCCACGCCAAGCTACGCGGCCCCGGCGAGCGAGCCAACGCCCAGCTCAAGAACTGGCGCATCCTGCGAAAGCTCCGCTGCTGCCCCTGGCGCGCCGGGCAGCTCGCCAAGGCCATCCACGTCCTGCAGATCCGCGAGGCCCAAGGATGAAAAAGGTTCACTGTGCGGCCGTGCTGGGCTGGGGACATAAGTCCCTATCAGGGCTTGGTTGATTGAGGTCGGGGTACTTGTCGGGTAGGCGTATCAGAGGTGGACGAGATGACCATGGCGCCGATAGGCGAGCCAGCATTTGAGCCTGGACCCCGGGCCTCGAACGTCGGTGGGGTGATGGCCACCAGGGAACAGATCGCCGAGGCGATCGACATCCTGGAGAAAGACCATTCCACGAATGTGAAGCTGCCCCTCAGGCGGAAGGGCAACCCACTCTGGCAGATGGACTATCACGGGATCGCCGACGCCTACTACAGAACGCACCCCAGGCTTCCGCCAGGAACACCAAAGGAGCACATCGGCCACGTTAAGACGGCTGTCCTGTATCACCTGAAGAAGCAACTGGAGGATCTCGGCCTGGATCCGGTAGAGCAAGCTATTGCATCCGCCGAGGATGAGGTGCAGCGGGAAGCAGACGCCGAGCCTCTTCCTGCTGATGACTACGATGCCAGGAACCGTGTCATTAAGCGGGCGGTCGCGCGGCGTGGTCAGCCGAAGTTCAGGTCCATGTTGATGAAGGCTTATTCGGGCCGATGTGCCGTTACCGGCTATGACGCGGAAGCCGCGCTGGAAGCTGCGCATCTTCGCGCCTACCGGGGTCCTGAGTCCAACACGTTCAGCAACGGGCTGCTCCTTCGCGCGGACGTCCACACGTTGCTTGATCTTTGGCTGCTGGCCTTCAACCCTCAAACCCGCGAGGTGGTCGTGTCGCAACTCCTCGCAGGAACGCAATACGGATCTCTCTCCGGTGTCCCTCTCGCTGAGCCAGCACTGGCATCACAGCGGCCCAGCCAGGAAGCCATCGATACGCGCTGGCATTGTTTCACGCGGGCTGAATCGGATCGGATGACGTCCGGAGGGCCTGAAAAGCCGGACTGATTACTCGGTGTCCTGATCAGCAAGGTCATGCATGCCGCTGTGCGGTCGGGTTAGCGTTTTCCCGCCCTGGCGGGTTGGTCGATGCGGCTGACATTGCTGCTGGTTTCGAGGGCTTCGCGGAGGCGGGCGTTCTCCATGCCGAGGCGCTGGATCTGGGCGGCGGCGAGCTTGAGGTTGCCGGTCAGCATACGGTTGACCCGGCGGAGCCGGGCGTTGCGGGCGGCCAGCACGTCGTAAGGGCTCGGCTGCGCGTCAGCCTCGTCTGGGTGCTCGGGGCGGGAGCGAGCCTCGGAGACCTCCTTGGCATGCTGGGGGAAATGACGGCGGAACGTAGTGTTGCTCATGCCGAGCTTGCCGGCCAGGGCAAGGACGCTGGGGCGCTTGCCGTTGTCGTGGCATTCGGCTAGGTAGGCGTCTAGGACCCGGCGGACCTGGGTCTCGGCGGGAATGTCCGCAGGCCCGGTCATTCCGGCGCCTCGCTGGCGGTGTTCCGTGCTAGGAACGCGGTGATCTCCGTGCGGCGAGCCTCCAGGCGGTGCTGCAGCAGCGGAGGCAGCGGCGGGCGGGTGGCGAGACGGCAGTCGATGCGGTCGATCTCGCGCTGCCACGCCGCAGTGTTGGCTGGGGTGAGGGCCACGTTGCGGCAGGCCAGTGGCTTGCAGCCGCCGTGATCGGGCAGGCCCTCGCCGCGGCCCTGGCGTGCTTTCTCGCATAGTGCTTTCGTGTGGTCGTGGACGCAGGTGATGTATTCGCCGGGGTAGATCGCGGGGTCGTGCCTGCTCATGATGCGCCGCAGCCGGGCCTGGTCGGTGACGACGGTGCCCTGGAAGCGGGCCCGCTCGCGGAAAGCTTCTAGGCGGCGGGCGGCCTCAGCGGCGGCGGGACCTGTGAGGCTGGCGTGTTCGTGGGCGTCGATCGCGGCCAGCAGGTGCTCGCCGCGCGCTAGCGCCTGCTCGCTTTCGACTTCGGCGCGGAATCCCGATTCGCTGGTCCCGGCGTAGCCTTCGAAGACTTGGACGCAGTGGTGCCGGTAGGCAAGAGCCCCGGCGATGGCGCCGCCGGGACGACGCGCGATGAACCAGGCCAGGGTCCGCCTGAACTGGCTGCAGGCCAGGTGCCAGGCCCGCCCGCCGATGTCGGGGATGCCGTCGGCGCGGCCGTGCTGCTGGCAGTAGTCGTTGACCCAGGCGGCGAAGGCGTTCAGGCGGGCGTTGGTCCTGCCGCTGGTCAGCACCCGGCTGACCGCGTTTGGCTTGCTGCCGGGACTGTGCTGCAGCCGGGCGAACAGGTACTCGGTGCCGGGCGGCTGCAGCTGCTCCAAAACGGTGATGGCGCGGGCCGCAGGTTCCCCGATGCTCCACGTGGCGGGCACGCCGGCTGGGTCGGTTTCGCCTTTGAACGCCAGGCTGTTCATTTTCCACCGGTAGGGGGTGCCGGACGCGTCCCGCTCGATGGTCAGGCAGCCGCGCCTGAGGTGCTTCAGCTCGCTGTCCCGGGCGCCGGACAAGAACGCCAGCGCGATGTAGCAGGCATCCTGGAGCAGCCGGGCGTAGGCGGCGAGGCTGCCGGGCTGGGTGTGGTCGGCCAGGATCGGCCCGGTCCACGGCTGGCCGTCGAGCCGGCCGCGGACCGGCTGCCCGCAGGCCAGTTGCGGGGCGGTGCCGACGACCGTGGCGGCCTGGTCGATCAGGGGCCGGTAGCGGGTCAGGGAGATCCGGCTGCGGCCCAGCGCGTCAGCGATCGCGGTGATGCTGGCCCGGCCGCGCCAGCCGGGCAGCGGCTGCCCAGCGGCGACCTGGGCGTCCAGCCACGTGGTCAGCTGCTCGCGCAGCTGGCCGTAGCCGTGAGGCCCGGCGGGGGCCAGCGGGGTGCGCCAGTGCTGGTCGGCGGCGAGGATGTCGGCGGAGAAGTCGTCGATGAACCGCATCGCCCACACGAACAGCGGCCCGAGCACTTCCTCGGGGATGCGTGCGGTGGCGTTCTCGCTCGCGTGGGCGTGGGGTTCTCCCCACCCGTCGATGTGGCGGGGGTCGAACCGCAGGCCGCCGGAGGGCAGCGCGGTCCGCCACAGCCAGAATTTGCGGGCCGCCGCGCGCGCTCCCTGACGGGCGCCCGCGGCGGGCAGCGTACTGATCAGGTGCCGCTGGTAATCCTCCAGGTCCGCGCCGGTCAGCGCGTCCAGCCGGGAAACGCGGGTGTCGGCCCAGCGCAGGAAGCGGATGAACTCAGTGAAGGAGGTGCGGATGGTGCCGACGGCAGGCCGCTGCTCGCCGGCGGAAACCGTCCCGGACAGCATGGCGTAGCACAGCTCCCTGGCGACCTGCCGGCAGCTGGCCGGGATCAAAGTGAAGTCCATGATGAACCGACGTTCGTGTTTCTTGAGCATGGCCGGTCCCAGGTCCCACACGTCGTCGCTGAAGCGGGAGGTCTGCTCCAGTCGTCGGCCGTCCCGCAGCGGGCGGCCGTGGAAGACCAGCGGGTCGTCAGCGCCGGTCTCCTGCGGCACCGGGATGGTGCTGCCATGCAGGAGGCGGACGGCGGCGGTTATGGTAGTTCCCACGGGTTCTCGATCAGGTCCATCAGCGCGTCGTGCGGCTTGCTGGCCTGAGCCTGCTGCAGTTCGGCTGGGGTGAACCTGGCCAGGATGTCGTGGCGGATGGCGGCCCAAGCCGCCCCGTAACGTCGCCACCAGGCATCTTCGGCGATCTCTCGGCGGCGCTGGTCCAGGGCATCGATCAGGCCCAGCAGGCGGGGCAGGTGCTCGCGGGTGATCAGGCAGTTCCCGCAGTGGAAGCAGTCCAGGAAGGACACCTGGCATTCCTGCCCGGTCAGCGGGTTGCGGTCATGACCGGTGCAGGCTGCCCAGCCGGTGTCCAGGTCGCCGGCGGCGGCCCGGCGTGCCGTGGCCGGATCGAACCCCGCCTGCTCCAGCGTCGCCGGCCCTGCCGGGCCGTGCACCACCCTTGGCCCTCCGCCTGCCAGCTGCGCGGCCCGCTCGTGAGCCTGCCGCGCGGCCTGCTCAGCGTCGGTGAGAGCCTCGCCCAGTACCTCTTCGGCCCAGGAGATGATGACCGGGTCGCCGCTGAGGTAGTTGCGGAACAGCACCGGCATCGTGTTGGACTTGGCGGCCGACGGCAGGTGGCCGCCCATCCGCTTGGTGCGCCGCACCTCCATGCTGGTCTTGATCCGGTTGAAGCTCACCTGCAACGGCACCGCCGGGGCAAGGCTCTCGGTTCCTGCCGGACCGGGCGGAGGGTCGGCCAGCAGTGGGCGGGGCCGGTTCGCGGCCCACGCGGTCGGCAGGATCGGTGTTCCCCGCAGCGAGGCCTCGAACGGCGCGACATGATCATCGGCCGCCCCTGTCTTGGCAGCGTGCCCGTTGCGCCACACGCACCACAACAGAGGGGAGCCGCACCGGTGGCGGCTGCGGGCGGCCAGTTCCAGCATCAGCAGGTAGAACCCGCCCGGGGTGTGCAGTTCCCGGCCAGGCGGGCCAATCTCCCAGGTCACCGTCTCGAACCAGCGGCGGGCGCCACGGCGGCGCTTGACGATGACCAGCTCGACAGCCCGGTCCTCCAGCAGCCGGTGCCGCACGGGCAGTTCCTTGATCGTCTCGCCGTTGCGCTCGGTCAGCGCCGCCGCCAGCAGCATCAGCGGCGGCAGGTCCCGCAGCGTCAGGAACAACTGCCCGGCCAGCTGCTGCCGTTCCGGGGTGACCAGACCGGGCCGGGTACCGGATGGTGCCGGGACCTGGCCGGTGGTGGCCATCTGCTCCAGCATCCCGCCCAGGACCCGGTCGCCATCCTCCAGGGCCAGCGGATCAGCCTGGTAGCGGCGCAGCAGATCCTCACCGGCCCGGATGCGGTCGCGGATCGCAGCGGCGTCTGATCGCAGCGCGGCCAGCAGCCGGGCCAGCTCCCCGTCGGAATACCCGGTCGTCAGCCTCGCGCCGCTCCCAGACTGCGGCACCCCGGCATCCGGAGCAGGGCGAGGCGCGGGCAGGCGCCGCTGCAGATAATCGACCACCTCGGCTGGGACCTGCGTGCGCAGCGCAGGCCCAGTTAGCAGCATGCGGGCCTCGGCCACGTCCCGCAACGCCGTCAGCGGCGCGGTCCTGGCTCGCTGGTCGTGGAAGGACTGCAGGTGCGCGCGAGTGAGCTGGCCCGGCCGTGCCGGGGGATCGGGAAGCGCCGCCAGGAACCGGACCAGGCGCCCCAGCGCTCCCCACCCAGTGCCCGCCGCCGCGGCCGTGCGCAACCCGCCGCCAGGACCGGTCCGCTCAGCGAACGCCGCAGCCAGCGCCTCATGCCAGCCGGGCAACGGCAGCCGGGAGAACTCGAAGATCCCGCGGCGGTCATCATCACCATGAAAGAGGACCACGATGCCGCCGCCGGGCTGCTCGCCGACCGGGCCAGGCCGCTCATAGTCCCCGCCTGGCAGAACCGCCGCCCGCCCAGGCCCGGTGCTGCCCCGCCCGCGCCTGCTCATGATCCGGTCCCGGCCGCAGCCGGGCGGCGGGACGGCGGCGCGGCGTCGTCACCGATGAGCTGCAGCGGGGTATTCCTCGGGTCCTCCCACACGTCCGGGACTAGGGCCGTCCGGGTCTCCATCTCCAGTTCCTGCAAGGCGTGCAGGTAGATAAGCGTCGTGAGCACCGACCGGTGACCCAGTCGGCGGCGCACCCAGTCCAGCGGGTCACCGAAGATCCGTGTGTAGTGGCCGCGCTGATCCGCCGACAGCTCCGCCAGCGCGGCGATGTGACCGCGCTGCAGCTGCTCCAAGGTCACCACCGCGAAGGAGTGCCGCAGCATGTGGGCGTGGCACAACACAGCGACACCATTGTCCGCGCACCGCGAATTGGCCGCCGCGAACATGCTCTTCCACGTCGGGACCGCCAGCGGCCAGCCGTCCTCGCCTAGCCAGAACATCGCTGGCTCCAGCCCGTCCCCGGTATCGGCCAGCAGCCGCCGCCGCTCGGCAGGGCTGAGCTGCTTCATGTTTACCCGGCGTCCGGCGCCGCCCGTCACGCGGGCCAGGTACGGGTGGTCCGGGTCATCGATCACCAGCGGCCGGCGCAGCCGCTGGTACCTGCCCGCCGCCCGCGCGTCGGCCACCACCTCAGCCCGGTCCACGCTGGCATACGCCGTCAGGTCCCGGGCCGCGCTGTCCGGCACGTAGACCCACCGGGCTGACGCGTTCTTCGCGACCGCCCCTGGCAGCCAGAACCGCTGATACCCGCCCAGCCCCGCCCCCGCCGGCACCTCCTGCACCGTCAGGCTCGTCTGCTCGTTCAGCCGTAGCCCGGTCCGGACCATCAAATCGGTGAAGGCCGCGTTCCTGGCCGCCCACCGGCCCCGGAACCGCGGCGACGGCAGCCCGTCAGCACCGTAACCGCGCACCCCGGTATCCCGCCACAGCCGGTAGGACGACGGCGGCAGCCACTCCACCCGCTCACCGCCCTCATCGTGGGCATACGTCGCCGGGACCAGTTCCCCGCCAGCAGCCATCCGCAGCATGCCCTGCGGAGCTGGCCGCCGGGCACGCTGCGGCACCGGCACCGCCCCCAGCAGGCTCCGCGCCACCGCCCACGCATAGAACTGGTTGACGTGCGAGACCTCCTGGCTCCAGGTGGCACCTGATACCCGGGGCCCGGCCGCATCCCGGCGCCGCCACTGATGGAACGCCAGATGATCGCCTTCGGTCGCCTCCCGCCACGACCTGCCGCCCCGGGACCTGTGCAGGAAATTCAAGAACCCGGCCAGCGCCCGCGCCCTGTTAGCGTTGCTGTTCACCGGCGCACCGATCAGCCCCGCCCGGTGAAAATAAGAGTTCAGCGCGGCGTCGTACTCAAACCGTGGCGACAGCAAGAACGGCAGGCCATCCGGAATCCCCGCCGCATCCAGCCACGACACCACCTCGTCGGCCGCGCCCCTCAGCCACGGCCGCATTCTGTCCGGCTCGGCCACGTCGCGCGATGCGAAGTGCACCGTCCACGTCCCCCGACGATCCACCCCGGAAAGATACACGGTCAGTGACCGTTCGTGCACAAGCCAGGGTCAGTTCCGCCTGCACCCACCGGCAGGTCACCGGCTCCATCGCGAATACGTCCAGCCGGTTCGTGTCCAGCACCACGTACTCGCCCGGGCGGGTCGCCCTCAGCCTGCCGTAGGCGCCCGGCGGGCGGTTCGCGATCGATCTCTTGCCCTTCGTGCTGCCGGTGAAAGCGTTCGTTCCCCTGTCCAGCTCCCGCAGCAGCTCATACCCCGCCGTCCGCGACGGCGCCGGCACCACGCCGGCCCCGTGCCGCTGCGCCAGATGCTCCTCGATCTCGGTCAGCAGCAGGCCGCGGACCGGACGGCTCCTGGCCACGTGCCGCGCGATCACCTGCCGGGCGGCGTCCAGCCAGCGCGGATCAGCCCGGTCCAGCACCGCCCGCGCCGGCCGCTCGGCCACCAGCCCGGCCGGGCCGTCCTGGGCCAGCGCCACCCAGCGGCGGACCGTGCTCACCCCGACCCCGAGCTCGGCCGCCTTGGCCTCGTACCGGTCCATCATCGGCACGCCCGGCGCGTACCGCGGCCGGGGCTCGCCATCCAGGGCCAGCTCCGCGCAGCCATGCTGGTAGCCGGTCCTGACCTCCTGCACGTGCCGGTACCTGGCCGTCAGCTCCTCATCCTCATCCTCGTCCAGGCCGCCGACCGCCGCGGCCACCGATGCCCGCGGCTCCGGCGCGCTGACCTGGATCCGGGTACCCGGATGCGACAGCAGCGCGACCAGGTCCACCTGCCGCCACGACGGCGCGCCCGCCGCGCCGGAGCGGCGCAGCATGACCCGGCTGCCCTCGATCCCGGCGATGGTGAACTGACCGCCGTCGAAGCTCACCGGCAGCCCCGGCCGCAGCGGCACCGACCAGCCCGTCATGCCGGCCTGCGCAGCACCGACTCGCCGGACAGCGGCCGGGTCAGGTCCGACACCAGCCTCCCGGCCCACAGCAGTGCCAGCAGCGCGGGCCGGGCCTCATGCCGCAGCCCGCCCGCGGCGAGCCGCAGCTCGGCGTCCGCCAGCTGCTCGCCGTCCCGCACGCATTCCCAGGCCCGCTCTACCTGCTCAGCGGGCACGACGCCGGGGCGGCGGTATCCGGCCAGGAACCGGATGTTCTCCAGCACCGTCACATCCGCGCCTGACCACACCTCGTACTCCCAGCCGTGCCGCTCGGCCAGCACACCCGGCCAGGCCAGGGCCTCTGCGACCTCCGGATCCCGAAGCCGCGCGGCCGGCTTGACATTCACCAACCAGGCAGTCCCTGCCGCGGACAGCAGTAAGAAATCCGGTACATGCCGCCGGACACGGCCACCGACCCGGGCCACCAGCAGGAAAGGCTGCGCGTAGATTCCGCGCACCTTCGGATCGAAATCGGCTAGCAGCAGCCTGGCCAGCTCCAGGCGGCTCTCATACACCACGAACCCGCCCATTGTGGCTGACGCATACGAGCCGGAATAGTGAGTCTGGCCGTGAAGCGAGCGCACCTGCCGCCAAATCGCGGAAGTCCGCCAGCCGCAGCCGGTCCAGCGCGAACTCCCGCACCGATCCGTCGTCATACCGGACCGACGCAACAGGATCGGATGCCTTCACCCGGACACCAGATTGTGCCAGCATGGACAGACAGTAAAGATCAAGTCCGGGGCCATTGCTCACGAAACCCGGATATTGCTCATCCGGTGCTCATGATCATCCGGAATTGCTCACGGATCCCGGGATCCTACAGGCGGCGCGGGGCCGGGCCGGCGCCGAGCAGCGACGCGGCGGCCTGCCTGGTCCGGGAGCCGGGCGTGACGCCGATCTCGGTCAGGCGGCTCTCCAGCAGGCTCAGCGTCCGGCGGACCGCGTCCGGCCGGCCCGCCGCGGCCTGCAGCCGCATGATCCGCTCGTAGAGGAACTCATTGTAAGGGTCATGCGACAGCGCGGCCTCGAGGGCGGCCAGGGCCTGGTCCGGGCTGGCGGGCTGGAGGATCTCCGCGATGGCGGTCCAGGCGTCCAGCGCGCGGCGGCGGGCGGTCTCGGCGTGCGGCTCGGCCCAGTCGTAGCCTTCCCCCTCGGCCAGCTCGCCGCGATAGAGCCGCGCGGCCTCCCGGCAGGCGGCCAGCCGCGCGCCGTCCCCATCGGCGTGCCGGGCCTGGTCCAGGGCCGCGTGGAACTGCCACAGGTCGGCGCTGATCAGGTTCGGGTCGAGGCGGTAGCGGCCGGACGCGTTGATGATCCACATCGGGGCCGTCAGCCCTGTGGCTGACCTCAGCATGTCGCGGGCCTTGCGCAGGGCGAGGTTACGCTGCCCGGCCGCGTGGCCGGGGTCCGATCCGGGCCACAGGGCCTCGCTGATCGCCTCCCCGCTGGCCCCGTCGGGGTGGACGGCCAGGAACGCCATCAGCTCGCGGGCCTTGCGCAGCCCGCCGCCGATCTCCTTCCCCGCCGCGGTGATCCGCACCGGCCCGA
>Ga0307375_10002691_pt1 | contig 18016 bp, 6 predicted proteins | sample TR1MG_FD_202531 | JGI IMG/M metagenome (GOLD analysis project Ga0307375, IMG submission 202531) | Soil microbial communities from Risofladan, Vaasa, Finland - TR-1 | ecosystem: Environmental > Terrestrial > Soil > Coastal area > Acid sulfate soil | place: Finland: Risofladan, Vaasa | collected... | reverse complement strand
AAACCAGGGTGGTGTCCGCATGGGCAAGGTCACGCTGATCACCGGGGCGACGTCCGGGATGGGGAAGGCGACAGCCTTCTTCCTCGCGGGCAAGGGGTACGAAGTGTACGCGGGGGCGCGAAAGCCGGCCGACGGCGAGGCGTTGGTCGCAGAGGCGAAGGGCCGGGGGATCTCCCTCAAGGCCGTGCAGCTGGATGTCACGGACGACGGTTCCGTCCGCGCGGCCGTTTCGCGGGTGGCGAAGGAGTCCGGAAGGCTGGACAACCTCGTCAACAACGCGGGGTTCGGGTTGCTTGGGACGGTGGAGGAGTCGACGGACGCGGAGATCCTGCGCCAGTTCGACGTCAACGTCTTCGGCGTGGGCCGGATGTGCCGGGCGGTACTTCCACTGATGCGGGCTCAGAGGTCGGGTGTGATCGTCAACATCTCCGCGTGGCTCGGGAGAATGGGGTTTCCGCTGTTGACGTACTACAACGCGAGCAAGTACGCCGTCGAGGCGATCACCGATTCCCTGCGGTACGAAGCGGGGCCCTTCGGGATCCGGGTCCACTCCGTGCTGCCGGGCCTCTTCGGAACGCGCTTCGTGTCGAAGGGGCTGGTGGCGAACCCGGCGACCGTTTCCCCGGCGTCGCCGTATGTCGCGCTGGCCGCGAAGCTCATCCCCGTGGTGGCGAAGAAGATCAACGAGGGGCCGGACCCCGTGGCGGTCGCGGAGGCGGTCCTCCGCGTGATCGAGGATGCCGGTGCCCCCATCCGCACTCCGGTGGGTGTCGAGGCGGAAACGTTCGTCCCGATGGCGAAGCAGTTGACGGACGAGGCGTTCGAGGCGAAGGTGAAGGAGATCTTCGGGCTGTAGGGCAAAGGGGGTTTCGCGGAATTGTGGCATCCAAATCAAGCGATACAGCATCCGCCTCATAGAGGAACGGCGATGGGCGGAGTCGAGGGGAGGAGGGTCCCATGATTCATGAGACTATCGAAAGGCTACCTGTGGAAATTGTGCAGGGTTTCAGGAATCTGCTCCGTCATGACTCGATCACGTGCGCGATCTCGGATTGCATGGGCCGCTTCAATGCGATGACCTCCGACATGAAGCCGCTGTTTGAGGGCATAAGGCTCGTCGGTACGGCAGTAACCGTCAGGACTCTGGCCTCCGATCTGGCAGCGGCCTTCAAGGCAATCGATATCTGCAAGCCCGGCGACGTCATCGTTATCGACTCCCACGAGTCGATCAACACCGCCTTCTGGGGAGAGAACATGACGATGTCGGCCCTCAATCGCGGGGTTGTTGCAGCTGTGATCGACGGTGCCTGTCGTGACGTTGAAGAGATCAGAAAGATGAGATTCCCGGTGATCTGCAAAGGGGTCGTTCCGAATGTGGGTTCGATCTCCGGTTATGGCGACGTCAACGTCTCGATCCAGTGCGGCGGAGTAGCGGTGTCACCGGGTGACGTCGTGGTTGTCGATGGGAACGGGGTAGTTGTCGTGCCGATGGCAGATGCTGCTGTGATTCTGGAGAAGGCAGAGAAACTGCTGGCGACGGAGCATCTTCTTCACGAGAAGATCAAGGCGGGCGCAACGATCGGCGAGTTGATCAACGTGGATGAAGTATTCAGGAACACGTTCTCGTACCAGAACAGAGCGGTAGAACGTGACTGAGGAGGTTCACTAGGGCGACGGGGTGCCGAACCGATGTTATGGGATGATCAGAAACGAATGGGTGACCGGATGGATACGATCTCGACCGAATGATTCCTGCGGTCGTCAACAAGGGGAATCGCATCGTCCTGCTGTTCCATCCCGTCAACGGTCACGATCGTCCGGTCTTCCACCCCGCGTTGTTGCCGAACGTCGATTTCATAGAACGTCTCGCGATACCGGTAGTACACCTTGAACCCTTTCCATTCCGCGGGGAGGCACGGAGCGAAACGCAGCTTGTCCACTTCCAGCCTCAGACCCAGGAGGGATTCCAAGATCAGCCGGTACATCCAACCGGCCGCCCCCGTGTACCAGGTCCATCCTCCGCGCCCGGTGTGCGGCGGGAGCGCGTAGACGTCGGCCGCGACGACGTACGGTTCCACTTTATAGACCGCCATCCCCTCCGGAGACTTCGCGTGGTTCACCGGGTTGATCATCGACAGCAGTTCCCACGCGCGCCGGCTGTCCCCCAATGCGGCGAACGCCATCGCCACCCAGATCGCCGCATGCGTGTATTGACCGCCGTTTTCCCTCACCCCCGGGACGTACCCCTTGATGTAGCCGGGATTCAGGGCCGATTGGTCGAACGGCGGATCCAGGAGCTGGATCAACGCATCGTCGCGGCGAACGAGGCGCTGGTCCACCGCGTCCATCGCCATGCGGGTTCTCCCGGCATCGCCGGCGCCGGAGAGAACCGACCAGCTTTGCGCGATCGAGTCGATCTGGCATTCATCGTTGCCAGCCGATCCGAGCGGTGTGCCGTCGTCGAAATACGCGCGGCGGTACCACTCGCCGTCCCAGCCGTTCTGCTCGATATTCAGGCGCACTTTGGCCGCCTCCGTCCGGCACCGTTCGGTGAAGGTCACATCACCGGCATTGCGTGCGACCTCGGTGAACCGCCTGAGCACTTCATGAAGGAAGAACCCCAGCCAGACGCTTTCCCCCTTGCCGTGCTCCCCCACAAGGTTCATCCCGTCGTTCCAGTCGCCGGTCCCCATGAGCGGCAGGCCGTGCTCGCCGGTCCCGAGACCTCTCAGGATGGCGCGCCGGCAATGTTCATACAGGCTGGCCGCTTCTTCCGACCGGACGGGAAGATCGTAGTAGGAATCCTCCTCCACGCTTACCGGGCGTCCTTCGATGAAGTGGACGGTTTCGTCCAGCACCCCGGTATCCCCCGTGGCGAGAACGTAACGGCACGTCGCCAGGGGCAACCAGAGGAAATCATCGGAACATTTCGTGCGCACGCCCCGGCCCGAGGGGGGATGCCACCAGTGCTGGACGTCTCCCTCCCGGAACTGGCGACCCGCGCATCGCAGCAGATGCTCGCGCAGAAGGTGCGGCTCGGTGTGCACCAGCGCCATGGCGTCCTGCAACTGGTCGCGGAACCCGAAGGCGCCCCCCGACTGGTAGTACCCGCTCCGCCCCCGGATACGGCACGCCAGGGCCTGGTAAAGGAGCCAACCGTTGGCCAGGACGTTGACGGCGGGGTCGGGGGTTTCCACCTGCACGGCCCCGAGTGTCCGCTTCCAATATTGCCAGACCGATTCGAGCACCCCACGCGCCGCCGCGGATCCGCGGAAGCGGTTCACCAGGTTCCTGGCGTCGTCCGCGTTTTTCCCCGCGCCGAGCCGGAAGATAATCTCGCGCTCCTGCCCGTCGGCCAGCTCGAACGCCACCTGGATCGCGGCGCAGGGATCCAGGGCGGCGCCTACCTTTCCCGAAAGCCGCGTGCGGGTCATGGCGGCCGGGCTCCGAAGCGAGCCGTTGCGTCCGAGGAATTCCAACCGGTCCCCGCTTACCGTCCGGGCCGGATCGTCGACGTCGAAGAACGCGACCCGGCCGGTGAACTCCGTGTTGTAGGCGTTCCGCGCGAGGAGTGCTCCGCTGCCGGGGTCGACCTGGGTTACCACGTGCATCGCCGATCTCGGCCGCAGATCTCCCAACACCCATTCCGCGTATCCCGTCGCGGAGAGTTTGCGCGATCGGCCGGACTCGTTCCGCACTTTCAACACCGAGAACTTTACCGGCGCGTCCAGGGCCACGTAAACCCACAGCTCCGAACGGATGCCACCCTCCGCATGCTCGAAGACGCTGTAGCCGAAACCGTGCCTGCTGACGTACGGCAGCCTGCCGCGGCAAGGCAAGGGTGTGGGGGACCAGAAGCGGCCGCTCTCCTCGTCACGGATGTAACAGGCTTCCCCGCCCGAATCGCTCACGGGGTCGTTGTTCCAGGGAGTGAGGCGGAACTCGTGTGCATTCTCGCTCCAGGTGTAGGCCTGGCCGCCTTCCGAGATGACGCTTCCGAAGTCCGGGTTCGCCAGAACATTCACCCACGGCGCCGGCGTTTCCTGCCCGTGCGCGGTGGAAATCACGTATTCGCGCCCATCCGGCGTGAAACCTCCCAACCCGTTGAAGAAGATCAGGTCGCGCGGAGGCGGCTCGGCCGCCGCCGGGGTTTCGTCGTGGCGATTTCGGACCGGGCGAATGCGCGGAACGGGCACTTCCGCAACCCGGCGACGGTGGATCTGGTCCCACAGCGTCCCCCGGCTGTCGGTGAGGATGGCGCGAGAGACCGTTTGGAACAGAATCCGGTCCTCGCTCGAAATATGCTCGCCGAGCCGCAGAAAGATGCCGCCTGGGCGTTCCGTAAACTTGGCTTCCAGGCCCGCGGCGATCAGCCCCACGATCTGCTCCTGGAGCAGTTGCCGGTACCCGGCGTGGTCTTCGTTCCAGATCACCAGGTCCACCGCCAGCCCTTTCAACCGCCAGTATGCGTGGGCCTGCACGAGCTGACGCACCAGCTCGATGTTGGACGGGTCTGCGATCTGCAGCAGCACGATCGGAAAATCGCCGGAGATGGAGTAGCCCCACAGGCCGGATTGCCCGCGGCGGTTTTTACCGAGAAGACTCGCGTCGGCGCGCAGCAACGGATTGGCGTAGAGGACGGAGCTGGCAAGGTGACCGTACAGTTGCGCGTCGGCCTCCGTGGCGTTCAGCTGTTGCAGCAGCACCTGGCTGTGGGTCCACGCCAGATCGAAGACGCGGCCCGCGAGACGCCGGTCCTGGTACTTCTCGACGAGACCCATGCAGACGTCGCGGGTTTCCCCGACTCCGGTGACGATATTTGCGGTTGCCGCCTCATCGGGCCCGAGCGTGATCCGATATCGGATCGCGACGATCGGATCGAGCACCGACCCCTGGCTGTCCGATAGCTCCGAGGGATCGCTGACCGCCTGCGGATCGGCGACGGTGTTTCCCCTACCGATGAACCGCACCCGGTCGGTCTCGTAGGAAGCTTCCGAGACGTCCTTCCCGCGTACGGACATCAGGTGAAACATCCACGGCGCCGGCTCGCCGGAGGAGCGGGGACGGCGGGTGCAGAGGATCGCCTTCCGCCCGCGAACGATCTCGGTCTGGACGAAGAGGTTCCCGAACGCCGGATGCAGCGCGTCGGCGGCAGGCGATGCAAGAACCACTTCCGCGTAACTCGTGATTTCAACCGTCCTGGGTGTCTGGGAGCGGTTGACGATGCGGACCCGGCGCACCTCGACGTCGTCCTCGGGCGAAACGGCGATTTCCGTGTGCGTCTCGAAATCGTGGTCGCGGCGGCGGAACTCCACCCGCGCCTCCGAAAATATCGCCTCGTACTTCTCCGGTTTCTTGAGCGTCGGCTGGTAAGCGGTGGACCAGAACTCCCCGCTTGCCGTATCGCGGATGTAGCAGAACGTGCCCCAGTTGTCGCAGGTGCCGTCTTCACGCCAGCGCGTCACCGCGATGTCTTTCCAGCGGCTGTAGCCGCCGCCCGCGTTCGTGATCATCACGTGGTATCTGCCGTTCGACAGCAGCTGCACTTCCGGTACGGGAGTGTCGGGGGTGCCGAAAGAGCGCACCGGCATCTCGGGAACGCCGGGAGTCGTGCGCACGCCGGAGAGCTCGGCGGCAATCGCGTAGGACGCCGTGGCCTTCGGAACCCGTTCCTGGAGCAGGAGCGTGGTCGACTGGAACAGCGGATCCGACTCGAACCGCTTCTGCATCGGAAGGTCCAGGAGCAGGGAATCCAGGGAGAGGAGACTCATGCCCTGGTGATGGGCCATGAAGGACCGGACGACCGTGCTCGATTCCCCGCGTCGTTGTCGTGAGGGAGTGTAGTCGATGGCCTCGTAAAATCCGTATTCCCCGATCAACTCCTTTTCCCCGAGCCGCTGCAGATTCCGGCACGCCGCCTCGGGGACCACCATCAGGGCAAGAGCGGACGCATACGGCGCCACAACCAGGTCCGACGCCAGCCCACGCTTGAGCCCAAGGCCGGGCACACCGAACGCCCGGTACTGGTAGTTGAGACGAACGTCGACCATGTTGTAGCCGGATTCCGACATCCCCCACGGCACGCCGCGCTGCTTCCCGTACTCGATCTGCCGCTCCACCGCCGCCTTGCAGGTACGGTCGATCAGCGTGTTCTCGTATGTCGGCATCACCAGGAGCGGCATGAGGTACTCGAACATCGAACCGCTCCACGAAAGGAGGATCGGTTCCCCTCCGGTTGCGGTGAGCAGGCGCCCCAGGGCGAACCAGGACTCCTGCGGCAGCTGTCCTTGCGCGATCGCCACGAACATGCAGAGTCTGGCTTCCGAAGCCAGCAGATCGTAGTACCCCGAGTCCCGCCGTCGCTCGCTGACGTTGTAACCGATCGTCAGGAGATGGCGCCCCTTGTCGTAGAGGAAGTCGTACTCCACACGGGCGAGCTCCCCGCATTGCATCGCAAGGCGGTCGATCGCCGAAATCCGTTCCCTTGCGCGCCGGGTTACCTCCGGGAGGAGCCCGCGGAGCTCAAGGGGCCACTCGGCCTTCTCCTCGAGTCCTGCCAGCGCGCGCAAGGTCGGGATTCCGTCGAAACCGGGGATGTCGACAAAATACGCCACTTCATCGAGGGCGACCCGGCATTGACGCGCGAGGGCTTGCGCCCACCGGTTCGGCTCGCCGTGCTTCTCATCCTTGAATCCGCCCGTGATTTCCCCGGCGCTTGCCGTCAGCCGCTCGAGGCAAAGCCTCGCCTCCGCGATCGTGACCGGTCGGGAACCGAGCGAGGACTCCAGGATCTCCTGGAATTGCGGGAGAGGGGAAGGCAAGGCCCCATCCGCTGTGTCCACGAGAACCTGAAAGGTATCGCTGATCCCCTCCAGCCATCGCTCCCCGAGGACGGCGTGATCCGGAAGTTCGAGCAGGCCCTGCCGCAGCGTCAGAAGGTGGCCCGAGAGGTTTCCGCTGTCCACCGTCGAGACGTAGAGGGGCAGCAGCGGTTCCAGGGATTGCGTGTCGTACCAGTTGTAGAAATGACCTCGATGCCGCGCCAGGGTCTCCATCGTGCTCAGCGCATTCTCCGTACGCTCGACGAGTTGCCCCGCCGGAAGGTATCCGAAGTCGCAGGCGGCCAGATTCGCGAGGAGCGAGAGCCCCATGTTTGTAGGCGACGTGCGGTGGGCGACCGCGCCGATTTGGTATTCCTGGTAGTTGTCCGGTGGCAGCCAATGGTCTTCCGGGCCGACGAAGGTTTCGAAGAACGCCCAGGTCTTCCGCGAAAGCTTCCGGAGAAAGAGGATCTGGTCCGCCGAAAGAGCGGCCCTGCGGCGGGCGAGCGGGCGGCTGATCCACCAGGCGATGGCGGGGGAGGCGAACCACAGGGCCAGGATGGGCCCGGCCGTCGCCAGCGCGACCGGCCTCGAAACCGCGAGGTGGATCGTCCCGGCGGCGGCGATCACGGGGGCGATCCACATCGATCGGAAAAATGCCGTCAGGTCCTCGCCGCGAGCGCGGTCCGGGTTCCCGGACGGTTGCCATTCGAGAAACCGCTTGCGCGTGAACAGCATCCGCCCGGCCGTGCGCACGATCGCTTCCAGGCTGAAAAACGCTTCGTACGGCAGGCACGCGAGTGTATATCCCGCCTGGGCGAAGCGCCGACCGGCGGAGCGCGCTTCGGCGGCAAGGTGTTGACGCAGCAGCGCTTCGGCGGGCTTCCGGAACATTTCCAGGGCGGAGGTCATCAAGGAGGGGATCAGGAGGATCCCGATCACCGACACGGTCCAATACCACGCGGAAGAGAAAGCGTTCCAACCCAGCAGCAACAGGAGCGTCAATGCGGAAGGTTCGAGGCTGCGCCGAAGATTGTCGAAGATCTTCCATTGGGAAAGCCCCGAGAGCGGGTTCCTGCGGCGGGCGTCGCCCGGGCCGGGAACGCGCGACAGCAGCCACCCGGCAATCTGCCAATCCCCCCGGATCCATCGGTGGCGACGGGCTACGTCCGCGATGTAGCTGGACGGATATTCCTCGTAGAGGCTCGCATCGCTCAAGAGTCCCGCCCGCGCATGGCATCCTTCCAGGAGATCGTGGCTGAGGATCCGGTTCTCGGGAAGCCTTCCCTTGAGGGCCTGCTCGAACGCGTCGACGTCGTAGATCCCCTTGCCGATGAAGGAGCCTTCGCCGAACACGTCCTGGTACACATCGGAGACGGCGCGCGTGTACGGGTCGATTCCCGGTTCGCTCCCGAACAACCGCGCATATCGCGACCGGTTCGTCCCCGACAGGCTGTCGGCCACGCGCGGCTGCAGGATGCCGTGCCCCTCGGAGACGCGCTGCAACCGTTCGTCGTACCGCGCACGGTTCAGCGGGTGGGACATGGTTCCGACGAACTGCCGCGCCGCGTCACGCGGCAGTTGCGTATCCGTGTCGAGCGGGATCACGAATTTGACGTTCGATAAATCCGCCGTCCTGCCGACGACGACGGAAAAACGATCCGGCGCCCCGCCGCGAAGAAGCAGGTTCAACTCCGCAAGCTTCCCGCGCTTCCGTTCGTAGCCCATCCAGGTCCGCTCCCGCGGGTTCCATCGGCGCGGGCGGTGAAAAAGGAAGAACGGTGCGCTCTTTGCGTTCCCGTACTTTTCGTTCAGCTCTTCGATCCCCTTCCGGGCCAGCCGCAACAGCTCCCCGTCCTCCGGGTCCGTTTCCTCGTTCGCGTCCCGGAAGTCCGTCAGCAGGCCGAAGCGCAGGTTGTCATCCCGATTCGCCAGGAACCGGACTTCCAGGGACTCGACCAGGGACTCGATGTTGCGGGGGCTCGCGAGCATCGTCGGGACCACCACCAGGGCGCGCGATTCCAAAGGAATCCCTTCGGAGAAATCCATTCGTGGAAGCGAATGCGGCTTCACAAGCAGCGTGGCGAGCCAGTTCACCAGCGCGACCGCCAGCCGGCTGGCGCAAAGCAGGCAGAGGGCGCCGAACAGGGCGAGCGGCCAATCCCGCAGCCCGCCGGCGTGCGCCTTCGCCAGCAAGGCCCCGGAAAAAAGGACCGTCAACAGCGCGATCGAGCCAAGGTAGAGGTGCAGGGGAAACCGGCCTGCCGCCCGCCGAAGGGCCTCGAGAAGGGGAAGGCGCACCCCCGCCTTCCGTTCCATCCGCGGCAACCCCTTGTCGATCAGGTAGAACCCGACATGCGCCGCGCGATCGTCCGGCCCGTTCCTGGCCGCGCCCTCGCCGGCCAGCACGACCGCCTCGCGCGCCACATCGGCTTCGTTCAAACCGCTCCTCTTCGCGATCTTCTCGACGACGTGGCGGTAGCGGTCGCGGGTGGTGAAATCCATCCGGCCGTAGGTTCCCCCCGGGTCCTCGCGCAGCACCTGCTCGACGGCGCTCATCGTCTCGACGAATGCGCGCCAGTCCATCGCTCCCAGGAACCGGAGGCTGCCGATGCTGTTGCTGACGGAAACCTGCTCGGCGGCCTTTTGCTGGTTCTCGGCCCGCACCAGCTGCTCGATCGTCTGGCCGGACTCGGAAAGCCGTTGTTCGATCCAGGTGAGCGGCAATGCCAGGGCGGTGCTCCGTCCCTGCAATCGGCGGGCGAATTCCGCGACGAACGAGCTCACCATCGGGGGGTTCGACCGCGCCATGTCCGCGGTCAGCAATATCAGGCTCTTCGGGTCCTTTTCGGCGATCTCCATCATCTGCTCGGCCCAGCGGGCGGCGAGGTCCCGGTCGATGCTTCCGGCGACGATCCGTGCTCCGACGCGCCGGAGATTCTCGATCAGCGCCAGGCGAAGCATGATGGGGATGGCCCACAATTCGCCGAGCGTCAGGACGGTCACCGTCTGGTAGGACGCCACGAAACTGCGGAGACTTCCCAGGTCCACCCGCCCATCGCCGTGCGAGATCGCTTCATGCGCGATGTCGTACACGCGCGGAAGTCCGGCCGACGGTCCGTCCAGCAGGCGAGGCAGTTCCCTGCTGTAGCCCTTCGGCAAGTGCCTCCTGGCCGTGCGGATCTGTTCCTCGATCAGATAGAAGTTGTCGAGGAGCCACTCCCCGGCCGGCGCGATCCGGCGGTTCGCATCGACCGCCGACGTCAAAAGGGTGCAGGCTCCCGCCAGGACGCGTTCATTCTCCGCCAACCGGGTCAGAAGCCGGTCCCGAATTCGTCCCGGACCCAGCTTGTGCAAGCCCGCAAGGGTCTTGCCATGCTGCTTCATCTGTTCGCTGCTGAACAGTTCCGATCGCAGCGGTGGCTCGTCGCCGGCGTACTTTTTCGCCGATCCGCCCCCGCGGAGGCTCGCCCCCATATTGCGCAAGTTCGTGGGGATGGACGTGCCGCTCACCTTCAAGTAGGAGGGCTCCTTCTGGCGATGGATCAGGATTGGTGTTCCAGCATGAATTTCACCCTTCCCATTATGTCAAGATTCGGCGGGATAACGGTAGAATCTGCAAACTCCGTGCAAACAACGGCTGTTTGAAAGGCACGGAGTCGTCAATACCCGATCGCAGGCGCGGACGGTGAAGAACCGCACCTGAACCCATACCCCCGGAATTGCCGTTCGTTATGTCCGAATTAATTAAATTTCCTTGAATTTATTGCCGATAAATCACAGGGAGAGCGGTCGACGTTATCTTTCGGGCAAAAGGAAGCCCCAATGGGAATTTCCAACCTACGTACATTTAAAATTTTTCTGGGATCCCTTGTGGTCGGTTTATCGGTTGTTGGATGCGCTCACACGGTCGTTGTTGAAATTCCTCCGAAAATCGATTTGCAGCCGTATAAAACCATTGGCATCGTGGAGTTTGCCTCCAACTCCAAGGAGGACTTCAATCAAATCGCCACCCAAAAATTCATGGGTTTTATCCAGAACGCCCAACCTCAGCTACGCTTTCTTGAATTGGGGCCGGAAGACCAATTGTTAAGAAAGCTTGGCCGGAACTCATTGGACATCGAGGCCATTAAAGCGATTGAAGAAAAATACGGGGTGAGCTCGATCTTTACGGGGAGCATTGAAATTTCAGACATGAAACCCAAGGTTAGTATTGGAACCGACCTTTCTTCCCTCCGCGCGTCTGCGGTTGTGAATATCTCGATGGTTTCAAAACATTGGGACACCGTGAGCGGGGCGACGATCTGGAGCAATTCGCGTCAAGGACATTGGAAAGTGGCAGGCATCAATTCCAACTCCAAAGACATATCGTTCAGCATGAACAATCCCGAAGATCAATACGGTCGTTACCTCGAAGAACTCGCTTTTGCGGTAACCGATAATTTCAGGCCTCACTATGTGAAAAGAGATGCTCCGAAATGACCGGGCCGGTGACCAGCCCCCAATGATCGGTCCACCCGTATTTTAGTGTGAAAACCTTACGGACGTACCTCGGTTATTAAAAGGGTAAGCCGCACGGACCGCAAACCCGGCGCAAACGGATTCCCCCTCCCTGAACTCGGTCTCAGAGCATAACTACAAACCCGGCCGAATTGAGGGGGGCAGGTCAGTCGACATCGTGGAAGAAACAAGTTTGCCTTGATCCCCTGAAACGCCTATTCTGTGTGCAGAAACAACCCGACGCGCATTGTTTTCTCCGTTCCGGGGGATTCAATGGGATACGACCCCCCTATCGCGAAGGTCACACGCCCCGCATCGACGGGATATTTCCCACGGCCCCGGCTGTATCGTCTCTTGGACAAGGCCCGCAAGGCGCCCGTGCTCTGGATCACGGGGCCGCCCGGATGCGGGAAGACCGCCCTGATCAGCAGTTACATCGAGGCCCGGCGCCTCCCATGCCTCTGGTACAAGATCGATGAGTCGGATGTGGACTTCTCCACCTTCTTCTACTACCTGGGACTCGCCGCCGCCAAGGCCGCCCCGCGCAAAAGGAAGCGCCTTCCGCTCCTGACCCCGGAACGGATGCCCGGCCTGTCCGTGTTTGCCCAGAGGTACTTCGAGGGCCTCTCCTCCATGCTTCCGGTTCCCTCCCTGCTGGTACTCGACGATTGCCATCGAATCCGGGAAGACTCCGTATTCTTCGAGACGCTCCGGGAGGGGATCTCCCGCCTCGCGCCGGGGATCGGCGCCGTCCTCGTCAGCCGCAGCGACCCCCATCCGTCCTTCGCGCGGGACCGCGCCAACCGGCTCCTGGAGACGTTCGGATGGGAGGATCTCCGGCTGACCCTGGACGAGGCAACGGGGATCGTGAAGCTTCAGCGGAAAGGCAAGCCTCCCCCGGAACTGGTAAAGGATCTTTTCGAGCGGACCGACGGCTGGGTGGGGGGGCTCGTGCTCCTTCTGGAGAGGACGGACAGGGGAAGTGTGGCGCCCCGGATGATCGGTCGACAGGTGCCCGCGAAGATCATCGACTATTTTGGAAGCGAGATCTTCCGGCGGCTGGACGAGGAGCGGCGGGACTTTCTTCTGAGGACCGCCTTCCTGTCCAGGATGACGCCGTCGATGGCGGAGAGGCTGACGGGCGAGGAGCGCGCCGGATCGATCCTGTCGGAGATGAACCGGCAGAACCAGTTCACCAAGAAGTATCTACAGAGGGATCCGGTCTACGAGTACCACGACCTCTTCCGGGAGTTCCTTCTCGAACAGGCGAAAGGTGTTTTCTCCGGGGAGAAGTTCGCGGAGATTCGCAAAACCGCGGGCGTTCTCCTGGAACAGGCCGGATACGTCGAGGATGCCGCCGTGCTCTTCCTCGAGGCGGGGGATTGGAAAGAGCTCTCACGGCTGATCCTGTCCCAAGGTAGATCCCTCGTTGCGCAGGGCCGGTACCAGACGCTTCTGGAATGGCTGGGTGCTCTCCCCGGAGATGTTCTCGACACCGACCCGTGGCTGCTCTACTGGAAGGGCGTCTGCCTCATGCCGTTTTCCCCAGCGGAGAGCCGGGCCCTTTTCGAGGAGGCGTTGTCCAGGTTCGACGAGCGTCGGGAAGCCCCTGGGGTGTTCCGCTCGTGGGCCGGCGTGGTCGAATCCATCATCACATCGATAGAAAATCTGACCCCGCTCGATGGCTGTATCTCCCTCCTTCCGCGCCTTCTCGAAAAATACGGCGGTCTCCCATCCGGTGAGATCGGGGACGAGGTCACCTGCAGCATGTACCGGGCGCTATCCTTTCGGCAGTACCCCCGGGCTGCCGTGGAGTTGTGGACGCCTCGTGCCCTCGCCCTCGCACAGACCACTACGAACAAACACCTGAGGTTCATGTTGAACCTCGGTTTCCTTGCTTCCTTTCAAATCACGAAGGATACCCGGGAGGCGGAAAGGTTGTTTGCTTCCTTAAGAGAAGCCCTCAGGCAACCGGATGCTACTCCGTTGATGCGGCTCTCGGTGGATTATCTGGAGGCGGTCTGTTTGGTCTTAAGCGCTCAATACGAGCGGTGCCTTCGCGTTACGACTGATGGACTTGCCTTTGCGGAAAAGATGGGGGTCCACGTCGCGGATGCCTTTCTTCAGGCCTACGGTGCGGCGGCTGCCCTGAAACTACGCGATATCGAAACCGCGAACCGGTTTCTCGACAGGATGGCCGCAACGCTGGGTACAATGAAGCCGCTCCCCTTGGGCCAGTTTCACCATATCGCTGCCTCCGAGGCGCTGCATCGGCGTGATCTGACGCGGGCCGCCTTTCATTCGAAAGAGTGCGTGAGGCTTTGGGAGGAGAGCGGGTTCACCACCCACTTTCACGCCGCATGGATCCTTGCGGCCCACGTCCACCACGCGCTCCATGAGGACGACGATGCGGCCCGATATGTGGCGGAGGCGCGCCGTAACGGCTACGAGATCCGGAACTTCTACGGCGTTTGGGCGTCGTATCTTACCGAGGCGTATTTCCATCTCAAAAGAAATGACGACGCGGCGGCGATCGCTCCCTTAAGGAAGGGGCTGCAGGTCGGTCGGGAGACGGGGCTCTTCGGAGCATCTCTCAAGATGCAGGACATGTTTGAAAAGGTCTCCGCCAAGGCGCTCAAAGAGGGGATCGAGGTCGAGTACGTCCGGGAACTCATCCGGAGGAACCGGCTTGCGCCGGACCCTGCGAATCCGGACCTGGAGAATTGGCCGTGGCCGGTGAAGGTCTACACGTTGGGACGGTTCGGACTCCTGGTGGACGACCGGCCCGTCGAGTTTGGCCGGAAGGTGCAGCAGAAGCCGCTGGCGCTCCTCAAGGCGTTGGTCGCTCTCGGAGGGCGCGAGGTTCCCGAGGCGGCGCTCACCGAGCTTCACTGGCCGGAAGCCGACGGGGACCTGGCCCATAACTCCTTTGAGGTCGCCTTGAGCCGATTGCGGAAGCTCCTGGGGACAGAGGATGCCCTGGTGCTCAGGGAGGGGCGCCTCTCCCTCTCGAACCGGCACTGCTGGGTCGACGTCTGGGCCTTCGCGCGGTTCCTGGGACAGGCGGAGAAGGCGAGGAAAGAGGGGAAGGGGACGGAGGCGATCCGCCGGTTCGAGAAGGCATTGTCTCTCTACACGGGGCCCTTCCTTCAATCCGAGGAAATGACCTGCGCTACGTCGCCGCGGGAGAAGCTGCGGAGCGGATTCCTGCGGGCGGTCGCACTCCTCGGGCGGTGCTATGAGGACAGGGAGCGATGGGAAGAGGCGGTCTCCTGCTACGGGAAAGGCATTGAGGCGGACGATTTGGCCGAGGAGCTGTATCGCCGGCTCATGGTCTGTCACATCCGTCAGGGACGGGAGGCGGAAGCCCTCTCCGTCTATCGGCGCTGTCGGAAGACGTTGTCGTCCGTCCTCGGTGTGGATCCTTCCGCCGAGACGAGGTCCATAGCGGCCTCGCTCGGCCGTCCCCTGGTCTGATCTCTACCCCGGTGCACCCGCTGCAGGGGAAAGACATTTCTTGAGGTTTATCGAAGGGTTTCCCCCGTAATCCTCCTTCCCCGTTTTTCTTCCGAATCGGTAGGCAATCCGTAAGCCGCTCCGCGCTACTTTCGTAGCCAAGGGGACGACCGTGCCGAAACCCTTGTGTCCGGCCGGTCAGCCACCCGAACGGGAGAGCCATGGACAGCTACGTGGTTCGCATCTATCGCCGCGACGGGAAGAAGTCCCGAATCCTGATCGGGACCGTGGAGGTGGCGGGGACCGGGAGGAAGCTGGCGTTCTCCAATACCGAGGAGTTGTGGGAAATCCTCAGGCGCCGTAAGGGCGGGGATCCTTGCGCCCCGCATCTTCCGCGACGCCGTTTACGGAATGAGGTGATGAGCGGGACAGCCGGGACAGGTCTCGAGGAATCCGCGGAGGGGGTGCGTCAAGTCAAACCCACCATAGAGCCTTGAAAGGAGGGTCCCGATGAAAAAAATCCTGATCACATATCTGCCTGCTTCATTGCTTTTGGCGTTTCTGGCCATGATCCTTGTCTCGTGTGGAGGAGGAGGTGACGGAAGTGATTCGGGTACGACACTCCCGTCCACAAAATCCGTGGTGATCACGGGTACCGTTCCCGGGACGGTGGCGATTGCGTATGACCTTCCCACGGGCAAGGAAGCGGCGCGGAGTGTTGCCAGCGGCACTCCCGAAACCTTCTCGCTGAGTCTGGCCCCCGGGACGTATTATCTGATGTTCATCCGGAACGAGGGCACCGCCAGCCAGGGGAGTCTTCCTTTCTATAATGTAACCGGAGGGAATGTATTCACATTCAAAGCCAACACGAACCTGGATCTGGGTGTTCTGGTTTTCAATAACTACCCCAGGACCGTGACGCCCCAGATCGATTCGATATCCGGGAATGACAACGTTACGGAATCCTCCATGCCCGAGGCAAGTTTCTCTCCGGGGGCTGGAGGGTGGACGGCTACGACAGCGTTTACAAACTCTACCTGCCCCGGTCACTCTCCCGGGACAACGGTTACAGAGGATGTGACGATAGTCCATGGGTACGGCTTGGTAGGTTATACGCCTGCTGGAACGACCGATTCGGCGATCGGCTTCGCAAATGTAAATACGGCCATTCTTACCAATTATTCCGGTACTGCCTTGGTGACAATCTTTTTAACCATGCAGCCGGATGGTTCACTCGCAGGAACCTATAGCAAAGTGGGATATGGCGGAGGGTGTTCTGAAGAAGGAACACTTGCAGCGGTGCTGGGCACCTCCCCGCCTCCGCCTGCCGCCACTTTGACCGGTCTTTCCATCAGCGGCCCGTCGTCGATGCCCGAGTACGGCAGCCCCACGTACACGGCGACGGCGAGCTGGAGCGACAATTCAACATCTGCGGTCACGCCAGCCTGGAGTGTAAGTTCCCAAGTGGCGGAGATCAGCACCGGCGGGATGCTTTCTTGTCAGGGAGGGGTCTACCCCGATCAGACGGTGACGGTTTCAGCGACCTATTTCTCTGGGGGGATCACCAAGACGGCCACAATGGATGTGACCATTATCCATGTGTGGTCGATTCCTTTCACCCTGCAGGAGCTGTCAGGGAAAGCATTCCTCGAAGTGAAATCCTACGCAGAGGGAGGGTACGTTTCCCGCCTCTACAAATTGAATGCTGATTTCTCACTCGAGCTGACCAGTTATAAGAACTTTCCTGAAGTGAGCGGTTACGAAACCGGGACCTGGAGCAATGATCCTTATGGTATCCATTTGAATATCAGTGGCCGGGAGCCGTTTACGGTGCAACGCGTTGACGAATCTGCTACGGGAATAACAATGTTGATCTACGATGGACCAGGACCGCCATCCGTGGTGACCTGGAATGAAATTTGACCAGGGAGTTAAGAACTAAATCGCAATTGATGGAGCAGGCGTCCCAGACCACAGGCGTCTTTTCGTGAAAGAAGGGGGCCGTCTCTACCGGCCCCCTTGCTGTTTTAGCTCCCCCCCCCCGTCATTTCAGCGTTTTCAGCCGGTTAGGCCCTTCGTTAAGTGGACAGGAAGTGCCAGTTTATGACAGGAAGTGCCAGCAGGACGCAAACCCGGCGCAAACGGATTCCTAAACCGACATCATCATCTTGGTTGCCTCTGGGGGGGACGGAACTCCCGAAGGTCGAGGGGGCCGCGAGAGGCCAAGACTCTGAAACAGCGGGGTTTGCGTCAGGCATGGGCTGCTCCGTGGGTGCGTATTAGATTGAAGAATTATCTCCGAATGCAGAGAAGGAAGGTCCGGGAGGGTTACTGGCTAGCCTTTCGGTGATGCGTCGGGCACTTGTTTCTCCCCCCATTCTTTGGCCTGGCTTACCGCTTCCAGCCAGCCGGCATAAAGCGCCTCGCGCTGCGAAGAAGGCATGGATGGCTCGAAGCGCCGGGTTCCTTGGCTATGCGCGGCGATCTCCGCTGTGTCCCGCCAGAAACCCACGGCCAATCCCGCCAGGTAGGCGGCCCCGCGCGCAGTGGTCTCATTGATGGCCGCGCGCACTACGGGGATGCCGAGGATGTCGGCTTGGAACTGCATTAAGAACTCATTGCGCACAGCGCCGCCGTCCACGCGGAGTTCGCGGAGTGGGATTCCCGTGTCGCGGGTCATCGCTTCCAGTACATCGCGGGCCTGGAAGGCGATTGCCTGAAGGGCCGCGCGTGTCAGGTGGGCTTTGGTAATCCCGCGAGTCAAGCCCAGAATCATGCCCCGCGCATGTGGGTCCCAGTAGGGAGCGCCCAGGCCGGTAAAAGCCGGCACGAAATAGACTCCCCCGCAATCGTCCACGGACGTCGCCAGCGCCTCACTGTCGGCGGCGTCGGAGAGAATGCCCAATCCGTCTCTGAGCCATTGGATCACTGCCCCTGCGGTGAAGACGCTTCCTTCCAGGGCGTAGGTCGTCTTTTCATCGATCTGCCAGGCGACCGTCGTGATCAGTCCGGTCTTCGACGGGATGGGCTTGGCCCCAGTGTTCGTCAGCAGGAATGCGCCGGTGCCGTACGTGTTCTTCGTGTTTCCCGGGGCAAAGCAGCCATGCCCGAAAAGGGCCGCTTGCTGGTCTCCCGCAATTCCCGCGATCGGGAGGGCGGCCCCGAAGAAAACCGCTGGGTCGGTCTCTCCGTAGACTTGGCTGGATGGGACAACCTTCGGCAAGACTGCGCGGGGGATT
>Ga0307375_10002689_pt1 | contig 18022 bp, 16 predicted proteins | sample TR1MG_FD_202531 | JGI IMG/M metagenome (GOLD analysis project Ga0307375, IMG submission 202531) | Soil microbial communities from Risofladan, Vaasa, Finland - TR-1 | ecosystem: Environmental > Terrestrial > Soil > Coastal area > Acid sulfate soil | place: Finland: Risofladan, Vaasa | collected... | reverse complement strand
CCGTCATTTGATCGTCGTGGCGGTCGTGGATTTCCAGCATGCCGCAGCAACGGCCGTCCCTAGATGACATGCCGGGCGCGTGTCGCGCTGCGGTCTGATGAACGGGTGGTGATTCGGCATGATCGACTGTGCCCCCAGGCGCTCAGCTGATGCGCGCCGCCCTCTCAAGGCGGTGGCGCCGGTTCAAATCCGGTCGGGGCTACGAGTGTAGTTGCAGGTCAAGGGCCTGATCGCCGGGTGCGGCGGTCAGGTCCTTGATTGTTTGTCCGTCATTCCTCCGTGAGTTCTGCCGCCACAAGGCGACCGGAGGCGGCACAAGAAGTAGGTCATCGGCACGCCCGCTGGGCGCAGACCGGGCTCGGAGTGAACACGGCCGGGCCTCCTGGGGCTGGATTGCGCGGGCTGCCCACGGCGCGGCTGGTGCATGCACTATTGCATGTATGATGGCGCTTCAAATCCGTGATGTTCCCGAGGAGTTGCGTGACCGGCTCAGCGAGTTGGCTCGCGAGCGCGGGCAGTCCTTGCAGGCGTACCTGTTCGACGTGATCAGCGATGAAGCACGCCGGGAGGACAATCTCGCGGTCCTGGCCCGCTTCGGGCACGGCTCGCACGGCACGCGGCTGAGCCACGCTGACGTGGAAGGGGCGCTGCGGACGGGCCGGGCGGAACGCGATGCTGAGATCGGGGTGGCCGGAGACGGCGGCTGATCGTGGTCGACGCGTCGGCGGCTGCGTTCGCGCTGCTGGATGACGGGGAGACCGGGGAGCGGTGCCGGGCGGCGCTGCGGGCGGATTCGCGGTGGCTGGTTCCCGGGCACTGACTGATCGAGGTCCTGTCCGTGATTCGGGGGAATCTGCTCGGCGGGAAGATCAAGCCGGATCATCCCGAGCGGGCCGCTGCGGCGGCGGCTGAGCTGGGTCCGGTGGTCGTGCCCGCGCGGCTGGTCGCGGCCCGGATCTGGGATCTGCGCGGGAACCTGACGACGTATGACGCGGCGTATGTCGCTGTTGCGGAGCGGTACCGGTGCGCGCTGGTGACGACCGATGCGCGGCTGGGCCGCGCGGCTGGTATCCAGTGCGCCGTCACGGTGATCCAGTAGCTCCGGATCGCGGCCCCGCACCACGCAGAGCTGGCTCGGTTGATCAGAGGCGCGGAGTTCGCTGTCCCACCTGGGTTCATAACCCAGAGGTCGTAGGTTCAAATCCTACCACCGCTACCACGAAGTAGCAGGTCAGAGGCCCGATCGCCAGGGCGGCGGTCGGGCCTTCTTGCTGGATGGCAGCGCCATGGCAGGAGGATCGGGCCTCACATTGCGGCAGTTGGTGGGCGAGATCGGCAGAAGATGTCATCATGGCTGGTCCAGGGATCGTCTCCGTGTTCCACGCGACGCGGTGTCCGGCGAGTGCAGCCGACTCGGTCTGCGCCGTTCCCCGGTCCGCCGTGATCGCACTGGCATATCGCCGTGGCGCACCACGGAGCGGTCCGGTACGTCGGCCTACAATGAGGTTGGCAGCGTCCTGCGCTTGCATGGCATGCAAGTCCTGATGTCTCCGCTGGGACGCCGCGCCGACGTGAAAATCCGGGTTGGTTTCCGTTGGCTGCTGGCGGGGTGGCTGCCGCGTTGGGCTGGTGCCGCGGGGCTGATTCCGCGGTTTTCTGGCAGCGCAGGGAGCGGGGCGGGAAGGATCGGGGTGGCTGCCCGCTGACGCCGGTATCTCTCTGGGACGTGAGCCCGTATGCAAGTCTGGCGCTGGGGCCTTGACCTTGACGGGTCGCGGACTGTTGCCTCGAGCACGCCGGTCAGAATTTCGGTTCCCGACCGAGGCCCCCGGGCATCCGTTGCGTGTGCCGTCTCCCCGGTCCTGTCGAATATATACCTGGACCGGCTGGATAAGTTCGCCGAGACTGTCCTCATCCCGGAATATACCCGGGAAACGGGCAGGACATCCAATCCTGCCTATACGAAGCTGTCAGCGGCGATAGCCGCCGCACGCAAGGACGGGGACCGCGCTACGGCGCGGAAACTGCTCCGGCAGCGGCGCGGCCTGTCATGCGGGGATCCCCGTGACCCCGGCTACCGCAAGCTCCGGTATATCCGGTACGCCGACGACCAGCTCCTCGGGTTCACCGGTCCCAGGGCCGAGGCCGGGGAAATCAAGCAGCGGCTGGCCCGGTTCCTGCGCGACGAGCTGTCGCTGGAACTGTCGGCGGGCAAGACGCTGATCACCCACGCCAGGACGCAGAAGGCGCGGTTCCTCGGCTATGACATCATCACCCGGCATTCTCCGTCCCGGCGCGCCGTCAACGGCGTGATCGGTCTGCGGGTGCCCCGGGAGGTGATCAAGGCCAGGCAAGTCCCCTGCCTGCGCCACGGGAAACCGTGGTTCCGGCCTGGCCTGCTGAACCTGGACGACGTCCAGATCGTCAGCACCTACGGCCAGGAGTACCGGGGGCTTGTCCAGTACTACCTGCTCGCCGGGAACGTTCACGAGCTGGACCGGCTGCACCGCACCGCTCAGGTGCCGATGTTCAAGACCCTGGCGTGCAAGCACCGCTCGACGGTGACGAAGACGGCCCGCAAGTACAAGGCCACGATCGCCACCGAGCACGGGCCGCGCGTGTGTTACGAGGCCCGCAAGGAGCGGCCGGGCAGGAAGCCGCTGGTCGCACGGTTCGGCGGAATCCCGCTCAAAAGGCAGCGCAAGGCGGCCATCGACGACCGCCTGCCCGCCCCGGCCATCCGCCGCGGGGAGCTGGTCACCCGGCTTCTGAGGGGCGAATGCGAGTGGTGCTGCCAGCGGGCCTCGGTGGAAGCCCACCAGGTCCGCAAGCTGGCCGACCTCACCTCGCCGGGACGGCAGCAGCCCGCCCGGGCGGCCTTGATGGCGAAAATGCGGCGCAAGACGCTCATCGTCTGCGCACCCTGCCATCAGGTCATTCACGGGAAGCCAGCCGCGACCCGCACGTCAGCATTGCTGGAGAGCCGGATGCATTGAAAGGTGCCCGTCCGGTTCGGACCGGGGGTCGCCGGAAAAGGGCCTGAACCACAGGTACCTCGCCGGCGGCCTACCGGTGTTTTTACCTGCTGGAGAGCGCCGGGCTGAGGGTGCAACTGGTGAATGCCCGCGATGTCAAGAACGTCCCGGGCAGGTCTAAGAGCGACAAGCTTGACAGCGTCTGGCTGGCGAAGCTGACTGAGCGGGGGATGCTGCGGCCCAGCTTCGTTCCGCCATCCGAGATCCGCGAGCTGCGGGATTACACGCGGCTGCGGACCGATCTGACCCGGGACCGGACCAGGTACTGGTCCCGGCTGGAGAAGCTGCTGGAGGACTCGCTGATCAAGGTGTCCAGCGTGGCCAGCTCGCTGGACACCAGGTCGGTCCGCGACATGCTCGAGGCGCTCATCGCGGGGGAGCGTGACCCCGCGGTGCTCGCGGGCCTGGCCCGCGGCAAGATGAAGGCCAAGCGCGCGGCCCTGATCGAGGCCCTCACCGGCTGGTTCGATGATCATCACGCCGAGCTGGCCCGGATGCTGCTGGACCAGATCGACGCTCTCACTGCTCAGGTCGAGCGTCTCACCTCGCGTATTGAGGAGCTGATCGCGGCGATTCCCGCGGCTCGCGGCGTCGATGCCGGCGGGGCCACGGGGCCGGGGCGGGAGAGGCTCCGGACGCGGTGGTCCGGTCGGCGGTCGCCCGCCTGGATGAGGTCCCCGGGATCAGCCGGCATACCGCCCAGGTGATCCTCGCCGAAGTCGGCCTGGACATGTCCCGGTTTCCCACGGCGGGGCACCTGGTGTCCTGGGCGAGGCTGTCGCCCCGCACCATCCAGTCCGGGCCGAAGAGCAGCTCCGGCCGGACCGGCAAGGGCAACCCTTACCTGAAGGGCCCTCTCGGCGAGGCGGCCGCCGCGGCGGCGAGGACCAGCACGTTCCTGGGCGAGCGGTACCGCCGGGTCGTCCGGCGCCGCGGCAAGCTCCGGGCACTGGTCGCCGTCGCCCGTTCCATCCTGGTGATTGTCTGGCACCTGCTCGCCGACCCGGCCGCCCGCTTCCGCGAGCTCGGCGCCGGCCATTACGCCAGCCGGACCGACACCGACCGCAAGACCCGCGGTCATGTCCGCCAGCTCGAGGCGCTCGGCTTCACCGTCACCCTGGCCCAGGCCGCCGCCTGAGAAAGGCCCCACAACGCAGACCGTGCCGGCGATCACCGGCCGCGGTCCGCTGCCGCCTGCCTGGCCGCGGTGGGTTATTTTCCGGTCAGAGGTCCGGGATTCGAATCCCCATAGCTCCACGCAAAGTGCCAGGTCAGGGCCTAGATCGTGACCCAGCCGGACAGGCTTCAAGATCGTTTGACCGTCATCTGACCGTCGATGTGAACGTCGGCCGTCGGCACTCAGAAGCCCAGATTGGCCGTCGCTGGCACGTCCGTCGGCTGCTGCTGGCTGGGGTGTTGAACAGGTGCCGTGCCGGAGCGGCCGCCCCAGAGATCTTTGCCGCTGGTGTGTCAGTCCGCCTTCAGGCTCCTGCCGGGGGCGGGCAGTGATGAGGGGTTGGCATGCGTCTGACCGGCATTGAGGCGCGGGAGTTGCTTTCCTTCGACGTGTTGCGGCTCGATGAACTGCCCCAGACTCTGGTGGTGGTCGGGCCGAACGGCGCGGGAAAGACGAACCTCGGAATTTGACACTTCTTTCGCCGGGTAGACGAGGCAGGCGCGCCGGTGGTGTCGTCTGATCTTGATGTCACGGACGGGACCGGGCAACGGGCGGACACCAAGCTGCCCGCCCGGCTCAGCCCGGGCCAGGAAGCCAGCTGTCCGGACATACTTCACTGATCCGCGTCAAGATCGGCCAGCGGGTCTTTCATGGAGTCGTGGACTCCGCCCGCCGACACGTCATCACCCGGACGCGACGGGTGGGCGTGCCCAGGCGCTGGTCAGAGTAGTTTCCGCAGCTCATCGGCGGTCATGCCAATGATGGCCAACACGTTGCGCAAAGTGCCCTTGGGCAGGTCATGGCCCGCGTGAACCGGCACGACGACCGTGCGGCCATCGGGATGGCGCATGACATGATGGCTGCCGCTGACTCTCGTGACCGCGAATCCGGCGCGTTCGAGCGCTTTGACCACCTTCGCCCCCGGTACCGCCGGGATGACGCCAGGCATCAGGCGACGTTGAGCGTCAGCGTCAGCTCATCCGGCGGGCCGGTCTCGGCGAGGAGGACTTCCAGCGCCTCGCGCAGGTCGGCGATGGCGGCTTCTGGGGTCGGGCCGTCGCCGACCGCGCCGACGCCGGGGCGGAGCTGGGCGGAGGCGCACCATACGCCGTCCTCATCCTGCTCGACGGCATAGGGCACATGAACAACGCGGGTCACGACATCGATTGTCGCATACCACGGTCGGTCGCGAGGTCAGCGCTGGTCCAGACACGGCGTGGACCGCAGTCGTTCCCGCTAGTCCGCACTTGATCGCCTCGCGAACTGTGCCGGAACCGGAACGCACCGGGCAACCTCCTCGACCCAGGAAAAGACCTACGGCGTCGGCATGATGAACTGACCCGAGTTTCATGCACACCTTCGCGGTCGAGCGCCGGGACTTGGGCAGCGTCAACCCGGTGCTGGCTCATGCCGTCGAGGCCCGCATGCTGGGCCGGCCCGTCATGGTGGACCCGCTCACCGTCGCGCCGAAGCTGTCCGCGTCGTCGCTGCGGGCCGAGCGGGATCTCCGCGAGCAGGTCCGCGGGCTCCGCGAGCAGCTGGATTCCAGCATTAACGCACTGCACGTGGCACCGCCGAACGTCCGGCGGGTCGTGGACACCGCGCTGGCCCTGGCCGGGCAGCCGCCGCTGTCCGACGGTGAAGGACCCGGTGCCACCGGGCTCGTCGCGCCGCCGGACCTGCGGGCCGGGTGGGAGCGCACGGTCGCGGGTCTCGCCGACCCGCTGTCCGGGCAGCCGCGCCCGCTGACCTTCGACGCGGACGCCGCCAGTGCGCACGAGGAAGACGCCGTCCTCGCGCATCTGGGGCATCCGCTGGTGGCGCAGGCGACCCGGCTGCTGCGCAGCGCGCTGTGGGGCGGGCGGACCGCGCTGCACCGGATCGCCGCCGTCCGGTTCACGCCGCCGGACGGCACCGGCATCGAGGGGGTGCTGGTCGCGGTGTTCGCCCGCCTGGTGGTGGTCGGGTCCGACGGCCAGCGGCTGCACGAGGAGGTCATGCTGGCCGCGCGGGAGGTTCCGCCGTCTGGCCGGTCCCGGCGGGTGGAACTGGAGCAGCCGCGGTTCTCCGGGCTGCGGGCTGCCGTGGAAGGTGCCCTGGAACCGCACGCGAGCCGCCTCGCGCCGGAGGCTCAGCGGGTCCTCGTGGCAGCCCGCTGGCCCGAGCTGGAACCGCAGCTCGCGGGTGATGTCCAGGCCCGGGCCGCTGAGCGGGCCGCCGCGCTCGAACGGGACCTTGCCCGGCGACGCGACCAGGAGACCCGGAGCACGGAGGCGGTCTTCGGCCAGCTGCGGCTGACGCTGGAAAGCGCGCTGGCCGGGCCGGGGCCGGTCCAGCTGACCTTTGACGAGCTGGAACGGGAAGAACGCCAGCAGCTAGAGCGTGACCGCCACGCGTGGGAAGCCCGGCTGGAAGGTCTCGGCGAGGAACGGGACCGGGAGCTGGCCGACATCAGCCGCCGCTACGCCGGGGTGCGGGAACTGGTCTTCCCGTTCGCCGTCGCGGTGTGCGTTCCTGATGAGGGGATGGGCAGGTGAGCGCCCGGCGCGGGCGCAGGCGGCAGAGCGGCGGTGTCAGCGAGGAGATCCGCCGCCGTCACGGCTGGCTGGAGCTGCTGCAGACGTCCGGTCCGTTCCTCACCCTGCCGGTGGTGCACCGGGTGTTCCCGGACGGGCTGCCGCCGGTAGCGGCGGCGCAGCGGGCTGAGGTCCGGGCCGCGGTCGCCGGGATGCTCGACAGTCATGGCGCGTCCCGGCACGCCATGATCGAGACGATGCTCCGGGACATCCTCGACTGGCGGCATCACCTGCGGATCGACACCCAGATCCCGGACAGCCTCGCCGAGCCGGTGCCCGAGCACGGCCTGGTAGTCCGGCCCGACTTCGGCTTCTACGCCGACGACAGCGGCAACGGTGACGATGCCGAGGTTCTGGACCGTCATGACGAGGACCCCGGCGGCCGGGACGCGGCTGATGACGACGCGGAACCTGGCGAGGACGGCGACGAGGAAGAACCCGGCGAGGACGATCAGGACGACGCCGACGATTCCGGTGCGGGAGATGCCGCTACGGGGCCGTGGAAGCTGCTCGGCACGTATCTGCCGTGGGGTACCCACCCGCTGACCCGGACCACGACCGGCGGCTGGACGGCCAGCGGAGCGGAACGGCTGGCGGTGCTGCTGCGCGCCCGCGCCGTGCCGGCCGGAGTGGTCACTGACGGGCGGTGGTGGGCGCTGGTGTGGGCGCCGCCGGGCGGCACGACCGGCGCGGCGGTGTGGGACGCCGGGTTGTTCAGCGAGGACCCGGCCTCCCTGCGGGCGCTGGTCGCGCTGCTGCAGCGGTCGCGGTTCCTCGCCGTCGCGCCCGCTGACCGGCTGCCTGCGCTGTTCCGCGAGAGCCTGGAGCGCGGCGAGGATGTCACCGAGACCCTCGGCCAGCAGGTACGCGAGGCAGTGGAGATGCTGGCCGGGACGCTGGACCGCCTCGACCGCGAAGCCGGCGGTCGGCTGCTGGCCGAGGTGGGTGACGACGACTTCTACGCGGGCGTGGTCACGGTGATGATGCGGGTCGTGTTCCTGCTGTTCGCTGAGGAACGCCGGCTGCTGCCCAGCGACGACGACGTCTACATCACCGGCTACGGGGTCGGGCAGCTGGTCGGGCAGCTTGAGCGCCAGGCCAGCCTGGCCGGAGAGCAGGCGCTGGAGCACCGCACCGCGGCCTGGCACCGGCTGCTGGCCCTGACCCGCGCGGTCCATTCCGGCGTCGCGCACGAGGACCTGCGGCTGCCCGCCTACGGCGGCGGCCTGTTCGACCCGGATCGCTACCCGTGGCTGGAGGGTCGCCGCGCGGATGCCCCGGCGGCTTCAGCGCACCCGCCTGCGATAGACGACCGGACCGTGCTGCGGATGCTCCGGGCAGTGCAGTACGTGCAGATCGGCGGCGAGCGGCGGCGGCTCACTTTCCGCACCCTGGACGTCGAGCAGATCGGCTACGTCTACGAGGGCCTGCTGGAACTCGAGATCCGCACCGCCACCGACGTCATCGTCGGCCTGGTACGGCCCAGCAAGTGGCCGCGCAAGATCAAGTTCGACTGCGAGGTGCCGCTCCGGGACGTAGCCGCCTGGCGCGAGAACGGTGATCTGGCGGCCCGGCTAGCGGAGCGGACCGGCTGGTCTGCGGCCAAAGTGCGCGGTGCGCTGACCGGCGGCATCACGGCGGAGCAGCGAGACGCCATTGCTCGTGCCATCGGCCCGGATCCGGAGCTGGCCAACGATATCGCCCCGCTGTTCGCCGTCCTCCGGCTGGACGAAAGAGGCCTTCCCGCGGTCGCCCTGCCGGGCGGCCGGTACGTCACCCGCAGCACCCGCCGAGCCGCCACCGGCACCCATTACACGCCGCGGTCGCTGGCCGAGGAGGTCGCGGTCGGCGCGCTGGAGCCACTGGTCTACCGGCCGGGCCCGCTGGAAACCGCGGACGAGACAAGCTGGCGGCCCCGGCCGTCGCCGGAGATCCTCGGGATAAGGGTCGCCGACATCGCGATGGGCTCAGGGGCGTTCCTGGTGGCGGCCTGCCGCTACCTGGCGGACCGGCTGGTTGAGGCGTGGCGGGCCGAGGGCCGGGACGATGCGCTCGCGGCCCGGCGGCACCAGCGGGCTCACCGGATCGGCGCGGACGCCGAGGCCGAGCAGGTACAGCTCGACGCCCGCCGGCAGGTCGCCGAGCACTGCCTGTACGGGACGGACATCAACCCGCTCGCCGTGGAGATGGCGAAACTGTCGCTCTGGCTGATCACCATGGACCGCGAGCGCCCGTTCGGCTTCCTCGACGACCGGCTGGTCAGCGGCGACAGCCTGCTCGGCCTGGCAGCCGTGAACCAGCTCGAATACCTGCACTCTGACCCGGTAGCCGGCCGGCGGCTCAACGCAGGGACGCTGGACTTCGCCGCCTCATGGCGACCCCGGCTCCAGCAGGCCGCCGACCTGCGCCGGAGGATCACCGCCGCGCCGGTCGTGACCATCCGGGACGTCGAGCACAAGACCCGGCTGCTCGCCGAGGCCGAACAACTCTCGGGCACGCTGACAGTCGTGGCCAACGCGGTCACCGCCACGGGCCTCGCGGCGGCGAAACTGAAAGGCAGGCAGTGCGACGCCGAGTTCGCCAGGCTCGCTATCAGCGTGGGCAACGCCGTTGAGGGCGATCCGGCCGACCTCACCGACTGGGCAGGCACAGCCCTCCAGGCAAGCAGGCCCGCGGGAACAGCGGACCGGCTGCCGCTGCACTGGCCGCTGGCCTTCCCCGAGGTCTTCGTCGACGCGGCCCAGCCCGGCTTCGACGCGATCATCGGCAACCCGCCCTTCCTTGGCGGGCAGAAGATCTCGGGCACGCTAGGCAATAACTACCTGGACTGGCTGCAGCGCTGGGATGGCCGGGGCGTGACGGGTAGCGCCGACCTCGCGGCCCGGTTCGTGCTCCGCGCCGAGCGGCTGATGTCCGCGCGCGGCCAGCTCGGGTTCGTCACCGTGAATACGCTGGTCGAGGGCGCGACCCTGCGAGTCGGCCTTGACCAGGCAACCGGTCGCGGTCTGGTCATCCGCGCAGGACGATCCCCGCACCCGTGGCCGACCCAGAGCGCGAACCTGCAGATCGTGGAGACCTGGGCAAGCAAGGCTCCGCTCGGCAAAGACGCCGTCTACTGGCTTGACGGTGAGGAAGTGCCCGTAATCGGCCCCGACCTGCAGCCCTACGGGCGGATCCATGCCAGGCCGGGACGGCTCCGCGAGAACGACGACATCGCATTCCAGGGCTCCAACATTCTTGGCCTCGGATTCACGATGAAGCCCGAGCAGGCAAAGGACCTCACCGCTAGCGACCCGCGCAACGCCGGCGTGCTCCAGTCGTACGTCATCGGCAGGGACCTCAACCAGCGGCCCGATAGCTCAGCCAGCCGGTGGGTGATTAATTTTCGTAACTGGCCGTTGGAACGCGCCGAAGGGCACCCCGACTGCATGGAGATCGTCCGGCGGCTGGTCAAACCGCAGCGGGATCGCAACAAGATGAAGCACCGCAGAGAGCGCTGGTGGCAGTTCGCGGCGTCCGCGCCAGAGCTGTACGAGGCGATCGAGGGGCTCGACCACGTTCTGGCGATCGCGCAGGTGAGCAACACACTCCTGCCTGTACGCGTGCCCACCGGGCAGGTGTTTGACCAGAAGTGCGTGGTCTTTGCGGTAGAAGACTTCGCCAGCATGGCATTCCTTTCATCAAACATGCACTCTGCGTGGGTAATGCGCTACACGGCGACGATGCGGACAGACATCAGCTACTCCCCGTCTGATGCGTTCCTGACACTGCCGCGACCCGGGCCGACAGTGGAACTGGCGGAGTTGGGGGAGGAGCTGGACCGCACGCGGCGGGTGCTGATGCTGGGGCGGTCTTGGGGGCTGACCACGTGCTACAACCACGTTCATGATCCTGATGATCATGATGGGGCCGTTACGGAGGCGTACCTGGGGCTGGCCGCGTACACGTTCGCGATCCGGCGGCTGCAGGGCGTCGTGGGCGAGGGGGCGGACGCCAGGGACGGGACCCGGGGCGTGGCGGTGCTGATGCGGTACACGCTGCGGCTGCTCACCGCGCAGCAGTTCCAGCGGGCCGCCGCGCTGGTGTGCGCGTGCGAGTCGCTGCGCCGGGAGCGGATCGAGGCCGGTGACGGCAGATGGGGGACGCTTCCGTTCCGGGTGGGCTTGTGGGTGGGTGCCACATACGGTGCCGCTGTCCGGGGCGGCGGTGACCGCGCTGGTGGATGACATCGCCCGGCGGGCCGAGATGGTCACCCATGACGCGGAGCAGGCCGAGCAGGTCCGCGGATTCCTGCGGAACCGTCTCGACAGCTGGTCCGGTCACCGGTCGGCGGTCAGGACAGGGCGGCTCGGATACGCCGAGGCCGCTGACGTGACCGGTCTGCTGCAGTCCCCGGATGAGGGCAGCTGGACGCTGTGGTCCGCGCCGAGGAGCCTGCGCGAGGTGGAGCCCGAGGTGGTCCTCCAGCTTGACCTGGCCGACCGGAGCGTGCCCGACGCGCCGGGCTGGGATTACGACCGGGCACCCGGCGGCGTCCCGGCGGCGGGAGGCGGGGACTCGTGAGCGTGCTGGCTGGCGCCGAGGCCGGGCGGCGCCGTGATCCGACCCGGATCGGTGAGGCGCGGCCGAGTCATCTGGTCACCACGGCGGGCGTCGGGGCGATCGTCGACCTGCCGTCGATGAGCGTGATCGTGCGCGGCCTGGACGCGTGGAGCGCCGAGCGGCAGGAGCCGATCGACGAGCCGCGGCTGCTGGCGGAGGTCCGGCGGGTGCTGGGCCCGCAGGTCCGGGCGCTGCGGACCGCGCCGTGGGACCCGGCCGAGAGCGATGATCCGTACAGCCGGGTCGGGGTTCCGGTCACACCATTTCCCCGGTGGGTACGCTGCCCGCGGTGCAGCCGCCTCGGCCCGCTCGATCCGCCTGGCCAGTTCGAGCTGATCCACCGGTACGGGCGCCGTCCTGACCTGGCGAAGATCGTTCACGCCCGCTGCGCGCGGCAGGGCCAGACCCGGGACGCGAACAAGCGGGCATGCGTTCCGGCCCGGTTCCTGGTCGTGTGCGAAGCCGGGCACCTCGACGACTTCCCGTACGTGGAGTACGTGCACTCGGCCGCGCCCGGCGGGCTGTGTGATGGCCCGCAGCTGACGATGTCGGACGCGTCCAGCACGCTCGGGCCGCGGGTCACGGTGCGCTGCGAGGAATGCGGCGCGTCGCGCAGCATCCAGCAGGCCGCCGGGCGGAGCGGATCGGGGAACCTGCCGGCCTGCCGGGGTCGGCATCCCCACCTGCAGCGGTTCAGCCCGTGCGGCAGGCCGCTGCGGCTGATCGTGCTCGGCGCCAGCAACCTGTGGTTCGGCGTGACGGCCAGCGCGCTGCACCTGCCGCAGGGCCAGACCATGGAGGACATGGTCGCTGCAAGCTGGGAGATCATCAATGCCCAGCCCGGCCCTGACGTCCTGCAAGCGATCATCGACGGGATGGACTCACTGCGCGGTCTGCGCGGCTCGCCTATTGAGGAGGTCTGGGCCTGCGTCGAGAAGATCCGCGCCGCGGGCGGCCCGGCGGCCGGTGCGGAGGGCCAGGGTCTGCTGGATGCCGAATGGAAGACGCTGTCCCGGCCGACGACGCAGCGGCAGGACCCGGACTTCCGCGCTGTCCCGACGCCCAGCCCGGAAGGGTATGACCGGCTGCTCGATCAGGTGGTCCTGGTATCCCGGCTGCGCGAGGTCCGGGCGCTGGTTGGTTTCACCCGGCTGGCCGCGCCTGAGCGCGGGGACCTGGAGCCGGTCAGCCGGGTGCCGCTGAGCCGCGGCGCCCCGGGGTGGGTGCCCGCCGTGGAGCAGCGCGGCGAGGGCATCTTCCTGCAGCTCCGCGAGGACGCGGTGGCCGCGTGGGCGGCCCGGGTCGCCGAGAACCCGCGCATGCTGGCGCTCGACGGCGCCTACCGGCGGTGGGCGCACAACACGGCGCGGACTCCCAGCGGCTCTTTCCCGCATGCGCGGCTGACGCTGATCCACACGCTCAGCCACATGCTGATCCGCCAGGTAGCGCTGGAATGCGGTTACTCCTCGGCCAGCATCCGGGAACGCCTCTACCTCGGCTCACCACGAGAACCGGCCGCCGGGGTGCTGCTGTCCACGGCGGCGAGCGACAGCGAGGGAACCCTCGGCGGGCTGGTCGCGCTCGGGCACCGGCGCTACCTCAAGCGGCTGCTCGACCAGGCGTTCTACGACGCGACGCGCTGCTCATCCGACCCGCTGTGCGCCGAGCACGTGCCGGCCGACCCGTCCGCCGAGCTGCATGCCGCCGCCTGCCACGCGTGCCTGTTCGCCTCCGAGACCAGCTGCGAGACCAACAACCGGTGGCTGGACCGGGCCGTGCTGGCCGACCTGACCGGCGACGGCCTGGTCTTCACGCCATGACGCGGGAGGCTCAACCGCCGGGTCACGACGGCGCGGGCTGGGCCAGCCGGATCGCTGAGCAGCTCCCGGCCGCGGATGTCCGCCGGCTGGCCAGCGCACCCGCCGACGGGCTGCCCGCGGTCAGGGCGCTGCGCGGGCAGGCCGGGGCGGCTGTGCTGCGCAGTGCGTGCGACGAGCTGCTCGGCAGGCTGTCCGGTGAGGATCCCGGATACCTGGCCGGGCTGCTGGAGGGCGCGGCCCGGGCTGTGGAGCGGGCGCGGCAGCGGCAGAGCCTGGATGTGGTCTGGACCGGTCCGGAGACCGGCAGCGGAGCCGGGCGGCTGACCGCCGCGACCGTGATCGACCTGATCGGCCAGGCCCGCCGCGAGATCCTCATTGTCAGCTACGCGACCCGCGGCGAGCCAGCGATCGAGGCCGCGCTAGCTGCGGCTGCTGGACGCGGCGTGGAGATCACGATCCTGGCCGAACGGCACGCCGACAACCCGGGCTACACGGCCACTGGCACGCCGTTCCCCGGGCTGCGGGCACTCCGGCTGCGCTGGCCAGCCGGCCGCCGTCCCGCCGGGGCAGCGCTGCACGCCAAGATCATCGTCGTGGACGACCGGATCGCCCTCGTCGGCAGCGCCAACTTCACCAGCCGAGGCATGGAATCCAACCTCGAATGCGGCACCCTCATCCGCGGCGGACCTCAGCCATGCGCCGTCCTCGACCACATCGCCGAGCTGCGAGCCCGGGGCTACCTTGAGCCGACGCCGATCACGGCTAACTGACGCGATCGCTCACGATGGGCTCTGTCCGGCAGCCGAGGCTAGTCGGGATGTCCTTGATCACAACCGGTCAATGAGAGGATGGCTTCCCGAAGCCCTCGCGACCCACGCCGCTCCCTCGCCATTCCGACTTCGAGCATCTTGCCGAAGCCCTCAGCGACAGGGATGAGGTACGTGCCCACCGCCTACCGTCGCTCAGGCTTCCGCAACAGAACTGCTGTGCCGTCGGCAACCGTGGCCCCCAGCAACCGCGGGGAGAGGCTTGCCTATCGGCCAAGAAGCTTGACCAGCTCTACCCCGCCGCGAATCGGCAGGGTAGCCCGATTGCTGGTTATGGCCTGACTGGCGGCACCTTCGGCCACATCGATGGCGAACCGCGCGGCGCCGCGCCAGTCATCAGGGGCAATTCCTGGCCCTCGCAGATCCTTGTCCTCTGAGAGGACGACGCGCGGGGCGATGAGCTTGGCCAGTTGGCCCATCGGCACGTCGTCCGGGTTGCTGATGGCCACGACTTGGGGATCGACGATCTCGGCCGTTGAGACGGCCACGAACCGTGGCGTTGGCAGGTACCGCTCCTCGAAGTGCGTGCGCAGGGTGGCCAGCGGCACCGGGCTTGAGCGGGCGATCCTCGGCAGCCGCCGGTAGACCTCCGAGCAGACGTGATTCGGGGCGTACAGAGCAGCATTACCGCGATCGGTCAGCCGCAGCAGCCGTGACCGTCAGCCATTCCGGCAGTTGTTGCCGATCCTGCTGAGCAGCGCGTTGGCGTCGGGCAGGCCAAGAAACCGCGAGCTGGAGCGAGCAGTAGGGGTCAAGGCGCATGCGCCTCGTCACCGCCATCAACTGCTCGCCCTGAGTCATGGCGAGCACCATAGTCCCGGCTGCGACAGTCTCGATCGGGTTTCTGGTGATCACCTCCGCTGATGCACCTGCGGCGCCACGCCGCCACCGCGTGTCTCCCGCCACCGGCCGCCCGTTGCCGGTAACCTCATCTGCGCGAGATCTCGGACGAGCCTGTGGGGGAAGGACGCGCGAGGTGCGTCTCGCGCCTCATGTCCTCATCCGTTGTCCTAAGCTTGCTATTTAACCCCTGTTTCAGGAGTTGTCCCTGATCTCTTGTGTTGCCCGGTGTGTCGTGGTGGCATGAGGACGGCCACCGCTGAATGATCTTCAGGTTCGTTTCAAGGAATCCGGAGACAAGGGCGGTGGCCGTCGTGGCATTCATTATGTCCTGGCATGAGGAGAGAGATGGGCACGGGGCGGCTGGCGGGCGAGGGCGGCTGGCGGGGTTCCGCCGTGAGCTGTACCTGTTGCTGGGCCTGCGCCGGGACGTGCTGTTCGAGGCGTGCGACGCGGCGCTGTGCAAGCCAGGGCGGGTGCTGATGCTCGCGGAACTGTGCCTGGAGCCGGAGTGCCGCCGCGGGCACGGCGGCCTCTACGACGCGCTGAACTGCGGCGAGGTCCGCGTCGCGCGGCTGCGGCGGGCACTGTCCGGGCTGCCGCTGCCCGCGTGGCCCGACGGGCGGATCCGCCTGGCCGTCGATGTGAGCAACTGGCTGCGGCCGGACGCGGCCACGTCCCCGGACCGCTCGTTCTGCCACTGCTACGGGCGGGGGAAGAGCAGCGCGCAGATGATCCCGGGCTGGCCGTACTCGCTCGTCGCCGCGCTGGAACGCGGCCGCACGTCCTGGACCCTGCCGCTGGACGCGGTCCGGCTGCGGCCGGACGACGACCTGGCCGCGGTGACCGCGGCCCAGGTCCGCGACGTGGTCACGCGGCTGGCCGCCGCCGGGCACTGGAAAGACGGCGACCCGGACATCATGGTGATCTTCGACGCCGGGTACGAGCCGGCCCGTCTCGCCTGGCTGCTGCGCGACCTCCCGGTGCAGGTCACCGGGCGGCTCGGCACCAACCGGGTGTTCCGCCTGCCGCCGCCGCCCCGCCGGCCCGGCCAGATGGGCCGGCCGGTGAAGCACGGCGCGGAGCTGCCGCTCGCCGCGGACGCCGCCCGGCCGGAACCGGACGCCGTCACCACCACCGTGACCAGCCGGTACGGGGCCGCGGCCGCCCTCTCATGGAACCGGGCGCACCCGAAGCTGAAGGCCCGCGGCGCATGGGAAGGCCACCAGGGGGCACTCCCGGTCATCGAGGGCACTCTCATCCGGCTCACCGTCGATCACCTGCCCCATGACCGCGCGCCGAAGCCCGTGTGGCTGTGGACCTCCCGGCCGGACGCGGGCCCCGCCGAGGCGGACCTGTGCTGGCAGGCGTTCCTGCGCCGCTTTGATCTCGAGCACACGTTCAGGTTCCTCAAGCAGGCCCTGGGCTGGACCCGCCCGAAACTCCGCGATCCGGCCGCCGCCGACCGCTGGACCTGGCTCGTCCTGGCCGCCTTCGCCCAGCTCTGGCTCGCCCGCCGCCTGGCCGCCGATGAGCGGCTTCCCTGGCAGCAGCCCTGCCTTCCCGGCCGGCTCACTCCCGCCCGTGTCCGCCGGGGGTTCCGGGCCATCCACCGCACCATGCCCGTCCTCACGGCCGCACCGAAACCCGGAAAGCCCGGCCCCGGCCGCCCGCCCGGAGCGAAGAACCGCCGACCTGCCACCCGCCACGACGTCGGCAAAGCCGCCAGGGAGCTGGAAACCAGCAGCTCAGCAGCAGGTTAAATAGCAAGCTAAGAGATCAAAATCCGCGTCTTGTGAACACTGCGGCCCAGCGAGCCAGCCCCGCCCGCAGCAGGTCATGCGCAAGGCCCAGTCGGCCATGCAACGACCGCGAACCTTGCGCGGAAGAGTTTCCCGGCAGGGCTCCGGCCGCCACCCCACGCCGGTGAACGTGGGCTGCGGCCGGGCCGAGCGCGACCTTGCGGGTCAGGGCGGAGCCGCTGAGCAGGCGATTCACCAGCCGGCAGACCCACCCAACAGCCCGGACCCGTCCACACCGGCCCTGGGCCGTCCCGCTGCTCATGGTCAGCGGTCTCCATCAGAAGACGGCCATCAGGAACCGGATGAGCAGGGAGATCGCGAGGGCGGCGACCATGATCCCGGCGATCATGGCGAGGCTGCCGCCGATAGTGATGGACTGGCCGCCGCCGTCCGCCAGGACGACCCGGTCCGGCTGGGCCCGATCAATGGCCAGGTCAACTGTCTGACCGGGGTGGTACGCCTTCACCGGCCGGCTCATTCTCAGTACGACCTCTTCCTTCCTGGCCGCCCCTTGCCAGGTGTACCAGACAACGAGACGGGGGAAGCGGACCGCGGAGTTGGGCCACTGCCCGGCGAGTTCGCTGGGCTTTACCGCCAGCACCGTGCCGCTCAGCTGGATACCGGTCGCGACGGCCCCGCGGCGGATCCGCCGCTGCCAGGTCAGCAGCCAAAAGGCCAGAACGCCGCAGATGAGGCCAGAGATCAGGAAGAACCACCAGGGCACCGGGTAACACCTCCCGCTGGTCACCATCGTCAGGACTGCCGGTCCGGTTAAGGGCCAGGACTGCTATTGTCCCCTGTTTCGCGAGATCAGCCGCCCAGCCCGCTCCAGCCGCGCCGCGCTTGCCGCCCAGCAGCCCCCGGACCAGCCCCCCAGCGGTTCCTCTTCGGCCCGCGGGCCTTCGACATTACCGCCGCCGCGATCCTCCGCCGCGAGCCCCGCGAGCCCCGCGAGCCCCGCGAGACCGTCACCCTGCCCGTCGCGCCGTGGGCCCGCGCCTTTAGTTGGCGTCCTATCTGTGGGGCATTCGGTGGTGACCTCGTCGGTAGTGAGTGCGTCGAGGTCTGCCCAGCCGCCGCGCGGTACAGGACGAGCGTCTGGCTATGAAGGCGAGAACCGGAGCCGGACGTAGGCCGCCTCCAGAGCCGCTGGATGAGCTGCTCGACTCGTGGGTGTCGCCGAAATTCAGAGCCGCCGCTGGGCCGAGGTGGGCTAAAGACTATGGGCATGGAATTCTTCTGCTACCACCGCGACCGGCCCGGCTCCGTAGCACTGCGCGACGAGCTGCGGGAAGAGCACTGGGCCTATATGGACCAGTACGCGAAGACGATGATCGCCCGGG
>Ga0307375_10002688_pt1 | contig 18035 bp, 15 predicted proteins | sample TR1MG_FD_202531 | JGI IMG/M metagenome (GOLD analysis project Ga0307375, IMG submission 202531) | Soil microbial communities from Risofladan, Vaasa, Finland - TR-1 | ecosystem: Environmental > Terrestrial > Soil > Coastal area > Acid sulfate soil | place: Finland: Risofladan, Vaasa | collected... | reverse complement strand
TGACCGTCGATATTCTTCTGCACACTGGTAATCCATTTCCCAGTCAATGGATTCGCAGGCGCTCCGGTATCGGCACTCCCTAATAATGCCAACATCATTAAAAACAACAAAACCAAACAAATTCGTTGCCTCATTGTTTCTCCTGATCAGGTGTGATCGTTCGATCATATCGGAAAAATCCGTATCCTCTCCTTCATCAAATAGTATTCCGCCCAACTTTTAAAACGAATCCTGTCACATTCCTTTATTTCGCTCTCTCTCCAATTTTTGAAGAGTCTAGATCCCTCAGAGTCGCCCGTCAAATTTAATAACATTAGAAATATCCAATCATCAGGGTAGTGAAAAAAGAACTCGAGTCAGGCGCTGCGCAGCACCGGCAGGGAGCCGATGAACGAACCTCGCAGCTGATCTGCGAGGTATGTACCCGCCAGTGAATCAGGTGGTCATCTGTTTTGACCACCAGCATTCTCCAGAGCCGCAATCCTGTTCTCGACGTCGATGTCGTCCTGAATCGTCAGGGCTTTCTTGAGGTGCTCCACGGCCTTGTCGGGTTGGCCGAGCGTATATTGGTACAGGTCGGCGAGGGTGAGCTCGACCGCGAAGAAGCTGCCATTGTCGGCGGAAAGCTTCTCCAGCAGGACGGCGGCCCGGCCGGCTTTGCCCTGGCGAGCCAGCATGACCGCTTCCAGGTAGGATGCGACGGTGTTGCCGGACTCCAAGCTGTGGATGCGCCCAAGCAGCGCCGATGCCGAGCTCCAGTCTCGTTTGCGTATGTCGGCGGCCGCGTCGTCGAGGAGTTCGCTCAGGTCGTACATCTTGACGTAGACGACCTGCGTCGGGTGGTCGAAGCTGAAGGTCCAGCTCAGGGGTTCGTAGTCGGGCTTGCTGAACTTCAGAGTGACCTTTCCATAGGCCACCTTCGGCAGGAAAAAGCGGCCGTGAATGTCACTGCGCGCCGTGGCGACGGTCGTGCCCTTGTCCTCCAGACGTACGGTGACATCCTGAACCGGCGCCCTGTTCTCGTTGTAGACCATGCCGCGCAGGACGGCGCTCGTGGAGTCGACACCACTCATGCCTTCCGACGCGCAACCTGCCATGAAGCTCAGGCACACGAGCAGCCAACTTGAAAACAGAATATGCCTAGCGCGCAACTTCATAGCGACATCCGGGACCTGTCAGGCTGAAGCTCGTAGCGCTGCAGGCTCGCAGGCTCCATCCGCTTTCGGTTTGCCCTTGTTTGAGAATCAGGATACGTCCCGTAGGGACGAATTTGAAAAAGAAGGACTGGATTCCATCCTGCCCGCAGTACGAGCCCAGGAACAGCAGGCTGGAGCTGTCAACGTGCGCCGGAGTCGTCGCGGGCGGCGGAGCCGGGAGACTCGAGGCCGGCGGCCTTCGAACCCAGGGGCCCGACAGGAACTCGACCGAGGGGAAGGGATCATGAACCTCCGCCTGCTTCATCTGCGACCGCTCGGGCAATGGCGGCGGCAGGTCGAGCGGGGTCCGCAAACCTGCATAGAGCCCTGCTCCGAGCAGGAATACGCCGACTCCAGCCGCGATCAGCCATCTAGGGAACCACGACATGCCCCACCTCGAAGGATATCGCATAGTGATAGCCGCTTTTCCTGATCATGGAAAGGGAGCGGAAAAGGGTTTGCGGGTCCTGTCGGCGAAGCTGCTGCAGAAACCGAAACCACGCGCCGATGTCTCCCTCTACGCTGTATTTGACCCATTGGGCTTTTGTCGAGCTCTCGGTAATGCGGGATTCTACGAGCGTGAGCCCCGCGGTCTTGAGGGTGGTTTCCGCCAGAGCGGCGAGGCTCAAGGGGGCCGGCAAGGTTCCGGGGGCGTAGAAGCGTTTCTTCAGGTCGAGGAGGGATGAAGTGTCGCCGGAATTCACCGAATGCGAGCTGCTTTGGACTACGCGCAGGGTGCGCTGCTCAAGGGAGATGAATTGCTCGTTGAGGCGGGCCATCTTTCCGAGGTAGGAATCTGCCGCCACCATGAGAAGCGCGGCCGCGAGAACTGCGAAGAAGACAATCAGCAGATTTTTCTCTCTATTTGTCAATCGACAGACTCCCCTCCACGGTGAATACCTCGCGTCCGTCCTTTTGAAGTTGAATAGTATCAACACGAATGTCGTGGAACCAGGGATCTGCGATCAGTTTCCGCAGACTCGTCAGGGCGGAGGCGCTGTCCGCCGTCAGAACCAGTTTCCCGTCTTGCCATTCCAGATCGGTGATGTCGGTTCCCGTGCCCCATGCAGCAGCGAGATGGGAGAATAGCTCGGGAACCGGAACACCCTGCGATTTGATCCAGGTGGCCCTCTGTTCCTGCGCGCTCGGCGCCGCGGCGATGGACTCCGCTTTGGCCATCCAGGCTTTCCAGCCTGCGTTCCGTTTCTCCCGGGCGGACAACTGGTTTCCAAGAGCAAAGGCGCACAACGTCAGTCCTGCCGTCATAAGGAGGACGGTGCTGAGCTGGGGCGCTCTGCTGGGGGCGCGCGTTTCCCACAGGGGGAATGATTCCAGGAGCTTCCTCCGCACAAGGGACGGAGGCTCCGCACCGGCCAGGTCGCCGGGAAGCGGGACCGCGGGGTCCGGCGCCAGTCCCACGATCGCGGCATCGGGATATTGAGAGAGAATGCGCAACCGGAGCGGCGCATCGTCGGGCGCGATGGGCGCAAAGGATGTCGAAAGAATCCCCTGTTCATAAAACTGAGCCTCCAGCCCCGCCGGTGAGGAGACGAACAGCATGACCCTGGGGCCCAGGCCCTTGGGAATGAACAGGGGGAGGCCGACGCGGAGGGCGCGGGATGCGGCGGCCGGCGGGAGAGCCGGCTCGTTTGCGGCCAGGAAGACGATCCCGACGATCTTGCCTGAGCACCGGTATACCTGCGTGTGGATCACGCAGGATTCGATATCTACGGGCAGGGCGGACCTGACCTTGTAGCGGAGCGTGGCCTCCAACTCACCCCGCTTGAGCGCAGGCAGCTCGAAGGCGAAGGTCCGCACCCATCGCCGCGACAGAAGGACGGCCGAGGAGTCGGCGGAGTCTTCCACGGCTTCCGGGTTCCACCACTTCACGTTTTTCACGGCGAGACTCGATTCGTCTCCACGATCCGTAACGTAAGCTTCGGCGGGGAGTCTGTCGAGTAATCCACGATCGCGACAAGCGACATGGCGGCGTCCCCCATAGGCACGAGGCATTGAATGAACCGGCAGCGGGTGCCGAGGTATTGCAGGAGGGGAGAGTTCTTATCCACGCCGAGCGCAAGCTGCAGACTGTTCGCGTCCCAGGGTTTGACGGCCCGACCTGCCAGTATGGCCTGGAGCTTGGTGTCCGGTTGATCCAGCTTCCAGTCGGGGTCTCTGAGGATCGCCTGCAGAACGGTCGGGGATGCGGTGTTGACATCCAGCTCCGGCTCAGTCGTCACGAGTTCGCCCACCTCGTCCTTCTGGGCGCCGATGAGCGTATCCCAGTCGGACTCCGCCAGGACCTGGTGGTTCGTGCGACTCTCGCGGATGCGCGCGCGGATGGTCGAGGCCAGCGCCTTGCTCCCGGTACGGACGGCCAGGATCTTCTCCAGCATGATCTCGTCGGCCGCGTTGATGTCGAAACAGGAATACGCGCAGTACAGCTGATTCAGCGCGTCGGGCCGAAAATAACCCTTGTACGCATCAACATCCGCAAAGGGTCCCGCATTCATGCGATAGGTCGTGAAATCCTCCACCGAATGCCCCAAGAGCGTCGAGCTCAGTTCGCTGTCCTGTAAAAGAAAGGGCGTCACGGAATTGAGATTGATGCGCGACGATAGCGAAATCACGACCGTTCCTTTGGGGAAAGCCGGGGAGTGCTCGGCCCACCACTGGTCCAGACTCTGCTCGTCCGCGTTCCAGGTGGTCTGGAGCGAGGCCAAGAGCCTGTCGATGACGTTCCACGCCTGCGTGTTCATCTCGAGCTTCTCTTTCGCCTTGGTCTGTTGCAGAAGAATCTGCTGAGAGGCGAGGACGGAGCCCGCGAGCAGGGCTGCCGTCAGTACGAGGAGTCCGACCGCAGCGAGAGTCGCGAAGCCCTTTTCGCGGAGATTCATAGCAGGAGGGCGCCCCACGACGCGTGGAAGGCCCTCTCTTCGCCTCCCTGGAGCCACTGGAGCGTGAACCCGATGATCCGCCCGTCTTTTTTCCACCAGTCCACGGCCAGCGAGGGCAGGCCGTCGATCGACGAGTCAAATTGGGACGTGCTAATTCGCAGATTCGAGCCGTCCTCGATACGGAGGATCAAGGAATCGCTCTGGACGCCGCCGAGATAGTCGACTTTCCACTCGCTTCCCGAATTGTGGAAGACGGCATCGGGGTTTTCCCAATAGGGCACGCGCACCTCCCCGCTGAGGCGAGGCAGGAGGGTCGCCAGCGCCAGCTTGGCCCGTTGGGATGCGTCATCGACCGCCTCTGCCGCAGTGGCCTTGGCCGTACTCCAGTAGAGCGAGAAACCCAGAACCGCAAACAGGGAGAGGAGGAGCAGCGTCGCGATGAGCTCCACGAATGTGGAGGCTGCCGCACGGCCCAGGCCTGTTCGCCGACATTCAGTACCATACGGAGCGCGCCGCTGCATCGGATTCCTTGAGGAGATGGTCGATTCTGTCGGCCTGCATCTGGCCCAGCCTGGCCAGGGTCGAAAAACACACCGAAACCGACAGGGCGACAATCGCCAGAATGAGAATGCCCACGAGGGCGTCGATCATCCCATAGGCCCTCAGTCTATTTCGCGGAGGAGATGTCAGCATTGTTTCCGGCTCCCCCTTCGGCGCCGTCTGCGCCCAGGCTAAGTATCTCGAAGGGAAGGCCGTTGGGGCCGGGGATCTTCAAAACGTATGCATGCCCCCAGGGATCTGTCGGTACAGCCTTGGCGATATAGGGGCCGTTCCACCCATCGACTCCAGCCGGTTTTTCCCACAGGGCGTTCAGTCCCGTCTGTGCATCGGGATATTGCTTACAGTCGAGATAGTAGGCGTTCAGTGCCAGGGCAAAGGTATCCACCTGGCTTTTGGCCGTCGCCACCTTGGCCTGGTCGATGTACTTGAAGGCCATGAAGCCGACGGACGAGGTCAGAATCAAGATGATTCCGATGACGATCAAGGTCTCGATGAAGGTCCACGCAGGCAGGCGGCCCAGGGGCGAAGTCCGTTTGGAAAGACGCATATTCAACATTAGAGCAGCTCCCCTAGCATTGTAAAGATAGGCGTGATGAAGGTCAGGATCAGCGTGATCAAGATGATACCCACCGTCACGATAAGCGCCGGTTCGGCCAAGTTCGTGAAGCGGGCGTACAGCTTATCGGTTTCCTTCTGATAATACGCTCGGAGTTGCGCGTAGCTCTTCACAAGATCGTGGGCTCCCTCTCCTACGGCCATCCATCCGACCACGACCTGCGGAAATATCTTCTCCTCCCGCAGGGCCTCGGAAAGAAGAATGCCCTTTACGACATTGTCCCTCGCCCTCATCAGGCACTCCCTGTACTGAAGGTTGGCTACCACCCAGGAGCTCTCGGCCAGGGCTTCCTCGAGGGAGTAGCCCGAGGTCAGCAGCGTCTCCATCGCGAACGAGAAATTGAGCCCGAAGGAGTATTGGAGAAAGCGGCCAAGGCCGGGAATCCGCAGCATGAAGGCGTCGAAGCGTATGGCCCAGGCTGCGTTTCTGGCCCTGATCCGGAACGAGAGTCCGATCAGGAAGCCAAGGGCGCAGAGAATGAGCACAAAGAGGCCGGCACCCAGCTGGAAACCCGCGACATTCTGCTGATACAGAGCCGCAGCTCGGGGATTCAGGGAGCCGATCATGCCCGTCAACTTGGGCAGGACCAGCGTGGCGAGCATGACGACACCGATCACCGCCACGGCGAGCACGAACACGGGGTACACGAGCGAGTTGATCATCTTGTCGCGCAGAGCCTGCCGTCCGGCCAGATAGTCGCTCAGGCGCTGGAAGATGGTGGCCAAGTCGCCGGCTTTCTCTCCGATGCGGATGAGTCCCAAGTACAGCGGCGAAAAGCTCGATCTCGAGGCGGAGAGCGACTCGTAGAGACTGTCCCCCTTCCCCACCCGCTCCTCGACATGCTGGAGCAAGGGACCGACGGTCCCGGTCCCGATACGCCGGGCTATGGAGAGTGCATCCTTGAGGCGCAGGCCGTTAGCCATGAGAGTCGCCAATATCTGCGTGAATTCAAGTACGACCGCCGGTTTCAGCTTATGCACGGGAAGCTCGGCGACCGAGGAGGCCGGCGAGATCGAAAGGATGAGGTAGCCTTCCTGGTTGAGATCGCGGAGGATGGCCGCCTCGTGCGCGGCGTCGCGGCGGAAGACGGCGCGACGCCCCTGCGCGTCGACGACGCGGCAGACGAAGATGCTCATCGAGCCAGGACCACTCGTTCGATCTCGTCGATGGTGGTGACGCCGGCAGACAGCTTGTCCACTGCGTCATCGAAAAGGAAACGAGCCTTCTTCCTCCGAAAATACTCCTCGATATCGCGCCGCTTCTGTCCCTGTACGATCATCTCCTCGATGCTCTCGTCGATCGGGAAGATCTCCGAAATGACCGTACGCCCCTTGTAGCCGGACTGGCTGCATTCGGCGCAGCCCTTCCCCTTGAAAAGGGGAGGGATACCCGTGCCGAGACGGGAGGCGAGCCAGGCCTTTTGCGACGGCGTCGGAGCGATTGCCTCACTGCATGCCGGACAGATTCTGCGTACCAGGCGTTGGGCGGCCACGGCGCGCAGGACGGCGCCGAGAAGATAGGGCTCGGCTCCCAGGTTGGTCAGGCGGGGGATGGCCGCCAGGGCGTCGTTGGTATGGAGCGTCGAAAGAACCAAGTGGCCGGTGAGTGCGCTGCGCAGGGAAAGCTCGGTCGTCTTGCGGTCGCGAATTTCCCCGACCATGAGTATGTTCGGATCCTGGCGCAAGAGCCGCCGGAGGATGGAATCGAAGGTGAGTCCTATAGCCTCATTGGTCTGGATCTGGTTCACGCCATCCACGAGGTTCTCGACGGGATCCTCGATCGTGATCACCTTTTTGTCGTCGGTGGCCAGCTCGCGGATCAGCGCGTTGAGCGTCGTCGTCTTTCCGCTGCCCGTCGGCCCGGTGATGAGGATGAGCCCATTGCTCGAGAGGGCCGAACGGCGCAGAGACTCGAGAAAGGACGCGGAAAATCCGAGTTCCTCCAGCCGCTGCACCTCGCCCTGACGCTGAAACAGGCGCAGGACTATCGACTCTCCGTCGGTGAGCGGCACTATCGAGACGCGAAACTCGACATCACGGCCACCGACGTGGACCGAGAGTCGTCCGTCCTGGGGCTGGCGGCGTTCGATGATGTTGAGATTCGCCATGATCTTGACCCGCGATGACAGGCTGGGGAAGACCTCGCGTGAGAGAATCCGGCCAATGCGCAGCACGCCATCGACGCGATAGCGGACCCGCACCTGTTTGGGCAGGGCCTCGAAGTGGATATCCGAACAGCCCAGCCGGATGCCTTCCAGCAGAATGTTGTTGACCAGATTTACAACCGGCGCGTCGTTGGCGAGCTTGTCCAGAAGAAGCTTCTCATCGACCACGGCCTCCGTCTTCGTCTGCACCTGGGAGAACTGTCTACCCAGGAACTCCGCCAACTCCTGCTGGTCGATCGTTACGAATTCCAACGGAGCGCGGAAAAAATATCCCAGCTCGGATTTGAGGAGGGCGTTGCCCTCATCGACGAGGCCGATCAGGATACGCCGGTCATCGTGGGCGAGCTTCAGCGCCCCTCGCGCCTCTATGAACTCGAGAGGGAACTGGTCGGCCCCCTCGGGGAGGGGGATATAATCCGCGAGGTGGTTCATCCCTTATCCTTGCTGAACATCCGATAATACATCATCATGCGGTCGTCCGGGGACATCACTTGCTCGTCCGGATTGTCCAGGATGGGGACGATATAGATGGCAAACTCCGTGTGGCTGATCTGAGTGGACACGCTTTTGAATAGCAAGCCCAGAAGCGGTATGTCGCCGAGAATGGGAGTCTTGCTGACACTGGTCGACTTGTCATCCTCTTTGAGCCCGCCGATCACCAGGGGCTGCCCGGACATCATCCGCACCTGGGTGGAGAGCTTCTTTTCGGTCGTATTCGGCGGAAGCGTCGTGGAGCTTGAGCTGGAGCTGGAGCTGGTTGGAAGAGGTGAAGTATCTTGTTTGGACAGCGTCGCGTCGACCTGCAGCGTCACCATATCGTCGGAAGAAATCCAACCCTGGAGGTTCAGGATCAGACCGCTCGAAAGCTGGTTGACCGACCCGACGACGGTGGCCGTGCCCGTGGTGCTTATCTCGTTGGCGGCATAATAGGTGCTCGTGGTATTCTGAAAGGCGACCTTTTCCCCCGAAATTCCGTTCAGCGTCGTATCCGCCACGACCTTGGCATCGCTGTCCGCGATGGAAGCATTCAGGCTGACGCCGAACGTCGCGCCGAAGATGCCGACGACATCGAAGTTGAAGTTCATAAGCTGTCCCAAGGTAGCGGTAAAGGCCTGACTGTTATCGCCCGCCTGTATCGTCATGCCCGGCGTGTAGGAGAGCGTCTTGCCCTCCTCAAATTGCATGACGAGCAGTTCGTAGCGCAGAAGCGGCTTGGGCACATCGAGCTCTTCCAGATCTTTCTTGAAGCGCTGCAACAGCTCGGGCGAACCCTTGAAGAAGACCAGCGTCGGATCGTCCGTTTTGACGACATTCGCCTCGGTGACGGAAGGCGGAAGCTTGGCGAGCAGGTCGTCGGCCTTCATGTAGCGCAGGTGGATGGGAGTGTCGACGACCGGCCGGTCGACCATACGAATGAAATTGAGAAACTCCTGTCGCTTGGCCTCCGGCAGACTCACTATCAACGACGTCTTGTTCGCGAGAGGCTGCGGATTGAAGCCCGCAAGGTCCGGAGGCATCAAGGGGATGACATCGTCGGTTTTTACGTACATCAGGTCCACGCGCAGCAGGGTATTCCCTTGCGTCGGCCGATCGATCAGCTTCACGAAATCCCAGATGGGCTTGATCTCCTCCAGGCTGCCGGAGAGGACGAGCTTGTTGCCCTTTTCGTCCAGACGGAAGAAGTTCCCCGAGTTGAGATCCGGAGGCAGGAGCTTCAGGAAATCGGCGGAGGAGATGTACTGGAAGGGAATGATGACGGTGGTGAGATACTTCTTCAAGAGATCCTTGCGTTGCACCTCGTATATATAGTAGACGCCATTTTCGATCTTGTAATCCGCATTGATCTGCAAGAGGAGGGCCTGCAGGGCCTGGTCGAAACTGAGGTTCTTCAGAAAGAGGTTCTCGATCGACATGTCCCGATCGAGCAGCAGGACGAACTCCTGTTTCCCCAGGGTGAAGAGCGTCAGCAGAAGATCCTTGAAGCGCGCTCGCGAAATCTGCAGATCGAACTGTTCCCCGTGCTGCTTGATCTGGTCGTTGCCGGAGGGAGCTGCGGCGGCGTTCCCCGTCGTCGCCTTGCTGCGCAGATAGTAGTACTTTGACTGCACATCCAGACTGAAGTCAGGGTAGCGTGCGATAGCGATCTTCAGAATATCCACGATGCTGGCGTTCTGGACATTGATCGTGATCGGATCGTTTGGGATATTGTCGCTCAGAATCGTCTTGCCCGCCCGACTGGAGAGCACGCGGAGGATGTCCTTCACCGGGACGTCGGTGGCGCTGAGATCGAAGGTCCCGTCCGCGTTGACCTTTACGGAAACCCGTGAAATAGTGTAGACATTGTTCTCGAAGGTGGCGGAAAGCTTGTAGGTATCCAGAAAGACCTGAAGCGCCTGTTTGAACTCCATATTGGAAAAAACATAGCTGGCCTTGCCGGTCACCGTATCGTCCGGCACGATCGATACATCGTTCAACTCGCCGAGGGTCAGGAGGATGTCCCGGATATTCTGGTCCCGGAATTCGATGGACTTCATGGTTTGCGCCCAGCATAGGAGAGCCGAGAGCGAGAGAAGACATACGGTAGCCAGACGTTTCAATAGAGCAACTCCCCCACAATGACAGTCAAACCGCCCCAGTAGAGGCTGGGCAGGAACGGCAGCGGCTGCACGAGGGCTTCGTTACGCCCACCGCGCGAAAGCCACAGAAAAACAGCCAACCCGCCGATGCAACCCAGGCCGATGGCGAGCATCAAAGGCCAGAAGGCGAAGGTCGCTGCCATGCCGCTCATGAAAACTACGTCGGCCTCGCCGAGCCGCTCAGGTAGCATACGCAAGAAGAGGCCTCCGAGCAAGAGCGCGATCGCCGCAGCCGCAAGCCTCCCCTCCCGCCCCAGCAGCAGGTCCGGAACGAGCCATAGCGCATACACGCCGACGAGGAGAGACCGTGAAACGCTATAGTCTTTAGCATCCTGCAATGCCAGCGGCAGACCGAGCACTGCGAAAAAAAAGGAATCCAGATGTCCGACCAGAAACGACGACATAGCACAGCCTCCGCTCGATAGTGAGACGGAAGAGAACTCCCGCGCTCCGCTTGGTTATACTCAGTATAAAGAACCAAGGAAAGGAGGACCGGCGACGAGATCAACTAGATTCCATGGCCGACTAGGCTGCCACCCGGAAAGAGGTTCCTAAAAAAACTTTTTATGCGCTTCATATATTCCAAGCCTCTGGCTTTACCGGAAGTCTTTGACTCAAAATGACCAAAGAGGTGTAGCTTTTCGGGGATCGGGGATTTCTTGGGTCCGGGCACAGGATGATTACGAAAACAAAGACAGGAAGTTAGTAATATTAATAATTTCTAATTATCCGGGATCGATTTTTCCTTGCTAGAATGAGAAAACTATGGTACTTGCTTCTTAGGCTTTTGAAGCTATTTCATAATGGAAGAATAAAAAGGCTATTGAAAGGGCTATTTCAAGTGTGCATTGATTTAATTTCATGCCACCTGACGAGACGAGAACTCAAAACGGAGCAATAAAGCTTTCTAGAGAGCTGATCAGGAGAAAGTATGAAGCAAAAAATCTACTTTGTCTTTCTTATGTTACTAGCAGCCTGTCAGACATCAAATACAGCCTAAAATCTCACTTTGATGTTTGCCCCAACGCAGGTAAGGCTCTCTTGAAGAAGCGTTCGCGAAAAAGCAGTTTGATGAGTAAGCGAAGGGGGGGGGGGGGCATGACGAGATGGCCGATATTCGTCGTCGCGGCATTTTTATTGTACACAGTTGAGGGTACATGTTTTATACAGGCTCAAAATGCATCCACCTTTTCCTTCACTTCATATACTCAGGGGGCAGGCAAAGGCCTCAATTATCACTCATTTCCTGGACCTTTCATTATTCAGAGCCTATCATCTACGGATACTGAATCGCCAGGAGTAAGGGCCTATATAGCTGTGAGTGAAAATGGAATTTACAATAATGTTAGTAGTTTCCCGTCGCAAGTTTTTGCCCCATCAGAAGTCGAATTGATATGTTCACCTAACCGTGTAGGTCCCGGGGGATCTGAGAGTACTTGGGGACAAGGCTATGCGACTGCGATGTTCTCTTATGCTCAGCAGAATGCAATTCTCCCCAAAACAGGAAGCATTACTGGAGATCCCCTTCCAGGGACAGGTGGTAATCAGGATTTGAGTATTGGTGGAACGTATTATGTCGTGAGCATTAAAGGGCCAGTGACGGTAAATTACACGACAAATTGTGACAGTTCAAGGGTGTCTTCATGTGACGTTCATGTGAAGGCGATTGACGGTTCTTTCGATGAGACAATTACAGGAGGGGCGGCCTCTGCTCAATTGACGGGGCTTAATCCCAATACTACTTATGAGGTACAAGTCCGAGTAGTGGATACATGGGGGTGCAAATGGGCCTATGGGGCCTATCAGCCCTTTGTCCTCAATCCACAAGATCCGCCCACAGCCTCCATTCATCTTTGCCAAAATTACAAACCAGGAACATGGACAAATGCACTTGGTGCTCCCACGCCACTTTGGACTGTGAATATAGGTACGAAACAGCAGCTCGGTATCGATGAAGTCGATAGCACGAACCAGCTTTTGTACTCAGCTACGAGCTCCGACAGTAGTCAAGCGACGGCGGTAGGAGATGCAACTCAGTTCGGTGGCATTGTGTCGACGCCGCAGCCGACGGGCAGTGCGAGCGTGAGCATACCGGCGGACATGCCTGACGGGTACTATTTTCTGAAGGTGCATGCGGCGAGCTGCTTTGGCCAGACAAGCGATTCGATCTATGCCGTTCCGTTCGAGTACGACAACACAGAGCCGGTCGTGAGCAATGTTACGGCGAGCCCGAGCGCTGATGCGAAATCAATAAATATGTCGTGGACCGCGACTGATAACTTGAGCGGGGTGGCGAGCTGCTCGGTCAGCTACCAGGTTCCGGGCGAGGCTGCGGCGACGGTGCCGGCAACATCGATTTCTGCTAGCGGGAACAGCTACAGTGCGACGATACCGATTGGTAGTATGTACGGCTCCGCCGTCGCGTTCTCGGTGTCGGCGACGGACAATGCGGGGAACACGAGCGGGGCGCAGACGGCAAGCGTAGCTGTGCCTCCGCAGCTAGCGATGAGCGCGATAGTGGTGCCCTACGGAGCGGAGAGCACGCAAGCGGAGCAAGTGAACCAGGACTATATGGAGGTAGACCTCGATTTTGGATTGCCAGAGGCAGCCCTGAAGAGTTTCTCATCGCTGACGGTTGCGAGGGTGCAGGCGAATCCGGGGACGAGTGCGGTGCAGCTGCCGCCGCTGTCAATCGATCCCTCGATGATGCCGACCGCACTGAGTGTCGGAGGGGCCTCGCCCGGGGGCACGCCGTGGGAACTCGGAGCGAATGGCGTTGATGTGATCTATGCGGACTACATACCGGTGTCGAGCGGGGCTGGGCACAAGGCGTGGACGTATACGCTGACCTCGGCCCTCTATGGGGCGTCGGGGGCGTCATGGAATGGGATAAGCCCGGCGTCCGGGACGGTGAACTTGCCGAACAATCAGGGGACGGTGAGCTTCCCGAATGCGAACATCGTCGACATGAAGGGGAATCCCTATGGCTCGTCAGGGTTCACGGTGGGCGCGACGGGCGAGGTGCAGATCGAGATCCAAGGGAACGATCCGGACGAGGATAGCTGGGGGGTAGAGGTGGACAAGGTGACGCAGGTGACCGAGCCCACCGCGAGTGGGGGAAGCTACACCTTTACGAGCTACTCATCGTTGAGCGGGAAGGGTGCCATACGCTATGCGTATCCTTACGGGAATGTACTGGTGCCGGTGAACCTGTCGGTGGGAGACAACAACATCGAGCTTGTGTGGACGGAAGGAACAGACACGACGGTGGAGCACTCGCAGGTATTGGATCTCGTGCTGAAACAGAGTAACGGGGAGTACACGCTCACGGTGACGGACGGGTATGGGAACCAGGTAGGCGGGACGGATGGGGGTCTCACGGTGGCGCCGTGGCAGCCTTTGCAGTTCTCGGTGAGCCCGAGCACCGCATCGGGGATCACATGGGTATGGGGAGACGGGAGTCCGAACTCGAGTGGGGCGAGCGCGACGCACGCATACCAGCAGGCGGCTAATCAGACGACGAGCTCCTGTTCGTACCAGCTGACGATTGAGCTGCCCGGGGGCACGAGTATTCCTTTGACGGTGACGGTCCAGGACACCCAAAAAGGGGCGTTGTGGGGGGATGAGGTCTGGCATGGGGACCATACGGTGCTCGGTGTAGTTGTAGTGCCGCAGAATCTGAGCCTGACGATAGCCTCGGGCAATGTGAGCTTCCAAGGCGACCTTGGGGCGGGATTTGGCCAGGGGATCACGGTACAAGGGGACCTCCAGATAGCGGGAGGAGTGACGCTGGAGCCTGAGGCAGGGCAGAGCCAGGGCTGGGGTACGATTCTCGTGGATGGGACGGCGGAGATCGGAGCATCGGGCTGGAGTACGGTGACGATCGAGGGAGCCGACCGCGGGATTGCCGCGGACGCAGGCTCGGCGGTGACGCTCGTGAATACGACGCTCATGAAGAACCTGACGGGAATCCAAGTGGTGGGGACGCAGGATGTGACCATCACGGGCTGCAATATTACGGGCAACACGGTGTACGGCATCAAGGAAGACTCTGGCGGGCGACCGACAGTCATGAATACGACCATAAAAGGCAACTTCCGGGACTATTACCAGTGGGACGGTGGATTACTAACTATTATACAAATCAACGCTCTCGGGAAAAACTCCGGGAACCAGGGAGCGTAGGCGCGATGACATACACACAGGGCACACGACTTTTGTCTATAGGGAAGGCGCTTTTTGTTGTCGTCATCGCACTGGGGCTTGCGCCACAATGGTGCTCAGTTCTGGGGAATCTGCAGGCCTCGGGATATCGGGAGTCGGCGAGCACGGGAGTCTTCATGCCTGGGCTGATTTGTTTTGGCCATTCCGAGGTCGATGATGAGATATAAATGGGGTGCATCGCTTCGAGTCGCTATTGTAACGACCGGCATTCTTATCGCTACTAATGCATATCCGCAAGGAGAGGGGTTTGTCACCGGGACGAGGATCACCCTGGCCAACGGCAAAACCAAGAGGATCGAGTCGATCGTTGCAGGCGATATGGTTATGGCCTTCGATACGAGGGCACAAAAGCTTGAACCTAGGAAGGCCTCTGGGGTCAGCGTGGCGTCTTTCAGCGGACAGGGCGACGATTATACGATAGAAATTTCGCTATCTGATGGCGCCACGATACAGAGCTCCAATGTGCAGCCTTTTTGGGTTATGGGCAAAGGCTATGCCTCATTCCGTCCAGATCTGACGAAGAAGGGGCTTGGGCTCGACGTAGAGCAGCTAGCCAGAGGCGATACGCTCCTGAAGTACGAAGGTAATGCGATTGAGCGAGTCAGCCTCCTATCGGTAGCGCGGGTCAATGGAAGCGTTCGGCTCTATTTCCTTAATAACATTCCCGTCGATCACGACTACTTCGCAAATGGGGTTCTTGTTCACAATCCTCCTTTAGGACCAAAGAGCCCGCCTATTATAACTGTAACAGTATCGCCAAGCAGCGGTTGGTACCATAGTTCCACCGCTTCTTTTTCTTGGTCGCGTGATCCGTCCGAAGGCGGAATTGTGGCTATACCATATAATATTGGATATAGCATAAATGGCGGTGGATTTCAGTCTGGAAATTCAGTGACTGTATACCAGAACTGTAAAATAGTATTTTCATGTGATTATGATGATGGGACTGGGGGAAATCCCGACGAAGTATATGCCACTGTAATTTGTTATATCACGAACATCGACAACACCCCGCCAACTGTCCCCGTAGTAAGCGTAACCCCAAATGGATGGACAAATGGCAGTGTGGCATTCATTGCCACTAGCACCGATTCGCAATCGGGATTGCGCGAAATTCAATATATGTCAGGCAACGGTAGCTGGACTTCGATGCCCAGCGGCAATCAGCTGACAGTTACACAGGACGAGACTGTGCAGTTTAGGGCCATCGACAATCTCGGGAATATCAGCGGGGTAGTATCCGGCACCGCGAAGATAGATACTGTAGCACCGACGGCGCCTTCGCTCGGTTTTTCCGGCGATCCACGAGCACAGGCAGGAGAGTGGACGAGTAATACGACGCCATCCATCTCCTTCATTTCCACCGATGATCTTAGTGGGATCGACCACTATACGGTAAGCGTAGATGGTGGAGCTGCGATAGTGGAGAAATCTCCATACGCTTTGCCGTCGCTAGCGAATGGTCTTCATACGATCAAGGTCACGGCCTACGATATTGCGGGCAACTACGCATCAGCCACCGCTACGGCAAAGATCGACAACACCGCTCCGACAATCAGTGCACTACAGACGAGTTTTGACGGCGCTTCCAAGAATCTCGTCGTGAGCTGGACCGCCACTGATGCGGATAGCGGTCTGGCTAGCTGCAGCCTAGGCTATTCCATAGGCACGGCAGGAGGGGATGTCCCTGTTGCGGTGCAGGCAGTTGGCAGTGCGTATACCGCTACGATCCCCCTAGATGCCCTTTACGGCACAACCGTGAGTATCGTCGTCACGGCGATAGACCAAGCGCAAAATACTACCTCCTCATCTATGCCTATAGAGATACCTCCGCAGATTGGAATCAAGAATATGAGTCTTGGGGTGGATGCCAACGGCTACATGGAGGTTGACCTCGACTTTGGGCTGTCTGAGGCGGCCTTGCAGAGCTTCACGGCATTGACGGTGACTCGCACGCAAGCGAGCGCTGGGAGTAGCACGATAGCGCTGTCTAATTTGACGATCGACCCCTCGACGATTCCGTCCGGCATCAGCGCGAGTTCGGCCTCGCCGACGACGACGCCGTGGGAGCTTGGCGCGAATGGCGATGTGATCTACGCGGACTACATACCGGTATCGAGCGGGGCGGGGCACAAGGCGTGGACGTATACGCTGAGCTCGGCCATCTATGGGGCGTCGGGAACCTCCTGGAGTGGGATCAGCCCCGCGTCCGGTACGGTGAACTTGCCGAACAATCAGGGGACGGTGAGCCTCACGAACGCGAACATCGTCGACATGAAGGGGAATCCCTACGGCTCGTCAGGGTTCACGGTGGGCGCGACCGGAGAGGTGCAGATAGAGATCCAGGGAAGCGATCCGGACGAGGATAGCTGGGGCCTGGAGATCGACAAGATCAGCAAGGTGCAGGCGGGGAGCTACAGTTTTACGAGCTACGCGTCACTGAGCGGGAGGACACCCGTCACGTATTCATATCCCTATGGGACTGTGCTGGTGCCGGTAAATCTGTCGGCAGGAGACAACAACATCGAGCTTGTGTGGACGGAAGGGCCGGACACGACGGTGGAGCACTCGCAGGTATTGGATCTCGTTCTGAAACAGAGCAACGGGGTGTACACGCTCACAGTGACGGACGGGTATGGGAACCAAGTGGGCGGGACGGGCGGAGGGCTCACGGTGGCGCCGTGGCAGCCGTTGCAGTTCTCGGTGAGTGCGAGTAATAGTAGCGACACGACGGGGGTCACGTGGGTATGGGGAGACGGGAGTCCTGATTCGAGCGGGGCGAGCGCGACGCACGCATACCAGCAGGCGGCTAATCAGACGAAGAGCTTCTGTTCGTACCAGCTGACGATCGAGCTTCCCGGGGGTACGAGCATTCCCTTGACGGTGACGGTCCAGGACACCCAAGAGGGGACGTTGTGGGGGAATGAGGTCTGGCACGGGGACCATACGGTGCTCGGGGTGGTGGTGGTGCCGCCGGGGATGAGTTTGACGATCGGCTCGGGGACGGTGAGCTTCCAGGGGGACCTGGGGGCGGGATTCGGCCAGGGGATCACGGTGCAGGGGGATCTCCAGGTAGCAGGAGGCGTGACGCTGGAGCCTGCGGCAGGGCAGAGCCAGGGCTGGGGGACGGTTCTCGTCGAGGGCACGGCAGAGATCGGGGCATCGGGCGGGAGTGCGGTGACGATCGAGAGAGCCGACCGCGGGATTGCCGCGGACGCAGGCTCGGCGGTGACACTCGTGAACACGACGCTCATGAAGAACCTGACGGGAATCCAGGTGGTGGGGACGCAGAAGGTGAGCATCACGGGCTGCAGTATTACGGGCAACACGGTGTACGGCATCAAGGAAGACTCTGGCGGGCGACCGACAGTCACGAATACGACCATAAAAGGCAACTTCCGGGACTACTACCAGTGGGACGGCGGATTACTAACTATTATGCAAATCAACGCTCTCGGGAAAAACTCCGGGAACCAGGGAGAATAGGCAAAATGGCATACACGTGGAGCCCACGATCATTGTTTGCAGGGAAGGTGTTTTTTGTCAGCGTTATCGTGCTGTGTGCCTCTGCTGCACTAGGAGCTCAGTCCTGGGGAGATCTGCAGGCCTCGGGGTACCGGGAGTCGGCGAGCACGGGAGTCTTCATGCCGGGGCGGTACGCCTTCGATGGCGACGGCTCGACGGCGTGGCAACTTGCCGCCGGCTCGACCGAAGGGTGGGTGGAAGCGTACACGCCTACGG
>Ga0307375_10002687_pt1 | contig 18039 bp, 18 predicted proteins | sample TR1MG_FD_202531 | JGI IMG/M metagenome (GOLD analysis project Ga0307375, IMG submission 202531) | Soil microbial communities from Risofladan, Vaasa, Finland - TR-1 | ecosystem: Environmental > Terrestrial > Soil > Coastal area > Acid sulfate soil | place: Finland: Risofladan, Vaasa | collected... | reverse complement strand
GCCAAGGACAAAATTGTTGCCGCCGTTATTCGCGGCATTGAGGACTCTCAGCACTTTTACGAGACGTGCTCCGGCGACTGCTGGCTTTGGCAAGCCCCAGAGTATTTGCTTAGCACCAGCGTAGCAAAGCGAATCCACAAGTTAAAAGGGGCCAAGTACGTCACTCTTGAATCAAACGTTCATCACATGCTCAAGGATGCCCAAGCTACGACCTTGGGAGCACCAAAGAAGTCGCTTAGAAAGAATGGCCGCTTCGATGCGGTTGTCTGGTGGGGGAATCGCTCGCCCCGCGCGGCGGTAGAGCTCAAAAATAATGTCTGGTCGTATTCCAAGCTTCGCAAAGACGTCGAGCGGATTAATAGGGTCGTACAGCAAAAAAAAGGCGACTCCTCATTTCAATTCGGCTTAGTCGCCTTTTACGCATCGTGCATGGATAACACCCGCACCGACGCGCGCAAGCAGCTGGAGCAGCGCACACGGACGCTGCTTCAGCGCGTAAAGGAGCATGTTTCGGAAGGCATTTCGGTAACGATGACTCGCGGAGTCATCCACGTGGTCGAAGACAGTGCGTGGGTAGCCACATGCTTCATGCTCGAGTAGCTCCCAACCAGGCGCTCCAGCCGACGGGTACGCCTCGATTCGCTCGGCGTGTCGCGGTTGAGCGCCGGCGTAGGGCGTCCGCTTCTCGAAGCGCTGACTGACCGGAATGGGGTTGCGGACAGCGGCCTGTCGCATGCCATTGAGGTTTCTCATAAACCCTCGTTTGTGAGATTCGCAAATTAACCTGTAGTTGCCCGACCGGGCTGCCTCTGCTATACTTTCCGATGACTCGGAACATTTAACGGAGCATACGATGGCCGCCCAACCTACCTTTGTGCCCACTGCAGAAGCCGCGTTCATCGCCGGCCTGACCGACCGCGACATGAACCGCGTCGTCGATGAGCGCATCTTGCCAGACGTACTCGTCCATACCGACGATGGGCGCTCGTTCGCTCGCCTTGGTGCAGCCTTCGCCCGCATCTATTTTGGAACAGAACAGCAGTTTGTGGCCCCTTTTCGTCGAGAGATTATCCAAATTCTGACCTCCCGGCTGGAACGGCGTCCCAATATGCGCCTAGCGTTTGACTTAGCCCCTACGCTCCTGGAGCTGGATTGGCACATCGACGCTCCCAACGTGCGCATTGACGTCACCGCATTCATCAAAGAAGCCATGGAGCAAGTTCGCAAAGTAACGCGGGCCAACGCTCTCGTGCAGGAAGACCTCGATATGATGGGCGGGTTGCCGGTATTTTCCGGAACGCGCGTGCCTATAGAAGTCGTTGTTGCTTCGCTGGAGAAGGGCATAGACAAACAGCGCATCGTTGCCGCGTATCCGTTCCTCACGGATGAGCGTATCGAAGCTGCGCGGGTCTATGCCCTCGTTCACCCCAGGCGCGGACGTCCTCGCCGAATATCGGAGACGCAACTGGGCTGGAAGGTTAAAAGTAGCCACGAGGTCCGGCCAGCTGCCAAGGCATGAGCTTTCGCCTGTTTATCGACGAGTGCCTGTCTCCGGAACTCGTCGATATCGCCGTTGCGGCCGGCCACGAGCAGTCTACGTGCGCGCGTAACCGCGGCGTCTTGGCTATGAAGGACTGGGAGCTAGTGCCCTTCGTCGTCGACAACGACTTCACGCTGGTTACGCACAATGCCTGGGATTTCCGCGGCCGCGGCGCCGCCGCCCCGGGCGGGCTCTATGCTGCCCAACAGATTCACGCAGGGTTGATTTGCCTTAGCTCGGCCCACCCGATGGATATTGAACGCCAGTGCCGCCTGTTTGGCGAAGCGCTAACCCAGTTGGCCCAGCTGAAGGATTTGGTGAACCAAGCCCTGGAAGTATTTGAAGCCGCCGATGGCGGCGTCACAGTGACCACCTACGAGATACCGAAAGCAACCGGATAAGCTGCGCTCTTGAGGAAGGGGAAGGCCGGGGTAGCTGCAGACCCCCAGAACGCGCTGCAAACCCCGGCGCGCACACCCCGCCTGGCTAAAACCAATCCCTATACGGGGAACGCACGGCATTTCTCCCAAGGGTGCTGTGGCCAGAGGCCTTGCGCAGCTTGTCCCTGCGCAGGGCCTTGCTTTGTCATGCTGGCACCGAGCATCCACGACCATACCGAGGTGAGTGTCATCACCAAGAACGCAATAATCTGTAGCATGAGGCACCTCTATCGCAGGGGAAGTACGAGAGAGTTCGACAGGCGCGCGCGCGTGGCGTGGCGCGCGAAAAAGAGCCCGCCCCGAAGGCCGAAGCGAGGGGCGGAATGTGGGTAGGCACAAGGCCCCCCCCGGTTGTGGAGGCCTGCTGCTTGCGCGGCAGGTCCCCACAACGTATAGCGAGCGAGCGTGGTGCACAAAAAACCGCCCCGCAGCACACTACTGAGAGGCGGTGGCGGATGGCTGCCCCGTGAGGCAGGTTCCGGGACAGGAGCCCACTACGTATAGCACCGAATTCTGGACAAGCAAATGCCACCCGGAGGCGGCACGTGCTTTGTCGGCGTTATGGTTCACTCACATCGTCCGGGCTCTTTGAGGAAAAGAACCGGCCGCCGCAAAGCGGCCGGGTTCTGGAATAGAAATCAAAGAACAAAGTCTTAACGACCTGTCGTTGCTGACTACATCGCGGACCATTTCTGGCCCGGTGTATGCCCGTAAGCATGTTGCGCACTCTGCTGGGTGCCACCCCAGCAGAGCCTTTGTGGCAACACATCTACGGCGGTAAGCCCAGGTTTCACCCTGGGCCACGCCAAGGGCGACCGGTTTCATCCGGCGGCTCTTCTTTCAACCCTTAAAACGTCTAACAATACTCAAGCTCAGTGCGTTGGGAATACAGCTACACATGGCTATGAACCATGCTCTCAACCCTAGCACCCCGCATCGCTCCCACACTCCACAACCCGTTGAGGTTGCTTCACCCTGGCTGCCACACCAGGGAGCGCGTTTGGGACCGTTTCACGACTTAGCTACCACTTTGAAGCGTGCGTTGCCGCACGAACCACAAGAAAAACGGATGTAGCTCCATCACAGGCACAACACTCCCGGGCTCTCCCAACATGTGGGTTTACCGGGCCTTAGCCAACCCCGTTCGGGGGAAGTAGGGTGGCGAGGTAAGTGTTGTGTGCTCCTGTGCTATCTGCTAGCTCCACCGGCGGACTACTCCGGCTAGCATCCTTCTTTCTGTTGCGGGTCTTGCGACCCCTTCACACAATAGCGCTTCAACCAGCGCATTTACAGCCTTGAGCTCTCATTGACCCCACCGACTTCCCAGGCGCTACCCTGGTTCATCTAAGCAGGTGCCCCGTGTGTCTTTGGACGATTTCGCTCCCGTGAAGGAGCTGTAGCAAATCCGTGCTGCTGGACTTACAACCAAGTCACGACGGCGCGACCATCACTGGTCGCCATGAAGCCTTGCTGTTGTGCAGCCCCCTGCTCATTCTCACGCTTTCGGCGTGTGTCTGTGGGCAGATAAGCGACGGGGGTGGCTACCCGTTTTTAAGTAAATAGCAGGAATACCGGTCATTGGCTCCGCCCCCCGCTGGGGGGGTGGAGTGTCCTACTCGGTTCCGTTTCGCCATCGCATCCGACCGCCGCGGTCCTTGCGGCCCAGCGGCAAATCAACCGCGGAATTGCCAAGACGGTTTGACCGTCCAGCGCTCCGCTAAACAACAACGACGCGCAAGACAGCATTACTCCGTCTTGGCTTTCCTTGCTCATGGCAGACACCCTTTTCAGATGTACCACGCGCAAACTTGAGCAGGACCGATTGGTCCTGGGCATACGCATCGGGGGCTACCCAACGCTGACCACGGTTATTAGGGCTTGCGCCTTTTTCCCGTGGAAGCCGTTTCCCAGCTGACAAACTGGGCAACCTGGAGGACTGCCTCCAGGGTGGCTGTATGAGGACTACCCATACAGCAATCGAAAGACGTTTTAAGCGAAGCTGGCTTGGCGGGCCAGTCTCACTTCACAACAGGGTTGGAAGTGGTGTGGCGGCACCAAGTCAGTTCACAGCAACGTTCCCATCGGAACGCTCGTGTCCTAACCCCTAGTGTAGCGACCATCGCTGGACGCGATGTAGTTGAATCCCCCGAACACTCGCACGCATGCTAATGCCCTGTTAGGGCATTTTTAGAACAAAGGCTTACGAGGTTTTCGCGCGCTCGCTATACGAGTTGTGCTTACACAACTCGAAGGAGCCTCGAATGGCCGCGAAAACCATAAAAGCTGACCCCACCCGTGTGCCTTTACAGGCACGCAAACCCCCTGAAGTGAAGGTGCCGCGCACCCAGACCGGGACGCTGCAGCTCATCCAGCTTTACGTTATTTCCGGCCACACTCATTGGGTCGGCGGCTTTGTGCCGACCGACCGCTGGGAGGGTTTCCTGCTCAAAATGGCGGCCCGGTATAACCTGGACCGCAGCGAGCGCATGAGGGTTTACGACCGCCAGCGCGAAAAGGCATCCGTCCACCTGGTGGCCGTTTTGAACGAGGACAAGCGCAAGGTTCGCTGGATGCTGCTCTCGACCGCGGGGGCCGGCGGCCTGCTCGACAAGGCGGTTTCGCCTACGGAGCAGCCCGGCGACGCCCTGAAGGCGGACGGGCGCCTGGTTTGGGCCGATTACGAGCTGGTCTACGCGAACAAGAAGTGGACCGAAACGCAGATGGTGAAGGGCAACGCGCGCAAAGTCGTCAAGCAGGACTCGACCTGGACCTGGCGCATCACGCCAGAGGCCGCGCGGGGCGTCGGGGCTGCTATCAAGGAGGCCTGCGCAAGCATGGACCCGCTCGCCGTGCGCAATGTCCTCAAGTATCAGGTCATGCGCCCCTTGTTCGCCGGCGTGCGCCAGCAAGTGGTGGAGTTCGGCCAGCACGCCTGCGTCGAGTGGCTGCCCTTTCACAAGCGCTGGCTTAAGGCCCAGAGCGAGCACTTTCAGCAAGGCTACAAGGACATCGAGAAGCTACTCAAGCCGCCCAAGCGGGAAGCGCTGCCCTTCATGACGCGGATGAAGGTCTATCACGACGTGCCTGTGTATGTGGCAGACTTGGCATTGCTAGCAACAGCCGCGACTGTCCAGCCAGTTTCACCAGTGTCAACTGCTGCGGCCTAAGCCTAGCACTGCGATTTTGTGCCTAGACCAGTAAGCGGAGTGTCGGACTGACACTCCGTTTTTGTGTCCAGAAAATATATTTGACCAATAGGCACAACAACCGACTGTCCAGCGAACTCGCTCGCTATACGCAGTGTGGCAATTGTGCCACGCAGCTCAGGAGAAGTCGCAATGCCTATTGAAATCCGTAAATCCACCGGCGGCAAGTTGCCGGGCACTTTGTCCATCTATCGCAAGACCTACAAGCGCAAGAGCGAGGCGGTGTCGGGGGAGGCTATCCCCGGCCACGTCGTTGTCGAGTATGTCGGCAATTTGGAGCGCTTCACGCCCACCGGCGTCGCCGCAGATGCGGATACCATCAAATACGCGAAGCCCACGACGGCCAGGCTCAACACAGGCGAGCTTGCGACCCTGAACGCCGAGCTCAAAGCTGACGCCGGCAACTTCATGTCGTCTTGGCCCAAGCAATTCATCGAGGCCGTACGCGAGCAGGTGTTGGCCGAAGTCAAGGCGGCTGCGGCCGCGCCGGTGGCCGCCACTGCAACACCCGTCGAGCTGGCTATAGCGGCCAATGCCGCTGCTGCAGCATACCTAGTCGAACTTGGGCGCGCGCAACCCGAAGGCAAGTCCCGCGCTCTCTGGATAACCCATTACGTGCCCCTAGCCAGGTCCTTTGAGGACGCCGAGAAAGCGGCGAAATCCGTAAAAATTGTCATCACCCGCGACCGCTCCCCGGAGGGGAGGGCCAAACGGGATGCCGTCGCCGCAGCCAAGAAAGCGACCAAGGTCGCGAAGGGGGCTTAATGAGCGCACTCACTGAGACTCGGTTCATCGACGGAACCACTTCAGAAGGCCATCCTTTCAACCTACAGTTTCGGGAGCGGAGCAGGTAGATGGCGAAAGCGATTACCATAGGAGCGGGGACGAAGACGCAATTTTCATCACACGCATTACAATCGCCGGAGGTCACAGGTGACTACACATGCTATCAATCAACCCGCTGACACGTTGCTCGGCGCGCCGCTACTCCGAAACGCCAAACTCAACGACTTTTGGCAGTGGGCGTTCAGCGACCTCTGCGATGACGATATTAAAGGCGTCTTTGCGGAGTGGCTAGTCCACAAGCTTCTTGGTGTCGAGTCACCACGACGAGTAAGTTGGGCCAACAGCGATGTGGTGATTCCCGGACGTGTGACACTGGAAGTGAAGGCCACTTCATATTGGCAATCCTGGAAAGTAATCGACCAGTGGGGTCAACCTTACGCCGAGCCGCTTTACAAGGTCCCAGCGGACGATTCAAAGATTCGCTTCGGTGGCCTTACGGCAAGAGATTCCACACGCACTGCCGATATGTCCACTTCTCCAGCGCTGAAATCGCAGCTGTATGTCTTCGCGTTCCAACACGAGAAAGACATCACGCGGTGGAACGCAATGGATTTATCGCAGTGGGAGTTCTACGTCCTGCGAGCCGAAGAACTGGCTCAGATTGGTGGTGGCAGCGTGTCGGTGAAGGCGCTGCGCCCAAGGTATGGCCCACTCACCGCAACAGAGTTTGTTACGCGAGCAAATGCACTCATTGAGCAGGCGGTACGTGAACGTGATGTGCCCTAGCATATTTGGTAATGCTAAACAGGAAGCAATCGCCATAATCGACGCGTAATAGTGACAGGGCCAATCCAAATGCTTACGATGCTGAACAACATAGAAAAGACTGCAGCGGGCGATTGCCCGTACGTGGTGACTCGAAAACTGAACACAACGATAAATTCGCGAAGGCGTAATCGAACGGGGGCGCGCGGCGCGCCGCAAGGCGCAACTTCAACACGGTCTCTCCAGTAAGTAGAGAAGGCCGCGCGGCCCCTCTCAATATAGCTATTGCTTCAATGGCGGGCGCTTGTTACGTGAGGATGCGACCATGGCAAGTTTCACGCAATACTGGGAAGTACGCAGCTGCCTTAACGAGTCTGACAAGGGAAATGAGAACAAGCCGCTCGAACACACGGCGGGGGATTTGTTTAAGAAGCGTGGTGTTGCGCCGGGCGATAGGGTTTATATTGTCAACATCGACAGGGGCATTCTGTATCTGATTGGCCGTCTTGAGGTGGACAAATTCGTGTCATTTGCTGAGGCTCAGAAGCTCCTCGGTCCCGATGTATGGGAGGATGCCTCTGAGCACCTAATTGCAAAGCCTGGCTCGGCAACCCCAATGCATTTTGCGCGTGATGTTCCGCTGGAAATTACAAAGCAGCTTCTGTTCCATGGTGTCAAGGGCTTTCAGCCGCTGAAATTTGTGGGAGAGGACATGCTCGACCGCCAGGCGCTTCGCGGGGTACGACGTCTTACGGAGCCATCAGCGCATCTTCTCGAAAAACTTCTTCGCGAAGACGATAGGAAAACCACCAAGCCCTAACCGGAATACTTCGCACATGAACCAAGTACGAATCGCGCTCTTGCCCATACCTAATTGAGGGGATATCCACAGTGAACTATTTGACGTTGCGTAGAACATTTGCCGTTGTTGTGGCAGTTGCCGTCACTACGCTTATTTCCGCTTGCGGCGGCGGAGGGGGGGGCGGAGGAACTGGAGGCGGCGGGGGAGTTAGTAACGTTCCGGGCACACTCAGTGGCATTTTTGTAGATGGTCCGGTTAGCGGCATTAATTATCGAACTCCCACAGGGTCTGGTACTACAAATCAGGCTGGTGAGTTTTTTTATAATCCGGGCGAGCAAGTTACTTTTTACATTGGTGCGGTGGAACTGCCTCCTGTCACTGCCAACGCGGTTATCACACCACTTGATATTGCACAAACCACAGACATAAACAATCAGGTTGCAATTAATATTTTGGTATTGCTGCAAAGTCTGGATGCTGATGGAAATCCTGCCAATGGCATCAATATTCCAACGACTGCAGTAGCGGTTGCAACAACCAGCGTTGACTTTAATGTAAGCCCAAGTGCTTTCGCTGCGAATCCCACTGTAATAAATATGGTCGCAAATTCTGGCTCGACCAATAAGGTTGTAGTGGCAGAAAGCGTTGCTCAGGCGAACTTCCTTGACACCTTACATGGTTCCAATGGCGTGCCCAAAATTAACGTCGCGCCTGTTGCCAACCCGGGCACAGCGCAGAGTCAAGTAGTTGGCGCGACGGTGACGCTCAATGGTGCGGTTAGCAGCGACGCCAACGGAGACCAGCTGACGTACGCCTGGACGCTAACTTCGAAGCCCACAGGCAGCAACGCTTCACTGACGAACCCCACCTCGGCTGCGCCAAGCTTCACGGCTGATGTGGCAGGAACCTACGTTGCATCGCTGGTGGTGAACGACGGAAGCCTGAACAGCAATACCGCGACAGTGACGGTGACGGCGGCCGTGGCTAACGTTGCTCCCGTGGCCAATGCGGGCACAGCGCAAAGCCAAGTAGTTGGCGCGACAGTCACACTCAATGGTGCGGCCAGCAGTGATGCCAATGGAGACCAGCTAACGTACGCCTGGACGCTAACGTCAAAGCCCACAGGGAGCAGCGCTGCACTGATGAACCCCACCTCGGCTACACCAAGCTTCACGGCCGACGTCGCGGGCGCTTATGTTGTATCGTTGGTGGTGAACGATGGCAGTTTGAATAGCAATGCCGCCACAGTGACAGTGACGGCGGCCGTGGCTAACGTTGCTCCCGTGGCCAATGCGGGAGCGGCACAAAACGTTGGGACCGGCACGCTGGTAACGCTCAATGGTGCACCCAGCAGCGATGCCAACGGAGACCAGCTGACGTACGCCTGGACGCTAACCTCCAAGCCCACAGGCAGCAGCGCTTCACTGACGAACCCTACCTCGGCTACACCAAGCTTCACAGCTGACGTAATGGGCACTTATGTCGCATCGCTGGTGGTGAACGATGGGAGTCTGAACAGCAATACCGCCACAGTGACGGTGACGGCGGCCGTGGCAAGCTTTGCCTATGTGGTGAATTACGGTTCCAGTAACGTCTCTGCCTACACCATTGACGCCACCACCGGTGCGCTCACCAGTACTGGGACATATGCGACGGGAAGTGCCACGGGAGGAAATCCCCAAGCCACCACTCTGCCCCAGTCCATCACGATTGACCCCACCGGCAAGTTCGCCTATGTGGCGAATTGGGATACTGGTCTTATCGGCGTCTCCGCAGGTGTCTCTGCTTACACCATTAACGCCACCACTGGTGCGCTTACCAGCATTGGCACGTTTGCTGCGGGAAACTCTCCTTGGTTCATCGCGGTTGACCCCACGAGCAAGTTTGCCTATGTGACGAATGAGAATTCCGACTACGGCTCTGCCTACACCATTAACGCCACCACCGGTGCGCTCACGAGCACGGGCACGTTTGCTGCGGGAACATATCCCGCAGCTGTCACGGTTGACCCTACCGGTAGGTTCGTCTATGTGACGAGCGGAGGGGGCGTGTCTGCCTTCACGATTGACGCTACTACGGGTGCGCTCACCAGCATTGGCACATTTTCTACAGGGAACTCTAACTCTTCTTCCATCGTGGTTGACCCCACTGGAAAGTTTGTCTATGCGGCGAATGCAAATTCCGACAACGTGTCTGCCTACAGCATTAACGCTACTACGGGTACGCTCACCAGCATTGGCACGATTGCTGCGGGAACAGTTCCACAATCCATCACGGTTGACCCCACTGGCAAATTCGTTTATGTAGCGAATACGAAGTCCGACAACGTATCTGCCTACACCATTAACGCTATTACGGGTGCGCTCACCAGCATTGGCACGTTTGCTACGGGAAGCACTCCTGAATGCGTCACGGTTGACCCCACCGGAAAGTTCGCCTATGTAGCGAATTATTTTTCCAACAACGTCTCTGCTTATACCATTGACGCCACTAGTGGTGCGCTTACTAGCACGGGCACGTTTGCTGCTGGAACAATGCCACATTTTATCGTCATCAAGCGTTAGTCAGGTAGCGAGGATGGCAACCCAACAGTCGCGTCCAGCGGGCGCCCGCGAGCGGGCTGCTAATGCCGGGTGTTGGGCAAAGAGTTATATGGACTTACATGCAGGGCGAGACTTTTCTTAAAATCGTTGGGGCTGTATCCGGAATAATTGCGGCATTGCTTGCCCTGCGTAAGTTTTATCAATGGATTCGCCCCATCCATATAAAACTAAGCGTTCGTTTTGCTAAGCCCAGCCCCGACGAAATTTGTGCAACTATCATCAATAGAAGTGGTGAACCGCAATATATCGTACGCTGCGAGGCGCGCGGGACGTATTCGTTTCGTCACATTGTAATGGCACATATCCGTAGACCATTTATTCCCCCTCGGCTTTACCCCAATGTTTGGTTTGGCGGAATGGTCTACAGCCTATTAGAAGGGAAACATCTAAAAATAGAATCTTCGCAGCCTGTCGAATTGAGACATCAGCTACGAAACCATCCCCTTTCAGCAATGTTTACTCCTTTTTTTGTAATTGAAGTTGAGTTGTCCTCCGGGAGGGTAGTTCGTAGTAGAAGAATGCATGCACCAGGGCACTGGAGATATCTCGGATTAAAATCAACCGAAGATGAGGACGCCTAAGAAAGCGCTGCACTCGGACCCGCTAAGCTTCAAGGACAATGGCTGCTTCAGTTGCGTAGCCAAGGACCTGCATTTAAACATAGCGTCATAAATAACGCCGCATGTTCCGACTAGTTTCCCTCTAAGGGGCGCTGATTTTGCGGCAATACCTTCGACGCAGTGTTTAGGACGCCACCACCCGAGCGTATTCGGCGACCTAAAAAGAAAGCTTTCTAAATCTGCCGAGCGTCAGCGGCGCGCGTCCCTGGCACGAGGTTGCAATCAAAGACCGCGGTTGCCGCCAAGGGTGCTTTGAGGGGGGCGGGGCGCCGGCGGCACCCCGGGGTAGCCCGGAGGGAATGCTAGGCGCCTGCAGCGGCCTGCATGTGGGCAAGCAAAGGCCGCGGCAGTCGCCGAGGTTCTCCCATATCGCCGTCCCATGGGCAGTTGCATTAAAAGCAACTTGCTGAATTACAGAGCGGTAGTCGGGCTGGCTAGCGAGAGTGCTCCAGTATCTGGCGGAGGCGTATGTACTGGCACAATTCTCTGTCACGGGCATAGGCCTTCTGGGCAGCCTTTATCAGAGCACCGTATAACGGCGCATACTGTAGCCGCACTCCCATTGGGAAACTCCCGGACTACTTATAAAACTCATGGCCCAGGGGCGATGCTTGGGGTCTTTACTTTTGGAGAATGGAATATGGCGACAAAGAAAAAGGCGACAAAGCGAGTTCCGACGATTCAGGAGACAAAGGATTGGTTCTATGCCCAACCTTCGCTTAGGCAAAGGGATGTGTATCCGGCACCGACGAAAAAGGTCGCAAAGAAGGCGGTAAAGGCAGCCAAGGCAGTGCCTACTGAGAAGCAATTGAAGAAAAAAGAGCGGTAAGCCCTGGCTGCAGTAATCAAAGTTATGTGGGGAAGGTGCGAGAGCAGCAGAGCCCGCGCTAAAAAAAAGCGCGTGGGGCGAGTTAAAGATGAAATTCCTCGAGTGGTTACCGATTTGCTACGAAATGAGTCATATCGGTACCGGTTTCGGGTTGCATCAGGTAGCGGTGACCGCATCAATCGAAGAGCAGAACACGAAGAAAAATGCGCGGACCGGAGTCCGCGCATGAATGAGTTACCAAGTGAATTGAAGCATGCTGCCGTTGAGCGACTTCGGCTGCAGGAGCGAGCCGGCGGCTGACACAAGCAAAGTCTCGACCGAGAGTCCGGGCAGCAGTGACCCAATAATTGTCGAGCGTGGACGCCCCAGCTCGACAGTGATGCGACCGACCTCCTCGATATCGCAAATGCGGCCGGGGTTTTCAGGTCCCAGCGACACCATGGCAGCGTCGTCGGAACTTGGCGCATTTTTGTCATGCTCGTGGCACAGCCAAAGACCGCTTCCCCCGTCCCGGCAGTAGATGAGCCACTGTGCACGACGCGTTTCGCCCAGCCAAGCCAGCCAGTCGCGGATGTCGGCTTCCTCGCCGCAGGCGATGCTGCGCAACTGGGCGTCGCCAACCTGCAAAACGACGCAGACCGTCAACGGCCCGGCGGCGGGCGTCCCGAACGATATGATTTTCATCGCTCGGCCGGCGTCGGAATGGATGAGCTGCTCCGCTGCCTTCGCGGGTATTGAAATGACAGTTACCCAGCCCGCGGGGAGGCCGGTCCGCCTCAGAATTTCGTCTGACTTGTACAGCTTGGCAGACGTGAGCGTGATTTTCCGGGGTAATGACCGTGCCGTGGCGACTACTTTCATCAGATATTCCTTTCAAGAGTGACCTGCCTCGTATAGCTATCAGCGGACGGAGGCGAAAACCGGCCCGCAACGGGACCGCCGGCATCCCAGTAAAAAAGCGCGCGGACCGAGGCCCGCGCGCGAATTCATCACTCCGAATGCCCTACCCGCCGGCGCTTAATGAAACATGGGCGGCGGACCGGTGACCTCTTCATCCATTCCGTTGTGGAGCAAGCCAATCGCGAGCGTCTCAATCTCGCAACCGGGCAGCAGGAACTCCTGGACCGACGGGAGGGCCATCCGGCTCGCAACCGAGACCACCTCGTGTCGCACCTCCTCGGGGTCGAGCCTGTTCGGGACCATGACGGTTTTCAGCAAGTCATGGGGCAGCTTGAGCCCGATTTCATTGCGCACCCATACCGCCTGCTGGGTTTCCTCTACGTCAATGAGTAGCTGAACCCTACCGGTCATCGAAAGCCAGTGCAGCCACGTCTGAATCGCGGCGTCGTTCGCCGCGCCTAGGACCCGTATCTGCGTGTTGCCTACGTGACAGGCGAGGCACAGCGTTGGGACCTCACGCGGTGATTGGAAGACTGCGAGCCTGATGGCGCGCGGTGCGGTAGGGCTTTCGATTTGCGTTACAACCTCGTCCGGCAGCGTGAGTGCGAGCGCGTACCCGGTCATTTCGCTCGCATCTTGCCTCATGCAGCCCGCCTCCTCGCGGAGGGCGGACGGCTCGAGCAAGTGCACGCTGCGGAGAAAAACGGAACAACTGTCTGGCGTAGTGAGTTTCATATATGTAGTGTCCTTTGTTGAAAATGGCCTGCACCACGTATAGGCACGTCAGGAAAATCGCCGCTTGCCAGGTGTTACACTCCGCGCGCCTGGCCGACAGCCGCCGTAGGCGGCGCTGGACACGAACACGAGTCCGTCACCTCTTTGCTGTCGGAAATATTTTTGGCTGCGCGGTTCGGTGGACACCATGACGGGAATCTGACGCTATGGCCGCTCACCCAAGCCTGCGGTGGCGCCGGAGTGGTGCTGCTCGACCCGCTCCGGCAGTTCCACCGTGGCGACGAAAACGAACCGGGCGCCATGACGACCGGGGTCCCGGGCTTGCAGGCCCTAGTGGCTAGGACCGGCGCGCCGGTGGTTGTCGCACACCACACAACCTGGCGTCGACGAACATGGGTACGGGGAACAAAGCCGAAAAAAAACCCCCCGGGACCGGATTTCGGTGCCGGGGGGCGTGTTTCAATCAAATCGCTATTGCAGGTCTGTCGGCCAGTCCGCAGCAGCCTCCTCGCGCATCTTTGCCACGCGTAACTCGTAGTCGGCTTCGCCAAGTGCCGCTCGCTGCAGAAAATCCAGCGCTGCGGGCATCAGTCGAAGTCCCTCGGAAGACATCCCGGAGCTTTCCTGGTAAAGCGACCACACGAAATCCTGGACCTCGTCATCGGCGCTAAAAAGTGCGTCTGGAATCCAGCCGGCAACGGCGGGGTCGTCGCGCAAGCTTCGCAGTCCGTCCTGGACATCTTTGCGCCGTGACCGGCTCGGCCAATGGAAATCTCGCATCGAGATGCTTCCGGCCAGCAGCTTCACCAAGGCCGTCGGCACTTCGAGGTACCGTGCGCAAGCCTCCGCGAACTGCTGCGAAATATTTTCCGTCAGGCGATGCCCAGAGCGCAGTTGCGCGAGGTAGCCGTAAGTCACACCAAGCGACTGCGACATGTCCACGAGCCGGTGTTGCCGGCGCAGCGCTTCCTTGAATAGCAAACGAATCAGCGGCGGGTCCTGTGGTGCCGGAAGGTTCCAAGCCGTCCTGACAGGGACGACTTTTGCTGTCTCAGTTTGCTGCGCTCGAAGGTCGCGACTTGCCTTTTCAGCGCCCGCTCTAGGTTGTTTCCTCGCCGCGTTCGCATTCGATTTGCCTTTCACACAATTTCCTTTCTAAGAGTGGATGACCTTTGCAGGAGTAAACCTGCACAACGTATAGCGAGTTGGCTATTTCGACGAGACGACCAGGATAGAGCGCACGTATGCCGACCTTCCCGGGCCCGCATACCCCGACACCTCCAGAACCCACCAGCGCTGCAGCGCGGTATCCGGCTGCCCCTGTACTTGTGGACCACATCCCAGCCGCTTAAGCGCTGTGGCGCAGATATCGCGCTGCCAAGGGTGCTTTGAGGGTGCTGCCGAGCGAATACGAGCGGGGGTAGGGGCTGGAGGGGCCCGTCGGCTGTTCAGCGGCCGTTTCACGCCCACGACGAGCGCGGCGAGAGGATTTGCCCTTTGCTGCAGCCAATGCCCCGCGGTAGGGAACAAGCATTGGTAACAGGATAGGCAAGCACCAGGTCGTGTAAGCTGCACAGTGCCGAGCCCGGCGAGTGGGTGGGATTATCGCCGCAGCTATGGCTCGCTCTTTGGCATCAAGACGCGGGGTGTTCACTTCGCCACCCCTTCGACCACCACAAGTGCTTCCTGGAACTCACCCTGCGCGCGCTGGCGCGCAGGGTGTTCATTGTCGTATCCCGCTAGGCCGCTGCGTCAGCAAGAAACTGCTCGCGCAGTTCGTTGATGTCAGCGATGCTCGGCTGCGCGTAGTCGTTCTGGCAGTCAGCCTCGACGTAGCTGCGCACGCACTCCGCGAACTCTGCAGGGCCTTGCTTGGCTGCAAGGGTTACGTGCGGCGTGGCCAAATCATTGTCACCGGCATGGTCGTAAGCGCGAAGAGAGTCAAGCAGGTCGGATAATGAAGTGTTCATTGTGGTTCCTTGGTTTTGCTGACCCCGCGGCCAGTTGAATCGTATATGCACGCGATTTATAGATGTCGTGGCAGTTTTATACATTTCGCAAAATAAAGATAAATAGACAAGTCAACCGGCCATGATGGACCAAGCGAACGCCGCGGCCCGCCGCACCGACGACAGGGCGCGCGTCAAGCGCTTTGCTCCCAAATATCTGGGGCCAAGAAGGGCGGAACCGAGGGTTAGCGAGGAGGAGCTATCACGTTATTTCATCGCTCGTAACATATTTCATGGAGCGTGAAATATTTAGGCGGGCTGTGGCTCGTGTGCGGCCAGTGCTCGGCGCTTGCTCCCGACATTGATTGCAAGCGTGTCAAGGTATGCCAGGTGCGCCGGGTAGTCGCGCTTTAATTTTGCGCGCACGAGTTCGCCTATTGGCATTTCGCCCGCACACTGTAGGATTGCGCCCGCTATGTCCTCGACATCATTGCGGAGCACCGGCAAGGCAATCTGCCGGTAGTGCGTTCGCATCATGCGCTCGCCTGATTCCTCGGGTGTGTCCTCCGGCGGTTCCTCGTCCTCATCGACCGCGTGCTCTACTACCTTACTGACCGCGCGCCCGGTGAGTTTCGCGACGTTCTTGTCATCAATACCAATCCACCCCGCGATGCTCACGAATAAGCGGCGCACATCGGTCGGTATGATGCGGCGGCCAAAAGTTCGCTCGAGTGCGTTGATGGGGCCAATGAGGCTGGGCGAGCGCTTGTCCTCTTTCTCCCCATCTGTTCGGGGGCGGCATGGGAACAGGAACGGGCCTGCCTTGTAGCTGGCCGCGCGCGGTAGCAATACATTCTTAACGAGCCACTGGCACAGCGGGTACGTCATCGCCGGCGCACGTTTCCAGCCCTCCATTGTCGGGATTGCGCGGTAGGTGAGCGCATCGCAATCGAGCGCCGCGCGTTCCATTTGCAAAATCGCGGTGCGCCTCCACCCCGTGAGCGCGGTGATGATGTAGAAGTCGGACGCGATGGGCGAGAGCAAGGCGCGGAACGCGGCAAAGAGCGCGGGCAGTTCCGGCACCTCCACCGTATTCGAGCGCGGCGGCGAGGAGGCAAAGCCCTTGACCTCCATGAGTTCAATGATGGGGTTTGGCACGCGGTTATATTTATACATGCCGCGTAGCGCCATGAACAACACCCGCACCTGGTCTTTGCTCCCCGTTAGCGGCCTTGCCGTGTGCCCCTCTTTAACCTTTGCCTTTGACAGGATTGCCTTGCCGTCGCGCAGGCCCGTCAGCCCCTCATCGCGTATCCCCCGCCAAAAGAGCCAATCCATGCTCGTATAACTGCGCTCGGCAATGTGCGCGCAGTAGCGCTCGAACACATCGTAATACTGCCGCTTTGATGAAGCCGAGTGATGCACGAACACGCCCCGCCGCAACACCTCTTTGTTCTCAACAAAATCGGCAAATGCGGCGCGTAGCGTGATGACTGGTGCAATCTGCGCCGGGTTCTCGATGCGTGCGCGTTCCATCTGCGCCGCGGCGCGCGCCTCCTTGAGTTGCATTGGCGGCAAAGCTTTCCCGGCGTTGGGCGTGCCGGGCACGCAACCAAGCGTGATGTTCCGGTTGTGCCCCCCGTATTGAAAGCGGACGAAATAGACAGCCTTGCGGCTCTTGCCTACGCGCAGGCCGAGCCCATGTTCGCAACCTGTGTCCAGGTACTCGCCAGGCGGCCCCGCCGCCAGTTGTTGCACGAGCCCGATTTTGAAATCCTTGCACTTCGCATCGTGTTTCGCTTTGCGCGCGGCCACCTCCTCCGGCGTGAGTGCCTTGCGAGATGCCTTTGGGGTTGGAGCCCCCTGCGGGCTCACATTGGCGGTGTTCGCGGTGCTTGTCGGTGCATCGCCCTCGGTGTTCGACTGCGTGCCCTTGCCGGTGCTCTTTGCCATCTGTGCCCCTGGTTGCGGTGGTCGCATTTTGGCGGCCTACCCTCCCGACATTTTGGCGGCGTTTTGGCGGTTTGTCTAGCCTATTTTAGCGGTCTGCGGCCTTTTGCGCTTAAACTTATTCTAAAGAAAACGGGCTGAAAAGACGTAAAATGCTGTATATTTAAGCATTTATACCGCTAAAGCCGGACACGCTATTCAACGGCTGGCGGGTACCCTACCCAACAAATAGAACTCGTCGTTGGGCCGCATGTTGATCAGGTTGGCCATGCGGTTGGAAAGGGCGAAGAACGCGGCGACGCCGCCGATGTCCCAGATGTCCTCGTCGGAAAAGCCGTGGCCGCGCAAGGCGTCGAAATCGGCATCGCCTATGGTCCAGGGCTCGAGCGCGGTCTTCAGCGCAAAATCGAGCATCGCGCGCTGCTTCGGCGTAATGTCGGCCTTGCGGTAATTGACCGCCACCTGGTCGGCGATGAGCGGATTCTTGGCGCGTACGCGAAGGATCGCGCCGTGCGCGACCACGCAGTACTGGCACTGGTTGGCGCCGGAGGTGGCGACCACGATCATTTCGCGCTCTGCTTTGCTCAGGCCGCTTTGCTTTTCCATCAGCGCGTCGTGGTAGGCGAAGAATGCGCGGAACTCGTCCGGGCGGTGCGCGAGGGTGAGGAACACGTTGGGCACGAAGCCCGATTTTTCCTGCACGCCGACGATGCGCTCGCGGATGTCCTGCGGCAGGTCTTCGAGTTTGGGTACGGGAAAGCGGCTGATGGCGTTCATGCTCGGCTCCTGGTTGTGCCCCGGGGCGCTGCGGCGGGCCGGAAAAGATGCGTGGCGTAGGCAGTATATCAGCGCGAATACTAGCCCGACCCGCAGCGGCGCGCTTGATTCAAATCGATGGCGCCAGCGCGTGCGGC
>Ga0307375_10002686_pt1 | contig 18040 bp, 17 predicted proteins | sample TR1MG_FD_202531 | JGI IMG/M metagenome (GOLD analysis project Ga0307375, IMG submission 202531) | Soil microbial communities from Risofladan, Vaasa, Finland - TR-1 | ecosystem: Environmental > Terrestrial > Soil > Coastal area > Acid sulfate soil | place: Finland: Risofladan, Vaasa | collected... | reverse complement strand
CCCAGCATGTCGTGTTACTATCGGACAATGAGAGGTGATTCACACCTCAAATGTTATCGACCGACTTCATTCCAGGTCGGGGAGGGGCAGCATGAGCGAACACGCCGGCGAGTTGTTGACAAGGCGGGCGCGTCTCACGCCGGAGCGAGAGGCCTTATACGATGTGCCCGGAGGGCGCCGCTACAGCTACCGCGAGCTCAACGAGAGGGCTTGCAGGGCGGCCAATTTTCTTCGCGAGGGACTCGGGATCGCCAAGGGCGACAGGGTCGGCATCATCGCGATGAATGGGGTCCATTATGTCGACCTCCTTTACGGCCTCGCCAAGATCGGGGCCATCCTGGTGCCCTTCAATTGGAGGCTCAAGCCGGTCGAGCTCGAATACATGGTCAAGGACTGCTCGCCAAAGCTCATGATCGTCGGCCCCGAATTCGTCGAGCTACTCGACAAGGCCCGACCCGCTCTCTCCTGTCGGAGCTACCTGTCCTTGGGCGGGGCCAAAGTGGAGGGCGGCTCCTACGAGGAGTACCTCGCCTCCGCCTCCCCCTCGGAACCGCCGCGGCCCCCCCTCTCGGAGGAGGACCCCCTCCTCATCCTCTACACCTCCGGGACCACGGGCAAATCGAAGGGAGCCGTCATACCCCATCGGCAAGTGCTGTGGAACGCGATCAACACCTGCATCAGCTGGGGCCTTACCGAGGACGACGTCGCGCCGGTCTTCACACCCTACTACCACGCGGGAGCCCTCTTCATCTTCATGACCCCGCTCTTCTACAACGGCGGCCGCATCGTCATCGAGCGCGAGTTCGACCCCGACCGGGCTATAGACCTAATTATGAAGGAAAAATGCAGCGTGGTCCTCGGCGTGCCGACCCTCTTCCGGATGTGGTACGACTCCGCCTCGTGGCGGCGGGCCGATTTTTCCTCGGTCCGTTTTTTCGTGAACGGCGGCGCCGCCATCCCCGCCGAGCTTATGGATGCCTGGCGGAAGGAAAAAAACGTGGTCTTCAGACAGGGCTACGGGCTCACCGAGGTCGGCGTCAACTGCATGACGATGACCGACGAGGAGTCGCTGCGCTACGCGGGCTCGGTCGGGAAGCCCATCTTTCACTCGGAAATAAAGCTCCTCCGCGAGGACGGTGCGGAAGTGGCCGCGGGAGAGCCCGGCGAGATCTGCATCAAGGGCCCCACGACCTGCCTGGGCTACTGGAACAAGCCCGAGGCCACGGCGGCGGCCCTCGTGGACGGCTGGTTCCACACCGGCGACATGGGCGTCAGGAACGAAGAAGGCTTCCTCTGGATCCGCGGCAGGTACAAGGACATGATCAAGTCGGGGGGGGAGAACATCTACGCCGCCGAGGTGGAGACGGTCTTCCGGGAGCATGCCGCCGTCCTCGAATGCGCCCTCATCGGCAAGCCCGATCCGAAGTGGGACGAGGTCGGCCTGATGGTCGTGGTGCTCAGGAAGGGCATGGAGGCGACGGCCGGGGAGCTCCTGGCCTTCTGCAAGGAACGCCTCGCCAACTACAAGGTTCCCAAGGAAGTGGTCTTCGCCGAGGCCCTCCCGTATTCCGCCTACGGCAAGGTCGTCAAGGCCGAACTCCGCGCGAAGTATCTGTGAGGATCGGGGCGGCTCGGCGAACCGTCCCGCAAGACCCGCTGGGCCGATCAGGCACAAGAATCACAGCACTATGAGATTCGCCCCGACGGAGAGGCCGGCCCCGGAGGCGACGAGTACGACGGCGTCGCCTTTTTTGACCCGTCCCGAGCGGAGGGCCTCGTCGAGGGCCATCGGCAGGCAGCCGGAACCCGTGTAGCCGAAGTGGTCCATCACCGTCGTGGTCTTCGTCATGGGCTCGCCGAGAATTTCCATCACCTCGCGTATCACCGAGAGATTGATCTGGGTGAATATGAAGTGGGCTACGCGATCCTGCTTCCATCCGGCCTTCTCGAGAAGACGCAAAACGAGGGGGGGCCAAAGCTTGACGTTGCGGTCGCCGGGAAGCTTCTGGAGGAGTTCGAGGCCGTAGCGCCCCGAATCGAGGAGCTCGCGGGTGAGGGGTTTGCGGGTCCCGCCGGCATAGACGCCGACGAAGTCCCACTGGGTCCCGTCGACCCGAAAAACTCCGTCGACATAGCGGGAAGCCCCGGGCCCCTCCTCGCGGGACAGGACGACGGCGCCGGCCCCGTCGGCGAAGATCGACCAGCCGAAGGCGTCCCCATCCCTGATGTGGGCGGGCATGTTGTAGACCCCGGCGACGAGGGCGTGCCGGATCGAGTAATCGGTCGTGAGCTTGCGGGCTGCGAGATCGAGGGCGGCGACGAAGCTGGCGCAGGAGGAGGATATGTCGATGGCCTCCGCCTCGCGTTCTCCCTTCTGGAGCCGGCCCTGGAGGAGGATGCCCGAGGCGGGGGAGACGTACTCGGGCGTGTCGGTGGCGACGATGAAGAGCCCGATATCGGCGGGGGCGATGCCCGCGGCCTCCATGGCGCGGATCGAGGCCTTTTCGGCGAAATCGACCGTCGTCTCGTCGATGCCGCGGAGTCGCGCTATGTGCCGTTTCCCGATGCCGATCTTCTCCTCAAGCCGGGGCCCGTCGAACTCGACGCCGGCGAGCTTCATGAGCTCGGCGTTGTCGATGGCGATTCCTGGAGCGTAGCTCCCCGTGCCCGTAATGACCGCGCGCACTTCCATCCATCCCTCCTCGAAGAGCCGGTTTTCATATGTACGCGGAAAATCCCGTCTGGAGATATTTGCCGACGGCCTCGAGAACGGAGCGGGCGTTGGACACCGATCCGTCGAAGGCCACGTCGATGCCGGAATAGTGGGCAATGCCGAGAAGGTATTCGATGACGGCGGATTCGGCCCGCGGCCCCCGAGCGGCTATCTCGCCGTTCCCGTCGACGTTCGCCCTATACCCTTCCACGAAGGCCGCGTAGTAGTCCCGGACCTCATCGCGGAGGACGAACTCGGCCTCCCGGACAATTTCATAACAATTGCGATCTATCGAGAGGAAGACGAGGAAGAGCCATATCCCGCGGAGTTCGCGCTCGAGACGGTTGAGACCGCCGCCCATGTTGCTCGATATAAAGGTCCTGACGTCGTGACCGGCCCTGCGGATCAATTCGGCGTAGAAGGTCTCCTTCCCCGAAAAATGGGAATAAAAGGCGCCGACGGAGAGGCCCGCGGCGTCGGTGATCTCGTGGATGTTCGTCTCGAAGAAACCCTTCTCGCCGAAGAGCCTCTTGCCGGCCTGGATGAGCCGCTCCCGCGCTCCCCCGTCGAGCTCGATAGCGAGGGGCCGTATCGCTCCGCCGAATACCCTGTCCGGATCGAAGCTTTGCCCTCCGAAGATGCCACTTCGCAGGATCTCGATCACCGCTTCCTCATCGAGATCGATACCCTGGAGGGCCGACCGTATCGCGCAAAAGCGGATGCCGCCGAGGGCGAAAAGGTATTCGGGCTCGCCGATGTCCCGGCCGAGGACCTGGGTGAGGACGTTGCGGTAGAGCTCCTCGAGCTTTCGCTCATATTCGAAGAAGCGGTATTGACCCTCGCGGAAGACGGCCACCTGGTCTGGCATATCCCTGCTGAAGGCCATCGTCGCTCGCACGAAGGCGGAAATTCTCTCCGTTACCGATTGTCCGCCTAAGTCGGACAAGGCCGCACGGATATTGTCGATCACGGTTTCGAGGAGCTTCCGGAAAAGTTCCTCTTTTCCCGTGTAGTATTTATAGAAGATCCCATTGGAGAGCCCAGCCTCGCGGCATATTTCGGCCACGGAGACGGTGTTGTACCATTTGCGGGCGAAAAGGGAGATGGCGGCCTTTTCAAGCTTTTTTCCCGTTGCCCGCTTTAAGCTTGCCTTCTTTTGACTATCGGAGTTGGCCACCGGTTCCATTCCTGTCATGCCTTCTTGAAACGAAATTAATGAGAGACGATTCGCTTTTATCGATTATAATAGCCCCATGGCCCTCCCCTGACAAGGTAAAACTCCCGCAATTATTCTAAAGCTCGTGGAAACACCGATTTGATAGCCAAAATTGTCTGTTGACGGATGGCTGAAAGGGGTGTACATGAATGAGAGACGATTCAGTTATCACTATAGGAAGGCCATGCACGTAGGAATTCTTGGGATTGGGACCTGGTTTCCCGAAGGCCGCATGGATGCCGCCGAACTGGCCAGGCGAAGCTCCGTTCCCGAAGAAGTAATCGCGACGAAATTCGGCGTGAAGACGAAGCCGGTCGCAGACTCAGGCGAGACGACGGCCGACCTGGGCCATAGGGCCGCCCTTGCCGCCATCGCCGACGCGGGGATAAATCCGAAGGACATCGACCTCGTCATCTGGTGCGGAGCCCAGCACAAGGACTACCTCTGCTGGCTGGCCGGTCTCAACATAGCCGATCGAATCGGCGCCACCCGCGCCTGGAGCTTCGACATGGAAGCCATGTGCGGCTCGATGATGGCCGCCCTCGACGTGGCCAAGTCCCTCATGCTGGCACGCGATGACCTGCGCTGCGTCCTCCTCGTCTCCGGCTACAGGAACAACGACCTCGTCGACCTCTCCTATCCTCCCACGCGTTTCATGATGGATATCGGCTCGGGAGGTGCCGCCTGTCTTCTCGGGAAGGATGCGGGCAAGAACGAGCTGCTCGCTTCCTCCTTCCGCGGTGACGGCTCCTTCTCGGAGATGTGCTACGTGCCGACCCTCGGGTCAAAGGCCTGGCCGCCCAAGCCGGGCGACGAGGCCAGGGCCAGCTTCGTGGTGCCCGACAACGAGGCCTTCAAGTCGAAACTCAACGAGCGCACCCTGCCGAATTTCTACGCCGTCATACGCGAGGCCCTGGGCAAGTCCGGCCTGTCGCAGAAGGATATCGACTACCTCGCCATCCTCCATTTCAAGCGCAGCTCCCACGAGGCGATCGTGGCCGAACTCGGCCTCGACGCCTCTCGCACGACCTATCTGGAGAATTACGGCCACATCGGCCAGAACGACCAATTGCTTTCAATCCAGCTCGGCCTCGACGCGGGAAAGATCCGCGATGGCTCCAACATCGTCCTCGTCGGCGCGGGACTGGGTTTCGTCTGGGCATGCAGCATTGTCCGCTGGGGGCCATGTGTCGCCTGAACTTCCGCGGCCAAGTCGCGGCGGCTGCCTTCACGTCCGAGGCCGCGCCTCCGCGCAACGCGGCCGTGATGCCCGGCCCCCCGCCATCATCACCGGCAAAAGGAGATCTCGATGGATCGCATGAAGGGAAAGGTTTGCGTGGTCACGGGCGGAGCCCGCGGCATCGGAAAGGGAATAGTCGAGACCTTCGTCCGCGAGGGCGCGGAGCGTGTTTGGGCCCTCGACGTCAACCCCGCCGATTTCGCGGCCATCGAAAAGGCCCTGCCCCGGGTGAGTTGCGCCGCCGTCGATGTGACGGACTCGGCGGCGGTCAACGCGTTGGTCGCGAAGATCAAGGATGTGAGCGGGAAGATCGACGTGCTCGTCAACAATGCCGGCATCACCCGGGACGCCCTGATACACAAGATGGGCGATGCAGATTGGGATGCCGTGATCTCCGTCAACCTCACCGGAGTCTTCAACATGACCAGGGCCGTCGCCCCGCTCATGATGGAGGCGGGCTACGGGTCGATCGTGAGCATATCCTCGGTGGTGGGCCTCGACGGAAACATTGGACAGACGAATTACGCGGCCACGAAGGGCGGCGTCGTGTCGATGACCAAGAGCTGGGCGAAGGAATTCGCCCGTAAGGGGGCCAGGGTCCGCGCCAACGCCGTCTCCCCGGGCTATACGCGCACCCCGATGATCGAAAGCGTGCCCGAGAAGGTACTCGAGCCGATCATCGCGAAGACCCCCCTCGGCCGCATCGGCGAGATCCAGGACATCGCGAACGGCGTCCTCTTTCTCGCGAGCGACGAGGCTTCCTTTGTCACGGGGCAGGTCCTTCGCGTCGACGGGGGCCTTGTGCTGTGAGCCGTCTCCGCGCGCGTCGACGGGGGCCTTGTGCTGTGAGCCGTCTCCGCGCGCGGCTGTGCTTTGGCATTGAGCGGCCGACGCAATCGCGTCGGACCGCGGAATCAAAAACCGGGGCGGCCTCGCCGCCCAAGGAGGGATCGATGAAGAAGATCGTCGTGACCTTGGCGGTCCTTGCGCTCGTGACCGCGGGCGTCTTCGGCCAGAACATCATCAAGATCGGCGCCAACTGGCCCCTGGCGGACCAGGGCTCGATCGAGGCCTCGAAGGCCGCGCAGCTCGCCGTCGACGAGATCAACAAGGCGGGCGGGGTCGCGGGCAAGCAGCTCAAACTCATCGTCGTCGACGACGAGGGGAACGGGCAGAAGGGGGTCGCCGCTCTCGAACGCCTCGTCACCGTCGACAAGGTCGACGTGCTCTTCGGAGGCTACTCTTCCGGCGTGGCGGCGGCCCAGATCCCCACCCTCAAGAAATACGGCCTCGTCACGGTCTCCACGGGCGCGGCCTCCTCGGTGGTCGAGAAGGCCCTGGGCCCGAGCCCGGAGTCGGACTTCTACTTCCATCTCCATCCTTGGGACTACAACCAGGGCCTGAGCTACGCCCAGGGTTGGCGGGATATCCAGGCGAAGTACCCCAATGTAAAGATCCGCAAGATCTTCCTCGCCTACGAGGAAGGACCCTTCGGCAAGGGTTCCTGGATGGGGATAAAGGCTCAGTACGGCGACGGTTACGAATACGATGGAGCCTCGTTCAAGAGCGCCCTCATGGGCGGCTCGGACTATTCCGGCGTCCTCCAGGCCGCGAAGGACTTCAACCCGGACCTGTTCATCTGGGCAGGTTATGCGCCAGACGCACTTCCCCTCCAGGAGCAGGCAAAGGCGATGAACTTCAATCCGCCGATCTTCCTCGGTGCGCCCCCCGCCTGGCCCGCCGACATCGGCTCCTCGCCGTTGACCGAAAACGTGATGTCCTACGGTATGTGGGCCTCCGGCCTCAACGACAAGAACGCGCAGAGTAAGAAGTTTTACGAGGCCTATCAGAAGGCCTATGGCGTCGCGCCAACCTCCTACTTCGCGCCACTCTCGTACTCGGGCATCTACATCCTCGCGGAGGCGATCAAGAAGGCCGGCGGGACGGACAAGGCCAAGCTCATCGCGGCCCTCGAGCAGACGAAGTACGCGTCGCCGTTGGGCGAGACCATCACCTTCTCGCCCTCGAACGTGATCAAGCACCAGGGGATCCGCGACCAGAAGATCCTCCAGTGGCAGAACGGCAAACAGCAGATAATCTGGCCCTTCCAGTACTCGACGACGACGCCCGTCTTCCCGATGCCCGCCTGGAAATAGACCCGATCGGGGGAATCGAGGGCGGGGCGTCGCAAGGGCGCTCCGCCCGAGTCCTTTGGCGGCGATTTTCGCTTGAAAGGTGCAATTGCGATGGCAATGAAACGATCAGCGATCATGTGGGCGTCCCTAGGGATCGTCGTTGCGGTCGCGCTTTTCCTGTGGAAGCCGACCGTCCTCGTCTACGGCCTCCAACGGGCGGGGCTCTACGCCGCCGTGGCCATTCCCATGGCCCTCGTTCTGGGCGTGGTCCACATAGTCAATCTCTCGCACGGCGAGTTCATGATGGTCGCGGCCTACGCGACCTATTTCGCGGCCAAGCTCCTTGGGATAGATCCCCTCGTCGCCATGGTCCCCGTCGGGGTCGTGATGGCGGTCTTCGGCTTCGTGATCTACCGCTTGACCATCAGGAAGGCGCTCAAGGCCCCCGAGCTCAACCAGCTCATCCTCACCTTCGGTCTCGGCATCGCGCTGAGCCAGGCCGTCAACCTCGCCTTCTCGTCTCAGTCCTGGAAGCTTTCCCTCGACTACGTGACCGCCTCGGCCACCATCGGTAAATACAGTTTCGGCACCTACGATTTCATCTTCGTCGCGGCGGCGATCGCTCTCGCGGCGGGCTTGAAACTGTTCCTGACAAGGACGCGCATGGGCAAGGCCGCCCTCGCCGTGGGGCAAAACCCTCGGGGGGCGGCCATCGTGGGCATAGACGTCGACCGCACCTACGCCTTCGTCTTTTCCCTGGCCGTGGGGCTCGTCGGCATCATGGGCTCCCTCTTCCTCACCAAACAGGCGATATTCCCGACGGTCGGCGGTCCCTATACCATGAAGTCCTTCTGTCTCGTGGCGATGGCCGGGGTGGGCAACATCACGGGGGTCCTGTGGGGCAGCATCGCCCTCGGGGTGGCCGAGGTCGCGATGACGAACGTCCGCGAGCTCAGGGATTGGTCGAGCATCGTGTTCTTCGTCATCATCATCGCCACCATCCTCGCTCGCGCGATCAAGGAGCGTAGCGCATGAACAGGCGCCTGGGCATCATCGTCGGCGTCCTCGCCTTCGTCGCGGCCGCCTGTCTCCCCCTTCTCTCGAAGGTGGCGCCGGCCATCGCCGGGCCCTATGCCCTGTCCCTCGCGAGGAGCATCTTCGTCTACCTCGCCCTGGCCGTTTCATGGGACATGCTCTTCCGCTCCGGCCAGGTCTCCTTCGGCATAGCCGGTTTCTTCGGCCTCGGCATCTACGGAGCGGCCATAGCCGGCATCAGTTTTGGCCTGGCTCCCTGGCTTTCGATCCTTGCCGGAGGAGCCTTCGCCGCCCTCGCAGCCGCGGTCTTCGGCCTCGTGATACTCCGGTTGAGGGCCATCTACTTCTCGATCACCACCCTGGCCCTCGCGGAGATATTTCGCATAATCTTCCATAACGGCGGCGATTTCACCGGTGGAGCCGAAGGGCTCATCATGCCTTCGCTCTTCTCCAACGACGACGGGGCGCTCTATTGGCTGGCCCTTTCCGGAGTCGCCATTGCCCTCGTCGCCTCCTCGTGGTTCGCCCGTTCCAAGATCCGTTTCGCCCTCACCGCGATCAGGAACAACGAAATCCAGGCCAAGTCGAGCGGCATCGGCATCTACAAGTACCTGATGATCGCATTCGTCGTCAGTTCTTTCGTGCAGGGCATCGCGGGCGGTATCCAGCTGCAGAGCTACGGCTCCGCGGCGCCAGACGACGCCTTCAACGCCAACTACACGCTCCTTCCGCTCGCCATGGCCCTCCTCGGCGGCGTCTACTCGACGATAGGGCCCGTTATCGGCGCCATCCTCCTCGGTCTCGCCTCCGAAGGCCTCAAGCTCAGAATCCCCTACGGCCACCTCGTCGTCTATGGGATCATCATAGTACTCGTGATCCTCTTCATGCCCAACGGCCTCTACGGTCTCTGGCTCCGCGGAGCGAGGCGCCGGGAAGGCTCGCGTCGGGGCGATAAGGGCGATCGCTCCGGCGGCCTTGGGGCCGGCAAGGCGCCCTTGGTCGCCGGCGATGCCGGCGGTCCCGTGGCCAAGGAGGCCCCCCATGCCTAATCTCGAGACCATCGGGCTCACCAAGCGTTTCGGCGGCCTTGTCGCCGTCAATAACGTTTCGTTCAACCTGTCGCGGGGGGAGATCCTCGGGGTCATCGGACCCAACGGAGCGGGGAAGTCGACCTTCATCAACCTCGTCTCCGGCCTCTACTTCCCGACGGGCGGCTCCATCCGTTTCAACGGCCGCGACATCACGACCATGCCGGCGCACAGGAGGGCGGAACTGGGCATAGCCCGGACCTTCCAGCTGATCCATCCCCTCGAAGACCTGGACGTCATCGAGAATGTCATGCTCGGCTTCCTCTTCGCCCGGAGCCTCTCTCGCAGGGAGGCTCGCCGCGAGGCGGAGGCCCTCTGCGCTTCGCTGGAACTCGGAGGGGTGGAGCGGGAAGTATCACGGATCACGATGCTCGAAACGAAGAAGATGGAGATCGCCCGGGCCTTGGCCTGCGGCCCGGAGATCCTCTTTCTCGACGAGGTCATGGCGGGCCTCAACGCTGACGAGACACTCTCGCTCATCGCCCTCGTCAGGAAGATAGCGGGAGAGCGCAACATCGGCATGGGCGTGGTCGAACACGTGATGGGCGTCATCAGGGAGCTCACCCATAGGGTCATCGTTCTCGAGAACGGCGAAGTCATCGCCGCCGGCCCCTACGAGGAGGTCGTCAACGATCCACGAGTGAAGGAAGCCTACCTGGGAGGAGCGGCCTGATGCTCACCGTTAACAAGCTCGAAGCCGGCTACGGGAGGATGCCCGTCCTGCGCGGCGTGTCGATGTCCATAGGCGACGAGTCGGTAGGCCTCTTCGGGCCTAATGGCGCCGGCAAGACGACCCTCATCGGGGCGATCATGGGCCTCGTGAAGGTCCGTGCTGGTTCGATCATATTCGACGGAATCGAGCTAGTGGGGATGAAGACGCACGAGATCGCGAGGGCCGGCATCGCCCTGGTTCCCCAGGAGCGGGAGCTCTTTCCCGGCATGAGCGTGGCGGACAACCTGGAGCTCGGCGCCGCCTACGTCCCGAGAGCGGCCTCGGATAGCGGCAGGCTTCTCGAGCAGGTCCTCGCTCTCTTTCCCGTGCTGGGCGAGAGGTATCGGCAGCTCGCCGGCACCATGTCCGGGGGGCAGCAACGACAGGTGGCGATAGGTCGCGCCTTGATGGCCAATCCCAAGCTCCTCATCCTCGACGAGCCCTCGCTCGGACTCCAGCCCTCGATCGTCGCCGAGGTCTTCGAGAGACTCTCGGAGCTCAAGACCTCGGTGGCCGTCCTCGTCACCGAGCAGAATGTGAGGGAAAGCCTCCGTGCGGTCGACCGCGGTCTCGTGCTCGAGAATGGCTCGATAGTGATCGAGGGCAGCGCCGCGGAACTTGCGAAGAACCCCCATGTCGAGCGATCCTACTTGGGTCTGTAGGAGGGGAAATGCCAAAGGCCTTGGTACGAGGCGCCTCGCTCCATTATGAGTTGTCGGGGAAGGCGGGGGTCGGGGGCGATTCCGTCGTCCTCCTCAACGGCATCGCGATGTCGATCGGCAATTGGAGACCGGTGACCGAGGCTCTGGTCGCCTCGGGGAGGCGCGTCCTCTGCCATGACTTCCGGGGGCAGATGCTGTCGCAGAAAAGGGTCGGACCCTACAGTCTCCGGGGACACGCCGAGGATCTGGCCGCCCTCATGGACCAGCTCGGCATCGAATCGGCCGACATAATCGGTACATCATACGGGGGGGAGGTGGCCCTCGAATTCGCCCTGGCCTTCCCCGCGAAGACCGCGAGCCTCGCGGTGGTCGATTCGGTCTCCTTCGCCGATCCCATGCTCGTGGCCGCTGTCGAGGGCTGGAAGGCCTGCGCCCTGGCCGATCCCGTGGCCTTTTACAGAAGCATCATCGCCTGGAACTACTCCGCCGAGTACATAGGCTCCAATAGGGAACTTCTCGCCCGTCGCGAGACGGCCATGGCTTCCCTGCCCAGGGCCTGGTTCGAGGACTTCGCCGAACTCTGCGACGCCTTTCTGGTGATCGACCTCAAGGGAAGGCTGGGGCCCATCGCCGCGCCGACCCTCGTCGTCTGGGCCGAAAAGGACATTCTGAAGGGCGAGAGTTATTCGCGCTCGCTCGCCGCCGAAATCGCCGGCGCGAGGCTTTCCATGATCGGCGGCTCCGGGCACGCCGTCGCGATGGAAAGACCCGAAGCCCTGGCCGCCCTCCTCGAGGGCTTCCTCAAGGAAGCGGCGACGGGTCGAGGCCCATCGAGGAGAGGCTAGGGGGGCCAGCGAGAGATGAAGGAGGCGGGCATGGAGGGACATTTCGTGGAGGTCGAGGGCCTTCGTTGGCATTATACCGATCGAGGCGCGGGGTCTCCCATCCTTTTCGTCCATGGCAATACCGGTTCCTCCGCCTGGTGGGCAAGGACTATGGATATCCGCGGCCATCGTGCCGTGGCTCCCGATCTTCCCAATTTCGGCCTTTCGGGAGCCCTCCCCGGCGAGATCTCCATCGAGGCCTATGCCGGAGCCCTTGCGGCCTTCATCGTGGAGATGGGGCTCGAAGGGGCCGTCGCGGTGGGCCACTCCCTCGGCGGATCGGTCTGTCTCGCGCTCGCTGCGATGCATGAGGAGCTTCTTGGCGGCCTCGTCCTCGTGGACTCATCCTCTCCCAAGGGCTTGGTCACCGCGGAATCCCAGTATCCGGCGATAGAGTCCATGCACAAGGATCGCTCCATCCTCGCCGCCGCCCTCAAGGCCGTCGCGCCGACCTTGGCCGATGCGGCTCTCTTCGAATCCCTCGTCGACGACGCGATGAAGATGGCGGCTCCCGCCTGGATAGGCAATGCGCTGGCCCTGTCCAGATTCGACGTTTCCGCTGCCTTGGGAGGCTGGACGAAGCCTGTCCTCGTCATTTGGGGACGGAAGGACGTGATAATTACGGAGGCCATGGCCCGAGAGACCAGGGATGCCTTTCGCGAGGCCAGACTCGAGATCATCGAGGGAGTCGGCCATTCGGTCATCGTCGAGGATCCGGAGCGCTTCAAATCCCTGCTGCGAGGCTATCTGGAAAGGCCGCGTCGAAGCTTGACCGGCCTTCCCTTGAGCAGGAAGCCGTAGAGCGGATAGCATGGAAGGATGGGAACGAAGGCGGGGCGGGGCGCCCCGGCAGCCACGGCGCGGGAATCCGATCACTCACGACTCCGCAGCTACGAGGCCCTCGTGGGCCCGGGCGGGGCAAGACGGGCCGATGTCTACATCGCCGAGTACCTGAAGGTAGCCACTCGTTCCCAACTCAAGGCACGCTCGGCCCTGATAGAGGTCGACGGCAAGATCGCGAAGCCCTCTCGTCCCCTGGTCGAGGGCGAACGCCTGCTCGTGTCCTGGACGGAAGAGCCCTCGCCGAGCCTCGTGGCCGAAGACATTCCTCTCGATATCCTCTACGAAGACGATCGAGTGATCGTCGTGAACAAGGCCCAGGGAATGGTCACCCATCCCGGGGCGGGCAACCGACGCGGCACCCTTGCCAACGCCGTTCTTGGCCGGCTCGCCGCCCCTGCGGGTCCCGACGCGACGGGCCATGCCGCGAACAATGAGGTCGGCGTCGCGACCGCGGCTCTGCGCGGCGGCATTGTCCATCGGCTCGACAAGGACACGAGCGGCGTCATCATCGTCGCCAAGGATGCCGAGGCCCAGTCCTACCTCTCCTCCCAGTTCAGGGACCGGACGACGCGGAAGGAGTATCTCGCGGTCACGACAGGCATACCGCGGGTCGGGTCGGGGACGGTCGGTGGAGGCTGGAATCGGCGGGAGAGCCGCCTCGGTCGCGACAGGAGGGATCGCAAGCGATTCGCGGAGGTCGTCGAGGGCGGCAGGCTCGCGGTGACGGACTGGCGCGTCCTTTCGACCTACGGAGAGTATGCGCTCGTCCTGCTTCATCCGCGCACGGGACGCACGCACCAGCTTCGCGTGCATCTCGCGGCACTCGGTTCCCCCATCCTGGGAGATCCCATCTACGGGGCTCGAAGTCGACGCGGCGGCGAGGGCTCGGCGGCTTCCCAGGCCACGCTCATGCTGCATGCCTGGAAGCTCGCCATCCGCCTTCCGGGCCATGACGAGGCCTCGAGCTTCGTCGCTCCCATTCCGCGGCGCTTCCCCCTCATCCTCCATCGCCTCGAAAGGCGCTTCGGCAAGACAAAGCCTCCCCGATCCTGAGAATCGAGGGGCGGCTCAGGCGAGTCGAGGGGCCCCTGTGCAAACGCGCCTTGCCCGATCAGACGCCGAGGAGGCGCTTGATGGACGCGAGAAGGTCTTCCTTCTGGAAGGGCTTGCCGAGAAAGGCGTTGGCGCCAAGCTCCATGGCCTGGTCGCGCATGGCCGTTTCGTCCTGGGTCGTGAGGACGATGACCGGGATCTTCGCGAGCGCCGGCTTGGTCTTGCGGGCGGTCAGGAACTCGATGCCGTTCATCTCCGGCATATTTATGTCGAGGATGATGCAGTCGACGGGGTTCCCCTCGAGCTTGGCCAGGGCGTCCTTGCCGTGCTCGGCCTCGCCGACCTCGTGACCCGCTCCTTTTAGCGCGAGCGAAACGATCTTGCGCATCGTCGACGAATCGTCGACCGCGAGGAATTTCATGTATTCACCTCCATAAGTGCTTCCTTCTCGCCCTTCGTCTTCGATCGATCGATCAAGACCTTGCGAATTTCTTCGCGGCGCGCGAGGCTGCCGTCGGTCTTGCCGGCAAGGCCGAGTGCGGCGAGGGCGTCTTCGATGTCGCGCTTCGCCTCGTCCAGGATGGCGAGAGCGCCCTCGATCATCTGCCTCGTGATGTCCTGGAATTGGAGCGATTCGAGGACGCCATCGAGATCGCCGTCGATGACCTCGACGAGACTCGCGACGTCCCGGGCGAAATCGTCGGCGGTGCCGGATGCGGCTATCAGCGACTCGACAGCCTCGTCAGCCGCCGACATGCCGACCTGGACGTCCTTGGCCACTCGTTCCGTTTCTTCGGCGAGTCTCGAGACGATCGACTCGTTATAGTCCCTGAAGCGGACGAGGAGATCCGAGACCTGGCGGGAAAAATCGGCGGTCTGGTCGTTGAGCTTGCGAAGTTCCCCGACAATGACGCGGAAACCGCGGCCCTTCTCGCCGATCCGCGCGGCTTCGACGGCCATGTTGAAGGCGATGAGTCGCGAGCGTTCCGTGATTTCCTCGATGCCCTTGAGCAGGCCCACGCCGGATTCCAATTCCGCTCCCATGGCGCGGAGATCCTTGGCTCCCTTCTTGTTGTGTTCGGTCATCGCCGCGATCGATTCCCTCTGTGCCTTGATGACCTCCCTGGTTTTCTGGGCCTGCTGGGCGACGGGAGCCCGACCCGCACCCTGACCCTGAGCCAGGGCGGCCTTGAAGTCCCGGGCCGAGCGGGCTGCCTTCGAGGTGTTGGATCTCATGTTTTCGAAACGATCGATGAGTCCGAATGCGGCCTCTTCGGTCATGCCCGGCACCGCCGCGGCGATGGCCCTGGCGAAACGGATCCGGAGACGGGCGTCGGAGAGGGCGGGAAGCTCCGCGACAGAGGGCCCTTCCCGCGCCGCCGCTTCCTTGGCCGCCGAGGGAAGGTTGCCGATTGTCTCCGGAACCGGAATCTCCGCCTGCCTCGATTCAGGAACATCCTCCCCCTTCCGCTTTGGCGTGGTGGGAAGAAAGCCAAGAACCGAGGCCAGCAGGGCCGCGCCGCCGGCTCCCAGGGCCGCGAGCCTTCCCAAGCCGAGAAGGACAGCCGACAGGCTGAGCAAGGCGAAGACAGCGGAGGAGAATGCGAGAATACGGGAAGGTCGCATGGCCCCACTCTACAGGATCGGGTTGTCCTCCGCAATCGCGGGCCTCGTAAGGTCGGGCATAGACGGCCTTGGGCGGAGCCACGCGGCCGCCGGAACCTCGATCTGGACCCGCGTGAGGCCGCCACAAGGCATTCAGTACGTGGCGTCAACAATCGAAGGAGTGGCGCAAATTTAAAACGCCGCGTGGCGGCCTCACGCGGCGTAATCGTGAAACGGGTGAACCGCTTCCCGACTCCGAAGTTTCGGGCATGTGCGGGCACGAGTGCCCGAAACTTCCACATGCCACGCTGCCGCGGGTGGCCTCATGGCCGGACCCGCGGCAGGTTCACTTTAGTAGTCCCTGCGGGGCGGGCGGAAGCCGTCGCGGCGGGGCTTGTCCTCAGCCTCGTTCACACGAAGCTGACGGCCCATGAACTCGAAGCCGTTGAGGGCGTCGATTGCGGCGCGGGCCTCTTCCTCGGTCTCCATCTCGACGAAACCGAAACCCTTGGCCTTGCCGGTGTAGCGGTCGACGATGATGTTCACCGACTGCACGTTGCCGTACTGGGTGAAGAGGTCCCTGAGATTGTTCTCGGCCGTGGCGTAGTTCATGTTGCCGACGTAAACCTTCTTGGACATGTGCGAAAACCCTCGTCGTGGCCGGGCGACGTGTGCCCGGGCCGGATCGTCCGCCTAGGGCGGACGTCACGCGTACGTCAGGACAGGCCCTCCGTACGAATGGAGCGGCTTTCTGGGGAGTGGTTCAGAGATCTCGATGGTGTTCTTGGGACAGAAAACGGGCGAGGCGAGAGAGAGGATGACTCTTTCATTACCTGCGAAGCAAGGACCGCGAAGCGTTCCATACCCGGCCACCGGGCTAGACGAACGCTTCGTCAGGGCGTGAACGCTGAAGCGGACCCTGTTTTCGACCATAGAATCAGAGAAGGCGAACATTTCCCTCCGAAAGTGCGCGGAATTCCCTCCGGAACTCCATTGACGAATCTAGTGCCTAGTGCGAGCTGCCGTCAAGCCTTATTCCTCATGAAACAATGAATTCGCCCCCAAACTTGACAAATGGGAAGGCATCCGTATAATCCGAACGGACTAGAAAATCCAGAGCAGGGGGAGAGCCGTGAACATCGTTGCGTACGTTGGCCTTCCGCTTGCCGGTCTGATCCTTGGATGGTCGATACGCTGGCTTTATGCCAGATACCAGCTCGCCACCGCCGAACAGCAGGCGGTTAGAACACGTCAGGACGCGGTCAGAGAGGCCGAAGCACAGAAGAAAGAGATCCTGGTAGAGGCGAAAGATCAACTCATTCGGGAACGGAACCAGCAGGAACGGGAAAATCGCGAGCGCCGAGCAGAACTCCAGCGCTATGAGCGCAGGGTAGAGCAGAAGGAAGAGACGCTCGACAAGAAGATCGAAGGGCTTGAAAAGGAAGCGGAACAGCTCAAGAAGAGGCTAGAGGCGGTGGCGGCCAGGGAGAATGATCTCTCCGGCCAGGAAGAGCAGTATCGCCAGGAGCTCGAGCGCATTTCCGGGCTGTCCGCCGAGGAAGCCAAGAAACTCATCATCCAGGGACTCGAGAACGAGGCCAAGCGGGACGCTCAGGTCATCATCAACAAGATCGAGCAGGAAGCGCAGACCGTCGCCGAGAAGAAATCCCGCGACATCATCGTCACGACGATCCAGCGCCTCGCCACGGATGTCACGGCGGAAGCCACCGTCACCTCGGTAAGCCTTCCTTCGGACGAGATGAAGGGCCGAATAATCGGCCGCGAGGGGCGGAACATCCGCACCCTCGAGACCCTCACCGGGGTCGATGTCATCATAGACGACACCCCCGAGGCCGTCGTCATCTCCTGCTTCGACCCCGTCCGCCGCGAAACGGCCAGGGTCGCCCTCGAGCGCCTGATAACCGACGGGCGAATCCATCCGGCGCGCATCGAGGAAGTCGTCCAGAAGGTCACGCGCGAGATCGCGCAGAAGATCTACGAGGAGGGGGAGAAGGTCGTCTTCGACCTCGGCCTCCACAATTTTCAGCCGGACCTCATCAAGGCCCTCGGCCGCCTTCATTTCCGGACCAGCTATGGCCAGAATGTCCTCATGCATTCGAAGGAAGTGGCCATCATCGCCGGCATGCTTGCCGCCGAGCTCGGCCTCAACCGGGAGATCGCCAAGCGCGGCGCCCTCCTCCATGACCTCGGTAAGGGTGTCGAAAGCGATTCCGACCAGAACCATGCCGAGATCGGCGTCGAGATGGCCAGGAAATTCGGCGAGGACCCGCGCATCATCAACGCCATCGGATCGCATCATAACGACATCGAGCCCTCCTGTCCGGAGAGCGTCCTCGTCCAGATCGCCGATGCCATTTCGGCGGCCAGACCCGGCGCCCGCCGCGAGACCCTCGACAACTACGTCAAGCGTCTCGAGAACCTCGAGAATATCGCCGAGGGCTTCGGCGGCGTCGAGAAGGCCTTTGCCATCCAGGCCGGCCGCGAGCTTCGCATCCTCGTCAACACCGACCAGGTGAGCGACGACGGCGCCCGCGACCTCTGCAAGCAGATCGCCAAGAAAATCGAGAACGACCTTAAGTACCCTGGCCGCATAAAAGTGACGATCATCCGAGAAACGAGAATTGTTGAGTATGCACGCTAAGGAGAGTTATGCGGCGAAGCCGCTTCTAAGCAGGCTTTAGGCGTGCGGACTTATGCACGGTGATAGTGGGATCTAGTGGCGTAGCCACTTCGTGCTGAGCTTTAGCCGTGCATACTTATGCACGCTAAGGAGAGTTATGCGGCGAAGCCGCTTCTAAGCAGGCTTTAGGCGTGCGGACTTATGCACGGTGAT
>Ga0307375_10002685_pt1 | contig 18045 bp, 10 predicted proteins | sample TR1MG_FD_202531 | JGI IMG/M metagenome (GOLD analysis project Ga0307375, IMG submission 202531) | Soil microbial communities from Risofladan, Vaasa, Finland - TR-1 | ecosystem: Environmental > Terrestrial > Soil > Coastal area > Acid sulfate soil | place: Finland: Risofladan, Vaasa | collected... | reverse complement strand
TATGAAACGAGCCCGATCGAGAGCGTTCTGAAGGAATTGGCAGGGGAACACATCTCCATGCTCGACACGGCCTCCTCTTCCGACGTCAAGTTCGCCGTCTGCTGCACTCGGTCCAACCTGTTCCCTCCCCAACCATACATGCTTCGCAACTACAATCTCCCCACCAATGCCCCGTCTGATTCGATCGATGGCAACTCCGCGTTCAAGGTCTGGGAGGCCGTCCGCGCCACCACCGCTGCACCTGGATACTTCGATCCCATGGTCAAGGAAGGGTTACATCTCGTAGATGGCGCCATGATGTACAACAATCCAATTGCTTTAGCACTAAATGAAGCAAAGGCGCTGTGGCCAGACGCAAAACTCGGATGCGTCGTCTCTTGTGGAACCGGTGCTCGCCCTCCTCAGCCGACTGAAGTCACCATGGGCGTCATTCTCTCAGCACTCGTTGATTCCGCTACTGAAACAGAGAAGACGGCAAAGCTAGCCAAGGCAGCTCTCCCATCGGACATCTACTATCGATTGCAACCTCTAGGCGAAGTCTTTGACTTTCCCATCGACGAAACACGAATGGAACGTTTTGAAGAGATGGAAAAGTTCATGGCTGATTGGCTGGAGAAGAATGGACAGGTGTTCCTGCAGATTGCGGAGAGTCTCACCAGACCGAAAAAGTGATGAGAGAGAACGCTCCAGTTCTCGCTCCACCACGATCAGATGTATCATACAATGTAGGATTGTGAATTACACCCCCAAACACGACGTTTCCGCATGATTTGAGGTCACTGGGTGTGAAACGAGCTTTCCTCAGAGTTCGGACTCCTCGCAGTGTGGATAGTGACACAGTAAGGAACGATGGGGGGGGACAGGAGACATGATATGAGGAGAATGGAGAACGTATATTGGCTTCCAACGTTCGAGAGAGAGAGAGAGAGAGAGGCACGAGTCAGCTCTTAGAAAGGGCGTTGCAAGAGGTGCGCGACGGGGTGAGTCTTGTGGAACTCCACAAGTTTGATGGACTTCTCAGCGACATTGTCAGCGGTGATTCCGAACTTCTTGTAGAGGACAGGGGCGGGAGCGGAGGCACCGAAGGTGGTCATGCCGATGGAAGCGTGAGCGTAACGAGACCATCCCATGACGGTTCCGGCCTCTACAGAGAGTACGGGTACTCCCTGAGTGAACACGGATTCCTTGTACTCCTGGGTCTGCTTCTCGAAGAGCTCCCACGAGGGGAAGGAGACGACGCGAACCTTGAGGTCGGTGAGCTTGGCGGCGCCGGTGAGGGCGATCTCCACCTCGGATCCGGTGGCGGTGATGATGATGTCAGGCTTGCCAGCGCAGTCTACGAGCGTGTAGGCGCCCTTGAGTGCGCCCTCGATGGAGGAGCCAGCGTTCTGAGGGAGATTCTGGCGCGAGAGTGCCATGAGCGTGGGACCGTGGGTGTGGCGGATGGCGGCGATGTACGCGGCGGTGGTCTCGAGTCCGTCGGCGGGGCGCAGGAAGAGCACGTGGGGCGTCTCTCTGCAGAGCATGAACTTCTCGACGGCCTGGTGCGTGGGTCCGTCCTCTCCGAGTCCAATCGAGTCGTGCGTGAAGATGTAGAGCACCTGGAAGCCAGAGAGGGCGGAGAGCGTGAAGGAGCCGAGCGCGTAGCCGAGGAAGTTGAGGAAGGTGGAGCCGAACGGGATGAACATGCCGTACGCGGCGAGTCCGTTCATGATCGCGGCCATCGCATGTTCGCGCACACCGAAGTGAACGTTGCGACCCTCGTAGCTATCCTTCTGGAAGCCCTTGAACTTCTCGAGGTAGGTGAAAGTCGACGGGTTGAGATCCGCAGAGCCGCCGAACAGCTCTGGCATCACATTCGCGAGTGCATTCAACGTGTTGCCGCTCGTCTTGCGAGTGGCGAGCGCAGGGCCGCTAGGCTTGTAATCGTGAGGAAGCGCCTTCTCCCAATCGGCGGGCAACTGACGGCGCTCGCGACGCTGGAACTCGGCAGCCTCAGTAGGGTGAGCGGCCTGATACTTGTGGAACAACTCGTGCCACGCTTGCTCGAGCGCAGCACCCTTCTCCACGTGATTGAAGGCGGCGGCGACCTCGGCGGGGATGTGGAACGATTGGGCGGGATCCAGACCGAACTTGGTCTTCACATTCGCAATGTCCGCTGCACCCAAGGGCGATCCATGCACACCCTCGGTACCTTGCTTCGCAGAACCATAACCAATCGTCGTCGTCAGCTTGATCATGGTAGGCTTATCGGTCACCTTCTTCGCCTCCAAAAGCGCCTTTTCAATCGCGTCAACATCGTTATCTCCATCCGCCACATGCAACGTATGCCAGCCATAGCTCTCGTAACGCTTCAAAACATCCTCAGTAAACGAAAGATGAGTCTCTCCATCAATAGTGATGTGGTTGTCGTCATAAACCACGATCAGCTTGCCCAAACCAAGATGGCCTGCCAACGAAGCCGCCTCTCCTGACACTCCCTCCTGCAAGCAACCATCACCACAGAACACATAGGTGTAGTTATCAACAATGTCGAAGCCAGGCTTGTTGTAGGTAGCCGCCAAATGACGCTCAGCCATCGCCAGACCAACTGCGTTCGAGATACCCTGTCCCAAGGGTCCAGTAGAGACTTCAATACCTGGGAAGTGATTTTCGGGGTGACCAGCAGCAATGGAATCCAACTGACGGAAGGTCTTCAATACGTCCAGCGTCCAGGCCTTGTAGCCAGTCAAATGCAACAACGAGTACAACAACGAGCACGCATGACCATTAGACAACACGAAACGATCACGAGCAGCCCACTTGGGGTTGGACGGGTTGAACTTGAGCACCTTCGTGAAGAGCACAAACGCGGCGGGCGACATGCCCATAGGAGCACCAGGATGGCCACTGTTCGCCTTCTGCACAATATCGGCACTATGAAGGCACAACAAAGCACACAAAGCGTTAGAGAAAGAGGCACTCAATGGCCATTCAGAGCTGGAAAAGGCAACACAAGTCACAGAACCTGAAGCACACACAACTAGGTGCTCCTCGTGCCTGCCCAAGGCCATACAACGTACCAGAATACTCTCAAAGAGTTCACGCAGAGCTTGGTATGCGCATCCATGGTGTTACTATCCTCTACAACTGTAAGAGACCGACTGGGAAACAAAGCAAGTCTTCGAGCCGCCGCTTCCCGAAGGGCGGCGCTTCCCTGCGCGTGGGTGCGTGTGCCTCTCATGCGTTCGACTTTGACAGCCAGAATTTCCCTAGTTTTAGGGCAGACCTTACCGGTGCACCATATTGAGAACGTGTTTTCTCCCCGATTTGGCGACAGTTGGCGAAATCTACCCCAATTCCGTCTGACACGGTCCAGCACTGGAATTTGTGCGGATTAGACCAACAGACTACTAATGTAGACATTGAGGGACGATTGCGCGAGAACGAGCCCTTGGGAGAGAAGTAGGGAATTGCTCCGCACGAGAGCAGCCTGCACGAGAGGCACGTGCACACCTTGGTTGGGAAACTGTTCTCTATTTGGTTAAATATATAGTACAGGAGTTCTATAATGAGTGATACACGTCTAGACGATGTTTTGGTAGCCAGTGCGGGCGACACAGCAGCTGTCAGGTCCGCAACCGTAGGCGTGGAACTGACCTCCCAAAAATGAGGTCACTAGGACCGTGTACACGAATTGCCAAAGGACAATGGTGGTCAAAATGATGCCTCCTGCGGCCTTGAATGGATTTCCATTGGTAGGTGCGGAACCAAAGAGTCCATAGATGAAGACGAGGATGAATGCTGCTTCGACGAGCAAAACGACCCAGCAGAGGACGCAGGCCTTCAGGCTGTTGCCCGAATTGAGCTTGTACGCAATGTATAGCTGTATTCCAGACCATCCTAGTAGAAGTGCCATGACAATGAAGTCGAAGGAGATGAGAGAGGCGTCGAAGGAGTTGAGTTTGCCGTGGCCGAGCATGAAGAGCTTGCTGCTCTTGCTGATGTCGAGCAGGAGGAAAAATACTGAAGCAAAATGGCAAGCACTTACAATGTAGAGGGCTATGATGCGACCAGAGACGCAAGCACCAGCGGCAGTGGGGCTCGGCGACTCGTATTCGAGCTCGGTCGAGATGAAGGTAACTTCGGTCGGTTTCATGAGTGATGGGGGCGTGCGTGAAGCGAAGACAGTCGGAGGAAGAGTGGCGGTCTATCAGAAGGTGGAAGAACCAACGTGAGGGGGACGAACGCACAAGGCCGAGTGAGCCTGGTCGTGGGACGAACCGCGAGAACGGCCGGGGTTCGTTCCTCTTCGCCAACATCCGGCCTTCGAGCGTTCCTGTCGGGTCGCGAACAGCTGCGCGTGACTCCCTCGCTTTCTTCGCCACATTGTCTTGCTCAACTTACTACTTGTACCAAAGCATTGCGGTTTCCATCAAAAGGCCTTTGGCTTCACCTTCCAGTTTGCTGCAAGACCAAACGAGGTTGATTCCAAATCGGCTCCTTGCCGACGTCCATCACGCCTTCTTCTAAGATCAGGCGACCAACAATGCACTTAAACACACAAAAGCGGCCCTAAAGAACCTGTTTCATGGGTTAACAGGACGAAACGTGTTGAAATGGGTGTTAGAAAGCGGGAGAGAGCAACGCACCAGCAGCACTAACGCTATTCTGCATCGTGACATGTGAACGAAGGAAGAAGATGGGGTAGACACGTACGTAGAGTCAATTGAGGAACGATAAACGACAATGGCGAGTCACAGTGAGCCAGAAGGGCACGATCGATCAGATTGCTCAGTCATCACACAGTTTCACGCTTCAATGCAGACATGTCGAGTATCTAATGGCCCCTCATGGATATAGCAAGAGAGTTCACAAGGCCAACGCCAACATCAGGATGGATATGAGGGCCCATGTGGCCTGGAAGCAAGTGACTGCAGCGCGGCCTAACACGCACCGGAGCTCTCCGCCACCGGGTGTCCCCGTCTTCTTGAGACGGTGAGCCTGGATCAAAGTCCTCTCGCGTTTCTCATCGAAGGGTTTTATTGTGGATCATCAAAATTGTCCTAGTAGAAGACAGACAGAGCTGTTCTATCGAGATGCAACTTGTCATCGCAGCTTTCTTGCTGTGCGATTGAGATTGGAGGTATGAGTGAGTCCTGCTTTGTTGAGTATGCGATTACTTTGGTCAACGCAAAAGAGAGACGTTGCAGGCGGGAGCGTGAGTGGGATTAGTCGACCTCCATTTGGTTGTCAGCAGCATCGGCAGCAGGCTTCTCATTGGCAGTAGAGGTGTGCTCTCCATTAGGGTGATGGGTTTCCGCAGCAGGAGGAGTCTCATTGGATGCAGGTTGCTCAGCGGCGGCGGGCTTCTCGACGGGCTTGGGCTTGGGCTTGGGCTTGTTGAAGATGAGATCAGCCATCTTGGAGAGCGCGTCGGTCTTGGTCTTGAGATCCTTGGTGTGGAAAGCTGGGTCTGCGGTGAGAGGCGCAGCCTTGGTCTTAGCGAGCAGAGGGGCGAGCCAAGCGCGCAGTTTCTCGATCTCAGCGTTGACCTTTTGCTTGTCCTCTGCGGAGATGTGTTCGTACTTGTCGGAGGTGTCGACGACCTTTGCGTGATAAGCGCTGAGAACAGATTCGAAGTTGGCAACGGCAGCGTCGCGGGCAGAGTGTTCGTGCAAGCGGAACTCGATGGGGTCTCCGAGCGCGTGAAGCGAGAGGAGCTTGGTCTCGTACACGTCCTTCGTCTCATCCTCTCCATCTCCATACAACCAATCTCCAGCCTCGTCCAACTTGGCAGAAAGAGTAGACGCATCGCCTTCAGTGACATAGGGAGCCCAGGAGCCAAACAAACTGTCTCTCGTGTTGTAGACGTACGATTCCACGGCGTTCTTCGCATCGGTAATCGCAACGGCCTGTCTCGTCTCCTCGGCCATCTTGGCCTCCATCTTGGCCCACTCTGCAAGCGTGGCAGCGCTCTGACCGTAAGTATGCTTCACGGTGAAGGGGATGGATGTGTAGCGGACCTTCTTCTTCTTCGTTGGCTCAGCAGCGGCGGCATCAGCAGGCGCCTTCTGATCAACATCCATAGCAGTGGCAGGAACAGCAGCAGGGGCTTCACCGGTGGCAGGAGAAGGAGAGGCGGCAGGGGAGGGTGTCTCGACTTCCTCGTACTTCTCTACGAGCTCGCAGTCGGCAACTTCAATCAAACCATTGCCATTCTTGCGAATCTTCAAGCGCACATCGGCATCAGGACCTTCAGCGGGACGAGGGACGTGGTCGATGGTGACGACGGAGAGAACGGGGTTGGAAGCAATATCTACGGCGTGTTCTCCAGTGGTATCGTAATGGATTTTCACTTCGAAGGGCTTGCACTCCGCGCGATGAAAGCTCACATTCTTAGCTGCAGGCCAAGTGCTCGTGCGATCGAAGATGACGACTCGGCGTTGAGTGGTATCGGAGGGATCCTTGATGGTTTGCCATGTGCACACGATGGGGTGGTCTACAATATCGACGAGGTGGTATTCGCGCACGCGGAAATGGGGGCTGAGGATGGCGCATTGAAGTGCGCAGCCCTTGGCGACGGCCTCTTCGGCGTTCAACGTTTGATGGATCTCCTTGCCCAGGTAGGTGTGAATGGCGTGTTGGAAGAGCTGCGTGCGACCGCCAGAGCCGACGATTTCCACAGAGTCGATTTGCTCAGGTTTGAGACCGGCGCGAGCGAGGGCGGCTTCGACAGCGACGGGCACTTTGGCGACCACGTCCTTGATCAAATCGGCGTAGGTATCGCGAGTGATAAGTGAGTTGATATCGTATTCCTCATAGATGCATTCAACGTTGAGGGGGGCGGAAGGGTTGGTGTTGAGGATCTTCTTGACGCGACCGACAGCGGCGAGGAGGCGGAACCACGCCTTCGGGTGGTGTCTCAAGTCGACCTTCTTCTTGGCCAAGAACTCTTCGGCAAAATGAGTAGCGAGAGCCAGGTTCACAGCGCCACCAGAGACCTCAGTGTTGTACGCAGTGGAGATGATCTTCGCCTGAGACTTGGTGAACTCCGTAATGCCCACTGACATCGCTTGCTCTCCAATATCAATCAACATCACACGTGTGGGGTTCTTCTCATCCAACTCAGTCTTGACCAGACCCCAAGACAGCGAGATCGCAGCCATATCGTTCACAACCTTCAACGCCGTCATTCCTCCCAAGTGAATCGCATCCAGCAACGCCTTTCTCTGCGCCTCATTGAACCAACCAGGAACGGATACGACAACATCCTGGACCTTCACATTCGTGCTCGACTCGGTCGTATGACGCAACTTCGCGAACAGCATGCCGGCCAGTTGCTCGGGCGTCAACACCAACGGCTCACCACGGTAAGTCACCTTCACACCAACACGATCGCCTGGCAACTCCACAAAGTCATTGCACGGACCCATGTTCTTCAATTCACTCTGCAACTTCGGATCACTCCACGCACGACCAAGCAACTGTTTCACATAGCCAATGGTATTCTTGAGGTTGCTCATTTGCTAAAATGACAAGAACACAGGACAACATGGGAAGGTTAGAAAGGGGAAATGGGGAGGGAGGGAGGGGAAAACAACGGGCGGAAACCTCTCTCCGCTACTTGCACACCACGCCACGTACTACTGCCAGAGCGGCCTCTCCAGCATAACGCTGCTTCTCATCAAATGAAACCAGGGCACTAAAGGTCGAATGCGACACAAAGAACAGAGAGAGGTTAGAGTTGTCCAGAAAATGTGCGTCCGCTCTTGGCAACCCATTTCCGGTTCCAGCTTCACCACCATAGACACACCACATCGCGATCCAGACAGAAATCACTCACACTTATCAAATCCGGGAGCTGGAAGCTCGAAAGAGACACAACTGAGCCAGAAAATGGCTTGGCAAACGGGCCACAGGATGAAATGGTGAACGTACGCGGTGAGACGAGAAGATGCCTCGTTAGCCAAAATGTCAACTCCTCCACGCTGCGCAACAGCAATCACCAAGTTTTGGGTGCCAAAATCGAGTCCAAGAACAGACATGTTGAGGTTGGTCGGACTTGCTCTACCTTGAACGAAACGGGCTTATTCGTGCTTCCAAAGAGTTCCGCAAACGGCGTTATCTCGAAGGCAGATGTAATACAATGTAGAATGCCTCAATAGAGACACAGAATAGCTCAAGCTACTTGCAAGAGGACAGAAATGAGACTGGACGGGGCCGCGGATCGGCCACACCGAACTCAAGGGTGTCGAAATTTCGATGAAGTCTATGCGCAATTCCACACGAAATTTCGCTGGATTTCGTCAGATTTGTGCCGCGCGTGTCTCCTCTCACGCCACTCGGACTAAAGGCTGAACCAACCGAACATCCTTTGGCACACTGGCTTGGCACATGCATTGGTAACCAATTTTCGTGGGCATGGACGTGGACTATGACTCAAGTTCCGAGATAACTTCCATTGGAGCGTCGATGTATGGTTCTGGTTCTTTCCATGATTATTCGACTGGTAAAAGTGCTCATAACGTGGATGATGGTGCTATAGAGTTTGGAACGTTTCAGTTTCAAGGTAAGATCTTTGCGAGAAAGCTTGGAAACACCACGTTTCGTATCGTCATCTTCCAAGGCGCAGAGCAGCTCTATGTAAGAGGTTCCATTGATTGCCGTTTGCTTTTTGGATCTGCCGAATGCTTTGGATATCATTTAGATGGAAAATACAGAACGATAGTGTCTTCTCTGGCTACAGGCCTGATGTCGATCGAAACGTCCCCTCGCTCGACTGGTTTGTCCCTGCAAGCTTGGTATTCCCGTATGTCGTCTTCCTCCTCCTCTGAATGGACTGAAGAGGATGTGTTGCTTGGCTTGGATCCCTTGGTGAACCGTTTGGTGGCTGTTGATACGCAGGAGTTGGCGGACTCGATTTCAGCGATCGTGATTGTGAAAGACTCGACTTCCTCGATGCAAGTGATGGATCTGCTGAAAGATGAGATCTCTCCGAAGACTAATAAGGCGTCTCAATCCCCCATTGCATTGGAAGAGTTGTCTACTGCAACGCTGTTGGGCAGTGCTCCGTCGGACGTTCGTTCGATCCTCGTGCCAGCTACGTGGCGTGTTTTGCCGCTCACTGGTGGTGCCTCGAATGTTGTGGTGCCGTCTACCGAGATCATGGTGTGTGGTACGAAGCACGTGGGCAAGTCCACTCTCATGCGCTACTTGGTGAATGTGCTGTTGCAGCAGTGCGGGAGAGTTTGCCTGCTCGACTTGGACTTGGGTCAGCCGGAACTCACCGCGCCTGGCTTCGTCTCGCTCTCCGTGCTGAGCAAGCCCATGCTTGGTCCATCGTTTTCCAATATTCACTTGGCATCTCCGGATTGGCAAGAGGTGCACTTCCTGGGCACGCCGAGCGCAAAGGACAAACTCAACGACATCTTCCACATCGCCATGCTTCTCTTTGCGCGCTACAAGTTCTCTGGAGACCCCATCTTCAACATACCCAAAGATCATATGAGTAAGATAACGACCACCCAGACTGCGACAACCGCCACTCCACTTGCACCCATCATCATCAACACACACGGCTGGATTGAGGGTCCCGGACTGGAGACTCTCCAGCGATTGGTGGCAGCCATTCAACCGTCTGAACTCATACAAATCATCCCCCATTCCGACATCCCCATCTTTTCTTCATCTTCTTCTCCTTCTTCTCCTTCTTCAACACCATCCCCATCGCCTGCATCCGTGAAACAACTACCTCAACTCCATCCTCACACCTCGTTGCATCTTCTTCGCCCTGCTGTCATCCACTCCAACTATGCCACGATAAAATCCACGGAAAAGAGGATTATGCAGACTATGAGCGCACTGGGATCCTCAAGAACCGTATACCGAGTACCCTGGAGCGCATTTCGCCTACACATTCTAGACGCAGAGGTAGCCCCTAGTCAGATCATGTATGTACTCAACGCTTCAATTGTCGCTCTCGTAGTAGATTCCACGCATTACATATCCGTACAACAAGCCGCTGCCATATCAGCCGACCAACAACAACTCGGTGCAGAGCAGGTCGGGACTCCTTCTCCTCATCCTCATCATCCTCATCCTGTCGACTCTACACTTCCAATATTCACCATGGAACCTCCACCCTACATCAGCAGCTATTGCGTTGGTCTTGGAATCATCGTCAGCATCGACATGGAGAACCGATGCTTCTTCCTCGCAACGAACGTTCCTCGCTCCCAACTCCTCGATGTGAATACCCTAGTCAAGGGACAGATAGAATTGCCCGTTTCCGCTCTATTGGCAACCGCCACGCCCTCAACGCCTTACTTAACGGCAGATAGCGCCAATGCTGAAGGAAGCTCCACGCTGAAGGTGAGAACCAATCTCGTTCGTGGTAAATCCAACTGAATCGCATGATTCATGACCCAATTTTGATGTACATGTAACGTAGCGTATAGACTCATGGCAATTCCGTTTGAGACCGTGGGAAGGAGACTCTTTCAGCCGGGCGATGACGAATCCATCCATAACTGCAACGATATCGCACGTCATATCCACGACGCAAGGGCCTTAGTACATTGGAAGAGAGGAGATTGTTACATTCTACATGTTTTGCCAGTGAGACACTCGAGGTGCAGAGTGCAAACGTCGCGTTGGTTGGCTGAACAGGCCATCTCTCACTGCTTCTCTTGTGAGGCCGAGGAGGAGGATGTGTTGGTGGCGGCGTGAGCTGATGCATCTGTCTCTGATTGAGATGGGATCTTCTCGTCGTAGATGGTGTGGATGGTGAGCCCTTGCTCTCGTGGTGCAGATTTGTTGGGCTGGCCGGATCCGGCGGAACTGGCCTCGATGTTTCCATGTTCCGGATCTCTCATGTCCTTGAATAGCAAGATGGCTCCGTCTCCAAGATACCACGGTGATTGCGTCAGCTGTACGTCGTCAGCTAGCTCCCAATTCAGGCCGCTCAGAGCGCCAGCATCCTTCTTCTTGATCATGAACAGGTACGGCTTCGATACCCCAAGGTATTGTAGAGGGATGTCGTGTGCGTATTTTAGAGCCGATGCTGGTGTAATAGTAGTAGTACCATCAGTAGCAGCAGAAGCAGAAGAAGACGATTGCGATGGGTGTGTGAGGAGGTACTCGGCAAGGATCTGCCGTGCCTCCGCCATGGTTGCATTTCTAGGGACTATCAACTCGAAAGAGTGTGGTTCAAGTGCGCGCAGAAGTGGGACCCAACGTCTGAACACCAAAATGAGTTGATTGCGAGCCAGAGTGTCGGGAGCGTCCAGAATTTGAACGACCACCTCGTCTCCGTCCATCAAGTCCTCCATTGCCGTTTTCAAGGTGTCTCCATCGAAGAGTACTGTAGCACATCGATTCGCCTTCTTCGACCTCAGGCGGATGTGTTTGTTGCTTGAAGTGGCCTCCTCTCTCGTGTTGAACTTGCCACTGGAGACGAGGAAGTCTTCGAGTTCCGGCGCGGTCGCCAGCATCGACCTGAGCTCTTCAACAGTGCAGGATTCGTCTATCGTGACAGTCCAAGGCGTGGAAAAGCTTTCTTCGTCGTCGACTGAGTTCTTGAAGATGGAGATTTTGAGCTTGATCTCGTTTACGTTGAGAGGCCTTCCTCTTACGAGGCACACCGCAGAACCTTCGTAAAGATTGGCAGCGGCGAGCGTGAGATCCAGGTTGTTGAACTCTTTCGACAGCAAGTTGCGGCACATCTTGAATTCAGAGGGGTGGAGGCCGAGCGCCTTGGCAATCTCGTCCTTGAGAACGCGGAGGGGGCGACGCGTATCGATGAGAATTGAGTGCTCGAAGGCACTTGAATCCAGCAGGTTGTAGAAGATTTGTACTTTGTGGCGTTCCTCTTCGAACTTGGCGGCGATGAGAGACTGCTTCATCGGACCAGGAGGCAAGTATTCGATGTGCACGCATTGGCCGTCGCTCAGCTGGTGGATCTCATTCAACACGCCTTCATCACCCTTCAATTCTCGGCAATTTGCGCTGGAGTCCACGACAAACACTCTCAAACGAACAACATCGGAGCCACTATCTGAAATTGAGGAAGAAGGCGACGAGGAAGACGAGGAATCGGGCGACTTTTCACACTCCATATTCGCGTAATACACCTCGAGTTGGTCATTAGGCTCGTGAATGGAAAGCATCTCATGCGTGGTGATCATACGCTTCAGGTCGGCGAGTGTTGAGCGCCAAGGGACGCGCAGAGAGACGGCGTGTTCGAATCCCGCTTGCGAGGGCGCGAATTTGATGACCCCCAAGGTGTAGAATACGTCCTCGTCTTCCCATGCGATCTCGTCCGATGCTTTAAGCTCTAAGTAGACGTTCTTTTGGTGATGGAAGTTGAGTTGCTCGAGTGTAGAAGAGCCGCTGGATTCGAGCCAAGCGGGCGCCTTCGTTCCGGTTTGAGGCGTGAAGGGACGCAATCGTATGCTTCGAATGGAGGAGAGGGGCAGGCCGCGCGTGAGACCTGCTTCATAGACCATATGGAGGGCCGTATCGAGTGTCTCGTGCTTATCAACGTTCACAGTGAAGGTGAGCATGTCTTCCGTTGCGGAAGGATGAGGATTCGATGTCTTCGTCCCCGGCACCTGTTCATCAGCAACACCGCCGAGCGACTTATCGTAAAACACAGTGAGAGACACGTTATCCAAGCGCTTCTGATGTTCTGCGCGAAGTCGGTCAAACATGATGTTCTCCTGTTGAATCCATTGCAGTTGCGTCTCGGGGATGGAATCACTTTCCACGCTCTTCATGTTGCGTTCAGGGTCTACGAGGCGATAAATGAGCATGTAGGCATTGGTAGAGTAGCTAGAATGGAGGGGAAGCTTCCCAGGAGAAGAAGAAGAAGAAGAAGAAGGAGTAGCAGACGCAATATCGGTTGGTAATGGGTGGTGCAGCGCTGGCGGCATTGGTGCAGGCACGCCACCCTCTGCAGCGGTCAAATTGGAGTACGGCTTTGCTTTGGCTTCAGTGTTCTTCGGAGGTGCACCCCCAAAGACACTGCTAATGTCCTCATCGGAGATCTCGGCTACGGAGGCGTCGTTGAACTTGTACCACTTGCCACTTTGGAAGGACTTCACGAACGCAAAGTAGTGTCCACCTTCTGCGCCTCCAGAATGAATCATCACTGAAAATAGCTCGTATTGGTGTCGCTTTTGGTCGGGATTGGAGGATGACGGACGGTTGGACTCGTTCTCATCATCGTTGGAGAAGAACTGCGTCATGTCCAAGTTCTGAGGGAATGTCACCTTGTTGTTCAGCTTGATACGGCGCCAAGTAGTGTAGTCGTAGTCGAATCGATTGAGTTGAAGCGAGAGGAAGTAGGGAAGACGCTGGAATTGAAGTCCCTTGAACGCGTCCACTTTCGTGCCACATTGCTCACAATTCCACTGATTTCCATCGGACAACACTTCAGGGGCCAAATACTTCTCCAGGCCATCCTCCAGAGAGTCCACTTCACGAATGGAGATGGGAACGTCGAAGAACGGATCTTTGCGCTCTCTCGAGAAGTTGCACTCCATACAGCGAATGTAATCCAAGAGAACACCTTCATACAATTCGTTCACGATGTGTGCAGTCAACGAGCCAAGGTTGTGTTGGTCAGAATGATGCGAAAACGGATCGGCCAATGATGTCGGTGGTCGAGACTCAGATGAGGCATGGGTTCCATTTGAAGCTGAAGAATCAGTAGCAGCATGAGGCTTAGATTTCGAACGGATAGCAGTAGCACCACGAGTGAGGCAGACGTCGAGAGCTTCGAATAGTTTGCGGAGCAGCTCTTGTACGTCGTGTTGTTGGAAGGCTTGGTTCCCAGTCCATCCGAAACTAGTAGTCAGATCTTTTGTGTCCACGATGGCAGCCGACCCCAGCTGCAGGCGCAAAAAGAGGCGTTGGAGATGGAGCGGAATGCAGCGCTCCTCTGGACCATCGAATTCTGGATCGTACGTCCAAGAATAGAGGGCGCTCCTTAATTCGGGAGTCATATACAAGGTCTGGATCAAACTATTGAGGTAGCAAGTGGCGCCTTGATTCGACAAACCGACAAAACCAGTCTTGGATTTCTGCTGCAGATACTGTGAGCTCGCCACGGACCAGACAGGCTCGTTTCCATCTTCCAAATCGGCTGCAGACCTCTTTACACGCTTTGCCAATAGTTCGCTGGAAGACATCGGCCAACCAAACGGACAAACGCGCATACGGACGAATTCGAGAATGTGGGAGGATAATGCCGTCAGCTGGTTGTCTTTGAGGCGGAATGAGGGAATTGGTCCAAGAAAGAGAAGTAAACAAGGATGCTAAGTGGGAATAAAAGGACAAGTGAGCAGAAAAAACGGCAAGAAGCTAGGAGGGGGAGATCAACGAACCTCAATGTGGCGCCGCCCTTTCCGACCGGAATATGAGCATGTGGGGGCGGGGGAGGGGCATCGAATGGAGGAGGGGGAGGTGGAGGAGGTGCTGTAGGACCTGCCATGATGTTATCTCGAGAAGGTTGCCGATGGAAGTGAGCAGTTGACGGATTCTCTTGCTCTCAGCCGATGAGGCCCGATTGCAGCTTCTGTCCTGAACGGTCAACTCTCATGCTTTTTGAAGAACGTATATGTTTCAATTTGAGGAATGGCATCCTCCAAATAGAGTACCAGGGGATGCTTGATGTCCCGGTTCAGATCAAACTTTCAAGTCCGTCTCCTCCCTCAAGGATGCAACTGAATACCATAGCCCATCACAATCGATATCTATGTACATTGTAACAAGGTCAAATCTACAGTTCTTCATAGCAGTACAAGCGGCACGTGACAGTCTCCATGCACTGCTCCATGATGAGTTCCCATGTAGGACATTGACACGTGTTTCGAATTTTGAGATGGAAAACTCGGATTGTTCAACAGGTCATATCCGATTCGTTGGGAACGTCAAATCGGCAGCAAGTTCCTCGAGATCTGTCGCGAACTCATGAGGCGGTGGCTTGTATCGTGCCAATCGTATTGCCTTCTCTACAGCTGTTTCGAATGAACGTGCCTAGGACGCGCATGTTTCAGGGGAAAGTACGTTGATCAGTATGGGAAATAGTCGAGAAAGACACATTGGAAGCCTGCTTCGGTTATTCGTACCAATCGCACGGCAACGTTCTCTCCATCCGATGTGAGAGGCTCAGTCTTAATCGTAAGCATACCAAGAGAGTTTCCCCAGAGGATATCTCCTACTAGGCGATCACCAATGATGGCAATCTCGTGAGGTTGGATCGAGTCTCTCTGTAGGATTTCCGAGCTATGATAGGATTGAAAGTGATTCATAACCTCAGATACTGGAGTATTCGGCTTGTTGATATCATGTCGAATGACTTTCAAGTCCAAAATCACCTGTAGGGATTCAGCTTCCGAGAAGTTGTTTTTCGTGCGATCTTGAAGCGTTCCTGCAGTATTAGAGCAAATTGCCACGTTCTGAGTGCCAAATTCCGATTTACAATCATTGAGGCAATCTTGCAAACGAGCATTGAACCATGAAGATTGATAGGGAGCCGTCAACGTGTTGTCTTTGTCGAATACGACCGCTTTGATGCCTCTTTCCTTTAGCTTGCTATATCGTATGTCTCCCAGGTCTGTGATGGGTACAAAGAGAGGTGTAAATACAAATCAACAGTTGTTAGAGCTACAAGATGACACTGTGGAGGTGAGGGCGCAGCAACGACGAGACCGAAAGTGTGTGGCGTACCCTTGACCTTCACGTGAGGCAAGAACAGCGACGGGCGCTGAAAGAGACATGATATCGTGAACTTGATGGATTGTAAGTTGAAATATTGCAGGGACATGTCAAAGAGGAATGAACAGAGGAACGCAGGTTGGTGGCTCCGCTGTCACAGCTCCTGTATCTCGATCCACGATCTGAACGAGGTATGTATGAAATCTGTACAATTTTGTATTGAAAATACATTCAGCTACAATGAGACAAAGGGAAGAAGCATCAGCTTGAAGGATCACCCAGACCATTTTCCGGGGATGCGTTCCTGCGCTCTGATTGACTGCCAACCTGGATTTCACTTCGGCTTGCGCAGAGAGCAGCTGGATTCTCCAGGATCAGCTCAATCACGTCGGTAGTAGCAGCCACGCCCATATCATTCAACACGAGTGCACATCCAGTGTTCGTGGTGTCGTTGCCCATTCCTGACGACAGTTGGGACACGGTGGGAGGTTCAATAGTAACAGAGAAGTTGGAAGGAAGCGTTGTCATCGAAGTGGTGCTGGAACCGACCGAGGAGGTGTTGTCAGGAGAGAGCTCGGAGGATAATGTTGGGTGTGAAGTTGCTGGCAACGGCGAAGGTGATGGGGATGATGTGTGGTTGGATGCATGTAGCACCTCTGTGTATGGCGCATGAATACCCACTCTATGGTTCGTCATGGAAGAGCTTACAATGCTGCTACGGCCTAATCGGTGACTGGGTGTGCAGGATGAAGAGGATATTTGGCTTCCAGTCCATCTATCTGTCCGCACGTCAAGATCAGGTATCGAGGGGACATATTCGCAGGCGTCCACTGCTTCTGAAGGTGCCGAGGGAGTAAAATCGCCAGGATCATTGGCATCCAGGTGTGCCATTAACGAAGTTGCTGCGCGTGTTGTTGACACGCGATGGGTAGGATCGAGGGTATATGCTCGGTAGCCGGCGAAGATTGCGGCTTTTGAGAGGGTTTGGAGGTCTGCATTGAGTTTGCTTGAACGGTCGGAGGTGGGAATGAGAGGCACGCAGTCCATCTCCAGCAGATCCGCCCTTTGAGTTGCAGTCGGTTGGTCGGGAATGGATGATGAGTGTTCTGTGGCGACGGCATCAATGAGGATGTCAGGTTCGAGCAGATCCTCGTCGGTTGGGAGGATCGAAGTGTGTGGCTCAGAGATGGGAAGAGGGGACGCTGCGACGTTGGAGGAGTACGCGGTTCTATCGGACGGTTCGTTGATCTGAGAGATGCTTGAACTGGCAGGTATGGCGACATCATCACTGGAGTGGGTTGCATTGTGGGGAACATGACCATCACGTGGTGAAGCTTGAGTGAGGGCGTTGGATTCATAGGTTTGGCTGATGGGGTGAATCAGCAGCGGAGGAGGACTCCGATACGCCTCTACTTGATCGAATGGATGTCGCAAAGGGGCATTGTGACGGGGATCGTAAGATGGCACCTCGGAATAAGACTGATGGGGAAATGCGACGTGATGCGGACCTGAGGGATGGAGGTGCTGAGATGAATATGGAGCCTGCTGAGGAGAAGCTTCTTGGTACGACCATGAGTTGCCGGTGACGGGGTGTTGAGGCTCTTGGTGTGAAGTAGGACGTTCCTGGTGAGCAGGAGGAGGTGGTGCTGTTGCGAGATGTTCCAACTGTCGTGGTTGATGTGCCAGTGTACTGCCAGCCAATACAAACGCCGCACTGAGGTCTTGGTAGTGAGATTGGTGGATGGAAATGGTGACCTTATGAATACATGTGAAGCCAACGAGCTGCTCGTGGAGGGTTTGAATCTGTTCGGCGCATTGCCTCTGTTGATCAGCGATGGATGCGTTCGGATTGGCGAATGGGGGCATGACAATTGTACAATAGTTGCCGCGACGTGCGAATTGCAAAACAGAACCGATAGCAGATTCCATGAGGGGCTGTTTGCCGAGGTTGAAGTGGAAGAGCTTCTTGAACGACTTTCCAAGCTCACCGGCAGATGTTTCGACACCGTCAAAAGGAGGAAGAGTGCCGCCTACGAGAGTGCGAGTCAACTCACTCTTGATTAGGGACAGATTGCGAGTGGCCCGGATCCATTCATTGTCGTCCGTCGGATTCTCGGAAAAGTAGGGCAAAACCGCCACGTCGCCTGTCATTCCACTGATATCGCCGTGGGAAATCTTGATTATCTCGTGTGTGTCGCTTACACTGGGGTTCCAACCAATGCCATTCGGAGCTACGGGCGCGGACTGGGGTTGAGACTTGCGACCGCTCTGACATTCCTTGCAGATGGCTAATTGGGGGAAATACAACTTCAAAGCATAGCTACACAATCGTTAGATGTATGA
>Ga0307375_10002684_pt1 | contig 18045 bp, 15 predicted proteins | sample TR1MG_FD_202531 | JGI IMG/M metagenome (GOLD analysis project Ga0307375, IMG submission 202531) | Soil microbial communities from Risofladan, Vaasa, Finland - TR-1 | ecosystem: Environmental > Terrestrial > Soil > Coastal area > Acid sulfate soil | place: Finland: Risofladan, Vaasa | collected... | reverse complement strand
GCACTGCCGATCGCGGCACCTTTGGCGACCAGCGCCTGCAGGATCGGCACCATGCCGGCCGCGTTGGAGTACATCGGCACGCCGATCAGCACGGCGGCCGGGACCGACCACCAAGCATCCCGCCCCATCAGCCCGGCCATGAAATCCTGAGGGACATAGCCATGGATGCCCGCGCCGATGGCGACACCGATGAGAATGTACGGCGCGACCTTCCAGAGGATGCCGTTCATGCTGGCCCAGCCCTGAGCGAGCCGTTGCGGCCAGGTCATCCGTTGTTCGCCACCGACACCAGCCGGCATCTCGAACACCCAGGGCTCCACCAATTCGACGGCATTCATTCTGCCGATGACCAGCCCCGCCAGGATGGCGACCGTCAGACCCAGTACGAGATAGAGCAGGGCGATTTTCCAGCCGAACAGGCCGAACAACAGGGCCAAGGCCACTTCGTTGACCATGGGCGCAGCGACGAGGAACGAAAAGGTGACGCCAAGCGGTACGCCGGCGGTCAGAAAACCGATGAACAGGGGAATGGCGGAGCAGGAGCAGAACGGCGTCACGATCCCCAGCAGGGCGGCCAGAATGTTGCCGAACCCCAAGCGGCGGCCGGAGAGCAGCGCGCGGGTTTTTTCGGGCGAAAAAAAGCTTTGTACGATCCCGGCGACAAAGGTAATCAGCGCCAGGAGCATCAGGACCTTGGGTACTTCAAACACGAAAAACCCGATGGCATCGAAGAGATGGGTTTTTGGCGTGAGCGGCAGGATCGCCATGAGGGCGTCTGCGGTCGGCTGCAGATTCCAATACAGCACGACCCAGCCGACGACAAACGCCAGCGGCAAAAGCCAGGCGCGCCATTCGGGGCGATATTTCTGGTCGGGATCTGCGGTCATGATCGACATGAATGTTCTCTTTTGCACAGGGTCGTTATTCAGAAGACGCGGCAAAGGAGAAAAGGATGCGGCTTTTTTGCAAAATTTTTGCCGCAGTGCAGAACAGCGACCCATGGATATGTCGGAAGGGGCCGGGCAGCTGCCGGCGCGTTAATGTGAATAACGGCCGATGGATGACTTTGTGTAGCGGGTCATGGGCGGAGCGGGGGCGCAGGTTCGCTGCGGCAGCACACCTGTTCCCGTTCATCAAAACGAACGCCACAGCGGGCAACCATGGCAGCCCGCAACCGTGATCGCGCGCGCAAAAGCCGGGATTTGGCCGCGGGCAGCGTCAAGGCGCGGCTGTGCGCATAGTCCTTGAGGGTTTGGTGGCCCAGGTCGCAGGCGCGGATCACGTCCTGATCCGTCTCGGACAGGGTGCTCAGATTCGGTTCGATGCAATCGAGCAATTCGTCCAGCGGAAGATCGAGGTGCGGCTCTTCGGCCGATGCCTCGTCGAGCGCTTCCGGGCGCTCTTCGAAGAGACGGTTCTTGCGCCAGTCATCGATCAAAAGGTGACGACATATCTGAAACAGCCATGCACGCGGATTGTCGAGGGTACAGAATTTCTCACCCTGCACCATGGCGCGCAAAAAGGCTTCCTGAACCAGATCCTCGGCAGATTGCGCGTTGTGTGCCTTATTGAGGATAAAGCGCCGCAATTCCGGTTCGTGAGCGCGCCAAGCGCGTTCGGCACAGTGGAAGGTGGGCGGTGGGGTGTCTGATGACATGCTCAGCGTGATCTCCAGACGATGATGTGCACTACCCCCGCACATCATGAATATTCCGATGCCCTTTAATCAACCCTGCCATGTTCGTCGCATGTTTGTGTACTTGATTGTATCGGGTTATGCCCTTGGTCGGTATCGCGACCCACATGAATGAATAACTCGGTGTTGTGTAGATGAGGCGCGTTCGATGATGACACATCGCGAATGCGATAGAGCGTTTTTTGGAGGCGGGGTTGTGAGATCGGAGGGGGCGTTGTTCAGCGGCCTGAACTTAAAGTGGGTAAAGTTGGACGCGGTGAATGATGCACAAATCCAGAACAGGGACGATGCAAAAAGCCCCGGAATCCGGGGCTTTTTTACTGAACGAGTTGGTCAGACGAGCATCAGGCCTTGTGGTAGTCCCACACGATCTGGACTTCGTTCTTGGAGCCCATGATGACCGGCACGCGCTGGTGCAGTTTCTGCGGCTTGAGCGACATGATGCGATCAGGTCCGGTGATGGCCAGGCCGCCGGCCTGCTCGATGATCATCGCCATCGGGTTGGCTTCATACATCAGACGCAGTTTGCCGCCCCGTTCGCGGTGCTTGCTGTCGATCGGGTACATGAAAATACCGCCCCGAGTCAGGATGCGGTGGATTTCAGCAACCATGGATGCGACCCAACGCATGTTGAAGTCTTTGCCGCGTGGGCCTTCCTTGCCGATCAGACATTCGTCGATATAGCGGGTAACTGGGGCATCCCAGAAGCGCTGGTTGGACATGTTGATGGCAAATTCGGCGGTATCTTCGGGGATCATGATGTTCGGATGCGTCAGCATGAACTCACCGATATCTTTGTCCAGCGTGAAGCCGTTCACACCATCACCGGTGGTCAGAATCATGATGGTGGATGGGCCATAGATGCAGTAGCCGGCCGTAACCTGCTCGGTGCCTGGCAGGAGGAATGCCTGCTCGCTTGGGTTTGCGACGCCTTCGGGGGCATGCAGGACGGAGAAGATGGTGCCGACGGTCACGTTGACGTCGATGTTCGAGGAACCGTCCAGCGGGTCATAGACGCACAGATATTTGCCGCGCTGTGCCGTTGCGGGCAGATGGTATACATCATCCATTTCTTCGGAGGCCAGGCCAGCAACTTGCCCGCCGTGCATCAGGGTGTTGGTGAAGACGTCGTTGGAGATGATATCCAGTTTCTTCTGGGTCTCGCCCTGGATGTTTTCGGATTCGGCTGAGCCGAGGATTCCGATCAGGTTGCCCTTGTTTACGTAGCTGGAGATCACTTTGCAGGCGCTGACGATGTCGTTCATCAACAGGGTGAAATCGCCGGATGCGCCTTTGTGCGCGCGCTGGCTCTCGATCAGAAAGTGGGTGAGGCTGGTGCCAATCTGCATGCGGAACTCCTTAAAAATGTGGGCAATCTTTTGTTAATATCAGTCGTGCATAATAGCCGCATGTCCGCCAACCCACAATCGCCAGTCCGAGACGCCATGCTGCACAACATTCTTTATGCCCAGTCCGGTGGTGTGACCGCCGTCATCAATGCCAGCGCCTGCGGCGTGATCGAAACAGCGGCAAGACACCCCACGCACTTCGGCAAGGTTTATGCCGCACGGGACGGTATTCTCGGTGTTTTGAGAGAGGAGTTGTACGACCTCTCCCGTGAGGATCCTGCCGAGCTGGCGGCACTCCGGCATACGCCAGGTGGGGCTTTCGGCTCGTGCCGGGCGGATTTGGGAACGCCGGAATCGCATCCGGAACAGTATGACCGGCTGATCGAGGTGCTGCGTGCACATGATATCGGGACATTCATTTATAACGGCGGCGGCGGTTCGATGTTGACGGCGGCCAAGATCGCCCATTTTGCGCGCGATCAGGGGTTGGATCTGACGGTGATCGGCATTCCGAAGACGATCGACAACGATCTGCCACAAACCGATACCAGTCCCGGTTTCGGCTCAGCCGCAAAATACATCGCAACCAGCGTCCGTGAGGTATCCAGGGACTTGTCCGCCATGGCTGGCACCTCGACCAAGGTCTTTATTCTGGAAGTCATGGGGCGTCATGCGGGTTGGCTGGCAGCCGCAGCCGGGCTGGCGTTCGAGATGGAGGATCCCCCCCTGCTGCTTCTGTTTGCCGAGGTGCCCTTTAACGAGGAGACATTCTCCAAAGCGCTTCAGGATAGCGTGCAGCGCCATGGCTGGTGCATCGTGGTGGTGGCAGAAGGTCTGCTGTGCGCCGGTGGCGTTTTTTGTGCGCAGGCCCAACAGAGTGGGGTGTTCGGGCACGAGCAACTGGGCGGATTGGCGCCGCAACTGGCGGGGCTCAGTCGTCGTCTGGGTTACAAGACCCATTGGGCCGTCTCGGATTACTTTCAGCGTTCCGCCCGTCACCTTGCATCACGTGTGGATGTGGATCAGGCCTATGCCTGCGGCGCGGAGGCGGTTACCTATGCCCTGAAAGGGAAGACCGATGTGATGATTGCCATTCGGCGGACTTCGGACGAACCCTATCTCTGGACACTCGAGGGAGTACCGCTCGACGATGTGGCGGACATCGAACTACCCGTGCCCAGAACATTTATCCGTACCGATGGTTATGGTATTACCGAGGCGGCTCGGCGATACCTGTTGCCGCTGATTCAGGGCGAGGACATCCCCCCGTTCCGGGATGGTTTGCCGGTATTCGCCGCACTGAAACTGAATTTGGTCGAACGGAAATTGCCGTTGTGGACGGGGTCTCTGGCCTGAGTCCTCCGTGTTGTAGCGGGGTTGAGCCTGCCTTTTAATGACGATCTGGATGGGGTTTCATCATGATCGGTGGGATATCCGAATTCGTTGGTTGGCCGCTTCGGCTTGCCCACTTCACCTATCCCTCGTTATGCTACCCCCTTTAATCTCGTATTCAGGGAAGATTGCACGCTGTGAATGAGTCAGACGTCATCATTTCGACCCGAAGTCCGCGCGTCATCGACAAGATCATTGCGCGACATTTCGAGATTCGCGGCTATTTTTGGCTGATCCCTGAGGGGCAGGAAAGCTTTCAGGCGGCGGTTGCCATGGTGGGTAATGATCCTGAGCGGCGGGTTTTTCTTGTCGACCAGCCTGGCGTTATCTCGTTGCGCCATTTGCGTGACGCCGAACGGATCAAGGTCCAGGCGGTCATCGATCAACTGGTTTCCTGGTTTTATGTGTCTCGGCTCAAGGCGACCACCGAGGACGGCGATAATTATTTCGAGATCCCCTACCCGGAATGTATCGATCGTCTGCAGCGTCGCAACGTGTTTCGGGTGGGGATCCCCCCGGATGTGCCGACACGGGCGGAGTTTGTGCAGCCGACCACCAGCACGGTCTGGATCGGGCGGGTCAACGACCTTTCCGCCGGGGGCTGTTCAATCGCCATTCGCCCAGATCAGGCGGTGGGCCTGGATATGGGGGTAGTGTTGCCGCAGGCGAAAATATCCATTGAAGGCTTTGTCGATCTGACTGTTGACCTGATCATTCGAAACCAACGGATAATTTCCGATGCCGAGTGGGTTTTCGGTGCCGAATTTAGCGAGTTGCCGGCATTGAACGCGCAGCAGCTTGATCGCGCGGTCATGCAGTTGCAGCGGCTGATGATCGGGTAGTTCGCGCGTCTTTCCGTCTGCGCTTTGCGCTTAGCCGATGGGGCTGGTCGTGATTGTCGTACCCAGAATCCTGCGTTCGCCCGGCGCCACGGACACGGTGTCATCTGCGGCATTGACTGCCTCCACGCACACCATCTCCCGCGATTCCTCAGGGCGCATGCCGGAGGGTACCCGGTCGTCCGGATTCCATAGTACAGTCGAGAAGCTTCCTTCCTTGCCGACAAGAATGCGGCGATCCAACTCGCCGTCCTCGATTTCCACCGCGTGATTGGTGCCGAAGTAGATCCGATCGACGGCGCCAGTGATCGTGATCATGTCGTCCTGAAAAGATCGGGCAAAACCCTTGAGTTTATCGAGATAATTGGTGGCCTCGAGCCCCCGGATGACAACGCTGCGCACGTCAGCCACTTTCAGGTAGGTATGCAGACCCTGGGTGATGCTGAATGACTTGGGTCCGGTGTTGTGCGTTACAAGCTGGATGCGCAACGTCGAGCCGATGTGCATGATCGCGTCGAGTTCGAACGGATACGGCCACAGGGATAGGGTTTCCGGGCTGTCCGTGATGCGCCAATGCAGGCTGACGGTGTGATCCGGGGCCGTATGAGCGCTGATGAGTTGCCAGTCACGCGTGCGCACAAAACCATGTGCCATCGTCAGGGTGGGATGGTCGCCAAACCAGGGCCAGCAGATGGGCACACCGCCTCGAATGGATTTTCCTGTTTCGTACAGGGGGTCCTTGGCGCGCCAAACGACAGGAACGTCCTCCTGAACGGGTTGCCATTCGACGATTTGTGCGCCCTGCACGGCGACCATGGCCCGGGCGGCGGGCGTGTCTATTTTGGCGAGGATCAGTTCGCCGATTTTGACGAACTCAACGCCCGTACATCCGGCGAACTGCTGATTCAAAAGCTCAAGCGTGACCATGTGCTATCCCTGCATTGTGGTGGTTGGGTATCTCAGGTTCGAACGACGCTGTTCGTGTCATTGCCGAAGGGTGTTGGAGTGTACGCATCGGCTTGATCGTCGTTTTCCCAACGGCTGCCGTCGATCAGGTAGCGGAACTGGAAGCTCTGCTCGGTAGGCAGATCCACGGTCACACTGAACGACCCATCGGCTTTCCCTTTCAGGTACAGGTTTTCCTTGGACCAGTCATTGAAGTCCCCGACGAGGGCAACTGTTTTGGCCTCGGCGCTCATCGGTGGCGGAAGGGTGAAGGTGACTTTGCAGATGGGGCGGGTTTTAAGGGATTTCTTGACCAGTGCCATGATGTTGCTCCTCGAACGATAGCCAGAACCAGATTAAGACGACTCCACCTTTTTAAACTTCTTATTTGACAGAATCATCACAAATAAAAATGTTTAACGCAAAGTATTAATCAGGCTTTACTGCTTTTCGAGAAGCCGAATCAACCGGCCTTCATTGATGAGTCCGGCGGTCACGAACAAAAGTAACAACAGTACGAGCACGCCGATCGTGAGAAACAGGATCGGCGCCATGATGGACAACAACCCCTGCGTAGCCGTGTTCAGGTGGTTGGCCTGAATAAGGTGGAAGACATGGAGTGGGTTGACGAGAATGGGTTGCTTGAGAAATGCCCAGGTATAGAAACCGAGGGTTGCGGCTGCGAGCAGCAGTGCGATGGGTGGCCAGACTCGGATGAAGCGCTGGCGTTGCTGGAGCATTTTCTGGATATCCGGATTCATGGGTAATGTGCCCTCAACCACCCGTCACCGGTGGGAAAAAAGCCACTTCGTCCCCATCGGTCAGATGGTGTTCAAAGCCGACATATTCGTGGTTGACGGCGGCAAGAACGTTCGCCGGCCGGGGTCGGTCGGTGACTTGCTGCCAGGCGTCCCGCACCGTGGTTGGTACGTTCGACGTCCTGATTTCCTCGATCCCGATCTGCTCTCGCAGCCCGGCAAAAAATTTTACGGTCACGCTCATGGTGTTAAATTGGCTTCACTTGGGTGTGGGCGATTTGAATCTCGGCCCATATGAGTACAGGGGTGGTATTGTCTGCTAAAGTCGCAGTCATTCAAAGCGACCATTGGAAAAATTTCGGGTGCGGCCGTCACCCGGATGCGGGCGCGCTGCTTGTCCGCGCATTCAGGATGCATGGGTTGTTCGCGCCCGGGAAAAATCAATCAATCGGTCCGTGGGCCTCGAACCACGCATTCCAGTAGTGGAGCTTGCAGTTATGAAATGGATCAAACGTATCGTCATGCTCGTGATTGCCTTGGTATTGGTTGCCATACTGGTTGCTGTGGCCTTTGTGATGACGGTCAATCCCAACGATTACAAGGATCAGATCGCCCGTGTCATCCAGAAGGAAACCGGCCGGACGGTGCAGTTCAATGGGCCGATTTCCCTGTCTCTGTTCCCCTGGTTGGGTGTGACGCTCAAGGATGTGAGCCTGGGCAATGCCATTGGTTTCAGTGATAAAACCATGTTGTCTGCACGGGAGGTGGAAGCCAAGGCGGCGGTGTTGCCCCTGCTTCACGGGCAGTTCGAGGTGGGCAAATTGGTGCTGAACGGTGCTGTCATTAACCTGACACGCGACAAGGCGGGACGGACCAACTGGGCGGATCTGATTGCCCACGAGCAATCGGCAGCCGTATCGCAATCCGCCTCGCCCTCGGCAGCAACGAAGCCCAAGCCTCTGGCACTCGCGATCGGCGGGGTGTCGATTCAGGACGCCACGTTGAACTGGCGGGATGAAATGACGGGGCAGTCTGCGAAGATCGATCAGGTATTTCTTGATAGCGGGCCGATCACGCTGAACGAGCCGATTCAGTTCGATATGCATTTCGGCTATGCCCTGCAGCAGCCGGGAATGGCGAATTTGTCGGGGAAGGTTCAACTCGGCGCGACGGTGCTGGCGGACATGTCTGCTCAGCAACTCACGGTTCATAAAATGAAACTGGCCGCTTCAGTGCAACGCGGTGCAAGTGATAAGACTTCACCCTTACCGGAGCAGACGGATCTGAGCTTTTCGAGCCCGGAGCTGACGGCTTCTTTGGCCAAGCATGTGCTGTCGCTGCCGAGCTTCAGCGCGACCATTAAGGCCAGTGGGTTACAGCAAGGCTTGACCTATGCCGATGCGACTGCAGGTGGTGATCTCCAGGCGGATTGGCAGCAGGGTGTCTATCAGAGTAAGTCGCTCAATTTGAGCGGTGATCTCAAGGGTATCGGTACCCATACGGGTGAATTGCATTGGAAAGCCACAGGTGGTCTGCAGGCCAATCTGACGCAAGGTACTGCGGATCTGAAGGATTGGCAGTTTTCCAGCGATCCGGTCGTCGTGACCACGTCGCTGAAACTGGCTGGTTTGGCACCCGTGGCGGGAAAATCCCCGGCGCTGAGTGTCAGTGGACCGCTGGTGATCGCACCGTTCAACCCGCGTCAGCTGGCCGATGTCATGAAATATCGCGTGCCCGTGATGCAGTCTGACAAGGCACTCACCCAGTTTGCTTTGCAGGGGCAGGTTCAGGTGACGCCCGGCAAGGCGATGCTGGAGGACATGAAGCTGGATCTGGACGGCCAGTCCTTTACGGGGAGTGTCGGTCTGTCGGATCTGAAAGCGCAGCAGCTGTCTCTGCGCCTTAAAGGGGGGGCATTCGATGCAAACCCTTATCTGCCGCCTGGTAGTGGTAAAGCCAGTTCGGCGCCTGCGCGATCAGCCGGGGCTGAGGGCGCCCATGGGTCAAGCGGTGGATCAGCCTTGGGCTCCGATGAGCCGATCCCCTTGCCCATCGAGGTACTGCGTCATCTCAATGCCGATGTTGGCGTCCAGTTGGCCCAGCTTACTTATCAGAAGTATGTTCTGAAGAATTTGGTGCTGGCATTGACCGCGGCAGGCGGAAAAATCAACTTGGCCAAACTCGATTTCAATGCGTTTGGCGGTGCGGTTCAGTCCCAAGCCGGGTTGGATGTCCGCAGTGCCGTGCCGGACTGGCGCACCAAGCTCAATACCCAGCACTTGGCCTTGGAACCCGCGCTGACTGCCGCCATGGGGCAGCCGTCACGACTCTCCGGTACCGGCGATGTGAGCATGGATGTCCGTGCTCAGGGTGATCGGCTGAGCAAGATCAAGGCAAGTCTGGACGGGAATGCCCGATTTGCGCTCAAGGATGGCCAGGTCAAGGGTGTCGATCTCGGCTATATGCTGCGTGCGGCTCAGGCGCGCCTGCAGGGTGGCACCGAGGCTGTGCCCAAGGACCAGGCGACCGATTTTTCCACGATTACCGGCAGCGCTGTAATCACCAATGGCTTGGTGCGCAACAATGATCTCCAGGGTGCTTCGCCCCTGTTGCGTGTATCCGGCAAAGGCACGGCCGACCTGGCCAGAGACGTCCTGGATTATGTGCTCACGGCCATCGTGGTGAATACCGCGACCGGACAGGGCGGGAAAGCGCTGGATAAACTCAAGAAACTTGAAATACCGATCAAGATCACCGGTACGTTTGCCCAGCCGAAATTCGGGATCGATCTTCAGGGCCTGTTCGAAGGGCAGGCAAAACAGAAGGTTCAGGAAAAGCTCAATCAGGAGTTGCAAAAACGCCTGGGCAATGGGGCGGCACCGGTACAGAATCTGCTGAAAGGTTTCGGTCTGTGACGTGTTCGAGGCCATGTTTCTGATGCTCTCTGCGGTGATTTAGCATGAGCGAAGCGGCAAACCCGTCCCCCTTTTCCGATCGGCTGCTGACCTGGTTCGACGTGCACGGTCGTCACGATCTTCCTTGGCAGCATCCCCGGACCCCGTACCGGGTCTGGGTGTCCGAGGTCATGTTGCAACAAACTCAGGTCGCGACCGTGATCGATTATTTCAATCGGTTCATGGCGCGGTTTCCCACCCTCGACGATCTGGCGCAGGCATCGATGGATGACGTGTTGGCGTTGTGGTCCGGTCTGGGTTACTACGCACGCGGCCGCAATCTTCATGCTGCCGCTCGTGTGATGGCGCGGCAAGGCATTCCTGAAACGCTGGCGCATTGGCTGGCGCTGCCGGGGGTGGGATCGTCGACTGCGGCGGCTATCATGGCCCAGGCATTCGATGAGCCGGCGACCATCCTTGATGGCAACGTCAAACGTGTCATCGCCCGCCACGCAGGTATTGATACGCCGATCGAGCAATCCGCGACCATTCAGACGCTGTATCACATCGCCAAGGAATATACGCCTCACACGCGATTTGCGGACTACACCCAGGCCATCATGGATCTGGGGGCAACCCTGTGTACCCGCAGTCGGCCTGCCTGTGATGGGTGCCCGGTGGCCGAAGATTGTGTGGCTCGCCAAACGGCCCGTGTGGACGAGTTGCCGGCCCGTCGTCGTCGCGTCGCGGTGCCCACGCGTCAAGGGGCTTTTTTACTGATTCAGGATCAGGCGCGGCGGGTGTTGCTGAAGCGCCGCCCTCCGACAGGAATCTGGGGCGGTCTCTGGTGCCTGCCGGAATCATCACCCCTGGATGTGGTTATGCGCCGGGATGCCGAGCCCGTCGATCGATGGCACGTCCCATGGCCGCTTATTCCGCAAGATGATGCGACAAGAGCCGTTCATTTTCAGCATCGCTTCACGCATTTTGTGCTGGAAGCGGCCGTCCATCGCTTCTCGGTCCATCTTAATCCCGCAGATGCCGATTCGGCCGAGACCATGTGGCTGGATCTGGCCCAATACCGCCAGGACATGATCCAGCTCGGACTCCCCAAGCCAATCCAGCGGCTATTGATGACCGAGTCGCTGGATTCGATGTGTCCGGTCACGCTATCCCCGTCCCCGGATACCTTGGGAAGCGCGCTTTTTTAATCAGCCATTGACGGAAGCCCTCCGTCTTGGCTGATACCCTCCCTATAACCATAAGATTGGAGTAATGGTCATGAGTGATCGTGTTGTATTTTGTGCCCGCCTGCAGTGTGAAGCCAAGGGTTTGGCCAAGCCACCCTATCCCGGCGCTCTAGGGCAGCGGGTTTTCGAGCAGATTTCAGAGTCGGGCTGGCTGGCTTGGCGCGATCACCAGACCATGTTGATCAACGAGTATCGGTTGTCACCCATCGACCCTAAGGCGCGGCAGTTTCTGGAAGCGGAAATGGAGAAATTCCTGTTTGGTGGCGAAGTAACACAACCCGAAGGGTATGTGCCGCCCCAGTCCTGATGTTGCGATCAGGTAGTTGACGCCTGCGGCTCCGGATTCGATATTTCAGAGGGGGGCGGCGCATCTGCCAATAGTGATGATGCCTCGATACCTGTTATATGGCCATGATCGTCGAAACGGAACGCCAGAATCTTGCCCGCGCGCGCTGTGTGCACAGACTGGGTCGGAATGGCGAATGTGATTGCCATGTCTTCTTCCGTGGCGGGGGTCGGTACGCCGCGACGGTCAAAGCCGCGAAAGCGTAGCCAGTTGTAGGTTGCCCAAAGTATGAACATTGCTCCCCCACCCGCGATGACCATGGAGTAAATGATCAGCGTCTGGATGGTGTGCCCTGGGTCGGAAAGCACAAAAATATCCAGCCTTTGATAGCCAAACCACCAGGCGAACAGCGCGGATAACGGCGATATCATATAGAGCCAGACCAACCAGCCGACAGTCGCGATCAGGGCCATCGCCCCTTTTTTTGAAGCGGCGACGAGATCCGGTCGATGGATGATTTCCGGCGTTCTGGGTTTTAGTAGGGGGGCGTCACTCACTTTTCAACGCCCTCCTCAGCGCGCACACCCCGATCCGGGCTGACCCAGCGTGCACGCTGGCCGCGTTTCTTGAGCAGGGTCTTCGGTACGGCCACGATCGTGGTGGAAAGTGTCAGCAACCAGAAGGCCAGGGGATACCAGATGATCCAGAAATAATTCCGGAAGAATCGTTTCTTGGGTTCATAGCGTCGATCGATCAGCAGACTGATGCCAAACTGTGCCATGGCGGTAATCCCCAGGATGACCCCATTCCATTGGGGTAGCAGGGTATCGATGTGCCATTGTGGCGGCAAGGTGACGAACTGACCGACCACATACAGGATGATGATCGCAAGCATGATGTAGGCCCAGGCCACCGAGGCCAGATACTCCATCGCAACCGGCCAGAATCGTCGTCGGCGCCAGATCAGCAGGTCCCGACCATGATGCAGCAATACCTCGACGCCGCCCTGAGCCCAGCGTAGGCGTTGTTTCCATAATCCCGCGAACGTTTCCGGCATATAGATGTAACAGAGCGCATCGGGTTCGTAGCGAATGTCCCAGTGGTCCATCTGCAGTCGCCAGGAGATGTCGATATCCTCGGTAATCATGAGTTCGGACCAGTAGCCGATCCGGTGCAGGGCGGTGCGCCGGTAGCCGACAATCACGCCAGACACGGTGAACAGGCGCCCATATACTCGCTGGGCGCGTTTCATCAGGCCGATGATCGACGAAAACTCACCGACCTGAAGTTTTCCGAGCAGGGTCGAGCGATTCAGGATTCGCGGATTGCCGGTAACAGCGCCCACCCGATTGCCCGAGGCGAGATGCATCATCATCCAGGCCGTGGCGTTGGGATGTAGGAGCGCATCACCATCAATGCAGATCAGGAACTCGCTGCGCGCTGAAATTGCGCCCGCGCGCAGCGCCATGGCCTTACCCTGGTTGGTGGTGAGATGGATGACCCGTAGACGGGGGTTGGTTTGGGCAAGCTCATCCAGAATTTCGGCCGTTCGGTCTTTGGAGCCGTCATTGATTGCGATGACCTCAAAATCCGGGTATTCGGTCGCTAGTGCATAGGCGATGGTATCCCGTACGTTCTGCTCCTCATTGAAGCAGGGTATCAGAATGCTTGCGGGCGGCTGTTTACTAACTGGTGGGGGGTAATCCGGGCCGAGATCATAGCGATTTTCCCAGCGCAGGAAATACCACAATCCGCCGATCATCCACATCCACGCCATGATTAGTGGGTAATAAAAGGCGTACCCGAACAAGAGATCTCTCATCGTCATTGCGCTCAATGAAAAGATCAAATCCATTTGAATGAAAAAAGGGGCCATCAATGCTTCAGCCGGTAGTACGGGAATTCAGTCAGGCTGATTCCTTCGAAGGTGGGGTTGAAGGGGGGGTGGTCGTGCAGGAAGTCATCTGGGTAGTAAGCCAGATTTACGGCGCCCAGCCGGATGAGTTCCTGCATCCAGTCCTTGAGCGTCTGGCCGGGGATCCAGGTATCGTTTGTCCAGTTTTTGGTCTGAAGTTCGAATACGACCTTCTGTAGGGCGCCGGGCGTCTGGGCGACGGTTTCTGCCAGCTGGTTGAGCCAGGCTTCCGGGTTCTCCGTGGTTCCGTCCAGATAGGGCATGGCCATGACGGTGACTTCGTCATAGCCAGCCAGGAAGGGTCCGAGTGCCTGTGCGAAGCGGCTTTCGGCGGACGGGTCCAGTACGACGCGCGCATAGAGATTCCGCGCCACGATAAAGGGGTTACTTGCATTCGCATAAAACTTCATGCGATGCGATACGGCGTCGCCGAAGGCGATCAGCGCCTCGGTTTTCTGGCGTGCCGTGAGCGGAACCTTGCCCAGCGGCCGACTGGTACCTGGCCAACGGGCTTCCGTACTCAGGGTTGAGGCGTCCTCATCCTCTGCCAAGTAAGCGTCGTCGTGGATCAATATCCCGTTGACACCGGTCATGTTTTTGCCCAGATCGGCGTAGATGTCTCCGATGATCTGTAGAGTTTCCGGCAAAAAGGGACTCAGGCGTTGATAGTCGCGTTTGGCCGGTACAATTTTGCCGTCGCTATTCATGACCTTGACGGACAGGCGGGCCTGCTGTGCGGGATCCGGCAACTGGTAGGCCAGTAATGGCAGCCAGGCAAATACGCGCACACCGGCCCGGGTGCGCAGTTGCCAGGTGACCCGGTTGAACAGATCGGCGCGCATTGGTAGAACACGGTTCGGGAAATATAGAGCCTTGGGTGTACCTGTGCCATCCGGGTCGGCAAAGGCCTGGAGGTAGACCGTACGAACCTTGAGCGCCTTGATCCGGTCCAGAAGCTTGCCGAGATTGGCATTCAATCGAATGGGATCTGGATCGTAGATGTAATCCATGTCGATCTGCACGGCCCGTTCGATCCCCGGCACTGCGGTGATGGATTGGGCAACCTGCGCTTCGATGGACACGGGAGTGGGGTCGTCCATTATGATCAATCGACCATAGGACGACATTTTTTGGGTTCGTTTATCCAGCTGCCGATCGCCCAGGCCGAAAGAAATGGGGAATCCGGCTTCGCGAGCGATCTGTTCGACTTCAGCATTCATCGCACCATAGGGCCAGACAATGGCGCGGGGGCGCACACCGATCTCGCGCTGAATGATATTGGCACTCTTGTGCAGATCCGAGAAAATCCGGCTATGGAATTCTTGATCGGTTTCATACCGTTTCAGTAGCGGGAGATACTGCCGGGTAATGGTGGCCGGCTCGACATTTCCCTGCGGGTTGGCCAGGATGCCGTGATGTTGGTCATGGGTGTGGCTAGCGAACTCCACTAAGCCTGAAGATTGCATTTCCCGCGCCTGAGCCCAGCTGATGAACCCTTTGCTCCCGACCTCAGTACCGTTGTAGAGCACTTCATGGGGCATTTTGAGGTTGCCGGATTTCTGGGCTTGTTCCTCGTCAATATTGAGCGCCTTGGTAGCACTCTTTGTGTCATTCTTGGTGGCAGCGAATCCCTCGCCTTGATAATCGACCGAGAGCCCCTGCTGTACACGCGTTAACCAACCCGTCTCAAGAGCAAACAGCCCCGGGTAACCGAAAGCCTGCAACAAAGGGAACACCTTTGTATAGATACTTTCCAGGCCATCATCCCAGGAAAGCAGTACGGAATTTTTCGGTAAGGCCGCTTTGCCTGCGTGTGCATCCACAATCTGCTGGAGGGAGACAGGATGCCAGTCATGCGCCTGCATCCAGTCGAAAAAGCCCGCCAGTCGATGGGTGTTCATGGCGTAGGGGTCGGCACCGACGCCCGGATCCACATCGTCACGTACGTCGTGCATGCACAGGGTGACGAATTGCCCCTGCGGTATTTGGACGGTCGTCAGTTGGATCGGCGTGCTCTGTGCGCTTTCCGTTTGGGTGCCGGCCCAGCCCAGCGGAGTGCTGGTGACGGTGAGCGAAGCGAGCAGTGATTTGAGAAATTGCCGCCGTTTCATCAAAACACGCCTCCGAATCCAACGACCCCATAAATGCGCTGTTCACGCCCACCATCGTAAACATTGCTGCCCCAGCCCACGCCATAGTGCAGGTCCCAGGTGCGGTTCAGTTTCCAGATATGTTCGTAAAAGAGGTCGGTCATTGGGGCGCCGCCATAACCATCCTGCCAGCCATAACCGGCGGAAACCTTGACGTATTGCGTGAAGGATTGATCATAATCTCGCCAGGTGATCCATTTGTGCTCCAGTCGCATGGAGACACTCTCACTGTTGGCCGGGTTGAAGTAGTTGCCCCCTGGGCGACTGTTGTGCTCCGCGAAGACATCCAGTCCGCCGGTTGTGATGTGGTGCGGGTTGGCAAACAGACGTTGGGATATGCCCGCTGCAAAGTCCGTGCGCTTATTGCCATCGGTAATCGCCAGTACGCTCAGTGCGGCAGAGGCCTCTCGCGTTTCATCCTGGCGCCAGTTGAGTTTTGCATTCAGGGACTTGCCGGAGAGATCGACCTGCTTGGCGCGCAGTGGGGTAGTGAGTGAATAGGTGTTGCCACTGATTCCATACTGCCAGTGATCATTCAACCATTGGGTCCAGCCGGCTTCCACGCCCACATGGCGGCCGGTGAGCTGGTCATTGTTGATGCTGACCCAGGCATGCTTCCGATCACCCCGCCACTCGGCGCCGACCCCGTAGCGATTGTAGCGCTCGCTGCTGTCGGTAAAGCTGGACCAGATGTAGTGCTGGTCGATATAGGCGCGCCAGCCATTGTCCAGCCAAGCGCTGTTGAGCCGACTTTGCCAATCCTGATCTCGATTGCCGGTCACCGGATTGCTTACCGTGCCATTGCCTTGACTGCGCCCCGTCGTGTATTCGGAAGAGATAGAGGGGCGCTTTCGATCCCGCCACTGGGTAAGGCTTTTTTGAATGCTGGTGTCGGTCGGGAATGCTCGAGCGAGTGCCAGGATTTTCTGGCCCCACTCCTGGAAGTGTTCGAGGTCGCGCGCATTGTCCGCCAGATTGATTTGCGTATCTTTGGTCTCTGGGGCGTAGGCATTGGCGAGCAAGGTGGTCTTTTGTGACTTTGCTGGCCAGCCCCGCCACCGCTCGATGGTGGCCTTTGCATTTAACAGGCCCGTGTTGCGGGGCGCATGATCCACCAGGATTTTGATCCGTGCGTAGGCGGTATCTTCGTGGTTGCGGTATGCGGCATCCATCGCCCAGAGTTGATCTACATCCAGGCGTTCCCAGTTTTCGATCTTGCCTGCGGTTTTCTGTCGCGTCCGCCATGTGGGCGTGATCCGATGGATATTGGTAAGGATTTTTTCGGCGTGATCATATTGTTCGCTATCCAGATAGGCGAAGTACAAGGCGATGAACAAGTTCACATCCGCTTTCGGATTTTCTTTGATCAATTGTTTGTACAGGTCGGCGGCCTGTCGTGGATGTTTCAGGTATAGATAGGCATCCGCCGCCGCTTGTCGCACATAAGACGGTATGGTGCTCAGCGTTAACTGCGATGCCGTGACGGGTTTTTGTGGCAGCGCTTCATACGTGTTTAGAGCCTCCTTCATCATGTCTAGGGTACGCAGCACGAAGACCTGATCGTACCGCGTGCGCAATTCCCGTTCTTTATCCTTGGAGAAAATACGCTGGTTTTCCTTGAGATCGACAAGCACTTGCTCCAGGGGGATGTTGCGCTCGGCGTACCGAAAGTGATCGTCCAGGCGACTTCGTTCCTGCACGGCATTGCGTATGTTCACCGTTGTGGCATCGGCGCGGAGACGGTTTAGCGCGTCAGTTTTGAAAAGACTCGGATGTGTCTGGGCTTTTTTCCAGGCCAGGTCCGTTGCGCCACTATCTGCGAGAGCGAAGACCAGTTCTCGTTGTGCTTGGGGATTTTGAGGGGCAAGCCCGATGGCCCGATCAGCGAGGTGCAGGGCATGAGTGGGATCGCCCGCTTTGCGGTACACATAAGCCATGTTGGCCAGGTCCGTTGCGTCAAGCCTCTTCGTGTTGATTGGGGGGAGCGCTGCTATGGCGGGATGAGGCAGGCCCGCCTCGACACTGATCATTCCATACAGAATATCGGCTTTGGGGCCGAGTCGGTGCAAGCGGGGGTGGAGGATGGAGCGTGCACGTGCAAAATCCTTCAAATCGCGCAACGCACGTACCCAATCGAGAATGGCATAGTCAGGTATGGTGCTTGAGATCGTTTTTTTTGTCAGTGCGGCTATTTGGGCATTTTGGCCGGCACGGCGCATCAGCACGATCAGGTCCGCCGTAACGAAGGGATCATCGGCGTGCATCTGATTGAGTTTTTTGAGTGTGGCGATACCGCGTTCAAGGTGCCCGTTGCGTGCATCGGCTACGGCCTGGGTGCGCGCCAGGGTCAGCGGGACTGCTTCTGTGGCGTGGGCTACTAGAATAGTGCTGCTGGATGCGAGCAGGAGATTTAAACCAACGATCCATTTCATGCGCATGCTAGATAGTCGACTCTGAACAATATTCAACCGATTGTTTTTAAAAAATAAAATGTCATTTGCGGTGGTGGATATTTGCCGGAAATGAGATAATAGCCATCTGTTTTCTTGCAAATTTCAGGTGATTTTTATG
>Ga0307375_10002683_pt1 | contig 18056 bp, 14 predicted proteins | sample TR1MG_FD_202531 | JGI IMG/M metagenome (GOLD analysis project Ga0307375, IMG submission 202531) | Soil microbial communities from Risofladan, Vaasa, Finland - TR-1 | ecosystem: Environmental > Terrestrial > Soil > Coastal area > Acid sulfate soil | place: Finland: Risofladan, Vaasa | collected... | reverse complement strand
ATGATCGGTGGCGTATGCGGTTACTGTGGGGCCGCAGCCTGATACAGGGTTGCAGCCCGACGGTGTTTACGGGCAACGTGGCTATTTCAACCTTGGCGGGGTTGTCTCCAACGTTCGTTGGACACACGGTCGTGCCGCAAGTTCTCCAGCAATCCAGCCACATTTTTTTGGATACTGGGGCGGCGCGTATGGGATACGCTGGTGGCGGCTATCTTACCGTAGCCGAGATCCCATGCGCCGATCTAAAGGCGTTATCATGGCATCGGCTCGGTGCCGAGATGGCTAGCTTGTTGAGGCGCCGCTAATTCGTACTTGCGGTTTTCTGGACTCCATCATATTGGCGCGTCTAAACCCAGGAAGTCCGCTTAAGCTGTTCGGTCCGCAGTCCATGTCCCTACAAAGTTCATGGCATTGTCATACCCGCAAATATAGATATCCAGGTTCTCGGGGCGATACACGCCCGCTTGGCCCCCGTTGAAATAGCGACTCACCATCGGTCCGGCGACTGCCACACGTGGTGCAGGGATCATAGTGCTGGGCGCCACAGCCATGGAGGCGGAGTTACAAGGCCGCGTATCGATTGAATGATGCCTATAGGGTCTTGCTCGCCGGTAATAAAGCCGCTCCGAACCGCAACCTCCCAAACTCTCTTAACTCAATATCATCGCACAACCCCGGCTTTTGTCTCGTGTGCCTGGGCATCTATTGCGCTACCGTACGGTGTCATGGAGGATTCCTATGCGCCGTGCCGCTGTTGTCTCGCTAGCCTTTATAAGCGCCTCATTAATTATAGTCGTCACACCGTTAGCAGACATCGTTCCACGATCGCAACAGGGTCCCTACGCCCGCGTTTATGAACCCGCCAATTTGCCGACCTCAGCTGATAAGGCGGGTTTCCCACACTCCTGGACACATGCGTACGCGAATCCCCGGCATAACGCCGCTTTTTATGTGGGCCCCACGGCCCCTGAGTGGCTTAAGAACGGTGTAAGCTGGCGTTACGCGGAGGCCCGCGCCTGGCCGCTTTCGCGACGTAAACCTTTTGGGGCAAACGTCTATGGTGAGCGTTTGGCGCTCGCGACCATAACGCAATTTTACGGTAATGCCCTTGGTGTCTCCGCCGTCGATGGCGTGATCTACGCAGAAAGCGACGACCAGTTTGCCTACGCCTTAAATGCCAAAACTGGCAAGCTCATATGGCGCACGAGTCCTGTCGGCAACACCTTTATGGGCAATCCATTGGTGGTCGGTAACACGGTTTATCTTTCTGTCGGTAACGTCGGCTTTAACTTCTCGAATGTGCAGCGCTATTCTCGGAAAACCGCAGCGCGCGGCGCGGGCATTAGTTTCAACGGTATTTACGCGCTCGACAAAACGACGGGCAAGCTTCTTTGGCACTTTGGCACGATGGGGGCTACTATGCCGACCCCCGCCATTTCTGATAATCGCCTATTTATTGCGACTGGCTCCGGAAACATCTACGCCATCAATGCTCAGACGGGGCGCCAGATCTGGATCAATCGCGTTGGCGGTATCGCTAATATGTCCGATCCCGCGGTCTATCACGGGCACGTGTATCTGGCGTTATCTGTAGTCCCTTATGTCTACTGTCTTTCGGCAAAGACCGGTCATATTGTCTGGCGCGGCACAATACCGCAGGCCACAAAACCCGGCTTAGGAGACGTGTCGCCCGCCGTGGCACACGGCGTCGTTGTCATGGATGCTGTGGCAAATGAGCCATCTCATGGCGGACACACGACCATGACCACCATTATTCGGGCCTATAGTGCCGAAGATGGCCATGTCTTGTGGACGCATACCATGGGTCTAGGTCGAAAGCCACCCGCCTTCAAAGGTGGCGTCCCCATGATCCATAAAGATATTGTCTATATCGGCACACCGGTCAATAGCGTCTATCAGGCCTATGCGCTTCACACCGGCAAATTGCTGTGGACCTGGCATGTGCCCAAAGCCGGCCCAGCCGGGGCCGGAAGGGGTCCTGCTACCTATTACCAGGGCAAACTCTTTATCGCAACGGGCCCCCGAGTTTTTGCATTGGATCCCCAAACAGGCCGCCTGCTGGGCGAGAGGTATCTGGGCGGCCGATTTGGCATCGTAGACCCCGTCATCGTAGGCGGAACTATTTATCTCGCCAATTCTTGGGACTGGATTATGGCAATACCCCTCTCTACCGTGGTGGGTCACTTGCCTCTGCACCACCCAATATCTCCCTGACCCGAGAGCGGGACAACCGTTCTTGGCGGGTGCTATAGTGCCTTGGTATCACAACAGAGAGGAGCTCTCTATGGGCTACGATATTTTAGAGAATGCTTGCGAAGTGCCTAGTCAGGTACCGCTTGAAAACGCAGTCAATTGGTCCATTTTCCGCCAGCGTAAAAAGGCGGAAAACTACCTGGATCAGGTTCGCCTAAGCGATGGGCATGAGCTTATTGGGGGTCATAGCCAGGATAGCGTCGGCGATTACTGGTGGGTGGGCGTGCGGGTGCGATCCGTCGCCGCCTGGGGTAGCCGCCAGGCCATTAATAAACACGGGCGTCACGGAGATTAGGGTTAGGGCGGTCCAAGATCATTTCTTGCGGTCAGGCGATCGATAAGTCTAACTTATGAGTCTGGCGTCAGGAATTATGGGCGTGACTACGCGCTGCCTAGGCACTCAGTGGAAACGTGGTTTGTGCCCCCTGCTCCTCGGCGAGCCATCGACACTGCTCGCGAGAGAGCTCAATGGTCACTACCAGATCGTCGCCGTCGACCGTTTCAGTAAGCACAGCCCCCCAAGAATAGAGACGCGATCGCAAGCGACCCTCTTTTATCGGGAAACGCACAACGGCCTGCACACGGTGCGGCGCTAATCGTTCACTCAGTACGCTCATCAAAAGATCCATGCCAGCACCGGTCTTGGCAGATACGAATACTCGGCTTTTATCCCCGAGGCTATCCATCTCGGTGTGGGGCGGCTCGTTTTTTACATCGATCTTATTCATGACGGTCAGCCGCGGCACAGAGTCGGCACCAATCTCCGTCAAGACGCGCTCCACCTGCTCCTGGTATTCGAGGTGGTCTGGGTGGCTTGCATCGACCACATGAATCAAAAGATCGGCAAATTGTACTTCTTCTAGCGTCGATCGAAACGCCGCCACAAGTCCATGAGGGAGATGGCGAATAAATCCGACCGTATCTGCCAAAATCATAGTGACTTGACCCGGCAATTCCACGCGGCGCATGGTCGGATCAAGGGTCGCGAAAAGACGATCGGCAGCGTAGACGCCAGCACCTGTCAACGCATTAAATAAAGAGGATTTCCCGGCATTGGTGTAACCGACTAAAGACACAGTGGGGATCACCGATCGTGAGCGAGCGCGCCGCCGTTCCACGCGCTGTTTATGGACCTTATCGAGACGCTTGTGCAGCATCCGAATACGCTCGCCTATCATGCGCCGGTCGCTCTCAAGCTGGGTTTCGCCTGGGCCACGCAGACCTATGCCGCCTTTCTGACGTTCAAGGTGCGTCCAGCCCCGCACCAGCCGAGTCGACAGGTGCTCAAGTTGGGCTAGCTGAACCTGGAGCTTGCCTTCATGGGATTGAGCGCGCTGGGCAAAAATGTCCAGTATGAGTCCGGTGCGATCGAGAACCCGCGCCGCTACGGCCTTTTCGAGGTTGCGTTCCTGGCCAGGCGACAAAGCGCCATTCACCAATACCACCTCCGCCTGGGTGGCCGCGACCAACTCGCGGATCTCTTCGGCCTTACCGGACCCCACATACGTGGCGCTATCTGGGTGGTTGCGTGCCCCTTCGACGACACCTACAATCTCCGCTCCCGCCGATAGCGCCAAGAGCTTCAACTCGTCTAGGTCCTCCTGCTCGTCGGCGTTTGTAAGCCGCAAGTGAACAAGAATCGCACGCTCACGCCCATCAATATCCACAGAATTACTCGTTGCCTACCCCCTTCTCCGCATCATCCATGTCAAAGACGAATTTGACAGGGCGGCTCGGTACGACAGTCGAAATGGCGTGCTTATAGATCATTTGACTGACCGTGTTTTTTAACAACACAACAAACTGATCGAAAGACTCAATCTGCCCTTGTAACTTGATACCGTTTACCAAGAAAACCGAAACCGGTACATGCTCTTTACGCAGAACATTCAAATAAGGGTCTTGTAAAGCCTGCCCTCTATGCTGACTCATGACAGTTCTCCTGTTCTTATATTGCCGTTACTGAGGCACTTGCTCGCCCGCAGATGGATTGTCTCGTCTTCTCTTAACCGATTCTTGTATCGTAGCCGCGCACGCTTCCGCGCTCTCGGGGCCACCACTATCTAACCACTCCACGGCAGGGTCAGATCGCAGCCAGGTCAGTTGCCGTTTGGCAAGCTGTCTAGTAGCGGCAGTTCCCTGTAGGACGAGCTCAGTATACTGGATTTTTGCGCGCAGGTATTCTCCGACCTGACGGTAGCCCACAAGGCGCAAAGCCGGCACAGTAGCGGGGAGTGACTGCCCATAAAGCCAGATCCCCTCGTCAATCAAGCCCCGGGCCAGCATTTTTTTAAAGCGTACCGCTATACGTTGATGAAGTTCCCCCCGATCTCGCGGGCTCAACGCAAACTTTATGACCGGATAGGGCAAACTTGTCCTGGTGCTCGACACCGGCGGCACCTTGCCTAAAGTCATCGCGATCTCTAAAGCCCTTACAATCCGTTGGGGATCTGTGGGTGCAATACGCATTGCACGTTCCGGATCGCGCCGTTGGAGTTCCAAGTAGAGCGCCGACAACCCTTCGCTTGCTGCCCGCGCGAGCAGTTCTTCTCGAAGAATGGGATCTGCCGAAGGCGAGTCCGGCAATCCCTGTTCGAGCGCCCGAAAATAGAAACTGCTACCCCCTACGAGCACCGGGAGCCGATGGCGCCGGATACTGGCCTCGATGGCCAAACGGGCATCGAGGCAGAATGCCGCGGCAGAATAGCTCTCGGCCACGCCCCGGATATCGATTAACTGATGAGGCAGTCGGCGACGTTCAGCGAGGCTCGGTTTGGCCGTACCGATATCAAGGCCACGGTAGATCTGGGCCGCATCCACGCTGATAACGTCAATTGGCAAAAGAGTGCTTAAAGCAAAGGCTGTCGCGGTCTTTCCGGCCCCTGTCGGCCCCATAAGAAAGACGACAGGCTCCTCGTTCATGATCCCTGTGGGCGCATTTGTGGAAATAAGATGACATCCCGAATGCTGGGCGCGTCCGTCAAAAGCATCACGAGACGATCAACGCCGATCCCCTCCCCTGCAGTTGGCGGCAACCCGTATTCCAGCGCCTCTATGTAATCGGCATCGTAGTGCATGGCCTCTTCATCCCCACCACCGCGTCGCGCCACTTGCATACGAAACCTTTGCGCCTGGTCTTCTGGATCGTTGAGCTCAGAGAAACCATTGGCGATCTCGCGTCCGCCTACGAAGAACTCAAAACGATCCGTAACAAAGGGGTCGACATCATTGCGGCGCGCAAGCGGCGACACCTCGGCCGGATAGGCCGTAATGAAAGTAGGGTCTCCTAGCTGTGCTTCGATGGTCTTTTCAAAAATAATCATTTGAAGGCCGCCCGCCTCAAGTCCCGGCTCGGTCGCCAAACCCTTCTCTTGCAAGAACTTTTGCAGGGCCGATACGTCCCGCAAATCGAACTGCGCGTCCGGATGATAGTGCCGGATAGCCTCCTCTATGGTCAGTCGTGCAAACGGTCGCCCGAAGTCATAACGCTGACCCTGGTAGGAGAGTTCCGTGGACCCTACAATCTCCCGACACAGACCTTGCAGTAATACCTCCGTCAAATCCATCAGATCACGGTAGTCGGCGTATGCCTGATAGAACTCCACCATCGTAAATTCCGGATTATGGCGAGTACTTAAGCCCTCGTTGCGAAAATTGCGATTGATTTCAAAAACCCTATCGAGGCCACCCACCACCAGGCGCTTAAGATAAAGCTCAGGCGCGATGCGCAGGAAAAGCGGCATATCAAGGGCGTTGTGATGGGTCACAAAGGGCCGGGCCGCAGCCCCGCCTGCCAGGGGCTGCATCATCGGGGTCTCCACCTCGCTAAAGCCCCGGGCGCGCAGAAACTGGCGCAGATAGGCAATGATCTGTTCCCGGCGCCGGAAAAGAGTCCGGGTTGCCGGGTTCATAATGAGATCCAAATACCGTTTCCGGTAGCGGATTTCTTGATCGGTAAGGCCATGGAACTTTTCCGGCAATGGGCGCAGGCTTTTTGTAAGTAGTTGCAGGTGCGCCGCACGGATGCTCAATTCACCGGTCTTGGTCCGGAAAAGCCGCCCCTCGACTGCTATGATGTCGCCGAGATCCCAATGCTTAAAAGCCTCATAGGTAGTGCCGAGCGCCTCTCGCTCCACGAACACCTGGATACGACCGCTTGCATCCTGGACGTGGCAAAAGCTTGCCCGACCCATGATCCGCTTGCTCATAAGACGCCCGCCGAGCCGAATCTCGCCCGCACCCTGAAGATCGCCCTCGACCGCGTTTTCGTACCGCGCAAGGAGCTCCGCTGCGTGTGCGTTCGGGCGAAAATCGTTGGGATAGGCGTGGCCCTCCTGCCGCCAGGCCTCAAGTTTTTCGCGGCGCTGCGCTATGTGGCGACTTTCCTCTGCGTCCGCCTGGCTTTCGTCCTGTCTTTCCGTCACACCTATCTCCTCACTAAAGTCCGCTCTTTAAACTCGCTTCGATGAAGCGATCCAGATCACCATCGAGCACGGCCTGGGTATTGGCGGTTTCAATGCCGGTCCGCAGATCCTTGATGCGGGATTGATCCAGTACATAAGACCGAATCTGGCTTCCCCACCCAATGTCGGATTTGCTCTCCTCGAGCTTTTGCTGCACTTCACGCTTTTTCTGCATTTCGGCCTCGTAGAGTCGCGCCTTCAACATCTTCATGGCCGAGGAACGGTTTTTGTGCTGCGAACGATCCGTTTGGCATTGCACCACGATACCGCTTGGCGCATGCGTGATGCGGATCGCAGAGTCGGTACGGTTCACGTGCTGGCCGCCTGCCCCACTCGCGCGGTAAGTATCCACCCTGAGATCGGCCGGGTTGATTTCAATCTCGACATCGTCGTCGACCTCGGGATAGACAAAAACCGATGCAAAGGAGGTATGGCGTCGATTGCCGGCATCAAAAGGGGATTTACGCACCAACCTATGAACACCAGTCTCGGTTCGTAAATGCCCAAAGGCGTAAGGACCCGAGTATTTGACAGTCGCGCTCTTGATCCCGGCGACTTCACCGGGCGAGACCTCAACAAGTTCGGTTACAAAACCGCGCCGCTCACCGTAGCGCAGATACATGCGCAACAACATCTCCGCCCAGTCTTGAGCCTCTGTGCCACCGGAGCCGGCCTGAATATCCAAAAAGGCGCAGGCCTCATCCATCTCGCCTGCGAACATGCGCTGGAATTCTAGCTGCTCGAGACGAGTTTTGAGAGTTAGGACATCATCCCAGACCGCGGCCACAAGGCTCGTATCACCCTCGGCACGCGCCAAGGTAAAAAGCTCCTGGGCCTCGGAAAGTCCGCTTTCCAGTCCATGAATAGAGTCCACAGTCTCCGTCAAACGCGCGCGCTCGCGACCTAAGTCCTGCGAGCGCGTCCGGTCAGCCCAGACGCGCTCGTCTAGAAGCTCACGCTCCACTTCGACCAGGCGTTCCTCCTTGGCCTCTAGGTCAAAGGTACCCCCGAAGCGTTGCCGTGCGTTCGTGAAGCTCCCGAAGAGTCTGCTCTACACTACCCTGATCTTCCACAAGCCCCCCAAAAAGCATGGCAGAATACCGAAACGTCCCGCGAAAGACGATACCTTTTCGCATAAGACTGCAATCATACGTGGTTCTGTCATTAAGATACGCGCTTTCCGGACCCGGTCGGGGATTTCGCTCGCAAACGAACAGCTCGAGGAAACGAGCAGCCCTTCCCGCCCAGACTACCACGCAAGCGGGGGCCAATAAGCAGCCCTACCCCTCCTACCTACCCCCTCTTTTTTAGTGGGTCTCTTGGGTCTCTTGAGCTACGAGGGCACGGTACTTGGGCGATATCGGCTGCGTTGGGAAAAAGCTCTGGACGGTGGCAATCGGTAAGTGCATAAGCGGTGGAAAGGTAAAGTCGGTCTGGCTTGCCAGGGCATGGCAAGAGATACAGCTCTGAACTCGGCCATAGGCGATCACTTCGCCGTTGGGCTTATAGGCGGCCATGACCCAGTCACGATCCGCACGGTCATAGCCTGGCAGCTTCAGCATCGCCGTAACTGTTTGCAGGACCTTATGGTTATCAAAGTTTTCTTTGATATAAAGGCTGCCGGCCGGGAAGCGCGACACATGCCCCACGCCCATCGCCGCGGCCTGGATCGCGATCATGTTCGCTCGGTCTATGGTGTAGTAATCGACCATACGCGATCCATACATCCAAAGGTGGCTGCCTGGAAGCAATCCCCCGCCATTTTCCAAGGCGCGCACCTCTTTAAAAAGCGCGGCGGGTTTAGGCGCCTTGACGGCCGCGGATACCACGAGCGGAACGAGTACCGAAACCCATACCGCCAGCTGCCAAAATCGTGGGGGTTTTTCTCTTGACACGGTGGGCTCCTGGGGTGGAAATCTTAAGCCATGATTGCCTGAGCATTGATTTATGTCAATATATCCAGACGCGGCCTATCGGTTGTTCAATAAATCCGGCGCGGCTCAGTGGCGCCCGGTGACGATCGCGCAAACCCATGCCCATGACCGGGCTGGACGGGAAACGAGACCGCCGCGCCTATCAGTCAGCCGACGGAAGATACCGGCCCGCCCCCATCCGCCCAGACTCCTTATGGCCCCCGCCTTAACGCACAAGCGCCACCATAACGAGATCTCGTTTACAGCACAGATGGGGGGCATCGTCACACAAAACACGCAGGGCGGACCAAGTGAGGCGGGCGGCGCTTACGTTGAGACCCTATCGCCGCGAAAGACTGGCATGACCCCTTATCAGCAATGGCACTTTGCCGCCCCCTCAGCCGCGATGCGCTACCGGCGGCACGCAAGGGCGGTTGAGCGGACTTTCGGGAAACGCCTGAACCCCACATAGGCATCATCGGTACAGGCCGTGCTAGGATTCTTCCTATTACGATATCACGCCAGAATTTTGTGGTGAGCCTTAAGGGGACTGCGGCATTGGTAAACAAGCTTGCGTCAAGTGAGTGGGTCGCGTGAACGCTATTGATCTGAAGCGCCCCGCCCTTTACATCAATCGCGAGCTCAGTTTGCTGGCCTTTAACCGGCGCGTACTTGAGCAGGCCAAGGATCCCACCTTGCCACTTCTCGAGCGCCTGCGGTTTTTGTGTATTTCGAGCACCAATTTAGACGAATTTTTTGAGGTCCGGGTGGCCGGTCTCCAGCAGCGCGCTGAATTGGTCGCAACCGCCCTGTCCCCGGATGACATGACAGCCGGCGAAACCCTACAGGCCGTGCGCGATGAAGCCCTGGTATTGGTCGAGGATCAGTATCGGGTCTTAAATGAGACCCTTATTCCAGAGCTTGCTGCCGCCCAGATCCACATTATCAAGCGAGAGAACTGGACCGAGGCCCATGATGCCTGGCTACGGCGTTACTTCGAGGATGAGCTTTTGCCCATTCTCAGCCCGTTAGGGCTCGACCCGGCGCACCCCTTCCCCCGCATTCTCAACAAAAGCCTGAATTTTATTGTCTCGCTCGACGGTCATGATGCCTTCGGTCGCCATAGCGGTATGGCCATAGTCCAAGCCCCGCGGGCACTTTCGCGCGTCATAGCCCTCCCGCGACCGAATAAGCAGGCCCACGAATTCGTTCTGTTGTCCTCGGTGATCCATGCCTATGTAGACCGCTTGTTCCCCGGCATGAAGGTGCTCGGTTGTTATCAGTTCCGCGTGACGCGCAATAGCGATCTCTATATCGAAGATGAAGAGGTCGACGACATCCTGCGCGCAGTCCAAGGGGAGATTGCCTCGCGTCGCTACGGGGACGCCGTGCGGCTTGAGGTTTCGCGGGAGTGCCCGGACACGGCAAGCGCCTTTCTTTTGCGACAATTTGCCCTCGGACCGGAGGACCTGTACGCCGTCAACGGACCTGTGAATTTGAACCGTCTAGGCGAGATCTACGACCGAATCGATCGCCCCGACCTTAAATACGGCGCCTTCGTCCCAGGTATCTCGCGCCATTTGACCCAGAGCGCCGATATTTTCGCTGCGATCCGACGCGCCGATTTGATATTGCATCACCCCTTTGAATCGTTTTTGCCGGTGGCCGAATTCATTCAGCAGGCGGCGACCGATCCCCATGTCCTTGCTATCAAACAGACTATGTATCGCATGGGTCCGGACTCCGTCATCGTCGATGCCTTAGTTCTCGCGGCCCATGCCGGCAAAGAGGTCACGGTCGTGATTGAATTGCGGGCCCGCTTTGATGAAGCGGATAACATTGCGCTTGCCAACAGGCTTCAAGAGGCCGGGGCCCATGTTCTTTACGGTATTGTCGGCTTCAAAACCCACGCCAAGATGGCTTTGATCGTTCGCCGAGAGGGTAGTCTGCTGCGTCGGTATGTCCATTTAGGCACCGGCAATTACCATTTACGCACCGCCAAAGCCTACACCGACTACGGCCTTTTTACCTGCGATCCCCTTATAGGGGAAGACGTCAATCACGTATTTTTGCAGCTCACGAGTCTTGGCACGGTCATCCATCTGCATCGTTTGGCGCAGTCCCCGTTCTCCTTGCATACCCATATGTTGTCTTTGATCGAACGGGAACGCCAGCACGTCTTATCCGGTAAATCCGGGCATATCATTCTGAAACTGAACGCCCTGACGGAGCCCGAGGCCATTCAGGCCCTCTATCGCGCCTCTATGGACGGGGTCCGTATTCAGCTCATCGTCCGCGGCATCTGTTGCTTGCGACCGGGGGTGCCGGGCGTTTCCGACAATATTCACGTACGTTCCATTATCGGGCGGTTCCTTGAGCACAGTCGCGTTTACTATTTCGCAAACGCAGGCAAGAAGGAGCTATTCTGCGCAAGCGCTGATTGGATGGAGCGTAATTTCTTCCGACGGGTCGAGATCTGCTTTCCGATACAACAAGCGCGGCTGCGTGACCGCATTCTGCGCGATCTCAAGCGCTACCTGAAAGACAATAGCCATGCCTGGGTCCTGCAAGCCGACGGTCATTATCGACGCCCGCATCCACGCAAACATGCGCTCCGCGATGCCCAAGCCGAGCTTTTGGCAGAGCTTGCTGATCGGACTTAAGGGTTATGGGTCGTAAGACGCCCTCCCTTATTTGGCCAGCAAAAAACGCACACCACTTTTCTGCATATCGGACAACTCGGGGGTGAGATCCCGCCAAAGGGCATTACGCACCATGAGGCTGCGCGTTATCACTCGAATTTCCAAAATGGCACCCCGCGCAGCCAGACGAATAGGCGGTACTGGACCGTGATCTTCCAGATGCGTCAGAGCCACCGTCAACCGCAAGAGTACGGCTAACCGTATAGCACTGGACCCAAAGGCGTGTTTCAGCGGGGCAAGGACCGTGCCTGTCCACTTACCGCATTGCAAAGCCACAAGCGCTCCCAAAAACTGTTGCTCTTGGCGTGCAAAGCCCGCAAGTTCCGCATTACTGATAATATAGGCGCTGTGTTGTTCGTAATGCAGGCGATTTACGGCAGTTCCGCACGCGTGCAGGCGCGCGGCCCATTCCAAGAAACGCCCATCGTCGACAGAAAGCCGCCATGGCTCCGCCACACTCTCAAATAAACTCAAGGCCCGTAGAGACGCGCGGGTTCCGTAGGGATCAGGCCACCTTGTGGCCAGACGCGCGATGGCGTCACTCCTGACATCCGCCCCTTCCAAGCGGCCGATAAGGTCTTGCAAGATGCCCTCGCGCAGAGCGCCGCGCGCAACCTCCATTTCGCTTATATTGAGCGCCTCAAAAAGCGCAATCAAAATGGCTAGCCCTCCCGAAAAAACCGGCGCCCGCTCGGTCGCAAGACCCGGTAGCACGAGTCGGTCGGCATGCCGTTGCCGCAATACGCGCTCTTTAAGCTCATAGAGTATGTTTAAGGTGAGGCCGTGTGGCGCAAGGCCCAATTCACGAACAACGCTCTCGACCGCTCGAATCGTCCCCGACGAACCCAAAGCCCGCTGCCAATGAACTCCCCGAAAGCGGGCCCGCAAAGGCCATAGCTGCTGATGCGCTACCGCGATCGCCTGAGCAAAACGGGCCTCGGTCAGGAAATGGCCACGTAACACCTGGTCTGTCACGGTGACGCACCCTATGGCCACGCTCTCCAGGATCTCGGGATGCCCCCCGGCCCCAACGATGAGTTCTGTGCTCCCACCACCGATATCGACGACCAAAGTATGGCACTCGGCCTCGATACCAGGACTTACCCCACAGTAAATGAGGCGCGCCTCCTCGATACCGGAAATAACCTCAATCGCAACCCCCAGCTCCAGATGGGCCTTATGCAGAAAAGACTCTGCGTCTTCGGCTTGACGTAAAGTATTGGTTCCTACGGCACGCACCAATTCGGGATGCCACAAGGCGAGGCGTTGACCGAATCGGCGCAGACACGCCAATGCTGCCTTTGCCGCCGCCGGTTTAATATGGCGCTGGTGATCCAGCCCCGAGCCAAAGCGCAGCATCTCCCGCAGGCGATCTACAACGACGGGCTTGCCGTCCTCCACTTTGGCTATCACTAGGTGAAAGCTATTGGATCCGAGATCCACCGCAGCGATTACCGGCGCACTATTTCGCGCAACTCGCTTGACGATCTTTTTGGGCGCGAGAGTGACTGTTTTGGTGCGGGCTTTGGGCATCCGTCTTAAGTCCTCTGGAAGGCCTGTCTATCGTATCCATTGCAGTGTGGCGAATGCGCGCCGTTCTGACAAGGCACACGGGAATCCGCTATCAAATAAAGAACTGTTCTCTTCCGTAAACCAGGAGTGGGAGGCACCCTTTTGCGGCCAAGTGTTACGGCATCCCACATCATGCGGCCCCAATGATTGTACCTGCCCGCGTAGCCGTTACGATGCGCATCCCTTCTGAAACGAATTGAGTAAGAGCTAATCGGCATCGCCCGACACACCAAATTGCCTTGCGCAACAAGTGCAGGAGTTAGCACTGGATCATCATCCGAGTCGCGGTACATTGGCTGCGTAGAAAGTGGGAGCGGACACATGTTCTCAATGCCTATAATTCGCCCAGAATCCGTTCCGGTGTGCAGGTGGTGTACTGACGAATAGCGGCGAACTTGCGACGCGTGCCGGTGCCGTCCAATTTTCCGGGAAGGCCTGGCTCGTCATGATGTTTGACGGATCTATGCCCACATGAACCCAGGACCACGACAACATCAATTTAAGTGGCCACGCTCACTCAAGAGAGGGCCACCACCCTCATTCTAACATTACCTCTTATTTACCTAGCCAAAACCCCGAAGACCTCTGACCGTATTCAGGCCGGCAGTGCATAATAGCCGATGCCACACATAGGCGTTGTGGTCCATGGCTGATACGACGAATTGATCCCTACGTCCGTTACCTTAAAACTCGACGGTTGGGTCGACTGATATCTCTGCAAGTCCTTATTGTTCAACGCTTTGCGCTAAAATTCGCGTTCACCGATTGGGCGAACCGCAAGGTCTTTGAGATCCATTCGATATGGATAGATTGCCGACGGCGACTACCGCATTTCATCCGGGGTTATGTATCTCTGGCGCCGTACGAAAGACGCGATGGTTCGGATCTCATGGCGCATCCTCGGAGGGCGCAACATTGAGGACCAGAGCAAAGGGGCCATTTAATCATTGCGTCTGAAACAGTCCCGGAAGGCCATCTGGGAACGACGCGGGATTTTCATTAGCAGGGACGGCCAGGGAAGGTGAGAGACCATGCGTTTGGGAAGCGCCTGTATAGAGCATCAAACACGAGGATGGTATCTCAAAATCTATGGAACTGCATCTGACGCGCGTGGGCCCTGCCAATGACGTTGTATTCACCAATCAGGCCAGATGCCGCCGGGCCCTGAATCAATACACACCGTAGTAGGCTTGTGCCACCACGGGGGTATAGTGATAGCGGAAAGACTGCCACACTTATCCACAGGTCAAGCGGTAGTTCGTCAAACAATCGAGGATCAAGACAAAATCGCGCCGCAGCGGTTTCGCGACCGTACAATACTAAGCAATAGACTAAAAATGAACACCAGACAAATTGCCTTTATTTACGGTTTTGAAGATTGCGGAGATCATCAATAAAAAGCCTTGGTGTCCAACCTTTTACTAAGCCGTCTAAGAGAAACTCATCTACGAGATCAAGCGCTACCCCCACGGCAGGCTGCGCCATCGAACCAATTGCGACCCCCTCTAAAGAACCGTGGATGCCGCCCAAAAAGGAACCGGCCCCTAAACCGATAGAACTCATCGCCACGATCTTAGTAATTTTTCCCTGCGTCGTTCGAAAAAAATTCCTTGAGTCTGCTATAGCATCAATATATTTTCTAGAAAGGCCTTCTTGATCGTTATCGCCAGATTGCGCCGCCAACCATTGGCGAAATCTCCGCGACGTACTTGTCTTCCTTACACGGACCAGCTTTTCAAATGGAGATCGTATATTATCATAAATACTCTGTAGATCCGGTATTCTCTCAAGCTGTGATATGGTACAAAAATTCTGAATAGTTTTTTCCGCTAGAATGAGTTTCTTCTGAGTCTGCGTAAAAAAATCATAGTACTCACTTTTCGAAAATGAAGTCATCCCATTCGAAAGGAGATACGAATATTCGAGAATATCTTCAGCACACTTTGCTAAACGTTCTTTCTCTAATCTCGGAATTGCGTGAAACGGTGTTTTATCTGGATCGAACCCATATCTATTTAATTTACCGCTTAGGTACGCCGATTTAGTTAATTTTACCGCAATCTCCGAACTATTACTTTCAGGAGATGAATAAATGTCACGAAGTTTCCTTTTAATGGATCTCTTGTTAACTCTTCGCATTGGGGTTTTTAGCCATTTAAACCCTAGCTCAATAGACTCCTCTGGGTCGGAATGCGCTTTCGAGCTAAGTTGCCCATACATAAGCGGATCAATTCCATCCATTTCGCTTACACCGTAAACAACTGTCGGAGTCCATAATGCAAATCTAATTGCATCTTGTTCTATCATTTCTAGTAAGTTATTTTCACCAAAAAGCCCTAACATTAGGGCTAATGGTATATTTTCCCCATAAACCTTTATGGTCACTTTATCAAAAAGTAAAAAATTCTCAAATAGTTCTGACTCGATTTGTTTCCTGGAAGAATCAAAACTTGATAAGTCTCTATCGGTAATATGTTTGTCTATTACCAAATATTTCCGACAGAAATCATTTAGCCTTGGATAAAAAAGATTGGATGCCAAAATAATTACCCACGTGTCTGGATTTCACCGTGTGACGGTATTGTCTGTACAGTACAATTATATAATTGTTATAAGTCTATATAACATAGTAACTATTAATATTATAAATATTAACACTATTATTTTTGCTACACGATAAGAGGTTTCTCCACGTTTAACCCTCTTCCACTCTTCCCCAAGAATATCTGAAGCGTTTGACGATGCATCTTCTAGATAATATGCAAAGTCCTCAAAATCAGACGCATCATACCTCATACTCACTTCTTCAATTGATACTAGAAATTTATTATCTCTATGACCGATTTTTGACCCATCTTTTTTATTAATCCGTAAATGTATTGAATTATAGTAATTACTAGAATTTATTGTCAATTTTAAAAATTCTTCATCTGTTGTTGGTGACTTATTGTGAATAGTTACCATTAAATGTAGTGCTCGCATAGTTGCAATATAGGCGGAGACATCTTGACGCAACTCATCAATCCATTTTTGCCTAAACTCAGATACCTTATTTTCTTTGGATAGTACAATGTTGAAGTAAGCATAAATGCTAGTAAAGGCCGATGCTACGGTCGTTCCTACCAGTATGTATAGAGCTTGGTGCGTTATGTGCATGTTAACTCCAGTAGGTATCTAAATATTTAGTGTGTTATGTATTCTTGGCACAGTTAGGATTTCCGAAAGGTGCCGTAATGATATGCCCATAACCGTCGCTAACGCTGAACGCCCCATGCGATTTGCCACTTTGCGCATATGTATTCGCATAAGTTCTCGACTCCCATTTTTCATGCCATACTCCACCTGAGCCTCCGCCTCTACCCCTAAATAAAACTGCTCCTCCCACCGATTCGCTTCCTTCCCAATCAAACTAATCACAGTCGCATATACATGGCGGCGCATGGTCTTGCCCCGATCAGTATACCCACCCAGTAAAAACTTCGCCTCTGGATGCAAATGATACTGTGCCAAGGCCCGTCCATACGTCTTGAGTTGGTTTCGTAAGACCATGTGCCCCGTGCTGCGATCAAAGCACTGTGCGGCGGCGGTCTCAATATCCCGGCTATACGGGGCCACAGCACGCGGTAAATGGAAGAGCTTGGCTCTGGATGGTTTGGATTTGTCAGACGGTGTCGGGATCTCGTCTGGTTTTGGTTCCGCAAAGAGGCGCTGCCCCTGAAAGGCCAGCAAAAAATTAAAGGGTCGCACCTGCTCCCGGTACGGCTTGCCGTCGTTGTAGGTTTTGAACCAGCGGAGCAGAACCGGGGTGGTGGCCGCATAGCGACTGGCCGCTGGGGTGGTGAGGCCTGGGAGCCCCACAGTGGATACTTGGTCCGGCGTCCCCCTCAGTCCGGCTTCCACAATGCGGTACCACAGATCATACTGCCAGCACTCCACACCGATTTCGGATAGGGGTACTAGGGGAGCCGGGATATTGATAGGGGCGGCGTGTTCTCGGTAAGGGGGCAGCAGGTGTCCTAAACCGTGGGCGGAGGCCTTGCGCAAGACCGGCTTACCTTGGGTGTCGAGATTGAATAACGCATAGCGTTTGGAGGAGACGGCCCAGCAATAGAGCGGCTCAAGTGTGTCGGTCATGTGACCATTATCTATTCGGTAGTTCGCGTCCTCAATCTTTAGGAGGGGGCCTTTTTGTTCATACGGGTTCAAAGGATCAAACCAGCGTTGCACAGATTGCGCTCGGCTCAGGAAGTCCTCATAGGTCATGCCAGTGGGTTGGGCCAAGGCCATGCTGTCCGTGTCACAAAATGCCCAATCGATACCGGCATCAAGGGCTAAACGTTCCGTGATCGCCAACATCAAGCGGGCCGCGCCCGTAATGAGGGTGGCGAGTAGCGGATGAAAAAACGTTCCGGGCTTTTCGATCTGATGGACTTTTACCGAGAAGGCTTGTTCGCTGGGGCCATAGCAAAGGGCCGTGACACAATCCCCTTGCTCCTCGACGTTAAATTCTACGAAACTCCCATAGCTTGTCGCATTGGCCAAGATCTTCAATGCCAACTGCTCAGCCTCCAAGGCCTCACGCTCATCTCGGGGTGCGGTTTTGACGCGGTCTTTGACGGTACGGCGCAAATCAATCAACCGGCAGTAGAAGTCATCCGTGACCGGGTCTACGCGATAATGGGGCTTTCCTGCAATCGAAACGGGTCTTAGCCCCTTTTGTAGGGCTTTGGGGGTGAACCGCAATGCTTGAACGATGCGCGGGGCTTTGCCGGTCAGAAGTTTGGAAGCGATGCAATCGGCCAACGTATACCACAGCGCGCTTTCGCTAGTGAGCTGATTAAGACCAATCGTAAAGGAGGCATCCCGTCCGTACTTGGCCCGTACTGGGAAGATATCGGCCTCGGGTACCACCCGGACTAACACCGGCAAAGCCGTCCAGAAATCCGCGTCCTGCACATGCGCAGCCTCAATAGATTGCAGGCAGTCGCGCACCCAGTCTGTGGCGTCCGTCCATTCAATGCCCTCGGCAGTCACGGTGCGCCAAAGACCCATGAGGGTGCAGACGGTGGGATACATCGACAGGAAATCACAATACAGGACGGGCACGGCCTCCCGTCGCCAATGGACTTCGG
>Ga0307375_10002682_pt1 | contig 18057 bp, 16 predicted proteins | sample TR1MG_FD_202531 | JGI IMG/M metagenome (GOLD analysis project Ga0307375, IMG submission 202531) | Soil microbial communities from Risofladan, Vaasa, Finland - TR-1 | ecosystem: Environmental > Terrestrial > Soil > Coastal area > Acid sulfate soil | place: Finland: Risofladan, Vaasa | collected... | reverse complement strand
TCACCGGCAGCGACAAGCCGCTGTTCACCGCCGATGTATGGGAACACGCCTACTACATCGATTACCGTAACGCCCGGCCGAAATATCTGGAGGCGTTCTGGAATCTGGTGAACTGGGATTTCGCGGCGAAGAATCTCGCCTGATCCTGTTCCACCTGTTCGAACAAAAACCCCGGAGCGATCCGGGGTTTTTGTTGTGCAGGGACCGATGGTGCCGACCGAGCGGCAGCATCGCTCAGCCGAGCCGGTCGTCCGCCAGGTGGTAATGCGGATCCTCGAGCGAATTCGACTCGACCATGCCACCGGCCTTCAGCAGCAACTCGGCGCAGTCCGGGCTGAGATGGCGCAGGTGCAGCTGCTTGCCCAGCTTCTGATAGCGCTCGGCCAGCATGTCGATCGCCTCGATCGCCGAGTGGTCCATCACCCTGGCCTGGCCGAATTCCACGATCACCTGCGCCGGATCCTCCTTGGGCGAGAACAGGTTCTGGAAATTGCGAGTCGAGGCGAAGAACAGCGTGCCCTTCAGCTCGTAGATCCGGACACCGCAGGCATCGGTTCGCGTGCTTACCTCGATTTGCTTGGCATGCTGCCAGGCAAACACCAGTGCCGAGATCACCACGCCGATCACTACCGCCACCGCCAGATCAGTAAAAATGGTGACCACGGTGACCGCCACGATCACCAGTGCATCGGCGCGCGGCACCTTGCCCAGCACGCGCACGCTGCCCCATTCGAAGGTCTTGGCCGAGACCACGAACATCACCCCGATCAGCGCCGCCAGTGGAATCCGCTCGATCAGACTGGAGCCGAACAGGATGAAACTGAGCAGGCCCAACCCGGCGACGATGCCGGACAACCGGCGGGTAGCACCCGCACCGACATTGATCATGCTTTGACCGATCATCGCGCAACCACCCATGCCGCCGAACAACCCGGTAACCACATTGGCCACGCCCTGGGCCAGACACTCGCGATTCGGCTTGCCGCGGGTATCGGTCATTTCGTCGATCAGATTCAGTGTCAGCAGCGATTCGATCAAACCCACCATGGCCATGATCAGCGCATAAGGGAACACGATCCGCAATGTACCGAGATTCCACGGCACATCGGGAATATGGAAGCTGGGCAGGCCACCCCTGATCGAGGCCAGATCGCCCACCGTGCGCGTCTCGATACCGAAGAGGTTGGTCAGCAGGGCCACCGCAAGGATCGCCACCAGTGCCGACGGCACAGCCCGGGTTACCCTCGGCAACAGATAGATGATCGCCATCGCCAGTGCGACCAGCCCCAGCATCACCCATAGCGTCCGCCCGACGATCCATGCACCATGCTGCTGGAAGTGCGGCATCTGGGCCAGGAAGATCACGATGGCCAGGCCATTGACGAAGCCCAGCATCACCGGATGCGGCACCATGCGAATGAATTTGCCGAGCCGCAGCGCGCCGAACAGCAGTTGCAGCAGGCCCATCAGGACCACTGCGGCAAACAGGTATTGCACACCGTGCTGCACCACCAGTGCCACGATCACCACCGCGATCGCACCGGTGGCGCCGGAGATCATGCCGGGCCGGCCGCCCAGCACCGCGGTGATCACGCACATCATGAAAGCGGCATACAGGCCGGTCAGCGGATTGACATGGGCGACCACGGCAAAGGCGATGGCCTCCGGCACCAGCGCAAACGCCACGGTGAGGCCAGACAACACGTTGTTCTTCGCCTGCGCGAATGAGATCGACATGTGGAAAATTCCAGGGTTTGGTCGGTGAACGCCATAGGCGGCGCGCAAGACGCAGCGGGCGATACCGGCGATACCTCGTCAAAAGACGTGCGGTATCGACGATGCCGGCACAAACGGGCGAAGGTGAAGGGAGGACTTACACTGGCGGAACATCTCACGATCGGCGGCGAGGATGGCGCAATCGAACCGCCGACCATACCATCAGGGAAGGATACCGCTCCCGCCACAGACTCGGAGCGGGGCTACCGCGCCGCCGAAGCCCCTGCCGCAGAATCCTATTGGGATGCCAGCTCGCGCAGCGCAGGCGCAGCCTGCGCCGCACGCCCCAACCCCTCGGCCAGCATCGCCAATCGATCGGCCAGCACTGCTCCGTCAGGCGCGCATACCGTGGCATGACCGACCTTGCGGCCGGGCCGGGATTGCTTGCCGTAGTCATGCCAATGCGCATCGGCGGTACGCAGCACCGGCGTCGCGTCGGGCATGTCGCCGATCCAGTTGAACATTGCCGACAAACCGCGCGCACCGGTATCGCCCAGCGGCAGTCCCAGCACGGCGCGCACATGGTTCTCGAACTGGCTGGTATGGGCGCCCTCGATCGTCCAGTGACCGGAATTGTGCACGCGCGGCGCCATCTCGTTGCCGAGCAGTTCGCCGTCTTTCACGAACAGCTCCAGCGCGAACACCCCCACGTAATCGAGCCGCTCGGCCAGCGTGCGGGCCAGCTCGGCCGCGCGCTGCTGCAGCTGACCGACCGCCAGGGCCGGCGCCAGGCTCAGCGAAAGCACGCCGTCGGTGTGCCAGTTCTGGGTCAGCGGCCAGGTGCGGAAATGACCATCGCGACCACGCACGGCAAGCACCGACAGCTCGCGCTCGAATGGCACGAATGCCTCCAGGATCAACCCGTGCGCATCGGCCTGCGCGCCAAGCGCGGCCCACGCAGCATCGGCGTCGGCGAGCGATTTGAGGCGGAACTGGCCTTTGCCGTCATAGCCCAGCCGACGGGTCTTGAGGATCGCCGGCGCACCGATCGCCGCCAGCGCACGATCCAGGCTGGCGCGGGTGTCCACCGCGACGAATTCGGGTGTCGCCAAGCCGCAATCGCGGAACAGGGTCTTCTCGGCCAGCCGGTCCTGCGCCACCGCCAACGCGTGCGGATTGGGGTACACCGCCACCCGCTCGGCCAACCAGTGCGCGGTCGCGGCCGGCACGTTCTCGAAGTCGAACGTGACGACGTCGACCTTGCGGGCGAAATCCTCCAGCTCAACGAAATCAGTCCAGTCCGCCACCAACAGCGGCGCCACCTGGCCGGCGCAGGCATCCGCGACGCTGTCGACCACCAGCGTCTTCACGCCCAGCGGTGCGGCAGCGAGAGCCAGCATGCGCGCCAGCTGGCCGCCACCGAGAACACCAAGCACGGGTTGGCAACGACCGCTCACGAGCGCGGGTCCGGCCAATCGAGCACGCTCTGCGTCTGGCGTGCACGGTAATCGTCGAGCAATGCGGCGAGCTGCGGATCATGCAGCGCCACTACCGCCGCGGCCAGCAGGCCGGCATTCACCGCACCGGCATGACCGATCGCCAGCGTACCGACCGGAATGCCCGCCGGCATCTGGGCGATCGACAGCAGCGAGTCCATGCCGTTCAGGGCCTTCGACTGCACCGGCACCCCGAACACCGGCAGCCGGGTCTTGGCCGCCAGCATGCCCGGCAGATGCGCTGCGCCACCGGCGCCGGCGATGATCACCTGGATACCCCTCGCCGCGGCCTGCTCTGCATAGTGGAACAGCAGATCCGGCGTGCGGTGCGCGGATACCACCTGGACTTCGTGTGGTATGCCCAGTTCGGCCAGCACGCTGGCCGTATGCTGCATGGTGTCCCAGTCCGAACGCGAACCCATCACGACGCCAACGCACGGCGGTTTGGTTGTTCCTGTCATGGCCGGGCCGTCCAAAAACGGTTATTGTACGGGCTTTCCCAGTACCGGCACACCCTGCAACCCGCCATGGACAAGCGACTACTCGACATCCTGTGCTGCCCGGTCAGCAAAACGCCGGTACGCCCGCTCAGCAGGCATGAGCTCGATGCGTTGAACAATGCCATTTCCGCCGGCGAGGTCGACACTGTCACCGGTGCCACCGTGCGTGAGCGGCTTGTCGAGGCATTGATCACCACCGATCGCAAAGTGATTTACCGGGTCGACAACGGCATTCCGGTGATGCTGCCCGAGGAAGGCATCGGTACGGTACAACTCAAGAGTTTCCCCGCAGCTCCCTGAACAAGCGGCTGTGACGTCCGTCACCTTGTTGGCACCCGTGCATGACACGGCGGCCGGTTTGGCTTATCGTCACCAACTACGTGCGCCCCCTGGTGCCGGCCACGCATGCAACTCATGGGCAATCGCATGAACCAAGCCAGTGATTCTTCCCGAGTCGTCAGCCTGACCCAGCGCCTGGACCCCGCCAGCGAGCGCGTTGGCGAGTTGCTCAATGCCGTACGCACCATTGCCTCGCGCCGACTGCAGCAGACGATCGGCAACATGTTCGAGCAGGTGGACGACGCATTGTTCGATCTGGCCGAAAAAGCCGAAAACAATGCCGCCCAGATGCACTACTTCGATGGCATGCGCGACGTGCGCAAACGTCGCCCGGCGGTGGAACGCAGCTTTCTGGCCACCATCAGCCGCGACCTCGGCGAGATGGCCCGCGCCCCGGTGCAGCCGCCCCTCGGCACGCAGGTGCCGACCGGCACGGTCGAACTGTCCCTGGTGGCCGAGAGCGAGCTGGAGGAGTCGCTCGCGATCACCAGCATGATCGGCAAGAACGAATCGCGCCTGGGACGCGACCTGTTTGCCGTCAATCAGCGATTGTCGGTGATCTGTGGCGGTCACAAGATCGAGGACGCCAACAACCCGGTGGCGCCAGCCAACCTGACCAGGGCATTCCGCCAGGCACTGCATGAGCTCAGCGCCGACATGCGGGTCAAGCTGATCATCTACAAGCTGTTCGATCGCTATGTGCTCTCTGTCCTGGAAGAGCTGTACCGGGAAATCAACACCGAACTGGTACGTGCCGGCGTGCTTCCGCAACTGCGGCATGAGGCGCTGCGCAGCGACGGCACCAAGGCCGGCACCGACGGTCAGCCGGCCCCGGCCTCCGATGCGGTCGGCGATATTCCCAGCGACCTGTTGCAGACCCTGCACGCACTGTTCAGTGCGCGCCGCGGCCCGGTGGTCGGCAACGGCAACGCGGGCACGGGCGGCACAGGCGGCGGCATGCCCAGCAGTCCGATGCCTTCGGCCAACGAGCTGCTCGGCGCACTCAGCGTGCTGCAGAGCCAGATCGTCAGCGCCGGTCCGTTGCTGTACGCCAGGGCTGGCGACACGGCCAATGTCAGCAACGAAGTGATGCACCTCAAAGAGCAGCTGCTGAGCCAGATCGGTGCGCTGCGCGGCGAGCGCTCCAGTCATGTCTCGACGATCGACGAGGACACCATCGACCTGGTGGGCATGCTGTTCGAGTTCATCCTCGAAGACCGCAACCTGCCCGCACAGATGCAAGTGTTGCTGGCCCGGCTGCAGATTCCCTACCTCAAGGCGGCGATCATCGATCGCAAGATGTTTGCTCATCGCCAGCACCCGGCACGCCGGTTGCTGGACGGACTGGCTGAACAGGCGAAGGGCTGGTCGGAGGAATCCGACCGCGACCATCGCCTGCACGACAAGGTCAAGACGATCGTCGAGCAACTGCTGCACGATTTCGACGACGACATGGAAATCTTCGATCGCCTGCTGGCCGATCTGCAGCAATTCCAGGAGATCAACCGGCGACGCTCCGAACTGGCCGAACAACGCGTGGCCGAGTCCTCGCGCGGCCGTGAAAAACTCGAGCAGGCGCGACGTCGCGCGGCCCGCGAAATCATCGATCGCATCGGCGGACAAAAACTGCCGCCGTTGCTGCATGGCGTGCTCGCGCGTGCCTGGGCCAATCACCTGGTACTGACCTTGTTGCGCCAGGGCGAGGAGTCGGCGGAATTCCGGGGCGCGCTGCGCTTCGTCGACGATTTCATTGCCAGCAGCCGGCCGGCGAAGGATCCGGAAAGCCGGCAATTGCTGCGCAAGATGTTGCCGGGCATCGAACGCTCGCTGCGTCTGGGGCTGGCCAACGTGGCGTTTCAGGAACAGGACATCGAGCGCCTGCTGGCCCAGTTGCAGACCTATTACCGGCAGCAACTCGGCGAAAAGGTGGATGACGCCGCACTCGCCGAGATCGCCGCGGTCGCCAGCGATGCCGCCATTCTGGCCATACCGGACAGCATCGAACCGGTCGTGGCTCGCGACACCGGGGCGAATGGCGATACGGACATGGACGAACCCGCAGCGGTACCGATGGACACCCCGGAATGGCACCAGGTGCAGGCGCTGCAACCCGGCACCTGGCTGGAGTTCTGCCTGGCCGACGAGCCCATGGCGCGCGCCAAGCTCTCATGGATCAGCCCGATGAGCGGGCGTTACCTGTTCGTCAACCGGCGCGGCCTGAAAGTGGCCGATTACGAACCGCAGGAACTGGCCGTGCTGCTGGCCAAGGGACAGGCCACGATACTCGCCTCCAACGCCCTGTTCGACCGTGCGATGAGCGCGATTGTCGACCGCCTGAGCCAGCCGGACTCCCCGCTCGACACGGGCACGGCATGAGTCAAGCCGACTCGTTCGCGGTACCGGACGCCGCACGGATCGCCGCAGATATCGAGCACGCCTTCGCCGAGGATATCGGTGCAGGCGACGCTACCGCCGAACTGCTGCCTGCCGACGCCCGCGGTCATGCCGTGCTGACCTGCCGCGAAGATGCAGTGATCGCCGGCACGCCATGGTTCGACGCCTGCCTGCGCCGGATGGATCCGGCCGTGCAGATCGACTGGCATACCCGGGATGGCCAGCGGGTTCGGGCCGGCGCCGAGATCTGCCGCATGTCCGGCCATGCCCGTTCGCTGGTCAGCGCCGAACGCACCGCACTCAACTTCCTGCAGTTGTTGTCGGGTACTGCCACGGTGACGGCCGCGTACGTTGCCGCAGTCGCCGGCACGACGGTTCGTGTGCTCGACACCCGCAAGACCGTGCCCGGCCTGCGCGTCGCGCAAAAGTACGCGGTGCGATGCGGCGGCGGGCACAACCAGCGCATGGGCCTGTACGACGCGATCCTGGTCAAGGAAAACCATATCATCGCCGCCGGCAGCATCGCGGCGGCCATACAGGCGGCACGCCGGCTGCACCCGGAGCTGTTGCTCGAAGTCGAAGTGGAGGACCTCGACGAGCTTGCCCAGGCGCTGGAAGCCGGCGTGGATCGGATCATGCTGGACAATTTCAGCCTGCCGCTCATGCTCGCGGCCGTCCGCCACACGGCCGGCCGCGTACCGCTGGAAGTCTCCGGCAATGTCGATCTGCAGACGATCGGCGAGTTCGCCCGCACCGGGGTCGATTTCATCTCGGTCGGCGCACTGACCAAGCACGTACGGGCAGTCGATCTGTCGCTGCGATTGCAGCTGACCTGATCGAAAATCTCGAATAACCCGGCTCGTAGCGCTTGTAGAGCGCACCCTGTGGGAGCGGCTTCAGCCGCGATGCTCTTGCTCTGATCAAGCCCAGAGCATCGCGGCTGAAGCCGCCCCCACAAAAAGGGTGCGCTCCTGCTCCTCGGGGTCATTCGAGGCGGCCTGGTTCCGCCCCCTGCACTCTTGCACGCGGCCGGCCATGCCCACACACTGCAGGCATGAACGATCTTTACAACCTGTTGCTGCTGCTGGGGCTGGGCGCCATTGTCGGGTTGTGGCTGAAGCTGAGCGTGTCGCGCGAACTCGCCGTGAAGGAAGCACGCCAGCAATGCCTGCACTATGGGCTGCAATTGCTGGATGAAACCGTCGGCCTGCGTGGGCTTCGTCTGCGCCAGGTCAATGGGCTGCGCAGGATCGAGCGCTGCTATGGCTTCGAGGTGAGCCTCGATGGCCATGACCGGGAAGCGGCGCGCCTGTGGATGCTCGGCAGTTCACTGAGCGAATTGAGCCTGCCCACGGTCGGGTCGGCGTCGCGCGAATCGATTGCCCAGCCGGCCCTGAACGCCCCGATCAGCAACGTCGTGCAACTTCATACACGCCGCAACCGGGACGCGGATCGGCTGCATTGAGCGGAACGGGGGTGGCGCGCCGACGAGTCCGGTTATCGCGGCTCGTGGACGGCGGGCTGCGGCGACCTACTTGACCACGCGCAGATGCGGCGCGCCACGCTTCGGCTTGTCGCCGCCGGCGTCGGCATCGGACGCCGAGGGCGCATCGTCGGGACCGGCAGGGGACGGAGGCGAAGGCGGGGTATCCCCACCTTCCTCGGCCGGAAACATCATGCCCTGGCCGTTTTCCTGCGCATACAGTGCCAACACCGCCTGCACCGGAATCTGGATGGCATTGCTGACGCCCGAGAAACGCGCCTGGAAACTGATCCACTCGTTGCCCAGGTCCAGATTGGCCACCGCGCGCATGGCCAGATTGAGCACTACCTGGCCGTTCTTGATCACCTGCGGCGGCACCCGCACACCCGGGAACCCGGCATCGACCAGCACATACGGCGTCAGGTTGTTGTCGCTGATCCAGTCGTAGATCGCCCGCAGAAGATAGGGGCGATTGGAATTCATCGGGGGCAGTTCGTTCTTGCTCATGTTGCCGCCGCATGGAGTTGCCGCATGGCGTTTTCCTGGTCGGTCATGCTGCGCGCAAACCCCTGGCTGTTGAACAGTCGCTCGCCATAATCGATGATCGGCTTGCCGGCACGCCCCAGGTCGACGCCCAACCATGGCAGTCGCCAGATCACCGGTGCCACCAGGCAGTCGGTCAGGCTCATTTCCGCATTGAGAAAGAATTTCGATGCCTTGAACAACGGCAGCGTGGCCAGCAGCTGTTCGCGCAAGCGCTTTCGCGCCGCATCGGCCGCCCGGCCACCGGCACGAATGGCATCCACCTCGCTCAGCCAGTCCTTTTCGATACGTACCGCGGCAACCCGCAGACGTGCACGCGACTGCGGATCGATCGGCATCAACGGCGGATGCGGGTAGCGCTCGTCCAGGTATTCGCACACTACCGAGGTATCGAACAAGGTCAGGTCGCGATCGACCAGGGTCGGCGTGCTGGCATAGGGATTGAGGTCGATCAAATCCTGCGGGGGCTTGACCGGATCAACCAGCACCCGCTCATAGCTGACCCCTTTGGCGGCCAGCACCAGCCGTGCGCGATGACACTGGATGCCATCGACCGTGGTGTAAAGCGTAAGTGCGGCTTGCGAGCGAGCACTTGGGACCATGCGCTATTCCCCCCTCGATGAGACGACCGCGGCGGCTCGAGGCCACCGCGGTCGGATGATGCTACTCCGGCTTGTCGATTCGGCTCGAATCCCGTTTCGGTTCGGGCGAGTCGCCCCCGATCCTTGCCCTCCCCCACTGGCGCGCGGGGAGGGCAATCCGGGGGTATGCAAACTAGCTGCGTGCCGGATCATTCATGAACGTCTTTCCAATATTCCTTCTTGAGCATGTAGGCCAGCAGCGTGTAGACGGCGAGAAACAGCAGCACCCAGATGCCGTAGTGCTCACGCTGCATTGCCGCAGGCTCGGAGACATACTCGAGGAAATTGGTGAGATCGCGAGTTGCCTGCTGGTATTGGGCTGGCGTCAGCTTGCCGGGCTTGGAGAGTTCGAGCTTCTCCACCTCGTCGCTGCCGGGTTTTTTCACCGCGGTCTGCATGCCCTGCAGTTCCCATAGCGGAAACGGCATGGAGGCGTTCGGAAACACGGTGTTGTTCCAACCCACCGGACGGCTCGGATCCAGATAGAACGAGTTGAGGTAGCCATAGACCCAGTCGGCCGTGCGTGCGCGCACTTCCAGCGACAGGTCCGGCGGCGCCTTGCCGAACCACTTGCTTGCCGAAGCCTTCGGCATGTGCGAGATCACCGGGTCATTGAACTTCGAACCGGTGAAATCGAGGTTCTGCATCACTTCCTGTTCGGTCAGCCCAAGGTCCCCGGCCATGCGCGAATAGCGCATGTACTTGAGCGAATGACAGCCGACGCAGTAATTGAAGAACAGCTTGGCGCCGCGCTGCAGTGACGCCTGGTCACGCAGATTGGTCCCGGCTGACGGCAGTTCGCCACCCTCCGCCGCCGCCACCTGGATGCTGCTGCCCAGCAGCAAGCCAAGTGCCAGCACAATCGAGGAAAAATGCCGTTTAGTCATGCGTCGTCACCCGTTCCGGTACCGGCTTGGTCTTTTCCCAGCCAAGATGTGTGTACAGCCACAGAAACACGAAGTAGCCGAAGTAGATCGCCGTCATCGACCTGCCGAACATGTTTTCCCAGAACGTCACGTCGACATGGCCGAACAGCTTCGGGATGAGTTCCGCCGTGAGATCGGTACCGACTGCACCCAGCCCGAAGAAGGCGAACACGAACAGCCCCAATGCCACCTTGTAACCGGTGCCGCGGTAGCGGATCGACTTGACTTCGCCGACATCGAACCACGGCAGGGCAAACAACACCGCGATCGAGGAGAACATCGCCAGCACGCCCCACACCGCCGTGCCGAACATCGCGGGGAACATGCGCACGATCGCGTAGAACGGAGTGAAATACCACACCGGCTTGATCTGCGCCGGCGTCACCAGGTTGTTCGCCCGGATGAAGTTGTCGTGCTCCAGGAACCAGCCACCCAGCATCGGTGCGAAGAAGATGATGAAAGCGGCGATCATCAGGAATACGCCGACGCCGAACAGGTCCTTCACGGTGTAGTAGGGATGGAAGGGAATGCCGTCGGCCGGCTTCAGCGGATCCCAGCGGTTGCCCTTGGGCCCTTTCTTGATCTCGACGCCATCGGGATTGTTCGAACCCACCTCGTGCAGCGCGGCCAGATGCAGCACCACCAGCAGCAGCAGCACCAGCGGCAACGCGATCACATGCAGTGCGAAGAAGCGGTTCAGCGTGGCATCGGCAGGCAGGTAGTCGCCCATGATCCACTGGACCAGGGTGCTGCCGATCACCGGGATGGTGCCGAACAGCGAGATGATCACCTTGGCGCCCCAGAACGACATGTTGCCCCACGGCAGCACGTAGCCCATGAAGGCCTCGGCCATCAGCGCCAGGTAGATCAGCATGCCGAGCAGCCACACCAGCTCGCGCGGCTTCTTGAACGAGCCGTACATCATGCCGCGGAACATGTGCAGGAACACCACCACGAAGAACAGCGACGCGCCGGTGGAATGCATGTAGCGGATCAGCCAGCCCCACTCCACATCACGCATGATGTACTCGACCGAGTCGAACGCTCCGGCGGCGCTCGGGTTGTAGTTCATGGTGAGAAAAATGCCGGTCACGATCTGGTTGACCAGCACCAGCATCGCCAGCGAACCGAAGTAGTACCAGAGATTGAAGTTCTTCGGTGCGTAATACTCGGTCATGTGCTTGCGGTACATCGGCAGCATGCCCGGCGAACGCTCGACGACCCAGTCGCCCATGCGGGTGAATACGTTAGCCATCAGCCAGCCCCCTTCGGATCCACGCCGATCTGGATGTGGGTTTCATCCGCAAAATTATACGGTGGTATGACCATGTTCTTCGGTGCCGGCACGCCCTTGAACACGCGGCCGGAGAGGTCATAGCGCGACTTGTGGCAAGGGCAGAAAAAGCCGCCCTTCCAGTCCGGGTCGAACGGCTCGGGCTTGATCGCCGGCCACATTTCGGGCACGCAACCGAGGTGGGTGCAGATGCCGACCATAACCAGCCACTCCGGCTTGATCGAGCGATCGGGCCCCTTGATGTAGTCGGGCTGCTGGTCGACAGTCGAGTTCGGGTCCGACAGCCGCGGGTCGAGGCTGGGCAGTATTGCCAATTGCTCGGGAGTCCGATTGACCACGAAAACCGGCAAGCCGCGCCAAGCGAAATCCACCTTCTGGCCCAGCTCGATCTTGCTGATGTCGGCTATGACTGGCGCGCCTGCGGCTTTCGCGCGCGCGCTGGGTTCCCACGACTTGAGGAAGGGCACGGCCGCAGCGACGATTCCGACACCACCAACCACCGCAGTGGCTGCTGTAAGGAAACGGCGGCGACCGTGATCGACGACTTCATTCGCCATCAGGCTCTCCAGTACTTGTACTTGGCAATATCATGGTGGGTTTTTCGAACCCCGCAAAAATCCGGTTAGTGTAGCGGTGGGCTCGGCCCCGTACAATAAATCCACGGACTCCCGGGCAGTCTACGCAAGCGGGCGATCAACCGGAAGCTTCCCGGGTGTGGCTAAACGGCACACCGCAAGACCTTGCGAGCATTGCTGCGAGCGCTCCCCTTCGCGCAATACCCGGGCCGGGTTCAGGCTGCTAGACGGCCATTGTGTGCGCGCAAAGCTTTCGCTGCGCTGTCACGGCACCAGCCTGCATCCCTCGCGTCGACTTTGCGCGGCATCCGCATGTGAAGGCTGCGGCGGGAGTTGATTTCACCCGGTTTTTGAACCAGATTTTCGCCAAACCAACGGCTGCGGGCAGACAGACGGGGGGCTCGTGCGTAGACTTGCCCAAGGCTACCTGCCGGCGAAGTCGATCCGCCGCGACTCACCGCCACGATTTGCCGGGATCCGCACTTCGACATGAAACATACCGTCGGCACCCTCGCCTTCATCGCACGCTTCGTCATCCTCGGATTGGCACTGGCGTTCGTGATCGGCCTGTTCTGGCCCGGCAGCGGCGAGCGCCTGCGCGAACGCTTCGGCCTGGTTACCGTGCCCGCGCCCGCTTCCGCGCCGGCAGCACGCCGCGACACCGGCCCGGTCTCGTATGCCGACGCGGTTGCCGCGGCGGCGCCCTCGGTGGTGAACATCTACGCCAACAAGATCGTCTCCGAACCAGCCTTGCGCATGTACAGCAACCCAGTGCTGCAGCAGCTGTTCGGCGGCATGCCGACCACCTACCAGCATCGCGAGCAGACCCTCGGCTCGGGGGTCATCGTCAGTGCGCAGGGGCAGGGTTACGTGCTGACCAACAATCACGTCATCGCCAACGCCGCCGACATCCAGGTCCTGCTGTACGACGGCCGTATCGCCAAGGCCACGCTGGTGGGCGCCGACGAGGAGACCGATCTGGCGGTACTGAAGATCGACGCCAGCAATCTGCCGGTGATCCACATGGCCGACCGCCAGCCGTTGCGTGCCGGCGATGTGGTGCTGGCGATCGGCAACCCGCTCGGGCTCAACCAGACCGTCACGATGGGCATCGTCAGCGCCGTGGGGCGTCAGTTGAACAGCGCCAGCGCGGAGGATTTCATCCAGACCGATGCCGCGATCAACCTGGGCAATTCCGGCGGCGCACTGATCGACGCGGAGGGCAACCTGGTCGGCATCAACACCTTGCTGATCGGCAAGGCCGCCGGCGCCGAGGGCATTGGCTTCGCCATCCCCGTCGCCACCGCCAAAAAGGTACTGGACCAGATCATTGCCACCGGCCACGTGGTCCGCGGCTGGATCGGTGCCGATTACGCGTTCGTGCCGGTGCCCGCCAACAGCGGCCTGCCGGCGGCGGCGCGCGGAGCCCAGGTGACCGCGGTCTACCCCGGCGGGCCGGCGGCACAGGCCGGCATCCAGCCGCATGACATCCTGTTGCGCATCGGCAGCGACGACATCCTCGACCCGGCCGATCTGCGCCGCCACGAAGCCTCGCTCAAGCCCGGCAGCACGGTGGAGGTTTCCGGGCTGCGCAATGGGGTTCCGTTCCACGTCGAAATCCAGGTGGTACAACGGCCACCGATGAACGCCAGCTCCGGCCTGAACGATTAGCGCGCGGACCCACCTGCGACCATGGTAGGAGCGCGCTTGCGCGCGATGCTCTTCACCCTGCGGCAAGAGCATCGCGCACAAGTGCGCTCCTACGCGCGGCCAGGGATCGATCAACCGGATCCGCGTGCCGCCAGCGATCGGTGGATGGCCGCGCCATAGCGCTTGCGCAGGATTTCCACGCGCTGCACATACACCCGGGTTTCGGTGTAGGGCGGTACCCCGCTGTAACGTTGCACCGCTGCCGGGCCGGCGTTGTAGGCGGCGGCGGCCAGCTTTTCATTGCCGTGGAAATCGCTCAGCAGGAGGCCAAGATAACGCGCGCCGCCACGAATGTTCTGGTCGGTGTTGAACGCATCCAGCACACCCATGTCGCTGGCCGTGGCCGGCATCAACTGCATCAGCCCCTGGGCACCCTTGAGCGACATCGCACGCGGGTTGAAGGCGCTTTCGGCATGGATGATCGCCCGCAGGAACGCCTCGTCGACGCCGTATTCGACACTGGCCGCACGAATCGCGCCGGCATAGGCGGTGAGGTTGAGCGGCACGCTGCCCCAGTGGATCGGCGAGTGCAGATCGCAGGCGACGCAGGTCGCGATATAGCTGAACAGCATGGTGATGGCGCGACCGCGACCGCCAGCCGGATGCACATTGGTGTACTCCACGCTGCCATCGGGCTGCACGATCCGGTAGACCGCGCCACGCAGTACGCGACTGCCCGGCGGATCGGCTGCCGCCGGCGGTGCCGCCGCCCGCGATTCGCGATAACTCCAGCCGGCTGGGGGCGTCGGCACAGGTCGGGCGCTGGTTTCATCGGTACCGCGCACGCCGGCCAGCGCCACGCGTTGCACCCGTTCGCCGCCGAGCGCATGGGCGTCGGTCCAGACCGCTCCCTGCACACTCGTCAGCGAGGTCGGCTCGGCACCATCCGCGGCCAGACTGCGGGCCGTGGTGGCAACCTCCGCGGTCACCCGCGTCAGCGATGCCGGCCGCGGCAACGCCCGGTGGCGCGGCGCCGCCGCCCTGTAGCTGCTGATCCTCCGGCAGCCGCGATAACCCGCCACGCTGCTGCTGTACACGGCCTCGCCATGCACGCCGGTGCAGTGATACAGCGTGCCGGCACGCGCCGCCGGCAACCAGGACCACCCCGCCAAAAGCACGCAGCAGATCGCGACCCGGAACAGGATCGAACGTGTCGGGAAGCCTCCTGCAGCGCGACCGACGCTTCCCCCTTGGCTTGCGGCGCCGAACATGGGGCGCAGTGTGCCGCCAAACGGCGGCCAACGCCAAGTGCGCGGCGGCGGTTCCGTGCGCCGCGCAGCGCTTCGGCCAGCTTTCGGATCGCTTTCGCAGGAGAGCGCCCTGTGGGAGCGGCTTGTGTGGGAGCGACTTCAGTCGCGATGCTCTTGCTCTGACCAAGCCAAGAGCATCGCGGCGGAAGCCGCTCCCACAAAGGCCCCACAAAAGCCGCTGCCACAAGGTGCGCTCCGAACACTGCCTGTCGCAAGTGCTTGATCTGTCGCGCCGATCGACTGGTGACTGGGCCGCCGCAAGGGTAAACTTCGCGGTCCGGCGGATCGCACTTCCGGCCTCACGAATCACGGTACCCCAAGTCATGAGCAAGTCATGAGCGGCAAGCCTGCCCCTACCAAGCTTTTCATCAAGACCCACGGCTGCCAGATGAACGAGTACGACTCGGCCAAGATGGCCGACGTGCTCAGGGCATCGCACGGCATGGAGCTGACCCTGGACGAGTCCGAAGCGGACGTGATCCTGATCAACACCTGCTCGATCCGCGAAAAGGCGCAGGAAAAGGTGTTCAGCCAGCTCGGCCGCTGGAAGGAGCACAAGCAGCATGGCGGCAAGCCGGTGCTGATCGGCGTCGGTGGCTGCGTGGCCTCGCAGGAAGGCGACGCCATCGTCAAGCGTGCGCCGTATGTGGATCTGGTGTTCGGTCCGCAGACCCTGCATCGGCTGCCCGAGCTGATCGACGCCCAGCGCGCCAGCGGCAAGCCGCAGGTGGACATCAGCTTTCCCGAGATCGAGAAATTCGATTGCCTGCCCGAGCCGCGCGCGGAAGGCCCGACCGCCTTCGTCTCGATCATGGAAGGCTGTTCCAAATACTGCAGCTACTGCGTGGTGCCCTATACCCGCGGCGAGGAGCTCAGCCGACCGTTCGACGACGTGCTGGTGGAAGTGGCCAAGCTCGCCGCGCAGGGCGTGCGCGAGGTCAACCTGCTCGGCCAGAACGTCAATGCGTATCGCGGCCCGACCTTTGATGGCGGCATCGCCGACCTGGCGGTGCTGATCCACGCCATCGCGCAGATCGACGGCATCGGTCGCATCCGCTTCACCACCTCGCACCCGCTGGAGTTTTCCGATTCGCTGATCGAGGCCTATGCCAGCGTACCGAAGCTGGCCAACTACCTGCATCTGCCGGTGCAGGCCGGCTCCGACCGCATCCTCGGCGCAATGAAGCGCGGCTACACCGCGCTGGAGTTCAAGCAGAAGATCCGCCGGCTGCGCGCGGTGCGGCCGGACATTTGCGTGTCATCGGATTTCATCGTCGGTTTCCCCGGCGAAACCGAGGACGATTTCGCCAAGACCATGCAGCTGATCGAAGACGTCGGCTTCGACCAGAGCTTCTCCTTCATCTTCTCCGCGCGCCCCGGCACGCCGGCGGCAAGCCTCGCCGACGACACTCCGGCCGCGGAAAAGCACGCGCGGCTGATGCGGCTGCAGGCGGCGATCAATGCCAACGCGAAGAGGATCAGCCAGGCGATGATCGGCAGCGTGCAGCGCGTACTGGTGGAAAAACCCAGCACCCGCGATCCCGGCGAACTGACCGGGCGCACCGAGAACATGCGCTACGTCAACTTCGCCGGCCACCCGCGGCTGATCGGTCAGTTCGTCGACGTGCTGATCACCGAGGCGATGGCCAACTCGCTGCGCGGGCGCCTGACGATGGCCGACGACGTCGCCACCTGACACTTTGCCCCCTCCCCTGCTTGCAGGGGGAGGGTTGGGGTGGGGTCGCTCTTCGGCGCAAGATCAAAAGCCTTACCCCCTCCCGGCCTCCCCTGCGTACAGGGGGAGGAGCAAAGCGCTCAATCCAGCCGCTTGTGGAAGCGCAGGATCGCCGCCGTCATCATCACCGCCACGAACGCGACCAGCGCCAGCACGTCCGCCCGCATTTCGCCCAGGCTCGCGCCGCGCAGCATCACGCCGCGGATCAGGCGCAGGAAGTGGGTCAGCGGCAGCACCTCGGCGATCCACTGTGCGGGCTTGGGCATGCCGGCGAACGGAAACATGAAACCCGACAGCAGGATCGACGGCAGGAACACGAAAAACGTCATCTGCATCGCCTGGAACTGCGACTGCGCCCGCGTCGAAATCAGCAACCCCAGCGAGAGATTGGCCAGGATCAGCAGGCCGGCCGCCAGGTAGACGTCCAGCACGCTGCCGCGGATCGGCACGCCGAACAGCCAGATCCCCAGCGCCAGGATCACCGTGGTCTGCAGCAGGCCGATCACGATGTACGGCAACACCTTGCCCACCATCAGCTCGGTGCTGGTCAGCGGCGTGGCGATCAGCAGTTCCATGTTGCCGCGTTCGCGCTCGCGCACGATCGCGATGCCGGTGAACAGCACCATCGTCATGGTCAGGATCACGCCGATCAGTCCGGGCACGATGTTGATCGCCGAAACGCGCTGCGGATTGTAGAAACTGACCACGCTGATCCGCCCGAGCGGCGGCGTGCTCGTGGCCGGTGCGCGAGTGTCGGGCAGTGCGCTGTCCAGCGGCGTCTGCGCCAGTTGCGCCGCCGCATTCTGCACCGTGGTGTCGCTGCCATCGACCAGCACCTGCGCCACCGGACGACCGTCGATGCGGCGGCGCTCGAAATCCGGCGGCACCACGATGCCGATGCTGATCCGGCCGCGGCGGATCATCGCCATCAGCTGCTGCGGCGAGTCCGCCTTCTGCGTGGCGGAAATCACGTCGGTGGCCAGCATGTCCATCACCAGCGCACGCGAACCGGCGGTATTGGCCTGATCCACGATGCCGGCATCGAGCCCGCGCAGGTTCAGGTTGATCGCGTAGCCGAACAGCACCAGCTGGATCACCGGGACAACGACCACCATCGCCAGCGTGATGCGGTCGCGACGCAGCTGGCGCAGCTCCTTGATCACGATCGCCCACAACCGGCGCCCGTTCATGCTGCTTGCACCGCGTGCTTCGCATCGTTGCGGGTGACGGCGACGAACACATCCTCGAGGTTCGCCGGCGTCGCCATCGTCCGCGCCGTCTGTCCGGCGCGGGCGAGTACCTCGTCGATGCGCTGGCCGATGCCCGCTGCGCTTTCCGCGGCATCACCCCGCTCGGCCGTCAGCACGCGCAGGTTGTTGCCGACCTGGGCCACGCTGAGCACGCCCGGCACATCGACGATCAGCCGCTGCGCGCGACGCGGGTCGGCCGCCTCGA
>Ga0307375_10002681_pt1 | contig 18061 bp, 20 predicted proteins | sample TR1MG_FD_202531 | JGI IMG/M metagenome (GOLD analysis project Ga0307375, IMG submission 202531) | Soil microbial communities from Risofladan, Vaasa, Finland - TR-1 | ecosystem: Environmental > Terrestrial > Soil > Coastal area > Acid sulfate soil | place: Finland: Risofladan, Vaasa | collected... | reverse complement strand
GGCTCTTTTTTATATACAAATCATTTCTTCCTGAGTAATATTTATTCCCATTCACCCAAATACCTATGACATAAATAGTTCTAAACTGTTACGAGATTATGTAGGTAAGGAATATGATATGCCGGACACAGAAAACAGAAATGGAGACATTCCCCAAAATATTTCAACTGAGATATTCATAAAGAACTGGGCGATTTATAAAAAGATCATAGAAAACGACAATATGTCTCACAGCGACGGCTACGCAAAGTTGAGAGAAATATTAATGAAGGATATGAAGAGACCATTTTCTTTCTTAGACCTGGCATGCGGGGACGCTCACTATTCTTCAAAGGTTCTTCAGGATACTAAAGCCGTAAAATATATCGGGATCGATGTTTCGGCTGAAGCGCTATCTTTTGCAAAAGAAGAACTTAGAAACTCCGGATTTGAATCCACTTTCATAAGAGCTGACTTCCTTGATTTCGACAAGATCATTAAAAAACCTGTAGACGTAGTATGGGTCGGGTTCTCCGTTCATCATCTAGAAACTGCGGACAAATTAGAGTTTATGAAAAAGGTCAAAAAGGCTCTGTCTTCAGACGGTCTATTCATTGTGTATGAGCCTATTTTCCTGGAAGGGGAAAACCAAGGATCATATTATAAGAGATTTAAAGAAACCTTTTATCTCCATTGGACGGGACTCAGCAAAGAAGAAGCAGAGTCGCTGCTTGAGCACGTAAGGGAATCAGAGAAGCCTGAGACTGCTGAAGATTGGATTAAGCTTGGGAAAGAAGCCGGATTTAATCAGGCAGAGAAAGTTTTTTCAGAAAAAACCGGCTTATACGAACTTTTCAAATTCAAGTAGCTCTTTAAAATATTATTTTGCAAGGTTGATCCTAGTGATGCTGAAAGTATTCCTTTAGTTCTTCACTCGGGCAATATAGACCCGGCTTCTATCTCCACAGCCGTTGCGAAGGAGCGGGTAAATATCGCCTCAGCAAGAAGCTTAGCACGGCCTTGCACTCCAATTATCTCCTGATGTAAATGAACAGGATAGCAAAGAAAGGAGAGTGTTCCCAGACGGAAATCATAGACGGCATCTTCCCACGGGTAGTTAGTGACACCATGCTCAATAAGTGTATAATGCCATCTCTTGAGCACTTCGAACTGATGCCCTTTGCGCTCTTTAGGCAATTCGCTGCCGCCCATCAGTCTGGCAACATCAAACGCGCCGATGTTCCTTACAGCAAGCTGCCAATCAATTATTAATATTGAATCATTAGATCCCGAAGGGGGAAAGAGCAAATTGTCTTCTCTTAGATCGGAGTGAACTATTGTCTTTTGCCTTTTCTGTATCTCAGCTTTTTTCCAGTCTATAAAACGAGCCAACTTCCCGCAGAGCTCACGCCCTTTATCATCCAGACAATAACCGTAATGCTCGACGAACGACTCCCATTTATCTGCATAATCATCACCCATGCTGTTGGTGTCCGGCATCCATGTTAGTTTTTCAAGCGCCTCATTGTTCCAGTACTGAGCCTGTATCCTGGCTATCTCTTCAACTGTGGTCATAACCTGCTGCTCGTGCATCCCGACCACCTGATCACCGGGGATATAAGAACTTAAATCCTCCATTACCATTGAAAACGCGGGAGGTTTATCGACTGCGTAGTATAATTCAGGAAGACGAATCGAGAGATTGGCCGCAACATCTCTGTAAAAGTGGATCTCTCTTTGAAAAGCGTTTAGCTCATCACCGAAATCTTTGAACCCTCCCTCTTCAGGCTCAATTTTAACAACTACAGAGGCGGGAGCGTCTTTTTCTTCAAGATCGTATTCAATCTTGACTTGCACAACAGAACTAAGAAACCCCGTTGCGTCACCAATCACTTTTTTCTCAATTGATTTCACAGAAGCGTTTTTTAGATACCCTCCCTCTTTAAGAGCATGAGTAATCCACTCGGAGGTTATTTCATCTACGTGCATCGGGTCTTTGATTGGCATAGTTGAAATTATATAGGGCTTAGCACAAGTTTCAATTGGACTTATATAAATCCGGTTTGAATTCTGATCGGATTTATATATAAAAAAGGAGGCCGAAGCCTCCGAGAGTTGTTATGTTCTTGATTGTTATAGAATAATTATTTTTTCTTCTTGCCTGCCCGCTTAATCAGCTTCAAATCAATCATATCCTCTTCAGACCAACTAATGTCTTCAAGGATAGCCTTTAATAATTTTTCTCCGTAACCCTTAGCATTGGATGGATGAACATGTATCTCGACTATAGTGCCACGCAACTCATGTTCGTAGAAATATACTGCTCCCCCTCCAATTTGACTTTGTTTTGATTTTTCCATAACATTTTGCATGAGTAATTCCCCTCAAGAACCTGTAGTTGGCATTATCATGGGCTCCCAGTCTGACTGGAAGACTATGGAGAACACAGCTCAAATTCTTGACACTCTTAAGATACCGTACGAGAGTAGGATCATATCAGCGCACCGCACCCCCGACCGACTCTATGAATATGCTAAGTCCGCACGTGAGCGGGGATTAAAAGTTATTATCGCAGGCGCGGGAGGAGCGGCGCATCTGCCCGGTATGACTGCAAGCATGACAACCCTTCCGGTGTTAGGCGTACCTGTAGAAAGCAGCACCCTAAAAGGGCTAGATAGTCTTTTATCGATAGCGCAAATGCCGGCAGGTATACCAGTTGGAACTTTGGCAATCGGCACGGCAGGGGCTAAGAACGCGGCCCTACTTGCAGCGGCTATCATATCAACGTCGGACGAGAAACTGGCCGCCAGGCTTGAGCAATTTAGAAACAAACAGACTAAGAGTATTGCAGTTAAACCTAAGAAGAATCCAAGCTCAGAGATACTTAAAAAAGTTACCAAGAAGTCCTGAGCAAACATTCGTTTGTATTTTTATATTCATTAATCGAAGAGGTATTGTAGTTAATACGGCATGAAATCACACTCAATCACATTAGGCATACTGGGAAGCGGACAGCTTGGGCGGATGAGCGCGCTTGCAGCGGCGGAGCTTGGAATTAAGGTCCATGTATACGGGCCTGATAAAGATAGCCCTGCAGAACACGTTGCCGCTAAAAGTTTTGTAGGCTCATACACTGACAAAAAAATGCTGAAAGCTTTTGCCAACAGCGTTGACGTTGTCTCATATGAGTTTGAGAACATCCCGGTCTCTACCATTCGTTACATACAGAAAATTAAACCTGTCTATCCCGACGATAAACTTTTGGAGATATCTCAGAACAGAATAACAGAGAAGAAATATTTAAATGACATCGGCATCCCGACAGCAGGCTGGGCTGCAATTTATAGTCCCGAAGATATAGATAAAGCGGTAGGTGAGCTGGGCGCTAAAAGTTATATTCTAAAAACAACCCGCTTTGGCTATGACGGCAAAGGTCAGACAGTGCACAAATCCTCTGATAGTGCAAAGAGGAGTTTCAACAAATTAAATTCTGACGAGCTTATTTTAGAGGAGATGGTCGATTTTAAATGTGAGATTTCTGTCATTATTGCACGTGATAAATACGGCAAATCCGCAATTTACGGCCCCATACAAAACGTGCATAAAACCCATATCCTACATACGAGCACAGTGCCTGCTAAGCTAGATGCAAAAGTAGCTGCAAAAGCAAAGCGCATAGCGCGGAAGTTGGCAGATGCCGTGGGTCTAATCGGAGTGCTTGGGCTTGAGATGTTTGTTACAAAAGACGGGCGCATATTAGCAAATGAGATCGCTCCCAGAACTCACAACTCCGGTCACTGGACAATTGACGCCTGCGCTGTGTCGCAGTTTGAACAGCACGTGCGCACAGTGTGCGGTATCTCAGTGGGCGACCCTACCCCGCACTCTGCAGCTGTGATGACTAATCTGATTGGAAACGATGTAAATAAGATTAAAAACTTCTATGAGACCAAAGGCGCCTGCATACATTTATATGGTAAAACCGAAACCCGTAATGGCCGCAAGATGGGACACGTAACAGTTCTCAAACCACTTAAGTCAACCCGAAAATAGCCTGTATTACCGGCAAATATACTTCATAATATCGCTAGTATTTACTTTAACTATCCGCCATAACCTGCTATCACAACATATTACTCTAACTTCGCATACTTAAACCGCATTTTCAGAGGAAATAAATTCAGAATTAATCTCTAGAGCTTAGAGGAGTAGTATCCATTACGCTGTATCCGGATTGGCGGATAATAGATTTTGCAGCATCTGTGTTTAAATACCCCATCCAGATCTTAGAGGAATCACTTACATTATCTTTATTTATTAGCACAGCGCCCTGCTCTATCGGCTCATGTAAAGCGGCAGGCACTACCCATGCCCATCTCTTATCTTCATCGGACAACTCGGCGTATGCGATAAACCCCGCGTCCGCTTTTTCTGTCTCTACAAAACCAAGCGCTTCCGATTGATCCTCAGTGTAGACGAGCTTACTGCTTATCCCGGGATACACCTCAAGGATTTCCATGGTCTCTATTGCTGCCTTTCCATAACGGTTTTCCTCTGGGTTGGCGATTGCAAGTTTGGTCAATTGCCCTGACTTGAGATATTTTACCCCGGTCCAATTGACCTTCCAGGTCTTACTGTAAAGTGCCACAGTACCAAAAGCATAAACTGCCGAGCCTTCACTTAGCGCTTTGCCGCTGTCGATTAGTTCTTTGGGATGCTCAGTATCAGATGCCATGAAAACATCATAATCTCCGCCTTCAATGATCATATCTACAAGCTCTTGATTTGTACCGCTCGTAAACTCAACAGCAATTGCCGTATTAGCGGTAAAGTCACTGGCTAATAATTGCGCTGTAGGCATAAAACTTGAATCGACAGCAATTCTAACGGGTGGAACCTGTGCATCGACAACAGGGGTGTTTTTGTTCCCGCAGGCGACTAAAACAGAGGGAGCTAACATTAAGACTATTAATATTACGGTTTTTCTTAGACCATACATTTGAGCTATCCTCCAAAAAACAATAATTTACACATGCTTTCAGCAAAGACAAATCAATTATCTTTTTTTATAGCTATCCGCTTTGCCAGTATTTAAAGGTATCCACATCCATTATAGTCAGCTTGCCTTCCCACCCTGCCCCTTGGTCCAAGTTCCAGAGGTTTGCGATTTTGACAGGTTTGCAGTCAGGATAATCAAGCTCAGTGTGAGTGTGACCTATAAATACATTTTTATATGGAAATTTTTTTTCGGACTTTTTGAGCTTAGGGGCATCAATACGCCAAGTGTCACGTCCGGTGTAGTAATTTGTTTCTGAAGGCTGTTTATGAACGGGATATTTCCAGTTGAGCCCTGCATGAACGTAGAGCCTGTTTTTTTCGTCTATAAAATACAGTACTGCTTTCTCAGCAAATTCAGCATGTTTTTTTATAATCTTCTTATTTAGTTTCCCGTTCTTATTATATGCATCTTTTGTAATTAGACCGCCCTTTTTCAACCACCTCGCCGCGCCAGAAGGATCTTTCTTCCAATCCCCCCTGAACCAGCGTCTTACAAACTCGTCATGATTCCCTAGAATCCAGACAAAATTCTTTATTTTCATGAGCAGATCAACGCATTCAGGACCTTTTGCGTGACCGTCATAAATATCCCCAAGAGATATGAGACGGTCTTTCTTCATATCAAACTTAGAGCGCTCTAGTGCCTGCACTAAAGCTTTATAGTTTCCGTGAATGTCACCAATGCAAAGTGTTCTCATTATTAATCCGGTAAGTATAGCTAATCAAACAAATCTGGGATTACTTATTATAACCAATTGTGCGAATTCCGTGATCACATATAACAAAAAATAATGTTTGTAATAAATGGGCTGTGGGCTTATACTTGTATATAGGCTTTTATTATATGATTTATGGAGAACACCTATTATGAAGTATTCTGTATTGGGGAGTATTGTAGCGGTTCTTATGGTTTTACTTTCTTTACCTCAAAACTCCTGGTCTCAGGTTCAAGGAATCGACGGGACTTGGTATATAGGAGAAAAACCCGTATCGGTAGAAATTTATGACCACGGCTGGCGCTTTAGCTTAACCGATGAGTCGGGTCACAAGTCCACCGGTAAAGCTTTTAATGAGGAAGTAATTTATCTGCCTTCTGAGAATATTTCAGGGCAGATTGAGATGGACGGCACAGTTATCACATGGTCTGACGGCACTTACTGGGCGAGAGAAGCTTTCACCGGCCCGGAACCACCAAACCTGCCTGAATAATTTCTTCTTCAGATTTTCCAAATTACTTAATTCTTAGTGATTTTGTCTCTCAGATGTAGTACAAGAGCTTGTCTCTGTTTACGAAGTAGAGCCATCCAGAGTCAACCCCTATGGAGTGGGTCCGTTATCACCTGTAGAATCTAATGACGCTGATCAGGGCAAATCAAAGAACAGAAGGGTCGAGCTAGTTAAACAGTAACTCCCAAACAATAGCCAAAATGAAGCAGCAAAAGTAAAAAGCAGGACTATATTAGAGCTAATTACTTGCATTTTGACTAGCTAGATATTACTTTAAGTATTAGCTGTATACCACTATGTGCAATACCAATTTATAGCAACCCTGGGTTTCATCTTTATCCCCACTATTAAGCTGTTTTGCTACATACAACTTAATATAGTTTTATAAAAGTCTTACCCAACCCCTCTAAAAAACTAGACCTTCTTGGGACTATACTAACTTCGTCTCTAATGATAGTATCGAACTATTCTCAAATCTAATCATGCTTAAAAGTTTTGGACCAAGATCAAGCTTAAAGACAAGATCAAGCTTAAAGAGTTGAGACTGAGTCCTTTTAACATAATTAGATATTATTTAAAGGAGGCTTTAGGAAATGAAATATATTAAGTTCTTATTCATACCGATGTTGTTTGTATCTTTAGCTTTTATGAATATTGGAGGTTGCGGAGGAAGTGGTGGCGGCGGAGGACAGCCAACAAATCCGCCACCTACTAATCCACCCGAAGTATGTCAAATTCCGGCTTTAGATACTGACTTTTCGGACACGGGTTATTTCTTCTTTGACGCTTTTACGGGACTAACTATGGGAGTTACCTTTACTGGAGAGGTTGTCGTTATAGCGATAGTCGACTCATTTGGAGATTCGGTAGGTGCAGGAGCTACACCTATCTCCAAATTTGCCTGTTTGATTTTTGCGGGAGTCGTAGGCGAAGCCGTGCTCGATGCAGATGGACTCTGCGGAAAGTCAGACGACTCGACGTTATTCCTTATTCTCGACTTCGAGATTCTGGGCGTCCCGGTTGTTGACGAAAGCATAGGAGAATGTTTCGCAGTAGAGCCCTTAGATGTAGCCGTAGCCCAAAGAGGCGAAGGCGAATCACGTGAGGATGATATTCAAAGAGCTGTCGAGCAGGCAACTTTAAACGCTTTTCTTGGTATGCAGGAGAGAGGCGAGATCGAAGCAGAAAACGAGACAGACATCTCTCTAGGTGACTCTCTGGATCAGATAGAGGCTCCCGTAGAGTAGAAATCACAGACAAGACGAATGGAACGTGAGATCAATATATAGTAAACTTAACTCAATAAAAAGCCCTGCCTTTGTCCGGCGGGGCTTTTCTTATCTGTCTGATATGAGCCTTAAGAGAAATTAAATCCTTTCAAAATTCTCCGCATGAAATTCGATATGGTCTTTAATAAAAGTGGCAATGAAATAGTAGCTGTGATCATAGTCCCGCTGCATTCTTATCTTGAGCGGAAACTTAGTTTCATGGCACGCCTCAACAAGATAATCAAGCAAAAGTTGATCCTTTAAGAACTCATCATCTGTCCCCTGGTCAACGAGGATTATATCATTTCTTCTAACTGTCCTAACTAGTTCAGACGCATCGTATTCTTTCCAAAGCTCTCTGTCTTCTCCTAGATATCCGGTGAAAGCCTTTTGCCCCCATGCGCATAATGAAGGCGCTCCGATGGGAGAAAAAGCAGAGATAGATTTATAAATATCCGGGTTTCTGAGCCCAAGCACTAGCGCCCCGTGCCCACCCATTGAATGCCCTGAGATGCCGACCCTGTCCATGTCCGCATTAAAATTTGAAGCGACAATTTCAGGCAACTCTTTCACTACATAGTCATACATCCTGTAGTGCTCACACCAACCCGGGGTTGTGGCGTTCACATAAAACCCGGCTCCAGAGCCAAAGTCCCGGGAGTCATGCTCACCCGGAAGGTTTGTGCCGCGCGGGCTCGTGTCGGGGCAGACCAGCATTATCCCATGATGAGAAGCCCATATCTGAGCACCTTGCTTTGGCGATAAAATTCTCTTCATTACAAGTGAGCCCTGAGAGCCAGAATAAAACCGGCACTTTCACTTTGTACTCCTGAGGCGGGTGATAGACAGAAAAATTCATCGGCGTCTTTGTAGATTCCGACTCGTGAGAATAAAACGTCACCGCTCCGCCGAAAGACAGATATTGTTTTAATTTTTTAAGTTGTCCCATTTTTAAAGTTAGTAGAGCACAACACTCCTTATGCTTTTGCCCTCATGCATCAAGTGAAAAGCTTCATTAATTTGCTCAAGAGGCATATTAAAACTCACAAGCTCGTCAATTTTAATATCCCCTTTCATGTAGTTATCGACAATTCCCGAAAGCATATAGGCATCCGTGTGACAGACTCCGGTGGCCACCATTCTACAGAGCACCTCGCCTTGTTTTGGTCCGTCCAGTTCAACTTCTTCAATTTCAAGATCGCGTTTTGCTTCCCATGCCACGGCTGCTCTAGTTTTCATATTTTGCCTCCAATGAGTATGAGATTAGACCCCCTGACAATCAACCGCCGCCCCGAAAACTATTATCACATAAAACCCTCTTAAAAATCCAGTTTTTTCTCAACAAGAAATTTGTTTCTTCTACAAAAAAAACCACTTGACTTTAAACCATAAAATCCCCATACTATTAAGTAGGAGGTAACAATAATGAAAACAAGTGACACTCCACCATACAAGGCGCTTTTCATATCGTAGTAGTGCTAGATATAGCGCTTAAAACAACAAGTGAGTCGGAACAAACACTCACAATATAAATAGCCAAAAGGCTATTAAATCTAAAACAGATAAAAACAAAAGGGAGCCCTTCTAAAAGAAGAGGTTCCCTTTCTTATATTTGGGCTTTAAAACACCTTTTAGAATTATTTATTTTCTGTCTTTTTCAATCTGAATATATATACACCTGCTATTGCTACGGCAAAAGCAGTCAGAGATCCAATAACCGACTCCACAAACCTGAGCGTGGCATTCTCTACGGGACCAATATCAGTAACAATCACCGAGACTATCATCACAACCGCTACAAACACGCCCGAAATAACGGCCCACAACCCGCCTATTTCAGCAGTCCCCCAATGGAACATGGCTGTGAAGTAATAACCAAGAAGGTAAGCAATTACTGCAACAATAAAATTTTCTACAACAGCTCTGAATATTTGTGATTTAAACATCGATAGACTCTGGTTCACCGCTTAAGAAAGTCTGAATATTATACTTAAAGTTTGCGTATTCTCCCAATATAGATTTCTGTGGCTCATCTTGTATTCCAGTTGAATAATAAACTTCCAATCAGTTAAGATTTGGCCCCGTAACCCAAGAAGAATAAAGTCATGGAGCACCAAAAAACATTTTAAAGGTTTTCTCATCTAAGATGTAGGAGAAGTAAGTTTTTCTAAGCAGCTTTTCAAAAAAGATTTTTGACTCAAGAGCTTCCCTTTCTGGATATGCAAACATTGCAACTAAGTGCTCGCCTTCTTTAGCCCCGATTAGCTCAAACATATATGCATATTCTTTTTCTGATATTCCATATGATATCCCGTATTCAGGACGTTCATCGGAGGTGAAAAAGCCGAAGTTGTCCAGTTTCTCCGCCACTTTATCGCAGATTATTCTTCCGTATTTCTTCGTTTCATCCACGTCCTTTCTGAAAAGTCCCTTAAGCATAGGATATTTTGCGCAGTAGAGCTTGTTACCATTGTTCTGGATAATCTTGCACTTGGTTCCCGGCAGATCAACAAAGTAAAGTATTGATGGCGAAACAGGATAAAGCATCAGGTCTTTTACTATAGTTTCCTCAGGCACATAATCCTCCTATATATATATTAGATATCGCAGAAGAAAATTAGATTCAACTATACATATGAAAAGTTTGAAAATATCAGACACGCGGTTGAACAAAAAAAGTTATAAGGGGACGGAGCAATCTAGTTCCGCCCCCATACTTTTTTCTCATGCTTTTATAGCTTCAACTTCCAGATACTCGGCGGCAAAATCTGTTGTGCCGTCGGTTGAGGTATTATATTCTGAGAACACCCTTTCAAGCCCTTCTCTTAGAGATTTTCTTCCCTCATCATCAAGAGACTCATAACCCCTTTCTGTAGGACCGTAGTTGTCAAAGAAAAACTGTACAACTTCCGGAACTCCAAACGGATAGGTCCACAAAGGATAATTCTTTTTTGTTAATGCGAGAGAGCTTACGCGGTCTCCAAAGCGGTCTTTTACTGTCTCTTCATCACCCCAAAGAGGTGGTGGAGGTACGTTTGGAGGTGGAGGCACATTGCGTCCTATTTCTCTAAACATATGTCCCACCATTCCCTGAGGAGTCCAGTTTACCATCAGGATTCTACCCCCGGGCTTACAAACTCGTAATAGCTCTGAAGCCACTTTGTCGGGATCGGGGGCAAACATCGCGCCCACTACGGTTGCTATTACGTCAAAGGAATTGTCCTCAAATGGAAGAGATTCTGCGTCGCCCTCTTGAAATTTGGCATCAAGCCCTTCTTCTTCTGCGCGCCTTCTGGAAAATTCAATTGAATTAGGCGCTATATCGACTCCCGCAACTTTTACTCCCGCTCTTGAAGCAGGGATCGATATCTGTCCCGCTCCACAAGCTACGTCTAAAAGAGTCTGACCCGGCAATATATTCCAGCTCTCCAATATTTCTATTGCTCCCGGCTCCATATATGTAGCGAAAGTGCCGTAATCCCCGGCGTTCCAAGCTCCTTTCATCTTTGTCTTGATTACATCGATATTTGGTATTGTACTCATTTTACTACCTCCATATGATTTATTTACTGAACATTAAATGCAAGGTGCGTGCCAAACCTTATCTATTATAATTTATTGAGTATTGCGGGTAGATTACACATATAAAGTGAATTGACGAAAAATATTGAAATTTCGCTATCAGCGAGTTTTCGATACCACAATTAGCGGGAATCCGATAGTTATGACTAAAAAGCGGGACTTTTCTGTGTTTATTATGGACGTGTAAGGCCGAAAGATTTTATTTTGGAGTTTAGTGTCGAAGTAGGGATTCCAAGCATTGCCGCAGCACCGTTTTTGCCGGCTATTTTCCAGTCCGTCTTATTTAGAGCTCGTAAAATATTTACTTTCTCAAACTCCTTTAACTCATTATCCGAGAGCACCCTACTTTCATCTTCACTTAAGGGTAAAGAGATTTCTGTATCGATATTATCTCCGCCGCCCGGAAGTGCCCGCTCAAGGTTGATCTTCCCGCCCACTGAAGTAATTACAGCGCGCTCTATTACGTTCTGAAGCTCTCTTATATTTCCGGGCCATGCGTATGAACTAAGCCGGGCAATGTCTTCATCTGAAATCGGGTCTAGAGTAATCCCGTTTCTTTTAGAAAATTTTTCAACGAATGCGTTTGCTAGCTTTTCAATGTCTGAAGCTCGATCTCTAAGTGCAGGAACATCAATCTGAAACACATTAAGCCTGTAATAAAGATCTTCTCTGAAATTGCCCTCTTTGACTTCTTTTAAGAGATCACGGTTTGTGGCCGCTATTACTCTAACATCGGTCTTCACTGTTTTAGAGCTGCCAACGGGTTCAAACTCCCCTTCCTGGAGTACACGGAGAATTTTGGATTGAAGATCTATGGGGAGCTCCCCTATCTCGTCTAGAAAAATTGTCCCCCCATCCGCTACTTTAAAACGACCATCCCTTTTTCTAGTGGCTCCGGTGAACGCACCTTGTTCGTGACCGAAAAATTCGCTCTCGATTAAACTAGAGGGAATGGCGGGGCAGTTTACTTTAATGAATGGTCTATCCGAGCGGCGGCTTGAGGAATGGATCGATCTTGCGATAAGTTCTTTACCGGTTCCTGTCTCGCCGAGGATTAATACGCTAGCTTCGGTGCCGGCAACTTTTTTCACATCACTCATCACATTCATTAAAGGCCCGCTGTCTCCTATTATCCCGTCTGATTCCGTAAGAGATTTTAGCTCCTCTTTTAGATATTCGGATTCTATAGTAAGGGAGTGTATCCTTTGTTCCGAGAGTAATCTCTCATTTACATTTCTCAGTATCAGAGTATAGAAATGTTGATTCCCCATTTCAAATCTGGAGAGAGTAGCCTCAGCGGGGAACTTCTGACCATCATCGCTAACAGCTTGCAAGCCCTGTGGTATCCATATAAATTTTTCTCCCTCGGGTCTAAGGTCAAGCGACTCCGTAAGCCTAAGCAGTTTTTCACTGCTGTCTCCAGTTAAAAAGCGGTTGAATAACCTGCCCTTAACATTTTCTCCCGTAACTCCGAATACTTTTGAAGCAGCTGAGTTTATTCGTGTAACTTTGAAGTCTTGATCGAGCTCGATTATAGCGTCCATAGCACTGTCAAAGAGTTTTATAAGCTTCTCTTCTCGCTCAATGGTCTCTTTCTCAGCTCTCAAGCGGCGCATCTCAGCACTGGCCCGGTTGGCAAAAATGCGGAAGATGTTAAAGACTTCCTGATCTTCCAGGATAGGCTCGGTATCAATAACAGAGAGATGGCCGAGTATCTTCCCGTCCACATCCTCAAATGGAACCCCAAGATAACTCACAGCACCGGTCTTGCTAAAATCTTTTAACTCCTTGTTACCTTTATATTTTTTAAATAAATTGTCTCTTATATGAACGAGGCGCTTCTCCGTAACAACCGTCTCACATGGTGTGCCTATAACAGAGTATTCAAAGTTGTCGATCCAGCCGTCCCCTAGATAAAAGGCCTTGGCATGCATTCTCCGCTCTTTTTCAAAAAACTCGGTTACCCATGCTCCGTGAGTGTTGAGCACTTTTGAAAGGTTTTTAACCAGGGAAACAAAAAAATTCTGGCCAATCTCAGCAGACGTTCCATCAAGAATCGCTAGTATCGCTTCATTTTCTTCAATCGTACTAAAGGGTGTTCTCTGTTTTTCCATTATATATATGCTATATTCGTTTTAGTTTCTTGTTTAAAAGAGTAGCTGTCTACAACAATCTCAACTTTTTGAACTCTATCCGAAGAATTTGAATTCTCAGCGTGTAGGATGTTTACTGAAAGAAGAAACGAAATTAACAAAAGAGTAATTGTCATTCTTCTCATAACACTTCCTGCTGTCTTAATTAATAGTTTGTAGATAAAGCCCGCCAATACAGTCATTCAAATTTCATTATAACACATATTGATACTAGTCCGAATAAGCAGTAATAATATATAGTATGAACAAAACAAAACTCATTTCAGAAGAAATAGAAAGAGAAGCCCTAATCAGCCTGCATAAGCATTGCCCGCTTGAGACCGCACAAGATCTTGGACTTTATATGCTTGAGGTAGGCGACGCGGTTGCGGCAGCCTCAACAAAAGACCCAAGCGTCGTAATCAACCGAACGCTCGGGCTCGGGACTTTATTCGAGATTACACAAGAGACACTGAGCAACATCACAAAGTTCTACCGTGATCTGGATATCAACAAATTCTTCCTTCACGTCTACCCCAATGAGATGGCCGATAATGTACCGGAGATGCTAGAGAAAGAAGGACTTCAAAAATCACGAGGATGGATGAAATTTAAACGTGACAACTCCCCTCCCCTCGAAGTTCTAACGGAGCTTACGATAACAGAAGCTTCAACGGCAGAACAAGCGCTTCACTTTGGAAGGATAGTAGCAAACGCCTTCGGCATGACTGAGAATTCAGCTCCCATGCTCGCAGGTCTTGCTGATGACCCGGGATGGCATATTTTTTTGAGCTACTCCGGCGACACGCCCGCGGGAGCGGGAGCAATGTATGTCCACGGCGGGAGCGCATGGATGGAATGGGGAGCTACGGATCCGAATTTTAGAAGAATGGGAAGCCAGGCAGCAATAATGTCAGCCCGAATACAAAAAGCAATTGAGCTTGGATGTAAGCGCATGTTCACAGAAACCGGAGAAGCCGTAGAGGGAGACCCTCAGCATTCTTATAAGAACATTTTGAAAGCAGGCTTTACCGAATCGGTACTAAGAGGAAATTACACTCTCAAAAAATAGCGGCACAGTATGCGCCTCCGGAATATTTCTCAGAGCTTGCTGTGCAATATTGTCATTCTGAGGCGGCACCAGATTCCGTTCTGATGACTGCATTAGCCGCTCGCTCTGCTGCTGCAAGCGCGCCCTCAATATGCCCTGGATTTTCCTGAGCAGTTTCTGTGGACGCCCAATGGAGACGACCGTTCATTTGAGGCTCAGCATAGATGGAATGACCGAAAGTGTTATAAGCAATGAGACGCACAACAGCGGGTGGAGAGGTGAAGCGCTCGTACCTCCAATCGTGGATCAATAATTTTTCAGGGTGGCCAGCTTTATCTCCAAATAAAGATATCAACTGTCTAAGCACCTCCTCAGCGGATACAGTAGGCTGGCGAATAGTCATAGTAGGCGCAAAACCAAAGAGCGCTGCCGGCTCTCCTTCCGGGCCGCTCATATCATGCACTTCTCTCATAGGGCCTACATAACTAATTGCTGACCCCGCAAGCCCGTCCTCACGCCAAAACGGTTCTGAATAGACCGCTACTACTTTGGTAATAGCGCCCATCCACACAGGGGTAATTTTAGCTACCCCATATAACTTCTCAGATAGAGTTGGATTAAATCTAATAGAAGAAACAGCTAGAGCTGGTGGTACGGCAAGTACGATATGCTGAGCAGAGAAGACGCCATTTTGCGTGTGCGCCTCGATATTATCGCTTGATGCCCGAACGCTAGTCACAGGCTCATCAAATCTGATTACACCGGCTGGCAGCTCATCGGCAAGGGCTTGAGCTAAAGGCTGAGCACCGTGTGTGAATCTGCTCGAATAAACATCAATCAGGTTACCCTGAGTGCGCTCGACTCCTCTTACAGTCTCATACACCGCGTCCCCTGAAGTATATTGGAGGAAAGTCTCAAGTCCGAGATCTGAGATAAGCTTTGTTATCCTGGGTTCATTAGGCCAAAACCACGTAGCGCCCAGGTCTATGCCACTTGGTGAGATAGACAGCAAACGGCCCCCAACACGGTCCCTGGCTTCGAGTATAGCGACCGAAAGTCCTTTGGCAGTTAACTCGCGCGCTGCTGCCAAGCCTCCAATGCCCGCGCCTATAACTACAACATCAACGCTAATATTATCTAGCTCAGCCATTTTCAGCCCATAGTTAGAGTTCTGATTTTCACTATAACAAATTCCAGAATTAGATTATTAAAATTTTTACGGAGTGCAGCCAATCGCCCTTTGAGAGCAGGTACTAGGACTTGAGCCCATGCTGCATAATGTTGAAAAATACGTACAATGACTGTGATTCTCTCCGATCGCATCCTTATTAATAAGTCCGTAAACAACTAGCTGCGCGGCTATTGTAACGAGATCGCAACTATCTCCCGCAAAATCCGGAAGCGCTGGAAGTACCGTTCCGAAAAATATCTTCTCCTCTCCGTCAACATGAAAATATGAGAAATTATCACAATTAAGCCCAAGAGGCGGGAGCATCGGTACAAGATCGTTTGTATTCACAATTCGAAAACTTGCCCTGTTTAACGACTCTGTTGCTTCATAAGTACTTACAAACTGGCTGTCTCCTACTGCAGGGCCTGCAAAGTTATACATCGTTACGCTATCTATCATCCCTACGTTCTGCGAGAAATCCGGGAAAGCCAGAAAGGCAACTGCTCCCCCAAGGCTGTGCCCTGTAATATAAAGGTTGCTATAATTCCCTGTCATAGTGAGCTCATCGAGTTTACTCAAAATAGCGCTCTGAACAGGGTTTGTGTTATCACCTTGATATGCACTTAAAAATCCAAGTGAAACTTTACCTCCGTTGGGAACGAAGTTATAAGGAATTTGAAACGCCGCGATATCACTAATTTCATCAGAGAAAGTTTCAGTCCCTCTAAACACAACATAGATATTATCGTCCAACGTTGCTATAAATGCGAAAGGGATAACAGTGTCATCATCGAGGCACGGACTACCGGTGATTACCGATCTATATATCACTTCCTCAAGCGTATAGGGAGAAGGCACCGTGATTGCACCCATTCCGCCATTAATACACTGAGTTCTCTGATTATAAGCAACTAATGACAACTCCATAAGCTCAATCGCAAGCTCAATATCGTATTGCGGCTCGATAGGTCCGGGTGCTGGTTCCCCTACTCCACCGTCCCCGCCATTGCCACTGTTGTTATTACACCCGCCTGCGACTCCAAACGAAACTATCACAAGCAGTAGTAATGCTAATAAACCTGTTTTTCTCATTTCATACCCTCCATAGGAATTACTTCTTATATATTATAACCAGCATTTATTTGCTTTGTTGAGTTGGAGAATCTAATTTGCAACATGAACTTAAAACAATCCGTATAGAAGACCCACAATCCCCCCGCCAGCAATGAGCCAGGTCGAGTTGATGCGGAAAAAGAATAATGCAACGGCACATAGTACGGCAATAATAATTGTGAGCGGGTCGATCAAAGATACCCGGGCAAGCTGAATTGTTACAGCGGCCATAAAACCAAGTGAAGCAGCGTTCACTCCGTCAAGCGCGGCTCCTGCCAGAGGGGAATTTCTTAGCTTCGGCACTACAGAATTAACAAACGGCACAAAGATAAAAGAGGGAAGAAATATTGCTACTGTTGCAAGTACAGCTCCTTTAAACCCTGCAACCAAGTATCCGATAGATGTAGCTGTTGTAAGTAGCGGACCTGGGGTCACCTGCCCTATCGCCACAACGTCAATTAGCTGTTGAGTCGTTATCCATCCTAGTGAATTTACAAAGTCGGCTTCCAAAAAAGCGAGCAACACATATCCGCTACCGTAGAGCACAGCCCCAATTTTAAAGAAGGTCAAAAACAGAGTCGATATTGCCACTTCCTTTGCTTGCAGAGCTACTAAATTAATTCCCAATATAGGCGCTACGAAACTAAACATTCTGGAGCTGGCGATACTTCTATAATTTCTCAGCAGCATTACTACTAGCCCACCCAGGAAGATGAGAAGTATTTCGTTTATGCCATAGAAATAACCGGCCACTACTCCTACAGCGACAAGTGAAGTGAGCACATCCTTCACTGCTTTTCGCCCTAACATGTATAGAGCCTGGAGGACTATTGCTATAATTACGGGTTTAATGCCGTAAAAAAGAGTCTCAGCGTAAGTAGTCGTGCCGTATTGCACGTAAAGCCATGTGAGAAGGAGGACAAGAAAAGCCGAGGGCAAGATGAAACACGATCCCGAGACGAGCATGCCCCGCCACCCGGCGCGGCTGTAGCCCATATGAAGCGCCATCTGGGTTGAGTTGGGGCCGGGGATTAGATTTGTAGCGCCCATCAAGTCTAAGAACTCCTGCTCATCGAGCCATTTTCTGCGCGTAACTACTTCATCGTGCATCATTGCTATATGAGCCGGTGGACCTCCGAATGCAGTTACCCCCAATCTGAAAAACAACAGTGCAAGCTCTTTTAGTTTGTTAGAAGTGTCTTTAGTTGCGGAACTCATACACGTTGAAAGTTACTGGAGAATTCAGATTCAAACAACTCGAATATTCACTATCTTAATGCTATATTAATATTGATAATATATTTAAAGAGAAAAAATCTGAGTGCACCAATCAAAAACAAACTAGGAGAACAATTGAGCCTCACCCCAAAGCTGTACCAGGTAAATTAGAGATTTCTGGCTTTTTTGAATGCTTTTTCGCATACTCCTCAGGCGTCATGTTCTCCAGCGCAGAATGGGGCCTGAACTCATTGTAATCTCT
>Ga0307375_10002680_pt1 | contig 18067 bp, 8 predicted proteins | sample TR1MG_FD_202531 | JGI IMG/M metagenome (GOLD analysis project Ga0307375, IMG submission 202531) | Soil microbial communities from Risofladan, Vaasa, Finland - TR-1 | ecosystem: Environmental > Terrestrial > Soil > Coastal area > Acid sulfate soil | place: Finland: Risofladan, Vaasa | collected... | reverse complement strand
GCTGTGGCCACCATCAGCGCCGCCAGGTACTCGGCATCTTCGCGCCTCTGCAGAAACGCCCCAGAACCCGTCTTCACGTCCAGCACCAACCCGTGCAATCCCGCTGCCAGCTTCTTGCTCAGAATCGACGCGCAAATCAGCCCCGGATTTTCGACCGTGCCCGTCCGGTCGCGCAGCGCATAGAGCACCCGGTCGGCGGGAACCAGCTTGGGCGTCTGCCCCACAATCGACGCGCCGCAATCGGCCACCACCGCTTCAAATCGCTTCAACGTCAGCGCCGTCCGGTAGCCCGGAATCGACTCCAGCTTGTCCAGCGTGCCGCCCGTGTGCCCCAGCGCGCGCCCGCTGATCATCGGCACCGCCACGCCGCAGGCCGCCGCCAGCGGAGCCACCAGAAAACTCGTCTTGTCGCCCACGCCGCCGGTCGAGTGCTTGTCCACCGCCCGCTTGCCCAGCCTGCTCGCGTCAAACTTCTCGCCGCTGTCGCGCATCGCCAGCGTCAGCGCGCGCGTCTCGTCTCGCGTCAGCCCGCGAATCCACGTCGCCATCAGCCACGCCGCCAGTTGCTCCGGCGGAATCGCGCCCGTGGCCGCGCCCCGCGCCACAAACTCCATCTCGCCCAGGCTCATCGCGCCGCCGTCCCGCTTGCGCCGGATCAAGTCAATCATGTGCGGCTTCGTCCCCGTGTTTCCGGAGTCTGCTGGGAATTTCCTCTCCATCTCCCGTCTCACTTTCGCCGCGCCGGCCCAAAGGGAAACGGCACCAGAGCCGAAAACGGCTCCACCTTCTTCTTCTTTTTCCAGGGGAACGCCACCGGCGCATCCGGCTCTGTGAACTCGGTCAGTACCTGCCGGCAGGCCCCGCACGGCGAGCTGTCTTTCCCCTTCAGGTTGGTAATCGCAATCGCCACCACGCGAATCTTCGGCCCATACTCGGCCACTGCCCGCACAACAGCCGACCGCTCGGCGCAGATGGTCAGCCCGTAGCTCTTGTTCTCCACGTTGGTGCCGGTCACCACCTTGCCGTTGGAGAGCCTCAGCGCCGCGCCCACCTTGAACTTCGAGTACTTCGAGTACGAGTTCCGTGCCACTTCGACTGCCTGGCTCATCAACTCTTCCATCGCCGCATCCAGCGGCCCGTCTGCGTCTGCCATTATCCACTCCTCGCTCGATATGAACTCTGAGGCTAAAGCATTTGCTCCTCCGATGTATATTTCAGCACCTCTCCCCGTCCGCCCCGGAGCACGCGACACAAGTCCTTCTCCTTAAGGCCGCTCCGGCGTTTCCTTGCCGCCGCAGTCCTCCCTCGGGCCCTCCCCATTTTGGACCTGCGTGACCAATGTAACTAGGCCGGATAGCACAAGAGTGGTATTCCAGAGCGTAGAATGTTGTGAATAGATTGCCGCCGGTTAGCAGGAACGACCGGCGCTCCCGGCAGGAACCTCTTCCCCCAAGGTGCCCGGAGATTTTATGGGAGGTCCAAGGACGGAGGTAATCATGGGCCCGCATTCCAATCCCCCAGGTCGCTCCGGAGTACGCATCCAGACGCGTCCAGAACGCAGAGTCATTCCAGAACTCGCCGCTTATCGCTGGGTCGGCTCGAGTTTTCAGCAGGAAAGTGTGCGGAACATCAGCTCCACCGGCGTCTATCTGCGCACGGACCAAAGGTGTGAGCCCGGGTCGCTCGTCTCTCTCACCCTGCAGCGCAAGGGCCCGCCGGAAAAAGACGTCGAGCGCCGCATCGCCATCAAAGCCCGCGCCGTGCGTCAGGGCCACGATGGCGTCGGCCTGTCCTTCGTCCTGCCCCTTGGCATGGCCCTCCACCTCTGGGAGAGCCCTCTCAAGTCCTTCTCCGAGCAAACCGAACCCGAGGACATCCTGTGGGAGTTTCGTCTGGCCAGCGCCATCTCGTTTCTCTGCCGCATCAGCCCTCACGCCGCCGCGGAGATTCGCCAGCTCCTCCGCGAAGGCCTCAGCAACTACCGCATCAAGAGCGCCATCGAGATTGCTCTCCGAGCCGAGGAGTTGCTTTCCTTCGCGGCCGAGGAAGGCCGCTGGCAGGCCCCGGCCCGCCTCGTCGTCCGCATCCTGCAGGACGGCTCCTGGGCGGACTCTGAAACCGTACAGCAGCTCTGGGCCGGACTCCTCGCCACCTCCTGCACCGCTGAGGGCAACGATGAGTCCAACTTGACCTACGTGCAGCTGCTCAGCCAGCTCACTCCGGCGCACATCGGCCTGCTTGCCGCCGCCTGCACCCGCTCCACCAAGATCCTCACCACCGCCGGGCGCATCTCTTCCCGGCCCGTTGCCTGCACGTCGCAGGAACTGATGCGCGTCACCGGATCGCGGGACATTCTCCGCATCGATCGCGACATCGAGCACCTCTCCGATCTCGGCCTACTTCTGCGTCGCGCCAAGTCGTCCTTTTTTTCCGCCGCCGACGATGCCAAGATCTCGCCCACCAGCCTTGGCCTGCTCCTCTTTGCCCGTTGCAATGGCTACCGGGGCACTCCTCAGGATTTTTACGGCGTAAGCACCGCCGACACTCCAGCGTTCGCCGCCGAGATTTAACGCTCTCTAACTCGATACACCCTGGCCCCATCCGCGGGAACCTCTTCCGCCCCTGCTTGGGGTTCACCCAAACCCCGGCCCAAACCCCATCCGGATCTCAAGGACTGGTCTCGCCGTTGCGCGGAGGTAACCAATCGAGTGCGGCCTGGGGTAACTATGCCTGGAAACTGCATCGCTGTCCGGGTACAATCGACGCCTGAGATTGGATTCAGCTTGCCCTGCCGGTGGAACACACCGGCCGCATTCCGGTTCTAGGCGTAGCTCGGGGTCGGCGCACTTTGCCAATTTCTGGAAGTGAGGGCCGTGGAATGTTACTCAGTAAATGGCTGCATAAGCAGACGCTTGGACAGACTCAACAGCGGGCAGAACGGCGCCCCGTCAACGGGCTCGTCGCATATCACCGCACCGGCATGGTCCTCAATAAAGTCAGCATCAAGGACATCAGCTCCTCCGGCCTCTATCTGCTTACCTCCGAGCGCTGGATGCCCGGCGAACTGGTTACCCTCACCCTGCAGCGCGAGGGGCCCCCGGAGCGCGATCTGGAAAAACGCGCCGCCGTGCAGGCCCGCTCCGTCTGGTGGGGAGACGACGGCATCGGTCTGGACTTCATCCTGAACGAAGACATCGGTTTTGACCTCTGGGAAGGCCCCTTGAATGCCACCGCCGGGGAACCCGAGCCGGAGGACATCATCCGCGAGTTCCGCATCGCTGAGGCGCTCACCTTCCTAGGCAAGTTGTGCCCCTCCAAAATCAAGGAACTGACTTACCTGTTCCGCAAGGAGTTCAGCCCCAGCCGTGTGATGACCGCTGCGGAGATCTCACTCGAGGCCGGCCGTACCCTTACCTTCCGCCCTGATGCCGACCAATTGCGTGTGCATCCGGACGTGATGATGCGCCTCATGGAATTTGGTTCCTGGGCCGAGGACGAACGCCTGCGCCGCTTCTGGTCCGGCCTGCTCATTGCTTCCTGCACCATCGGGGAGGAAAATGCCACCGATGCCAACCTGGCCATGATTGATCCGCTCAGCCAGCTCAGCGTCAAGCATGTTCTCATCCTTACCGCCGCCTGCACCCGCGCCACGCTCTCCCTGGCGCCGGATGGCTCCGTCGTTGCCGAACAGTGCACCAGCCCGATGGAACTCATCACGCAGATCACCGGCACACGCGACGTTACCAAGAACGACCGCGACCTCGGGCATCTCTACCTGCAGGGGTTCCTCGACCAGCGCAAGCGGGCGCTCGCCCTGTTGCCGGTGGACGAGGCAAACCTCACCCCCACCAGCCTAGGCCTGGAGTTCTACGCCCGCTGCAAGGGGCACACCGGACCCATCAAGGAGTTCTACGGTCTGCCGCTCGCGCCAGAACTGGCCTCCGCTGAGCCGGAAACGTCTTCGCCCGATGTCCAGGAATCGGCCCCGCCCGCGGGGTCTTAGCTCAATCCACCAGAAGTCCTTCCACGGCTGCGTGCAGCCGCTCCGTAATGGCGGCTTCGCTCTCCTCCGGCGCAAACCGCATCGGCCGGCCCACGTGAACGGCAATCCTGCCGGATCGGAACCAGCCCTGCCCCTTCGCTTTCAACTCGCCCAGCCCGCGAATGGCCACCGGCAGTACCGCCGTCTGTGACTCCTTTACCAGCAGCCCTATTCCAGGCCGGAACCGCGCCAACTCGCCTGCCGCCGACCGAGTTCCCTCCGGAAACACCAGCACGTGGAAGCCCCGGTCCAGCGCCTCACCCGCATGCCGAAAGCTGCGTTGGAAGTCCTTCCGTCGCGGCAGAGGAAACACGTTGAACAGCGCCGTCACCAGCACGTAAGCCAGCGGCCCCAGCAGCAGAAACCGCCGCTCGCCCGGCCCGCGCTCCGGATTGCGAAAGTGCCGGTAATCCTCCAGCATCTCTCCCGCCATGGCCGCCGCCATACGTCGCCGCACGGCTCCCGGCAGCGCATACTGCACCAGAGGCCCGTCATACGCCGTCACGTGATTGCACACAATCAGCATCGGCTCAGCCCCGGTCAGCCCGTTCGGAATTCCTTTCACCTTCGGCGCCGCCAGCAGCCACACCAGCGGCCGCGCCACCAACTCCTGGAACGCCGTCCGCACCCAGCCCACCGGCCGCCACCACGGCCAGCGCGGATAAAGGTAGCGCGTCTTCTCTTCGATCTTCGGCGCAACCGCAATTTCCAGCGCTCGCAGCTCCATCCGCTCCGGCTGCAATTGCAATTCCGGCTCGGCGCCCGGCTCAGCAGTCACCGCGTTAGCCATTTCCGTCTGAGCGTCCGCCCGCATCTCCGCCTGCTGCCTCAATGCGCTGCCGCCCACCAGCCGCCGAAGCTCGCCCAGCGTCTGCGCCTGGTCCACCGCGCCCTCACCCGGCAACTCCACCAGCCGCTCTTCCAGCGCCGCCGCCAGTTGCACACGCCCCAGGCTGTCCAGGTGCAGGTCCTCGCTCAGTCGCAGCTCGTCTCCCGCGCCCGGAGGCATCTCGCCGGTTGTCTCGGCAATCAGCGCCAGCAGCCAGTCGCCGCGCATTGCCGCGGCGCTCCTGTTGCCATTCGCCGCCGCCTGCGCTTCCTCCAGCCATACCGCCACCGCCTTGCGCCGCACCTTGCCCGTCGAGGTCCTCGGCAAATCGGGCTCCGGCCACAGCATCCATCGCCGCATCCGCTGGAAATCCGCCAGCCGCGCATTCGCGCTCTCCACAGCCCTGGCAGCCGCCGCCTCTCCGCCCCGCACGGCCAGAACCGCGCAGGGCTCCGGCCCGTTCGGCGTTTCCATGGCCAGCACCGCGCACGCGGCTACTGCCGGCTGCTGCTCCAGCGCCGCCTCCAGGTCCTCCGGATGCACATTCACGCCAGCCGCCGTCACAATCGTTTCGCCCTTGCGGCCCAGAAACTTCAGTTCGCCCGTCGCCAGTTGCTCGGCAAGGTCGCCCGTCGCCAGCCACTCGTCCTCGCGCTTCCGCAACTCTCCACCCGTCCAGGTCGCGCCGGAAATCATCGGACCCTTCACCAGCACTTCGCCGTCCGCGTCAATCTTCACTTCGCGCCACGGCAGCGGCTTGCCCACCGTGCCCCGCGCCACGTGGAACGGATGGTTCAGCGTAATCAGCGCCGTCGTCTCCGTCATCCCGTAGCCCTGCACCACCACAAATCCCAGCCCGTTCCAGAACTGCTCCAGCGGCCCGGCCAGCGCGCCGCCGCCGGAGATTAGCGCCCAGAACTTCAGCCCGAAGTCCCGATGCACCTCCCGGAACCGCCACCACCGCCGCCACGCCTTGATCCCCTTGGCCGCCTCCAGTCGCTCCGTCAGCCCCGGCCGCGTCGCCTCCAGGTTCGTCTTCAGCAGTGCCATCACCCGCGGCACCGCCGCCAGCACGCTGATCCGTTCCCGCCGGATCGTCTCCGCCATCCGCGCCGCCACCAGCCGGCTCTCAAAGTGCACCTCCGCGGCAAAAATCGCCGGCACCCACAGCCCCATCGTCTGCCCGAAAACGTGGCTCATCGGCAGCGTGTGCAGAAATCGCAGCGGATGCGCCAGCCACTCCCACCGCATATACGGGCGCGCGCCATCCTCCACCGGCCCCATGCTCGCCAGCACGTTTCCATGCGTGTGCACAATGCCCTTCGGCTCGCCCGTCGTGCCAGACGTGAACAGAATTTGCAGCGGAGTTTCTCGGCTCAGCCCCGCCACCGGCCCCGCCTCTTCAGCGGGAAGGGAACTGGCCCAATCCTCAAACGCCAGCGTGGGCAACTCCGTGAATGTTCCATTCTTTCCGCCGCTCTTCGCAGATGGGGCAGGAACCGCCGCCGTCAATTGCCGCACCAGTGCCCGGTCGCCCACCGCCAACTTCGGCCGCACGTCCGCCGTCACCCGTGCCGCAAACTCCGCGCTCCCGTAAGCGTCCAGCGGAACCGCCAGCACTCCGCGAAGCATCATGCCGTAGAAGGCCGCCACCCACTCCGCGCTGTTCTCGGCCCACAGCACCACGCGGTCGCCCGGCCCCACACCACGCCGCTCCAGCAGAGCCGCAAACCGCCCCGCCAGCCGCGCAATCTCCGCATACGTAGTCGCCCGCCGCCGGTTCCCGCGGGTTTCCACCACGGCAATTCCGCGCCCATACCGCCGAAAGTCTTCGAGCAGCATCGCCAGGTGTTCCCGCATCGCACCCCCATCCTAGCAGCGAGCGCAGGCGCGTTCCCCTTCGTTGGCGCACTTGCCGCGAGTGTCCTTCTTTGATGTTCCATTCGATCATTCCGGCTCAGCGCGCATCTCCTCCGCGTGTCTGGTCCGCCGTGGAGCACGTTGTGGAAAGCCTGCAGATTTTCGCTTCCTCTTCGCCGCCGCTCCGCGCTATCCTCAAAGTCAGGCATGTCCCCGCACCCTCCCAAGCCGGACCCCGCCACCGAAGCCAATCCTCTCGCCTGCTTCCACCTCGTCACAGCCGAGTGGTTCCGCGCCGTCTTTGACGCGCCCACCGCCCCGCAGCGCCTGGGCTGGCCCGTCATCGCCCGCCGCGAGAGCGCCCTCATTCTGGCTCCCACCGGCACCGGAAAGACCCTCACCGCATTCCTCTGGTGCCTGGACCGGCTCATGCTCCACGATATTCCGCCGCCCAAATCCCGCCCCGGCTGCCGCCTTGTCTACGTCTCCCCACTCAAGGCCCTCGCCGTCGACGTCGAGCGCAACCTCCGCTCGCCTCTCGCCGGCATCGCCAACATGGCTCGCCGTCGCGGCGTCCCCTTCCACGAACCCCTCATCAGCGTCCGCACTGGCGACACCCCCCAGCGCGAGCGCGCCCGCTTCCGCCGCCAGCCCGCCGACATCCTCATCACCACCCCCGAGTCGCTCTACCTCCTGCTCACCTCCCAGGCCGCCGACGCCCTCCGCACCGTGGACACCGTCATCCTCGACGAGATCCACTCGCTGGTCCCCACCAAGCGCGGCGCTCATCTGGCCCTCTCGCTGGAGCGCCTTCAGGCCCTCACCAAACGACCCCTGCAGCGCATCGGACTCTCCGCCACCCAGCGTCCCCTGGAGGAAGTAGCCCGCTTCCTCGGGGGTGTGGATATCCCTGTGGAAATCTCCGCAGTCACAAAATTATCCAGGGCGTCAAATCTCGACATCTCAACAGATAGCGGAGAAGAACCTCAAGTATTAAATGAATCTCAAAATGCGAATTCCTGGTCGTCGAATCTGCCTGATGCCGCGGCCCTCCGGTTTCGTCCTGTCACCATTGTCAACGCCAGTCATCCCAAGCAGTTAAGCCTGAGAATTGAAGTTCCAGTTGAAGATATGGCGCGCCTCAACGCCATGGAGGAGATCCCCTCCGGCCCGGCCTCGCAAATGCCCCGTCGCGTCTCCATCTGGAACGCCATCCACCCCCGCCTCCTCGAGCTCATCCGCCAGCGCAACTCCACCCTCCTCTTCGTCAACAGCCGCCAGGTGGCCGAGCGCCTCGCCGGAGCCCTCAATGAGCTCGCCGGCGAACCTCTCGCCCGCGCCCACCACGGTTCCCTCGCCGCCCACCAGCGCTCCGTCATCGAGGAGCAGCTCAAGGCCGGCCAGATTCGCGCCCTCTGCGCCACCTCCACCCTCGAGCTCGGTATCGACATGGGCGCCATCGACCTCGTCATCCAGATCGAAGCGCCGCCCTCGGTCGCCAGCGGCATGCAGCGCATCGGCCGCGCCGGCCACACCGTCGACGCCGTCAGCGAGGGCGTCCTCTTTCCCAAATACCGCGCCGACCTCGTCGCCTGCGCCGCCGTCACCCAGGCCATGCACCAGGGCCACATCGAGTCCACCTCTTACCCCCGCAACCCCCTCGACGTCCTCTGCCAGCAGCTCGTCGCCATCGTCGCCCATCCGCCCGGCGCACCGCCCCTGCCGCGCAAGCCCAAACCGTGCACGATTCTTCCCGGCATCGAGCTGCCCCCCGACCCCGTCCCCGAAGTCTCCGTCGATTTCCTCTTCGACCTCGTCCGCCGCTCGGCGCCCTTCGCCAGCCTCACCCGCTCCACTTTCGAAGGAGTTCTGGACCTCCTCAGCGGCCGCTACCCCTCCGACGAGTTCGCCGAGCTCCGTCCCCGCCTCACCTGGGACCGCATCCGCAACGTCGTCTCCCCGCGCGCCGGCGCCGCCCGCCTCGCCATCCTCAACGCCGGAACCATCCCCGATCGCGGCCTCTACGGCGTCTTCCTTGCCCACACTGAGGGCAAATCCATTCGCGTCGGCGAGCTCGATGAGGAAATGGTCTTCGAGTCCCACCCCAACGAAACCTTCATCCTCGGCGCCTCCACCTGGCGCATCGTGGACATCACCCACGACCGCGTCCTCGTCACTCCCGCGCCCGGCGAGCCCGGCAAAATGCCCTTCTGGAAAGGTGACGGTCCCGGCCGCCCGCTGGAATTCGGCCGCCGCATCGGCGCGCTCGTCCGCGAGCTGCGCGCTGTGCCCAAACCCGCCGCGCTCACCCGCCTCGTCGCTGAGCACGACCTCGACCCCAACGCCGCCGAAAATCTCCTTCAATTCCTCACAGACCAGGCCGACGCCACCGGACAGGTTCCTGACGACCGCACCATCGTCCTCGAGCGCGTCCGGGACGAGCTGGGCGACTGGCGCGTCTGCGTCCTTACGCCCTTCGGCAGCCGCATCCACATTCCCTGGGCCATGGCTGTTACTGCCCGCATCCGCGCCGCCGGTGGGCCGGAAGTCGAAACCCTCTGGGGCGACGACGGCTTCGTCCTGCGCTTTCCAGACACCGACGAGCCGCCCGACCCCGACTGGTTCCTCGTCGAGTCCGCCTTGGTCATGCAGCTCGTCCTGCGCCAACTCGGCTCCACCGCGCTCTTTGCCGGCCGTTTCCGCGAGGCCGCCGGCCGCGCCCTCCTGCTGCCGCGCCGCCGGGCAGACCAGCGCACGCCGCTTTGGCAGCTTCGCAAACGCTCCTACGATCTGCTCAGCGTTGCCTCGCGCTACCCGTCGTTTCCGCTGCTGCTCGAGGCCTATCGCGAATGTCTCCGCGACGTCTTCGACATGCCCGCACTCATTGAAATCCTCAGAGAAATCGAACAGCGCAAGCTCCGCGTCCATGTGGTCGAAACCCGCAAGCCCTCGCCCTTCGCCTCCTCGCTGCTCTTCAGTTACGTCGCCAATTTTCTCTATGACGGCGACGCGCCCCTGGCCGAGCGCCGCGCCCAGGCCCTCACCATCGATCAGGATCAGCTGCGCGAACTGCTCGGCGAGGCTGACCTCCGCGAACTGCTCGACCCCAACGCCATCGCCGACGTGGAAGACGCCGCACAATGCCTCGCCGAATCGCATCGCGCCCGCACGCCCGACGGCCTGCACGATCTCTGCCTGCGCCTCGGCGACCTGACCCACGACGAGTTCGCCCTCCGCGTCGCGGACCCCGCGCTGCTCGATCATCTTCCGCGCCTCATCCGCGCCCGCCGCCTGCTGGAGCTGCGCATCGCCGGCCAGCGCCGCTTCGTTGCCGTCGAAGACGCCGCCCGCTACCGCGATGCACTCGGCATTCCGTTGCCGCCCGGCCTGCCCGTCTCCCTGCTTGAACCCGTTGCCCAGCCCGTGCTTGAGCTCCTCCGCCGCTTCGCCCGCACCCACGGCCCCTTCACCCTCCGCGAGGCCGCGGACCGCTTCGCCCTCGATGCCGCCATCGCCGAAACCGCGCTCCACCAGCTCGCCGTCGAAGGCCGCATCCTCGAAGGCGGTTTCCGTCCCGGCGGCCTCCATCGCGAGTGGTGCGACGCGGAAATCCTCCGCCAGATTCGCCGCAAATCCCTCGCCAAACTCCGCCGTCAGGTCGAACCCGTCGAACCCCACACCCTCGCCCGCTTCCTCACCCACTGGCAGGGCATCCTCGCGCCGCGCCGCACCGCCAACGCCCAGCTCGACGCGCTTCTCGACGCCGTCGAAAGCCTCCAGGGTGCACCCATCCCCGCCTCGCTGCTCGAGTCCTCCGTCCTGCCCGCGCGCATCCCCGGCTACGCGCCCGCCAGCCTCGATACCCTCATCACCGCCGGAGAAGTAGCCTGGGCCGGCGTCGAACCCATCGGCGAGCGCGACGGCCGCATCGCCCTCTTCCTTGCCGACAAGCTCCCGCTGCTCGCACAATCCCGCCCGCAAGTTGACCCGCTCACCGAGCGCGAGGAAAAGCTGCTCGCCGTGCTGCAGTCCACCGGCGCCAGCTTCTTTGATCCGCTCCACCAGGCCGTCGGCGGCGGTTATCCCGGCGAATCCATCGATGCCCTCTGGAGCCTCGTTTGGCGCGGCCTCGTCACCAACGACTCGCTCCACGCCCTCCGCGCGTACATCGCCCGGCCCGACTCCGCGCGCGCCCCGCGCCGCTTGCAAACAGGAAGTGTCTTCCGTTCCCGCCGCACCACGCCGCCCAACGCCCAAGGCCGCTGGTCCCTGCTGCCGGTGCGCGCGCAAAAGGGAACCGAAGGCACGCCCACCGCAACCGAAGCCAGGCACGCGCTCGCGCTCCAACTTCTCCACCGCTACGGCATTCTGCTGCGCGAGTCCGTCGCCGCGGAGAATCTTCCCGGCGGCTTCAGCGCTGTCTATCCCGTGCTCAAGGCTCTCGAAGAATCCGGCCGCATCCGCCGAGGCTACTTCGTCGCCGGCCTCGGTGCAACCCAGTTCGCGCTGCCTGCCGCCGTCGATCTCCTTCGCCAGCTCCGCACGGAGCCGCCCGAGGAAAAGCCCGAATTCGTCCAGCTCGCCGCCGCCGATCCCGCCAATCCCTACGGCTCCGTCCTGCGCTGGCCCGACCTTCCCGCCGATGCCGAAGACACCGAATCAGGACCCCGCATTCCCACCCGCGCCGCCTACGCCGAAGTCATTCTCCGCAACGGCCGCCTCGTCGCCTGGCTCCGCCGCAACAATCCCAACCTGCTCGTCTTTCTGCCCGCCGACGATCCCGAGCGCTCGCAGACCGCCGCAGGCCTTGCCCACTTCCTCTGCGAGCGCGGCCAGCAGCGCATGCACGCCGCAGGCCACCACGGCGTGCTCATCACCACCGTCAACGGCCTGCCCGTCGCCGCGCATCCTCTCGCCCGTTTCCTCATGGACGCCGGTTTCTACTCCGGCCCGCTCGGCATGCACCTGCGTCGCATCCCGCTCCCGCTTGTGCAACACGACCAGCAATCCGGAGAGCTGCAGTAGCCATGCCTGAAGGCGACACACTCTTCCGCACCGCGCGCACGCTCCATCGTGCTCTCGCCGGCAAGCCCGTCACAGGCTTCCGTTCCACCTATCCGTTGCTCACGCGCTTCCACGACGACACGCCCCTCACCGGCCAGCTCGTCCGCCTCGTCGAGTCGCGCGGCAAGTGGCTGCTCATTCATTTTTCCGGCGGCGCAACCCTTGCCACGCACATGCTCATGTCCGGCAGCTGGCACATTTACCGCCCCGGCGAGCGCTGGCAAAAGCCCGTCAGCCACATGCGCATCATCCTTGAAAATGCGGACCTCCTCGCCATCGGCTTCCACGTTCCCGTGGCCCGCATGCACACCGCGCAGTCGCTCGCCCGCGAACTCCGCATCCCGAATGTCACTCTCGATCTGCTCAGCCCCGACTTCGACGTCCAGGCCGCCTGCGCCTGCATCACTCTCAACGCCGAGCGCGAAATCGCCGACGTTCTCCTCGACCAGCACGTTCTCGCCGGCGTCGGCAATGAGTTCAAGTCGGAGATATGTTTCGTCTGCGCGGTCAACCCATTCGCGCGCGTTGCCTCGCTCTCCGCCGAGCAAATCGCCGCGCTTGTTGCCGCCTGCCAGCGCCTGCTCCGCGCCAATGTTCTTGAGGACTCCGGCGACACCCTCGTCACCTATCGCGGCCTGCACCGCCGCACCACCCACGAGTCCGACCCCGGCGAAAGCGTCTGGGTCTATGGCCGCGCGGAACAGCCCTGCCGCCGCTGCGGAGCCTGCATCGAGCGCCGCTTGCAGGGCCCGGATGCGCGCGTCACCTTCTGGTGCCCGCTCTGCCAGCCTATTCCGGACGGCAGCGATGTGGATGAATCGGATTGAGAGGCGGAACCGCTGGTCAGGCTTGAAATGGACCGAACGATGCGGTGACCTCTCCCCGCTCGTCATCCGCCCCCACCACATGGACAGTGAACGTATCTCCACCTTCTTCCACTCGCACCACAACGTGTCCTTCGCTGCTGGCAAGTCTGCTTGAGAAGCGTTCCGTGGTCAGCATCGCAGCCGGCGCCATTCCCGCGGCAAACACATCTCGCTCGCCGGAGTAGAGTTCTTCGCTGAACAGATTCGCAAGTACGCTGATATCCGGATGAGAAACATGCCAGGTGGGCACAATCCACACTCGCGGCCGCAAGGACCGCACCATTGCCGATCCGCAGGCGTCAAAGTATCCGTGATGGTTGGCGACAGCGACTGAAACAGGTCCTGCAATCGCAGCCACTGGCGTTTCAATGTCGTGCCACGGGTAGCGCCCGTAGGCTGTGTCATTGCAAAGATCGCCGCCCGTGTAATAGCAAAATTTTCCGTATTGCATACCAACTGAGATACAGCACATGTTCTCGCTTGGCATTGCTTCTGCAGCCAGGCCGCCCAGAGCAGGAAATCGCGGCTTCGATGCTTCTCCGGCGCCCGTCCATACCTCACCGTTCACCGAAAGTATGCGAGCTTGGAATCCCGGATACGCGGCGGGTTGCCTGCGCAAGGCAAGCTGGCTCAGGGAACCGGCCTGTGCGCGTTCAACTTTCGCTCCCCGAGAAAACATGCTGCGCGCAAAGGCGATGTAGTTCCGTGCCGACGGATCCTCTGGGACAGCAGGGTATGCGTAATCGGGCCAGCCACGGTCGATCAGCGCATGAACCTCGATCCTCTCGGCGACAAAGGACGCGCCGGTTAATCGATAGTTGCCGCGCAGGGCAGGCGGACTCGAAGGTGCAACCTGGCCCACATGATCTCCATGCAGGTGCGTGAGCAGCATGCTGTCCAGCGCCGTTTGGCCAATCCGGTCGAGCTGGCGGCGCACGTAGCGCGCAATCCACTCGCCGGCTGCACGTCGCGCGTCCGGACGCGCCGGAGCCATCAACTTCTCCGCGCCGTGTGCCTCGCCGGCATCCACAAGCAGGGAAGTGCCGTCCGGTCCCAGAATCACGGTCGAATTGCCGCGGCCCGTATCGATGTGATGGATTTCAAGAATGCCGGGTTTCCACGGGGGCAGGACCGAGCCCGAAGGTTCTCTCCTCCCCAGGCTTTCCCCAATACTGGAATCAGACCCCAACAGAGTTGTAGTCAGCGCACCCGCAGCGAATTTTAGAAAATCCCTTCGTTGGGGCATCAGTCTGCTCTCCGGTCTGGGCGCGCGCAGTTCGGGGTGGGGTTAATCCGCCGGCTTGCCCAGCCCGAAAATCTTCTGGAAAATATTCCGGTGGTCGCCCGGATGGTCGCACGTGTCCGTGGGAGCCGTACCCGCCAGGAAAGCTGCCTGGTAGTCGTCCGGACAGGCCGCATCCGCCAGCAGGTTCGTCACCGTGTCCAGCGATACCACGTCCACTCCGTCCGGCGGCGTAAAGTCGTGAGTGTCGCTGTACTGCGGCAGCGTCACCGCCTGCTTCATAAAGTTCGCCCAGATGGGCGCAGCCGCGTGCGCGCCTTCAATGTGGATGTCCGTGTAGTCGTCGTTGCCCACCCACACCACGCACAGCAGGTTGCTGGTGTAGCCCGCAAACCAGGAGTCGTGCTCCGTGCCCGTCTTGCCTGCGGCCGGCGCGGTAAAGCCCAAGTTCCGCACTCCGGCGCCCGTGCCGTGGCCCTGCATAACTGCCTCCATCATGCTCGTCGTCAGATAGGCCACCCGCGGATCCAGCACCTGCTTGGACGCGGGCGTAAAGTCGTCAATCACGTCGCCCCGAGGCGTGCGGATGCTGGCTAGCATCCACGGCTCCAGGTGCAGCCCGTTGTTGGCAAACACCGTGTACGCGCCCGCCAAATCCAGCGGAGACGCATCATAGGCTCCAATGGCCATCGCGGGCGTTCCGCGCGCGTTCTTGATGCCGGCATCGCGCGCCAGCGCAGCCACGCGGTCAAACCCCACCATAGATGCCAGTCCGATCGTCGCATTGTTCAGCGAGCGCAGCAGCGCATACTGCGCCGTCACCTGGTCGTGATACTCGCCCTCAAAGTTGCGCGGCGTATAGCTCTGTCCATTCACTTCATAGGTGGTCTGCTCGTCGTTCAGCATCGTCACCGGAGAAAACAGCTTCGTTTGCCCCGGCAGCAGCGTGCCCTCCACCGCCGTCTGGAAGGCCGACGCATACACAAACGGCTTGAAGGTGGAGCCCGTGGGTCGATTCGCCACCGCATGGTTCAGTTGCGACTCCCCATAGTTCCGCCCGCCCACCAGCGCCAGCACCTGCCCGGTGTGCGGATTCAGCGCCACCAGAGCCACCTGCGGATAGTTGTACGGTATGCCTCGTTTGCGGTCCCGCGCGTGCCGCCGGTCCACCTGCGCATCCACCATCGGTATCGTCGCTTGCACTGCTTCAGAGGCAAGCCGCTGCAGGTCCGGGTCCAGTGACGTATAAATTCGAAGTCCCTCGCGGTTGAAGTCGCGGTCGCCCAGCGCCTGCACCAGCTGGTCCCGCACCAGGTCCACAAAATAGGGCGCCTCGCTCGCGTCCACGCTGGCCGCCACCAGGTGCAGCGGCTGCTGCTTGGCCTGCTCCGCCTGCTCCTTGGTAATCGCGCCCGTTTCCACCATCGAGTCCAGCACCAGGTTCCGCCGCTCCATCGCCCGCGCCGGGTGACGGAATGGATTCAGCCGGTTCGGACTCTGAATCATCCCCGCCAGCAGCGCGCACTCCGGCAGGTTTAGCTGTCGCACATCCTTGCCAAAGTAGGCCTGCGCCGCCTCGCCAAAGCCGTCGATGGAAAAGCTCCCACGCTGGCCCAGGTTGATCTCGTTGGCATACATCGCAAAAATCTGCTGTTTACTGAAGCGGTGCTCCAGCTGGAAGGTAATCACGATTTCCTTCAGCTTCCGCTTGATCTTCCGCTGCGGCGTCAGAAAAAATCCCCGCGCCAGTTGCATCGTCAGCGTCGATCCGCCCTCGGTCCATTTGTGCCCCGGCGTCAGATCGTTGCGCAGCGCGCCCAGAATGCGAATGTAGTCCACACCCCCGTGCTCAAAAAACCGGCGATCCTCAATCGCAACCACCGCGTTCACCAGGTTCTTCGGCATCTCGTTGTAGGTCACGATCCGGCGCTTGGTGCGATGTGCGTCTTCGCTCAGCCCCGTAATCAGCATCGGTTCCAGCTCATAGCTGGAGAGCGCCTGGCCATGCGTGTCGGTAATCGAGTCCACCACGCCGTTGTTGATGTGGATCGTCGCCGCGTCTTCCGCGTGATACGACTGCGGGCCCGGCTGCACCGTGATGCTGTTCGGGGTCCGGCTGTAGCTGCCCAGCGGAGAGGTCTGTGCCGCGCCGGCCGTGGTATAGCCCGCTGAGTTCAGTTCAGATGCAATCAGTTGAATCGCCAGTCGCTGCCCGGGCCGCACCTCGCGCGGCGCCGCAAAAATCTTCGCCGTGTTGGCAAACAGCGGCTTCTCCAGCCGCGCGCTCACAATCGCCCCGTACTTCGCGTAGTAGAAGCCAAACAGGCCCGCCACCGACAAGCCAATCACCACTATGCCAAGCAGTGCAATCTTCACCAGGGACATGGTCCACGGGTGTTTGCCCTTCGGTCTTGCCAGCTTGATCTTCAGCGTCCGCAACGCCATCGCCGCTCCCTGTCTCGCTCCCTTACTCGCTCGCTTCCGTCAGCAGCGCGTCTTCCTGCACGCGTTCCTTCATATGCGCTGCCACTTCGCTCAAGGCCACGTCCACGCTGGTGCCCGTGGCTCGCGTCACCACTTCCGCCTGCCCCGCCGCAGCTTTCTTGCCCACATTCACGCGGTAGGGAATGCCCACAAGGTCAGCATCCTTGAATTTGACTCCCGCACGCTCGTCTCTGTCATCCAGCAGCACGTCCAGCCCTGCGGCTTCCAACTCCGCCGTCAGCTGTTCGCCCGTCCTGCGCAGCAGCTCGTCGCTCGCGTTCGTCACCGTCACCACCACGGTAAACGGCGCAATCGACGCCGGCAGCCAGAACCCGTTCTTGTCGTTCGACTGCTCAATCGCCGCCGTCAAAATGCGCTCAATGCCAATCCCGTAGCTGCCCATGATCGGCGTCACTTCCTTGCCGTTCTCGTCCAGCACACGCGAGCCCATGCTCTCGGAATACTTGTAGCCCAGCTTGAAGATGTGCCCCACTTCCACGGCCTTGCCCACCACCAGCCGGCCCGCGCATCCCTCCGTCGGGCATGCCTCGCCCTCGTTCACGCTGCGAATATCTGCCAGCAGCGTCCACGTAAAGTCCCGCCCCGGCGTCACGTTGCGCAGGTGCGTGTCCACCTTGTTCGCGCCCGCCACCAGGTTCTTGCGGCCCTCGAGGGACCGGTCCACCACAACCGTCAACCCATCGCCCAGCGGCGCAGCATCATGCGTCAGCCCCACCGGTCCCAGGTAGCCCGCCGGCCCGTTCATATACTGCGTCAACTCCTCGGCCTGCATCGTGCGCAGCTCCGCCGCGCCCACCGCGCCCATCAGCTTGGTCTCGTTCACCTGGTGGTCGCCGCGCAGAAACGCCGCCACGCCGTGCCACGTATCTTTTCCGCCCGGGCCGCCGCGCTTCAGCGCCATATACGCCACACACTTGATGTCGCTCGCCGGCGAAATCTTGAAGAACTCCGCCACGTCGGCAATCGCAGCGCAGCCCGGCGTCGCCACCAGCTCCGGTATCCCGTCGCCCGTCGGCTCCATCTCCGTCACCGGCTCCAGCCGCGACGTCGCCTTCTCCAGATTCGCCGCGTACCCGCACACCGGGCAGCTCGCAATCAGGTCCTCGCCCGCCTCGGTGTACACCATAAACTCCTGCGACTGCGACCCGCCCATCGCCCCCGAATCCGCCTCGACGGCCACAAACTTCAGTCCGCAGCGCGTAAAAATCCGCCGATACACTTCGTCGTGCAGGTCGAAACTTTTGTCCAGTCCCGCCTTGTCCAGGTCGAACGAGTAGGAGTCTTTCATCAAGAACTGCCGCACCCGCAGCAGCCCCGACTTCGGCCTCGGCTCATCGCGAAACTTCGTCTGAATCTGGTACCAGATCTGCGGCAACTGCTTATAGCTGCGCAGCTCGCTCCGCGCAATCGAAGTCATAATCTCTTCGTGCGTCATGCCCAGGCACAGGTCCGCGCCCTTGCGGTCCTTCAGGCGAAACATGTTGTCGCCCATCGCCGTCCAGCGCCCGCTCTGCTCCCACGGCTCGCGCGGCAAAATCGCCGGCAGATAAAACTCCTGCCCGATCCCATCCATCTCCTCGCGCACAATCCCGATCACCTTGTTCAGCGCGCGCTGGCCCAGAAACAGATAGTTGTAAATCCCCGCGCCGAGCTGGCGA
>Ga0307375_10002679_pt1 | contig 18068 bp, 16 predicted proteins | sample TR1MG_FD_202531 | JGI IMG/M metagenome (GOLD analysis project Ga0307375, IMG submission 202531) | Soil microbial communities from Risofladan, Vaasa, Finland - TR-1 | ecosystem: Environmental > Terrestrial > Soil > Coastal area > Acid sulfate soil | place: Finland: Risofladan, Vaasa | collected... | reverse complement strand
AAGCGACACGGTTGAGGCACTTGGTGCGCCTCTTGCCGCTTTCTCTTCTCGCTTTTGCCTCCAGAAACTTGATTTGAGCCATGAGAGGATGTGTTACTATGAGAACTGCGAGGAATGAGGAGCCACTTGCCAAGTTGGAACGGGATACAGAGGTAAATGCTGCGAACCGTCGCCGGGAAGCAATCGAAGAGCATGGGACCCTTCGCCCACATCTTATAACTGCTCTAATGGATGGAAATGGTAGACAGATGAGGAAGGTATTGAATCATGCCAAAGTGAGCAGCAGACCACGTGCGATCGTCGGTAGGGGTGACCACGAATTTTCGGATCCTGCCAGCCCGAACACGAGAGACCATAGACTTGTTCAGGGTACACAACAACGCCATGATGTCGTAGCCAGTAAGGTATTGAGAGATCATCTCAATGATGATCGGAGAGACGTAGGAGAAGTCGTAGCGAGGTGCAAAATTGGGAGAAGACGATGAAGGGGAAATTTCCAGCCAAGGCGGGAGATGAAGAGGCAGTATCACACATCTGAGAACAACCAATGGGAACAGAGGGAGATGATGAGGACAGAGAGACAGAAATAGAAGACCATCCAGGTCCAAAAGGGACTGCGAATTGGCAATTTGATCAGGACAAGAGAGTCAGAGAGAGAGTCGCGGTCGTGACCCCGAAATTTCCGGGCCGAGCTAAAGAGCTTTCTCTTGGTGACTAACAGTGAGCGTGTTTCTGTTGGTAAGGCCAGAATGTGAGGGTGTTGACGTGCCCTATCCGATCAGGAGATGTTCGCCCCAACATATCTCTGAAAGCCAAGCGTAGAAGTGATCGATGATCCATGGAACACTCTTGTATAAGGGTGATATCTCCTAATCAGAGCGTATTGGGAGGTGAGGTGATCATCCAGGAGAGGTTTGGCTAAGCGAAGCGGAGAGCCCCAAAGATCTGACTGTCTAGCCTTCAGCAAGTGGTTTTCCGTGCAGTCAATGGTCATCCAAGAAAGGACTGAGCAACATGCGCATTTCTATGTGCAGTAAGGGGACCTTAAGAGCATTGTGAGAGCACTGGACTGGAAGGAAGATCTTTCCATCGGTCCACTTCAACTGCAGCGTTTCACGCGGTCCCGCAACAGTCGAACAGGCTGAGTGTGCAGTCTTGCCTGGCGTCTTGTCTCATACTCTTGTGGTGATTCTGCTCTCCCCTATAACACACTATCGATCCTTGACTGAACTCGCAGTGTTGAAATGTCAGATTCCGATGAAATCGAGGATTATGGGAGCGACCAAGAGGTGATGGCCGAGGAGCCTCCCTCCGACTCAGAATCCTCTGAAGAGGTCGAAAAAGGTTCGTCTATAAGCTCTTCTCCGTCGTTTGCCTCCCAAGTGGGGCTCTTTGTTGAGTTTGCAGCGCGCAACTCGCGAGTCTTGCTTTGTGCTTCCTCAACCACCCTCATGCTCCGCGCACCACCGAGATGTGCCTCTCTCCTTCCTCCTCGAACTCGTTTCCCCTCCATAATTCCGTGCATTTTGCGAATACTGACCCAGTGATGTGCCTCTGCTCCTGTTGTGCGATGGCAATCGACCGCCTCGAATCTCTCTTCTCTCTCGCCCTCTCTCCGAATCTCTCTCCGAATCTCTCTGTGCAGTGAGGGTCGCCTCTCCGGCTGGATCACCTCCGCCCCCCACTGGTCTTCCGCCCCCTCCCACTGGTTTGCTTCCCCCCGTTGCCCCTCCGTCTGGGATGCCTCCGCCGCCATCTTTCATGCCAGCTCCGCTTGCAACGTCTGAAGAGGGTGAGCCTGGTGTTTCTGAGCGCGCGCCTCCTGCTGCGGAAAAGTCCCTGCTCTCTGTTGATGAGCTTCCCTCTCGCTTCTACAAGGTGAATTTTGCATATCTTAATGAGAATAATGAGGAAGATACCCTGACGTTGCATGTGGGAGACATTCTGATCGTGTTGGAGACGCACGAAGACGGTTGGTGGAGAGGTCAGTCCGGCGATCAAGTTGGTCTCTTCCCCGTGGCGTACTGCGAGTCCGTTGGCGAAGCTGAAGTGAAGGCGTTCATCTCCAAAACGAACGCTCGTGTGTCTAAGAAGTCCGCTGCTGCATCTCCTGGTGGAGGCGCTGGAGGTGCTGGAGGTGGAGGCGGCGCTTCTGGAACGCCGGCCGGAGGTCGAGCAGAGTTGGAACGCGAGATGAAGGAATTGAAGGCTGAGGAGGCTGAGCTTGCCGTCAAGGTGCAGGCATTGAAGGACGAGGTCGCTCACATGAAGGAGGAGGCTAGAAAGTTGCGCAAGAAAACTCGCGAAGAGTTGCTCGAGGTCTTCGATACGCTGCCCGCGTCCTTGTATCAGATTCCCATCTTCCAAAACATCCAACAAGACCTCATTCGTTGCGCGATACTCATTGCACGTGTATTGGACATGGAAGTGGAACACAGAGATCTGCTGCCGAACTCGATCATCGCTTGCTCGTCATTCGTGGAAGAAGGGCCAAAAGCGGTAGCTGGAGAGCCAAAATTGAAATTGGAGATAGATAGGATCGTGTCGAAGGTGCTAGCATTGCAAAAGTACCTCATTGACGAACACGCGAACGTAGACGCGCAACTGCCGCTGAAGGTCGTCGAGGACCTGGAACTGCTCGCTTCGCAAATCTCACTCTATACCCAGGGAGAATTGGACACTTCGAAGCCAAACTCTCCAGCAGGGATGCCTGCGCTCAAGATGGGAGAGGCGCAACAACAACAGGCGAAGGCGAGCGAATGGAAGCCTGGCAAGTCCCCGAGGAAGTCATCCAAGGTAAGCAAGGTCGACAATCGCGTTGATGGAGCAGCAAAGGATGGAGAAGACGCGAGCACACCAACGTCGCCGAGAGAGAAGATCAAGAAGAAGAAGAGCAAGGAGGACGCTGCTGCTGCTGATGGTGACTCTACCGGCGCCACTAGTGCTGGAACAACCAAAAAGAAGAAGAAGAAGAAGCACGAAGACGAAGACGAGACGACTGCCACATCACCTAGAGACGGAACCAAGAAGAAGAAGAAGAAGGCAAAGACGACCGCCGCCGTCTCCGATAATGCCGCTTCTATTGCGTCGAACGCTGCTGCACACCAACTAGAGGAACACGAGGAACGATACGATGCTCTGGAACAGGCGCACGCAGAGAAATACGACCATGGAGATGAGCAAGACAACCACGACGAAGGAGACCGCTCACCAAGGAAAGCCGACGATCATCCGCATCACGAGGAAGAAGAGGTTACAACAGTTCACGAGACTCATGAAACTCCTGAAACTCATGAAACTCATGAAACTCATGAAACTCATGAAACTCATGAAGAAGACCAACAACCGCCACAGGAGGAAGCATTGGAGGACGCAGATACAGCACAAACTGAACATCATCAACACACCGAACTTGCTGCCGAGGAGACGCAAGACGCAGAGTAGAAGCTCTTCCCCCCTTATGTCAATATCATATAAACTCCACCATAGTGCAAAATCGACCTTCGATTCACTTGCTTCTCGAGATTGGGATCGAGAATCTCGTCAGAGTCGACATAGAGCTGCGCATTGACTTCAATCCTGGATCTGACCCTAGTGAGACCTCACGCGAGATCCCGTTCCATTGAAAGGGGGGTGTTTCATAACAATCTTTGATTGGTCTGTACATTTGGCTCAGACACTACTGATACTTGTTGTGCCACGAAGTGTACATGGGCACCACCTTCTTCGCCATCCTCTCCAGGTGCGTGTCTCCTGGAAATGCCTCCATTGCCCTCTGGACAAGTAAGTGGGCTTCTTCAATCTTCTTCAGAGATAGGTAGGCTCTTATGGCTCGAATAGCAGTCTGTGCAGTAAAGTTCTCTCCAAGTGCCTCGAGATGCTTTGTGAGCACTTCCTCTCGATATATGGCGATCGGTGTGGACGCATGTGATGGATGCGAGTCGGGGAAGTAGTCCTTTCCAGATTCATCGAGGGGCCACCTCGGAATGTACCTCGTGTTGGCGAGCTCCTCCGGAGTCAAAACGTGCTTGCCCGCATCGACGTTTTCCTGCGCTGCCCATCCAATCATGACTGCATTGTCACTGCATAGGGATGCCGATGGTCGAATCACTGTGAATCTGTCCGAATGAAGGCGCTTGGAGATGGTATCGAAGATGGCATTGTTGCAAGCGACTCCACCTGATATCACCAGTGTTTGGGTTTCGAATGCATTGTCCTTGCACCATTTGATAGCATGCTTCAATCGACGAACTAAGTGCTCTATACACGTGTACTGAAACGATGCTGCGAGATCAGAAACCTCTTGAGGAGAAAGAGTGAAGTGTTGCTTGCGAACACCCGATGCAGGGGAGAGTTTCTCGCGAGAATTGAGCAGAGTGTGCTCCTTTAAGCAGTTAATCTTTTCGATTTCCACATCCACGGCAGTCTGAAGGCCAGAGAAGGAGAGGTCGCAGTTCTTGTAAGCCTTCAACGGCATCGGTAGTTTGAACGCAAATGGGTTTCCGAGCTTAGCACTCTGTTCTAACATCTTGCCTCCATTCAAATCACACAAATGCAGGGCACGTGCAACTTTGTCGAACGCATCACCGAGGGCAATATCCAAAGTCTCGCCCAGCATCTTGTAATCACCCACTCCAGAGGCAGCCACAATCTGGGAATGACCACCACTAACGAGCAAACACAAAAAGGGGAATTTGACCGAGCGATCTTCCAGGCGAGAGGCAAGAAGGTGACCCTCCATGTGATTGATCGCGACCGTCTGTAGATCGTACTTGGAAGCTAAATACCGCGTCTTCTTCAAACCGATATCTAAACAGGCTGACAAACCGGGTCCTCGAGTAAAGGCTAAGCCATCTATCGATTCAAAGCCAGACAGTCCTGATTGACGGAACACATCTGCAATTGCCACGTCCAGACGTTCTTTGTGTGCCTGAGCTGCTAAATTAGGAACAATACCCTGTGAACCAGCGTCAGAAACACATTTAAGGGACATCGAAGGAAACAGAAGCGATACATACTCTCCAAGGCAGGTGAATGTCGTCCTGCTTCAAAACGATCTCTCCAAGTACTCGACGGTCGGATGTCACGATAGCAACGGCTTAACCACAGAGAATCAAAGAAGACAAGTTCCGAAGAGTCAGTGGAGGCCAATAGGGAGCTTCCTAGAGCCGTAAATAGCAGCAAAAGCGAGACCCTAACTACGGCTCCAAATACTCGATTGAACGTGAGATGGCACGAATAGTCAGCGGGAATTTTAAACGTACCAGTATCATCACAGCTCGATTCAATAGCGAGAATTGGTCTGCCACGTCGAGGATTGAGTAGGGAGTGCTTGGAACGTGTGGGGGCCTTGAAGGGGTGTTGGAGCCTCGCATGACATCTATGCGCTGTAAAACTGCGCTTTGTACAACTGAGCATGACTGTTGAAGTGTTATCGATGATGTATTCAAAGTATCCCTGAATTGGGCCACACACAAGCTAGAGTGCGGGTCCCCAAGTCAGAGCTTTCGGCCCGAGACGACCGCCTTCGGACCCGCACTCTAGCTCACACAGATGAGGATGGAGGAGACGCGACACTGCCGTCCTCCTGCAGTCTCCCGCACGAAAGAGAAGTTAGAGAGAAACGGAGGACTCCGCAGCTGAGTGTGCACACTTCTTCACTGTGTTATGGTACATGTGTGGTCGTACGACTTTTTAGTGTCGTATCTACAGAGATTGGGCATATGGGGGGTGAATAGTGGGGTGAACTGACGATCTCTCCTTAGGCAGGCGGTTTAGGAACGGGTCTTGACACGCCCCTCTTGGGAGGAGCACCCGCAGCAGCACCATAAGAAGAGGATGTTGGCGAGGAAGCAGGACTCGATTTGGTGAGGTCTCCTCTCGGTGATGATGATGATGATGATGATGATGCCGGCTTTGATGATGATGATGCTGATGCAGAGGGAGGCGAAGACTTTGCTCCGGCTCCAGAAGAGGCTGCTGAGTTGCTGCTGATCGTGGGTGGCAATGGTCTCGGGCGCGGGTTGTACGTGCTCGATGTGGACACTGGCGCTTCGCTCCTCATGGATGCCGGCAACAGCGACTTCGATGTTGGCTTTGCTGATGACGTCGTCGACGATGTGCTTGCAGCAGGAGGTGTAGGAAGAGGCCTTGAGGACTTGGATTGAGACGAAGAAGACGACGACGACGAGGATGACACAAGCAGAGCTGAGGAGTTCGTCTTGGATGGGGCAGAATCTGTCGTTGCAAACACATCCTGAGCAGTGGCACGTGCAGATAGTCTTAGCGAGCGAGCGGTGTTGAAGTGTTGACCTTGCCTGTACATCGCGGCTGATCCTTTCTGCGGCTGATCCTGATGCGCAGCGCTGCCGTATTGGCTGTTGTTGTTGTTATTGCTACTACTACTACTACTACTACTATTGCTACTGTTACTAGAGTTGGCTGCGTTACTATTGCCGCCTCTGAAGAAGGGGCGACCAGAGGTAGAGGAAGTTTGGGTGGTGGCGGCGGTGGCGGCGGCGGAAGAAGGCTTCGATTGACCACTATTACTACTCGCCGTTGAGTTGATGTGTGCATGAAGTCCTGCGCCCTTTGCTGGGAGCGGAGGGGGATGGCTGGCAGACAAGTTGCTAGGATTCTGGCTGGTCGACGAACCCGATTGCGATTGGCCTCGGACAGCCGCTGCTCTCCCTCTCACGGTCGACGTATCTGAAGAAGAAGTGGTTGTGATTCCACCCTGTTGTTGGTGTGGTTGTTGGGTGCTGCTGCTGGATTGTGAAGCACTCGAAGTTGATGATGATGACGTCGTTGATGACAATAGAGAAGATGATGATTGAGTCGACTTTGGGCCAAATTTCGATGGTTGAGAACCTGTGCTTGTTGTTGTTGTGGAATTGGAAGACGATGATGAGAGATTTCCGGCTCTGAGTGTAGCAGCACGAACGGGAGACGTGGCACTTGCTGTGAAATGAGAAGAAGCAGCGTGCTGAGAACCACCACCTCCAGAGGAGGCAGAAGAGATCTTCGCCTGCTGAGAACGATCCGAGGACATCCTCTCCTTCATGTAAGTCGATACAATCACCTTGGACGCCGGCCTAGCACTCGACTTCGTAGATAAGCTTCCTCTAGTCGCATCATAGTTGTTGCCATTGGCCGTATTGGAGGTGCCGGAGGGCGTTGTCGCTGCATGAGAAGTCGAGCCACTTCCACCACCATCCGACTCTCCTGTCCCGTTTCTCGTAGCCGACGGTTGCTGAGTCTCAACGAGGACAGAAGAAGAAGAAGAAGAAGAAGAAGAAGCGCCCGCAGCGGAACGAGGAGATGTCGCCAGTCCTCCGCTTCTAGGTGACGAGGAAGTAGTCGTCTTTGAACCACTATTGGTCGCAGATGTTGTAGCAGATGTAGTAGCAGCAGTAGTAGACACGGGAACAGGCGCTGATTTGGAAGCTGAAAAGGGATGCGCATACTCGCGCAGCAATCCCAACTTCCAATGCAGAATCTCAAGCCACCACATCGTATCAGCGTTGTTCTCCGTATGCAATTGGTAAACGCGATCAGAAGTGACGACCTCGATGACATCCTTCAAGTGTCGGAAATCGACCACATTCACCGCTTCAATCTCCTGTAAGGGAATCGAACCAGACGGTTTGGCATCCTCTGACTTATGATAACTCAGTGTCCAGTAGGTGAGCTTCCACCAACGAAGTTGAAACGTGCCAACCGAGTTCTCACCGCTGCCACTTCTCTCCTTCAATTTGGCCCACGCATTGCCCTTCATGCCCTTTCCCCACTTCGACAAGTATCCTTCGCGCAAGATGACTTCAGAAAGCTTAGCATCGGAGTTGAGATCGACCTGGGAGGAGGAGAGTTCTCGTGGTTTCGGAAGTGGGCCCAATTGCGTCTTTCCCTTGATGCGTGAAGAGCTCTGCCTCTGTACTATAAACTGCTCAAAGAGTTGCGAACCAGAAACACCAGTCAAGAACGGAGTCATGATCGGATCGTAAGCGAGAAACGCGGCCTTGTCGAATTGCGTCGCAGTGAGGTAGTTCGTGTAATGTCCCATCGTTTCTGCGAAGAAGGAGATGAATGCATTTTCGATCATCTTTGCGACGTTATCTTGAGGTTGAGACTCTTTGAAGTACTCAGCAAGTGCCACAGTAGAGCGCGAGCCGGGCGTCATCAATGAACGTTCCTTGTCGTTTTGTCCCGAGTTGAAGAAGTGCTTTAGCTTGTCTCCCATGGATTTGTCGCTTTTGGTCTTCTTCTGCTCTTCCAAGACGATTCTTCGAGCTTTATCGATAGCAGCAACGAGGGGAAGAAGGTACTTCTCGGGCACCAATTTGAAGTCCGAAGTTGGAGGTACAGGAGATGAGGATTCCACGTCTATGAGGATGACTTCGTCCATGAGCTCGGCTTGTGCTTGAAGTTCGGGGAGATGCGAAGAAAGGAGGCCAACGACGAACGGGACGGGGGCGCAAACGAATTGGATCATCCCGAGCGGCAGGACTGGAATGAACACGTGTTGCCATGTGAATGGATATAACAGTGCTACGCAACCTTGTACACATGCAGAAAGAGTAGAGAGCTTGCGCGAGATGAAGATGACTCGGCGCTCCATGAGCAAAGACATGAGGATCGTGACGATGGTGAAAGGGTCGATCGTGGTGAGTAGAGCCTTGAAGTTTGCGAATCCAGATAAGCTTTGTTCTTGTTCGGGTCGAGAGAAGCGGAAGGCTTCGAGGCGAGAGGCGCCAGCATCGCCAATAGAGATGGAGGCGTAAATCGCGTCTCCCGGTGCAGGGAGTGAGTGGTGTTCCAGTTGAGTCATCAAATCCAATACTTGGTGAGGCTCTAAGCGAGAAGTAGCTTCAAGAATCTGATCGAAGATCGAGGCGCAAGGGAAAACGCTCAAAATGCAATGGCAGATGGGCCAACGCTTGCCCTGATTTGAAATCGAGATTTGACCAGTCAACGACCGCCGTACATAGCCATAACGCTTCACACCTTCGATATTCGTGACCACAAACGTGAATGACTTGGATTTGGGGGACAGATTGTGCTTAGGGAACTTCTCCTTGTCGGGAAAGCAAAACTGAGTAATCATGGCCATCAAACTATTTTCTGCCTTCGGCAACTCGCCTGAAGGGTATCGTGCGTCCACCACTGCCTCGGGAGCTCCAGTTTCGGCTGCACAAAACAGAACAGGACAAGCGACGGTCAGTGGAAAGTGCATTTTGGGGGAGTGTGTACGTGTGGGGGGTGCAGGACGGCAGCAGAGGCTCGTGAGAAGAGCTGGGAGGCAAAAACACGCACCATTGGGTTGCAACCTCACTGTAAGGAAGTAGTGATACAATTTCGGAGCAGACATGATGGCGATCAATACGAACTCCAATACAGATCAGCAGTCGCCCAGCAAGGAAGCCGCAAAAGCGGACGGCAAAGGAGCGTTTTTGAGAGGCGGAGAGAGAAGAGGAGAGATGCGCCCAAGGGAACAGGTGCAACGAGAGCTCAATGCAGCTCTCAACGCCAACCAAACCTCCAAATCTCAATAGAGAAATCTTGCATAGACACATCGAAGACACGAAAAGCAACCGAAAGTCAGCGACGGTGATGGTAGAACAGTCGACGGAGGGCGAGAACCCGCGAGTTTGTGGGCAGTGCAGTGCACGTCGCCAATTGTCTCAATGAGAACGCACCAGTCGAGAAAAACGACGAATCTGGATGGGATACCAGAAGGCGGCGAACACGACGCAAGAGACGGAGCGTTGGGTGACCTGCGCGGATCACTTCACACAACGGACTCGCGAGTTGGACTGGCCGGCCGACCCTCGTTGGGAGTGGCGGACCCCAGACGGAGCTCCCAAGTCTCTTCGAGCCGGTGCTCGATCCTCTCAGCATCTCCATCAACTCCTAATCCGCGCTAGCTCCACCGTTCAGTGCCGTGATCTCCCCTGATTTCGGCTACATTGACGTTGCTTAACGCTTTTTGCGAGACAAGCGCAGGCTCTGGTTCAATCACCGCCAGCCGGCTCGTTAAGACACACCCACACAATTGGCGCTTTTGTGAAGAATCGATTCCGCTAAGGTTGAATTAAGAAACTTTCATTACAGGAGCTCATACCAAGGCGCTGCTACGCGGGGAAACGGAGGGTCACACTTTGTCGCCTCTTGCACTCGCAGCACACTCGCTCTCTGGGGTTGAATTGATGGTTTTGGGGATTTTGGGGGGAATTTGAACGCTTTTTCGATTCTCGCAGGACGGATGAAGGAGGGGAGGAGAAGCTCAGTTCTGCTTGATGGCCAAGACGAGACCAATGATAAGACCGTACAAAGCCAAAGCCTCAGCGAAAATGAGGATGAGAATCATACCAGTGAAGAGGAGGGGCTGTTGAGCGTTGGCGCGGACACCAGCGTCACCGACGATACCAATGGCCATACCGGCTCCCAAACCAGCCAAACCGACAGAGAGACCAGAAGAGAGGTGGGCGAATCCTTGGAAGGGAGAGTACTCAGCAAGACGAACTACAATTCGATGGAGGCAGAGAGGCGATGAAAGAAGAACGGGTTAGAGATCGGATTTCGCCATGTTTGGCCCACCAAAATATGGGGAAATGAGGTGTCGGCACACACTGACACACGAGACGACAGGATCGAGAAGAGGGCTAATGCGCGTACTCTTGGAGGAAATCAAGATAGCAATGATAAGACCGTAGATACCTGTGGAGAGAGGATGGTGTCAGAACAGAGCCGGAGTTGAAAGGGGGCGAGGGGGACCAGATCTCGGAGACGACAGGAGGGTAGTGTTCCTTCTCTGATTTCCAGACGTACCGATCACACCAGCCATAATGCAAGGAATGATGGACTAGATAATATTGAAGAGAATGTGTTGAAGGGTCAGTGAGGTGTGGGAGAGGAGCGTGGAGGGGGAAAAAACACCATCTTGGCGAGTGGGTGGGAAAGTTCGTCGTTTGAGGGCGTTTTTGGGCTTCTGTATGATCTGCGTACCTTCATGACCAACTCAGGACGGGCAACACCCATAGAGCAAACTCCAACGCCGGCCTTGGCGGTTCCGTAAGCAGCACCGAGGCCTAGGGAAGGGGAAGAGCGAGGGGGAAAAACAGATCGAAAGCGCTCGTTAGCAAAGTCCTCGCTTTTCAGCGCTCAGGGCGGTCCAGTGGGGGGCCAAATTCCGTACATGTGAAGACGAGGGCAGCAGCAGAGCCCATGAAGCCAAAGAAGAAGGCAGAAGCGGGGACGGACTTGGCGGCGACAGGCGCGGCGACAGGGGTGGTGGGAGTGGCCATTCTACACTCACAACGGCATCGCAACACAACGTTAGTACTCGCTTCACAAACTAGACCACGCAAGGGACAAAATACCAGAATGGGGTAACGCACATGAACTGTGACGGTCTGAAGATGAGACTGAATCTACTAGGCCTCGCTTTGAGAAGACTTTTCCAGCCAGACTTTTCTGCCCTCCATTCATCCAGCTTCTGCCTCCTGTTACAATCACCTCCATTGCAGCAAAGGTATTCTCCATCACATGTCCTCTGCAATGGGACCCTTCAGGACTGAAAGAGGGTCGATTGGCCTCCCAGGCGCTGAAATTTGAGCAATCACCAGCTTGGCCGCCGACGGTGGCCACCGTACAAGGCTCGCTTCCCAACCCTGGTGCTTGGGTCCCCAAATATTCGCTTGCCGACTAGGGAGAGAATGAGAGCGAATGAAGCAGAAATTGGTGCTCCCGAAGCAGTCTGGCCGGTTTCAGGGCGCGGAGTGCAGAGAGTGGAGAGAAACGAGAGAGGAGAGAGAGGAGAGAAACGAGAGCACGATTGCGCCAAGGTCGTTCCCCAACGCCGAAGACCGTCCCCTCCATTCTAGACTGAGGCGCTTTAGCGCCCACGTCATTTCCTACCACACCCTTCGCATGTCTCAATCTATGCTTGGTGGTGAGGCTTCAGTGTACCTTCAGGTACGTGAACGCGGGGCGCGAGCTCCACACCTTTGGCCATCGTGCTCTCCCTTTCCTGCCCTCTTCTCTCTTCTTGTGCTCCTCCTTTCCTCTCCTCTTCGCCCTCTAATCAATATATGTCCTGTTCACAGAGCATTCCCACCCCCTGTGCCGATTTCTCCATGGATGATGTGGCGCTGGCGCAGTTGAAAGCGGCCAGCACAAATGTGCTGGCTCCGAAGCTTGCCAAGAGAGTTCGAGTTGTGAACACGGCCGTCAAACACTCTTCAAATGGATTCTCAACGCCTCAGCCTAGTGTTTCGCCTGACGGAATGTGGAGTGTGACGAGAGACCGTTCGCCATCTTCTGATACTTTCCCCTCCTCCACCTCGCCCATAGCAGATGTTTTCGACGACGCAGACGAAGATTCCCGACCTAGTGTCCTGGCATCGCTTAATAAGAAGCGCAAGTCCCCTACTGGCTCTACACGTGCAGGTGATGATGATGATCATTATGGATCTGGTTCCGATGTCAAGTCCTCTTCTAACAATGGCTCTAAAAGGAGTGTTCGCAAGTGGCCAGATGCATCTAACTCCAAGAAGCGAGACACGAGTGAGAAGGTGATTCAGGAGGCGGTGGAGAAGTTTCGCAAGCAAAAGCGCTCTACAGATACGCAACTGGCGCAGTTTCCGAACGATACCTCTCTGTTTGACAACTACTTGTGGGCTTCTTTGGGCTTTTTCGAGGCGGCGGCGATGTATGAGGAGCACGCGAAGCAGCATGCTGGTGAGGAAGGCGGTGAGATTTTCAGGCGGTGTATTACGCTTGCCTTGGATCTGTATACTGGACTTGCCCCTAAGAGTGAGCAGTCAACGCTGTTGACTTACTATGTATCGAAATGCGAGCAGGCGAAGTTGACAATGAGAGCTGTTCTTGGAAGGCGATGTTTGGCGATGGCTTTCGCGCGCCTCTTCCACCTCTATCACAAGCAAGTATTTGCTGCCTTGGCCGCCACAATCAAGAGAGCTTCGAATCAGGAGACGGTGGATGTCAAGCTATCGCATCTGAGCGAAATGGCGGTCGTATACAGGCTAGTCGATGGATTCGAGAGATCCGAGAGCGACGCTCGCCTCCGTCCCGACGTCTTCACGCCCTTCCCAAAGCACCCGCTCGAGCTCGATCCTTTCGAATTCCTAGAGTACATCAGAGAGGAGTACCTTGCAGTGGCTCAAGCAGAACCCACCACAACATCGAGTAGTGGTGCGTCCACACCGAGCCCGGGAGGCCACGCCTCATCGAGCACACACCTCTCCTCCTCTTCCTCTTCCGCTTCATCATCATCTTCTTCTTCGTCTTCCCAGCGTTCACACTCAATTACCAAGTCAAACGGCTCCTCAGGACATCAACAACATCATCACAGGCGGTGACACACCTTCTGTCAAATGGTCCCATCGCAAAGGTCTGCCGCGCCACAAACCACTGCAACCACTGCAACTGTCACATAGAAGAATACACACATACAAGCGCGCGCCCCCGTCGAGCAACACTTACAGCAACCCGCACACAGCAGCCCTGACATGTCAGCCCGAACAAGAACCAATCGTGCCTCAAATGTAACATGTTTCTATTACTGTACACTCTTACACTCAGAGACACCCCAGATGCGTTATCCCCACCGGGCCTGGCGTACGGCGAGAGAGGATCGCCGGTTCGCCTCCACCCCAGGCCAGACTTCCGTCCTCCCCATTTCCCCTTTCATTGTGCCATTCGTCTGCCCGATTTCCGACTACTTCAGTGTGAGTTCATGAATTGTGTGAGTACAGGATGCAGAAAGAGGCTCGTCAGCATCATTCACATCGAGTGGAAGCCAAATGGACGCCGTGAGTTGGAAGCCAGAATGGAAGCCCGTTGAAGAACGCCACCAACAGTCCTGCTTGAGCTTGCCACGCCTGCTGACAGCCTCTTTTTTCATGTGCGTCCATCTATACGTCGTGATTGAGAACGGGGCCTTCGCAGCAACCACTTCACTGGCCTTTCCGTCTTTTTTCGCTACCGCAATTCGAACATGGAATCCTGTCTGTACAGTCTCTCGTGCTGGATTACCCGATGATCCTCTCAACTAATCTCCAATACATGTTCACAGGTGACGCGTTGCCTTAGAGAGTAGATTCAAGCCTCTCTCTTTCAAGTCTCGAGCTCAGATATCCTTCGACCATTCCCAATCCCTCTCCTGTACTCTGATCGTCTCAGATCGAGAGACTTTACCTCGCTGATGATCTAGAGATGAGCAAAGATATCAAAGATGCCGATAAGTACATCACTCTGAGTGTACGTGCGCTCGTTTCTCGTGAAGTGAGGTTCCTGTTCAACCGATTAGCCTCTCTCTGCTGTCTAATGCTCTCTTCTTGCCTTTTGAAATCGAAACCCGTGTAGATTGTTGGAGAATCTCAAGTTGGAAAGTGTTCTTTGGCCCTTCGATTCGCTCTTTCAACTTCAGAGTTCGAGATTGGATCCCATTTCGATCGTGTGCCTCATGTCCATCCCGACTACAAACGCTCTGGTATCGAGTATGGCGATATTGTTCTGCCTGTCATCTTCGTGATTCCTTCCCATGTCCCCTACTTGCGGCACACGTCCTTCGCGCACAGTGAGATTTCGGTGCTCTGCTTCGCTTTGGACAATCGTGCCTCCTTCGATGCAATCACTATCAGTTGGCTCCCTATCATTCAGGCGGTTCCCTTAAAGAGACCCTTATATCTTGTTGGCACTAGGAAGGACGTGAGAGGTGCTGTAGAGAATGGTGCTGAGAATCAGGAAGATGACGTTCGAGCTCGCTGCGTCTCCTATGAGGAGGGCATTGTCCTCGCATCAGCTCTGGACGCGATATCATACACCGAGATCTCTATCTACGACGATTCCGTGCCACAACTCATAAGGGAGATCGTAGACCGCTCAATGACAACCCTGGAGTTTCTCTCCATCCGCAAAGTTGTCCGCAAGAGAACAAGATCAGGTTGCCACATCTTGTGAAATCAGAAAGTAGTTCTAAATTGTACAATGTAATCATTACAGAAGGAAGAGATGAGGAGTGTGCCAAGCGCGAGGGATGCGAGATCGAACCGTGCATGTGTGTGCGTTCCACGATCCAGATGTCGCATGTATTGACCATGTCGTACCTATATGGGTATAGTGTCCATGTAGGAGAACGCGTGTATTCATAGAAGAATGCAACTATTGGTTGCAGATCGAATGTGAGCCCTGATCTTCTTGTAGTTGGGTCCTTTGAAAGTTTCGTCGATTGTTCTCGTCCAAAAGTCGTCCAGCTCCTTTAAATCGTCCGTGGTGAGCTCCGTGAATGTGACGGCGTTGATTTGTGAGGCGAGAAGCATGCCCTCTTCAGTAGAGACGAAAGAGCCGGGTGGTCCAGGATCGATCCCGCCGCTCTCTGCCATCTCCCTGGTGTCCCTCTTCATGCCGACGAGGAACAGTGGTCTCTGTGGCGTCAGCATTTGAAGGATTGGTATGTAGATCTGATTGATGGAATCGAAAGAGGCACGATCGTTCACCGCGTAGACGAGAACGACGGACTCCACCGCGCCGCAAGCCCAGCGATGTTGTGCAAGGCCAACACGTCCTCCTGCCATCACATACAGATACACCGCCCAACTCTTGTCGTCGTACATGTAGGCCTTAGATGCGATATCGTACGCCCACTGACGACCGAAGTAGTTGCCCACCACAATGTCCGTGGAGGAATTCGACCAGAAGAGACTCATCGTCGACTTGCCCACACCATTCTCACCAATGACCTATCTCCACAAGCACATGAAATGCACACGTATAAGGAATCAGAAAAGTGGGAAAGTTAGGAGGAAGGTTGGCAAAGAAGCAACGCAGGTGGACGGGGCGAGGGAATCACGAAGCTCGAGTCAGGAAAAGCTGATGAAACCGCACACAGAAGCCCAGAAGCAATACGCACACCAATCGGAATGAATCTAATACTCATGAAGAAAACCTATTCACCTCAAAAACCAGCGCGAGAAGGAAGAAGAAGGCAGGCGAAAGGCACAACCGGTTAGCACCCCGAAAGCGATCACCAGTATGGACCCAGAAGACCAATTAGCTGCAGTAGATAGAATTGATCGAGGTCAATACCATATCTTACATCCAAAGAAGAGGGTTAGAATGGAAAAACGGCAGGAGTGGGGGTGGAAAGCAGATTAGACGATGAAGCGTCGCAACGAAGCTGCCACAGAGCAGTTCACAGATCGAGGGGCACCAGACAAATTCAACAAACGATGTGACGTGAGGGTTTTCTAATCGTACACGCAGACAAGGAGACCGCCTTGCCAAGAGGTGTTGTCAGAGACGGATTGGGTCACTCCACGGACAGTGTGACGCGAGAGGCAACCGTCCGGCAATATCGTTGCGGCTAATCCGAGAACGGGGCACCTGAAGGACTTTGGGGGTACCATTTTCGCCTTGTGAGGAGTATCTCAGGCGTCACACAGCTCCTTTCCCAGACACTTCCACACGAGCAGATCTGTATTGATGAGTGTTATCAGTCACCAGGTATTGGAGCTGCTGGACCACCACAAGTCTGTGCTGGCAGTAAATGGCGAAATGCATTGCACAGGTTCTGGTAGGAGAATTTCTCATTTGGACCTAACCTGCGTTGGAAAACGGCGCCGGGCGTTCAAGCACTCCTGTGTGACTCTCGCTCTGTTCACGTGCCCTCTCGTTCTATTTTTGGTTAGCTGACCTTCATCTAATTCATGTCCAAGCCTCATAGGCCCTCACAACCTTCTCGTGCGGCTGAGATCTCGCCAGCGCCTCTTCCCTCCACTGTTCCCGCTATCCCTTGTCTCTCGAAGCCTAAACCACCTCTTTCGTCTGTTCCACCAACCTCTTCAGTTCGATTCATGGCCAAGAATCAGCAAGCGAAGCCATTGAAGAAGGTATGCGTTGCGCCGTTTCGCGCCAACCGTCAATTTGCCTCTCCTGTCCTACCTTCTCTCCCTTTCGTCCATTAAACTGCCTCTTCCTTTGCACTGACATCTACCTATGTATTTCTGAACTTTTAGAAGACACTCATGGCGATTGAGAGACTGAGACTGCAGAAGGAAATTACTCGCCAAGTTCTCGCGCGTTGGGATCTCGAACTAGCACGTCGCCTCAAGAATGCCCCACACGAACGTGTAGGGGAAGTTTCGGATCGAGTTGAGTCGGCTCAAGGCCCAGAAGTGAAAGCTGATTCCGAAATGTGTGTGGAGAGTGGAGGCGAAGAAGGCGGCGTTCTATTGAGTCCATTTCAGTCAGCAACAGCTTCTACTCCTCCTATTGTGCAAGGTGATACTACTTTCATTGTTGAGAATCCTTCCGAACCGGAAATGGCTTCGCGTGGTGGCTGTGGCGGAGACTCGTTCGACGCTTGTCTTCCCTCTCTTCTTCCACTCCAATATCAAGTGTTACACAGTGAATTCGATAGTGAGGAAGGAATGTTGGACGATTCAGAGTCCTATCACGATTGGAGTGAATTGTGCGAGCTCTTCGAAACCCACAACAACCAATTACCCCTCGACTTGGTCGCTGCTCAATGTTGCTGTGCTGATGCTTCTGCTTCTGCTGCTTCATCCTCTTACGACTTCTCTGGTGAACCACAATCAATGGAAGAAGACTTTTCTGGGACCGACAACTCATTCTCATCGGAAACAATCGACACAGGTCTGTTGCAAAGGGGAAGCTTCAGTCAATCGTACCCCTCCCACACCTCTTGGAATCATCAGTGTTCTTCCCTCTCCTCTGTCCCAAATCACGAAGACGACTTCACTGTCTCACCCGAATCGTCACCCATTCATGGACTTTACTTCCATTACACATCAGAAACACCAACTCTATCCCTCTCGCCTCGACTGGTATTGATGCCAGCTCGACCCAATCATCAACCCTACACTGCAAAGAATAGGCAACCACATGATCCCAACAACCTCAGCATCATCAGCAGCAGCAGTAGCAGCAGTGTTGGCAGCTTCGTAGCCGCAGGAGGAGGGTGTGGAAGTGGTGGAGAGCACGCATCGTCTTAAAAGGCCTTGTCCTTCACCCATGTCTCCCATAGC
>Ga0307375_10002678_pt1 | contig 18073 bp, 16 predicted proteins | sample TR1MG_FD_202531 | JGI IMG/M metagenome (GOLD analysis project Ga0307375, IMG submission 202531) | Soil microbial communities from Risofladan, Vaasa, Finland - TR-1 | ecosystem: Environmental > Terrestrial > Soil > Coastal area > Acid sulfate soil | place: Finland: Risofladan, Vaasa | collected... | reverse complement strand
TGAAGGAGTGTGAATGGAGATTTAACAACCCAAATCCAAACACGCAATTAAATCAATTAAAACAGTGGGTTAAACAATATATGGGCTGATTATCTAGGACAGCCCCATTAATTTTAGTGTTTGAATTAAACAATCAGAATTCATTCTCTTGAAGATATAATATCCTTTGAATTGAAGATTCTCCCGGCAGTACCCATTTAGGTTGAAAAATTTCGGCAACCTTTTTCTATCTTATATATTCATAACTTGATCTAGAATAGTCAGATTATTTTGTTTAACTTTCCGGCTTGCTGAAATTAAGAAAATTAATATTGGAAAGATCATCCATTCAATAATCATAGGGGGTTTAATGTTATGACAACTGCAATTAAAAGAGTCTAGTCATCCTTATTGTCCTTAGTGTTTTTATTGTTTCCGCCGCCGGGAGAATATAATCCAAGAGTTAATAAACTGATCAGATTGTCAAACAAATCAGATACGGCAGGAGGCTCTTTGTCTTTAGAGTCTACAAATTCCGCGTCCTTTATTACACTTTGTATTATTTCTTTTGCATCCTCATAATACTCCTCAGGCACCATTACAGTTTTTGCATTAAAGTAACTCATGTATGCACCTGAATATAGTGAGCCAAAATTATCATTCTGTACATAAAACGGCACTCCGTCGGCTTCAAGCACGCTTTTTATAAAGACTAATTCTGATTCATCTTTAGGTATGTAGAGTTTTTTCATTTCTCTTTAATTTGTCCAATTCTAAACATCTTCAATCTATCTATACGTTTAAGTATACGTATTATATCTTGACATTATAGCCTTACAGATGAGATAATACCTTCCTAAAAGTAGCGGTAGTTATTTTTACAAATCCAAAGGAGGATACAATGTCTAGAGAAAAACTGCTCAGACTTACTAAGACAAATTTACTTCAAATAGTAACTATATTTATATTAATCGGGTCAATATCTTTTTGGAGCATGGGAGGCTGCAGTAGCAGTAATAACAATGGGGACAGTTTTCCACAGCCCCCGGAAGTTAATTCCCGAAACGGTGTACTTAGCACCACATTAGAAACCCTTATCGCGACGAATTTTATTGAGAATTCTGAGACCGGTGAAATTGATGAAGTTAACACGCCTACATATAACGGGAACCTGATAGGTCCTACACTTCGCATCAGCCCGGGCGACTCAATACAAATTGATCTAATAAACAATTTCCCTGATAATCCGGAAGACCAAAGACTGGGAGCTTTTCCTAAAAACCCTTTTACAACAAATTTCCACTCACACGGCTTGATCGTATCCCCTGGCGGCATTTCGGATAATGTATTCCGCCGCATGGAGCCGGACACTACAAGCGAGATTCAAATCGATGTCGGATCTGATCACCATAGTGGAACATTCTGGTACCACCCGCATAAGCACGGCTCGGTCAGCTTTTCGTTCTTTGGAGGGATGATGGGGTTTTTAATAGTTGAAGGTGGACCAGGGGATTTAAATGAAGTCCCCGAAATAGCCGCAGCCAAAGAAATCCTTATGGCTATCTCGGTGATAAGAACAGACGCAAACGGCGAAGTTCCGTTTGTAAACGAAGACGCAGATCAAGCTAACTCGGATACGGGGGCTACAAACGGTCTCTGGTCTACTTTTCAGAACAGCAATTTCTATTATCTAACAAACGGAGTAACTAACCCAACCCTTAAGATGCGCCCTGGCGAGGTTCAGCGTTGGAGGATTTTAAACGCAGCATCGGGAGAGACGTTTCCAATCGCTCTTGAGGGTCATAGCCTTCATATATTAGCCAATGACGGAATCAACCAAGAAGAAATGATATCTCTGAATGTGGAAGAAGCCTATGTCATGGGATCCGGGAACCGAGTAGACCTTCTTGTTAAAGCTGGTGAGCCAGGCACATATAAACTACAGGTGTTGGATCCTGCGGGCACCTATTCAGTTACACCCCAGGGAATTGCACCAGGACCTAGAAGAGCTCGTATAGGGCTTGATTTCCCTCAGCCAACCTACCCTGTAACGGTTGCGACTATTGTAGTTGAGGGAAGCGAAAAGAACATGGATTTACAGGACGGACCACTGCCCCAAAATTCAGGGCTTCTCACAAGACAACAAATGCTAGCTGCTCCTCTAGACGCCGAGCGCAACATGGCGTTTGAGACGTGTGGTCAGCGTCGACAGCAGGCAATGCCTGAGAACCGCCTGCCTTCCTGCGGATGGTATTTCGATCTATATGACGCCGATTACTGGGGGGGATTACCTTTTACGAATCTTCTCATGGCAAGGGACGCCGATGATACGGGCATACCAAATCCGGTTGTTGACCCGGAAATGCCCCGCATAGACTATCAGAAACAAGGGCTTTTCACTTCGGACGAACCGTTATTTGACGACATGTTCGGCGGTAATTTTGAAGAGTGGACGCTCATAAACCGCACAAACTCCGATCATCCGTTTCATATACATGTAAATCCGTTTCTGATTACCCATATAAATGGTCAGGCACTCCCAGAGCCCGAATGGCGAGATTCTATACTCGTACCGGCAGCAACCGGAGGCGGCGGGAACATTAACCTCGCTGACTTTGGAACTGTTACATTCAGGACCTATTTAGACCCATTATTCCCAGGGGATTTCGTTTTTCACTGCCATATTCTTACCCATGAAGACGTAGGGATGATGCAGAAACTAACAGTTCTTCCTTAGTCGCTGTCATTTTTTCTTGTCGGCATCGGCCGGCAAATATTTAAAGTATAAAGAAATTTCAACCTGCAAAATTCAAGGGGAGCTTCGGCTCCCTTTGTTGTTTAGTTTTAATATTTATAATTCCAACTTAAACCGAGCTTTTCAAAATGGGTATATAATTCGTACAAGTATATAGCGGAGTTATGCAAAATCGTGATATAATAACAGATAAAATCATACTCTTTGTGTAGGAGATAAACATGGGCAAACTTGAAACGATAATCAGCGAACATTACTGCTTCAAAGGGCTGGACCAAAATTATCTGGATATGATTACAGAAAAAGCTTCAGATGTAAGCTTCGATACTGGTGAGCTAATATTCGGAGAAAATGAAAAAGCTGAAAAGTTTTATATAATTCAGGAAGGCATCGTAGCGCTTGAGACTACACTTGCTCCAGATAGAGATCCGATAACAATCCAAATGCTTGGGGAAGGTGACATATTAGGCTGGGGTTGGTTATTCCCTCCCTATAAAGCGCACTTTGACTCTAAGGCTGTAGCTCCCACCAAGGCAGTTTCCTTAGACGGGGCTTTCATACTCAAAAAATGCGAAGAGGATCATGACCTAGGTTATGAACTGATAAAAAGATTCGCTTTCGTTATGCAGCAAAGACTGCAAGCAGTAAGGCTCCAAAATCCGAATATGTACGTGGTGAAATCAAAGTCCGATTAATAGAGGCAATAAGGATAAAAAGCTTAACAGTCTTAGGAATTTCTAATTTCTGATAGTGTTTGTTGTCTCTGCCATTGTTTTACTGCATTTTTCAGAGTATTAAAACCCAACATTGCACAGCGAGGGCGAGTAGATACAAGTTTCTTCCCCAAAGTATCCTGAACTATATCAGGAGGCATTTCTTGAATCTCTTTTATTGACTTGCCTACCATTTTCTCAAGCACTAAAGATGCTCCCGCCTGGCTTAGCATGCAGCCCTCCCCTGAAAAACTAATCTTATTGGCTGTGCCCTCAGAATCGACATTCAGATAAACCTTAATGATGTCACCACAACCCGGATTCCCACTTTCCTGTATAACATCAGCAGATTCAATAGCACCATAATTCCTGGGGTTTTCAAAATGATCCAGGATTACTTCCATAAATTGTTCTTGGTTTTTCATTATCTTATATTAAAGGTAGATTTGTGCGAAGAAAAGAAGGTTATTGTAAACCGCTTGCCTCTTTAACGCTACTCCTGATTCTATTGTAAACCGCGCTTAATCCAAACATGCGTCTAGTTCCTAATTTTTGATCCAGGCCAAGGTTGTGCACTAAATTTTGAGGCGCTGACTGTACTTCCTCAGGCGTGACGCCATTAAACGAGTCAACCAGAAGACTTACAAACCCTCTTACTGTTGGAGACTCTTGTGGAACATCAGCGTCTATATGAACCAATCCATCATTTAATTCAATCCAGACAAATACAGGTGTTTCACACTCTGGGACACGGTTAAACCCGGCGTCCCTCTGCTCGATATACTTTTCCGGCAACTGAGGCAAACTCTCTGAATAATCAAGGAGCATAGTAAGTGTCTCTTGATAATCAGCTTCTTGAAACGCCTCAATTATTTCTTCTATCTTTGTCATAATGTCTTAATTTAAAAAGGGATGCTACGGATAACGAAGCACCCCTTTTTTATATTTTCAATATTGAAAATCCTTACTTTTCAATTGGTGCTTTTACTAAATTCCCCCACTCGGTCCATGAACCGTCGTAGTTCTTTACATCCTTAAACCCAAGCAAATAAGTTAATACGAACCAAGTATGCGAGGATCTTTCTCCAATTCTGCAGTAAGCGATAATATCATCGCCTTCTTTTAAACCCTTTCCTTCCATATAAATAGACTGGAGATCATCTGCTGATTTAAAAGTGCCGTCCTCATTAGCCGCCGTTGCCCAAGGCACATTATCCGCACCAGGAATATGCCCGCCTCTAAGAGCACCCTCTTGAGGATAGGCCTCCATATGCAGAAGCTCTCCTGAGAATTCCTTAGGTGAGCGCACATCAATTAGCGGATTGCCTGAGCTAATATGTTCTAGAACATCATCTCTAAAAGCTCTTATTGCATCATTGGTGCCGGAAACTTTGTAATCGGTCTTAGGGAAATTAGGCACATCTTTTGTAAGTGGGCGTTCTTCTTCTATCCACTTTTGCCTACCTCCGTTCATAATAAGGCAATTCTCGTGTCCAAAGAGCTTAAATACCCACATTGCATAACATGCCCACCAATTGCTCTTATCACCATAAAAAACAACAGTAGAATCATTAGATATTCCTTTATCTGAAAGAAGCTTTTCGAACTTCTCTTTATCAATATAATCTCTGATTAATTGATCCTGAAGATCTATCTGCCAATCTATTTTAATAGCGTTTTCAACATGACCCACTTCGTATAAAAGTACGTCCTCATCAGATTCAACAATCCTGACATTGGGGTCATTTGAGTGATCGGCTACCCATTGGGCGCTAACCAGCACTTCCGGATGTATATATTCTGCCACTATATTCCTCCTGATAATTATATTTTTGAATGTTTAGATGCATAGAAACACAATATTGTTTCAAACCCCGTATATATATTTTATTTGCAGCTGGTACTGAATGCAAGTTATTTGAGATTTGGATCCATCCTGATAATTAAAACTTGAGAATGAATCGCTGCTGCAATTACACAGGAGATACGTAGAACTCTTATGGAAGCAGGCACTGCCTGTAAAAAAGGGGCTTCATTCACAGCCGATTTTATGATATTATTTTAGTGGTTGGGAATTAAGTCTTAAAATAATGCTGGTTAATTTGTATAGAATCTACAAACGGGAGGTATCTATCCATGTTAGAAGAATTAAAAGTTCGTGATTTAATAGGCGAAAGAGATAGAGTTTTTTTTGTGGATGCTAAAGATACTGCCAATGTAGCTGCCCTTAAACTTAGAAATTTTAAAGTCAGGACAACCGGTGTAATGAGTGAAGGGAAAATAGTGGGAGTTGTCGGACACAGCGATTTTTCCGACAAAGTCGTCGCCCTGGGGAAAAAACCTACAGAAGTAAAAGTTTCTGAGATCATGAGCACGACACTTCATACCGTAAAATTAGATACTTCACTCTTAGGGTGTATGGACATAATGAATAGCAATACAATTTCCCATCTTTTTATACTTGATGATGAAGGACAGTACTACGGTATGGTAGCTTGGAGCGATCTGCAAAGAAGATTGGTCAAAGAACTAAAGTATCAACTCAAAATGGCTCAGGAATATGCTTTCGGCCCATATTAGGTAAATTAAAACAAACATTTTAAGATTATAAGAGGAAAGAATGTCAGAGAAAGAAGCTCCGGAAACAATAGAAGAACAAGTTCATGAAGAAGTTGCTGAAACAACTGAAGCTGTAGAAGCTTCACAAGAAGACTCTAATGAAGTAGTTGAAGCGGCTGCGGAAGAAGCTAATGAGACGACTCCGGAAGCTCCGCCAGAGAAAAAGGGATTAATGGAAAGAAGACCTAGCTTTGCCCAGTCCAGTGTCCCTAATGCCCACAGAGGATATAGCGGCACTCCCCCAGTAATCATGCTTTTAATTATTTCAGTATTTGTCTTGCTAAGTATCATTTTTGCGACAGCAGCAGTAGGAAACTAATCCAACTCAATCAGTATCGACCAATACACATAAATCAGCTTAATCTGAAGTCCCTTTATCCACTAGAGAAATTAGAAACTGACCCGGTACAGGTTTTGGAGGATTGTCTGAAGCAAGCACTACCAGCTCCCCATTTTCTTTTATTATAAACATCGGAAGGGCTTTATCTCCATAGAGTTCTTTAAAAGAATCATAGTTAAACTCACCCGTTAGAGGAGTCTTTTTTAATGATGCTCCTGAGGAAAATTTCTCGTCAAGATAAGAGTACGTTGCTTCAGATCCGAACAACAAGCGTCCGCGCAAGTGTTGCGGGATACTCTCCTCACTCTTAGCGCTGAACTTTGATATCTTATGTAGCTGATAAACCTGGGATCGTCCGAAATCCTCTATAAAATGAAGAGCGGCAAGTGAGTTTACCTCATCGTTCCGCGTTACAGCAATCAGCTTTCCTATACCATCGAGCCCGACCTCTTCAGAAAGATCTTCTATCAGGATGTTCTCATAGTATGCTTTTAAACCATCTTGACGTGCTGCAGATACGTTTGCCCAGTTAGAATCAACTAGCGTTACTTGAAAACCGTTCTCATGAAGAATTTTTGCAATTGACCTTGCCCAACTCTGAGCACCAACCATCAGAATGCCCTGAGGATTAGGTTTAGCGAGACCCAAACGCTTTGCCACTTGAAAGGCAGACAGTCCATAGATCGCGACAGTTCCGGTAATTACCAAAAATGTTATATCTACAATACGCTCTGCCTGTTCATAACCAGCTTGTTCTAATCTGAGTGCAAACACAGATGCTACAGCCGCCGCCACAATACCCCGGGGGGCCATCCATGAGAGGAACAGCTTTTCCTTCAAATGCAAGTCGCTGAAATATGTAGATATGAAAATACTAAGCGGCCGCACTACGACTATCATCAAGAAAAGGAATACAAAACCCTTAAAATTCAATACGTAATTTAACTCATCTAGAGTAAGGCGCGACGCAAGAATAATAAAAAGGCCTGAAATAAATAAGACACTCAAGTTCTCCTTGAACTCAACTATATGCCTAATACTTACCATCTTCTGGTTGGCAAGAGCAATCCCCATTAATGTAACGGACAGAAGGCCAGATTCGATCTGAATTACATTTGAGCAGACAAAGACAAAAACAACTATCATTAAAGTCACGGGGTTTTGAAGAAAATCAGGGACCCAATGCCTTCTGAGTATCAAAACAACTAATTGTGCTCCCGCAAGCCCGAGCACAGTTCCTATTATAAGAGTTTTAAAAATACTTACTACTACTAGTGCAGTAGCTTTCTCTAATCCTCCTGAGATTATAACTTCAAATACAAGCACCGCTAAAATGGCGCCTATCGGATCAATAATGATCCCCTCCCACTTAACAATAGAACCTACCCTTCCGGAGGGTCTTACATGCCTGAGCAGCGGTATAATCACCGTAGGACCTGTAACTACTAGCACCGCTCCCAAAAGTACTGAAATTTGCAGTCCAAGCCCAAAGATAAGGTAGGAAGCTAATGAAGTTAACACCCACGAAACCAATACCCCGACAGTAACCATGTTTCTTATTACTGAGGTGACCTCTCTGACTTCTGAGAACTTGAGGCTTAACCCCCCCTCAAATAAAATTATTGCCACCAACACAGATACTAGAGGAAGCAGCAAATCTCCAAAAATCTCGTTTGGGTTTAGAAAACCAGTAGCGGGCCCCGCTATAAAACCGAAAATCAGTAATAGTAAAATTGCAGGCAGACTTATGCGCCAAGCTAGCCACTGCGCTCCAATGCCTAGTACGATGATTGCTGCTAAACCTACTAATAAGTGCTCAGACATATTTTTCTTCCGTAATTCACAATTAATAAGACTGAATGTTTATTATTTGATGATAAGTTACCAGATGAATAACAATTTCACAGAATTGAGCAAACTCAAAGCCTTAGTTTAACTAATTCAGATCTCTATAATAACGGATAATTTCTGATAGTTATAGACATTCAGGTTGCAAATTAATTCCCTATCTAAAAACTACAGGTAAATTCATTCAAAAACTCGAACGCAAATTATTACAAAAGGACGGTTACTCAACAAGAAATGTCAGAGCATGAAATAAACAAAGTATACAAACTACATCATATTGTTGTGTTGGGCGGCGGGTTTGGCGGCCTTTATGCAGCGAAGATACTCTCTGAAGGGAAGGTTAAAGTTACAGTAATCGATAAGCGGAACTTTCACCTGTTTCAGCCCCTTTTATACCAAGTAGCCGCCGGTTGGTTATCCCCAGGGGATATTGCCTCTCCGCTGCGTGTAGTTTTAAATAAGTATAAAAACACCTACGTGCTTAAAGCTGAGGTAACCGATATTCTTCCACAAGAAAAAAAGGTTATCTTCAGAGACGGGGATATAACCTATGACACTCTAATAGTCGCTACAGGATCGTACCACCATTACTTTGGACATGACAGCTGGGCACAGACCGCTCCGGGATTAAAAACAGTTGAGGACGCTCTTGAGATGCGGAGAAAAATACTTCTGTCTTTTGAAGCCGCAGAGAGAGAAACCGATCCAGAAAAACAAAAAGAGTGGATGACTTTCTTGATCATAGGAGCAGGCCCTACAGGGGTTGAGCTTGCAGGCACTATTGGAGAGCTCACGCGCACTACATTAAAAGATGATTTCAGAAATATTAATACCGAAGATGCTAAAATTATTTTAGTCGAGGGCCTAGATCAAGTCCTACCAACCTATCCTAAAAAATTGTCAGAAAAAGCTGATAAGTTTCTTAAAAAACTTGGGGTAACTATTAAAGTAAATACAATGGTTACCGATATAAATGGCAGCAACGCTATAATAAGCAGAAATGGGAACAGCGAAACAATACAATCAAGAACAATCCTATGGACTGCCGGAGTTAAAGCCTCCTCTCTAGGAAAAGCTTTATCTAAGAATACCGGCGCAGAGCTTGATAAGAGCGGCAGGGTTGCAGTTAATCCTGATCTGAGCGTTCCTGGGCACCCTAATATATTTATTGTTGGAGACCTTGCCCATTTGTCACTCGAAGGACAAGAGCCATTACCAGGAGTAGCAACAGTTGCAATGCAGGAAGGCAAATATGTAGCTAAACTGATACTAAACAGATTAAAAGGTAAAGAGACAAAACCATTTAAGTATGAAGAGAAAGGCAATTTAGCGGTAATAGGAACGAACTCAGCTGTAGCAGATTTGGGGAAGTTTCAATTCGCAGGCTTTTTCGCTTGGCTTGTTTGGGCATTTGTTCACATCAGATACCTAATTGAATTCGACAGTAAAGTAATAGTGCTTTTCAGGTGGTCTTGGAACTACTTCACCAGAAAAAGGGGCGTTAGACTAATTACAGGTGAGGATCCATTTCCACTTGTAGATTCGAAAAAGAAATGAATAATAAGTACTATTAAGCCAATAAGGATATCAACTTAAGCAAGATCAATGAAGTTGACTTTAGCAACTCGTATTGGTACTGTATACTGAGAGGTATAAATTATGATTGGTGGACTTGGCGTTTGGGAATTATTAATAATCTTAGGGATTCTGCTGCTGGTTTTTGGTCCTAGCAGGCTCGGAGATCTTGGCTCTTCTTTGGGAAAAGGGATAAAAGGTTTTAGGAAATCGATCAAAGATGACGAAATTGATGTAACCCCTGAAAAAGACAACTCTAAAAAAATTCAGGACACTGACCTCGACAAATCTGAAACCACTTCTAAAAACAAAGAAAAAGTTCAATAAGCACAACACTCTCGGGCATTGGACTTTTACACTTCATAAGCTTAAATTAATAAGCGTTACCAATAAGCGAGTTTAATTACTCATTCAAGAGCCCCCCTTTACAGACGAAGAACCTACAGACTTATTCCTTTTGTATTCTGATTTAAAAATTAAGAGTTGCAATATTTAAGAAGATAAAACTTATATCTTGTATGCTCATTAAAACTAAGACCAATCTCCCATATGCTTATTCTCAAACGGACATTTGCCGAGCCTTACATGCTCTTCAAATTCATGACGGAATTTCTTGACAATGGACTCAATAGGCATAGCACAGCCATCAGCTAATGCGCATATGGTAGTACCTCTCATCTGGGAGCAGGCATCTAACAAAGTATCTATGTACTCCATCTTCCCCTTACCTTGCTCTATCATGGTCAGCATTTTTTCAAGCCACCAGGTCCCTTCTCTACACTGCACACATTGACCGCAGGACTCATCTCTATAAAAATGAGCTAGATTTTGAGCAACTCTAACCATACAAGCACTCTCATCCATAACGGTAACACCGGCTGTGCCTAACATAGAGCCTGCCTCTGCCAGTGAGTCAAAATCAAGAGTGATGTCGAGTTCATCAGCCGTAAGTAGAGGCGCAGAAGAGCCGCCTGGAGATATCGCCTTTACTTTTCTTCCGTTAGGTATCCCTCCACCATATTCTTCGATCAAATCCCTGGCAGTAATGCCCAAGGGTATTTCATAAAGCCCCGGCTTATTTATATCGCCACATAGTCCGTAGATTTTGGTTCCTGTGTTCTTTGGAACCCCTATTTCTGAAAACCATTGGTGGCCTTTATTAATTATGTGAGGAACGCAGGCAAGAGTCTCTACATTGTTAATAATAGTTGGACATCCAAAAAGGCCAATCTGTGCTGGGAAAGGGGGTTTTGGCCTAGGTTCGCCGTTTTTCCCTTCAATCGATTCTAAAAGCCCTGTCTCTTCACCGCAAATATATGCCCCAGCTCCTCTGAACAATACAATGTCCAGATCAAACCCTGAGTTAAGTATGTTTTCCCCTAGATAGCCCTCGTCATATGCTTCTTTTATTGCTCCCTCTATAATACTAGCTCCGTAGGGCATCTCACCTCTGATATATACATATGCTTTGTGGGAGTTAATTGTATAGCAAGCTATCATAATTCCTTCTAACATCTGATGGGGATCTTGCTCTAGTATTTCTCTATCTTTAAAACTTCCTGGTTCACTTTCATCAGCATTACAGCATAGATAAATAGGCTTTTTAGAATCCCTTTGTATAAAACTCCATTTTACTCCTGTAGGAAACCCAGCTCCACCCCTACCCCTGAGACCCGCTTTTTTAATTTCATCTATTATATCGTCGGGATCCATCTTCAGCGCTTTACCAAGCGCAGTGTATCCATCCCTGGACTTGTAAGACTCTATAGTATGAGAATCTTTTATACCCACATAATTTCGTATTATTCTCAGTTCCGGCATTTATTCCCTCTGGTTAATTGTTAATATAGATTTAAGCTATAAATCATAGGTCTCTTATTTTAAATGGCTTTACTAAAGCTTGGCAAGTTATTAGATAAAATAATGCCTGTTCTTGTGCTATCTGTATATAATTAACTAAATGAAAAATGGCTGACTTTTACTCTGATTCGATAATTTTTCAATTTAATCTACAAAGTTTTATAAACATCGAACAATCTAAATTAGAATATTAGAAAAATGAGAAGAGCACCAAATAGAGGGCAAGTTTGACTGGCACAAGAATGTTGTAGTTCAAATCTTAAAGAGCCCAAACTTAAGAAAAGTGCTTCTTTGGAAAAGTATAAATAGCGCAAGAGAAAAGATAGCTCTCTAAATTCTTGATTAGACACTATTTCTATATCCCAAACTAATTCTATATCCCAAACTAACCCACTTAAAAGTTGAGCTTAAAAATCATTCACTACGTGTTCTGCGAATGCCATTGAGCAAGTAAACGCCGGCGAGATTGCGTTTAGTATATGAAGAGAATTGCCATCCTTGAGCACAATAAAATCCATAACTAACTTCTTGCTTTTCCAGTCTACAAGCTGAGGTCGTATCCCAACTTTAGGTGTATCCTCGATATCTTCAATTTTGAGTTCCGGCACTAACTTTTTGGCCTCAGAAAGCATATATTTCGTGAAACACTTTTTAGTTTCGCTCTTTGCTGCAGTTCTGAACCCCTCGTTTACAAAAAAGAGCAGAACATCTCTTCCTAAAATAGACAATGATTCCAATGAAAGATCATCAAAAAAGCCGTATTCCTCGCGGCCAAAAGCAGGTATTGCTGTAGGGCCGATGTATACATTGCCGTCATATGCTCTTGTGAAATGGACTCCTAGAAATGGGTTTCTTAAATCAGGGACAGGATAGATGTTTCCTCTAACCAAATAATCCCGGTTTTTCACGAGCTTTTTATAAGTGCCTTTAAAAGGCAACACCTTATACTGTGTGCCTACTCCAAAAGTGTGTGCTATCTTGTCCGCAAAAGTTCCGGCAGCGTTTATAAAATTGCTAAAAATTATTGATCCGCGATTTGTAGTTGCCGTAGTATTACCAATTACACCTGTGAATGAATTTCCTAGGACAAATCTTACATTCCCCGAACTCTCTAGATCTTCTTTAATTGAAAGTAAAATTTGGTTTGGATTAAACACAGCGGTGTCGGGTGAATAAAGAGCTTTCTCTGATCGCACAGCATATGGCTCAAGCTCTAAGAGCTCTTGAGTATCTATTATTTCTGATCGGGCACCGCTTTGATCAGCCCTACTCTTAAGTTCATATAGAGAATCTATTCTGTTATCATCTGTAACGATTACCTTGCCGTTGTGCTGTAGAGTTAACTCTTTGTCCCAGCAGTATTCCTTAATAAGCTGGTTGCCTCTTACGCAAAATTTGGCTTTATATGTACCAGGAGAGTAGTAAATACCCGCATGCAATACACCGCTGTTCCTCCCGCTAGCATGAGCACCCAGAGAGTTTTCTTTTTCAACAATTACAATATCATCGACTCCCTTTTTCAAGAGCTCTCTTGCAATTGTTAACCCCGTTATACCCCCGCCTACTATTAGCGTGTGGCAGCTTAGTTGCATAACCAATAACCTATCATTAGAAGTAGAGCTTGTAATTAGTCTTTAAAATTGGATAGCCAGTTGATTAGAGTATCTACTGTCGCTGTTGGGTTTTCCATACAGTCATGCCTTGCCTTCGGAATAAAACTCAGTTGCACATTTTCATTTCCGGCGTTCCTCATAATCTCAACTAAACTCTCGGGTTCCTCGTGGCCTACGATGTAATCCTCATCCCCGTGGATAAAGAGAGTCGGCAATTTGACTCCGGAGATTATTTCCTCTGTTTTGGCATTGTAAGCCTCCGGGCCTCTCATAAACCACCATGTTCTATAGGTGAATAGTTCCACATCTTCGGGATCAAAGGTTGGCCCCGTTGCTCGGTAAATAATAAACACCCTGTCATTTTGGGTAGTAACAGGATCGGGTCTTAGAACTTTTTTTGCTATCTCATAAATATGGTCGTATGAAGGAACACTGTTCCATTTTTCAAGCCTTCTTTTATTGGAGCGCGGAAGAGAAGAAGAGCAACCTTCTAAAATAAGACCTTTTACATTTGGATGAGAATTATTTACTGCATAATACACACTGATATTAGCTCCTAAACTCCACCCTAATATTATTATTTTACGGAAACCTTCTTTAACCAACACTTCAACAGCGGCCTCAACATCCATTATGGATTCATCAAATATAGCTCCGCCAAACATCTGCCCGGTAAACGCCATCCTGGAGTTTATTAAAAATGAACTAATACCATTTTCTTCTAACGCATTAGGCAATAACCTAGGGGTACCTCTGGCGAGAAAGTGTCCTAAGACCCCGTGTACGAGTAGTACAATCGGAGTATTATATAAGTCTTCTTCCCTATTAAACTCACCTGCAACTAAAAGTGCATTAATAAGAAAGCCGTCTTCTGCTGGGAAACTTAAAAGTCTTCTTTGTCTGGAAACCATTTCAGATAGTGTCTTCTATTAGTTAAAGCTTAAACCTTCTGTCGAGCCATCTTACAATAATATCACCTAGCTCTTCTTCTTTCTCTTCAAATTTATGTCCGGCATTAACGTAGAATGCTGAAACATCTTTATTCCCAGCATCTAGCGCAACCTGTGCAAGATCGTGCGTCTCTTCAGGTTTCACAATTTGATCATACCACCCTTGAATAAGTAACATAGGAACTTTTATTTCTGCGATTTGCTTATATCCCATTGCAGTATCGGCTTCCGGGCCCGCGAGATACCACCAGGTCCTATAGGTATATATTTCAGTATGTTCAGGACGGTAAGAATCACCCCTGGCTTTATAAATTAAGATTGTACGGTCATGCCCCGTACCTTCTCTGCCCGGTTTAATTATTTCCTTAGCCTCTTCAAGAACTTCATCATACGAGGGCTCACTGCCCAAGCTGTTCCATCTGCGGCGGATTGAATCGGGCATGGAATATGGTGCGGCTAATGTAATTACGCCCTTTAGATGAGGGAAATTCTTGGCGTCTTTTCTAAGAGCCGCGTATCTAAGAACGATGCTTGTACCCAAACTATAGCCGGAAAGTATAATATTCTTATAGCCAAGCTCCTCCAGGTATTCAACAACTCTATCAATCTGTGGAATAGTGTCGTTTAAAATTCCGTAGCCGAAAAATAGCCCAAAATTTGCCATACGGGTATTTATGGCTAGTGATGAATAACCGCCTTCTGCGAGTATTGGGGGCAAAAAGCGTTGACTGCCGTCCAAAAAGTTTCCAAGAAAACCATGCACATGGATGATAACAGTATCATTTTTCTTATCATCTTCATCGTGGATAGTACTGTTGTAGTAGAGCCCGTCTATCTTGCTCTTTCCGAAGGGTATAGAGACTAATTCCTGCTCCATATACTTTGTAGAATTATTATCTTTCATTGAAGTTTTCGTATTAATATTGGATTTGTGAAATCTTTAATAGATTACCCAATTACAACGACAAACATATAAAAAGAATTCAGATCTAGCAATTAAAGTGCGTAGCTTCCGCAATCTAATCAAAAAATGACCCTGGATCGTTTATGACATTATCCGCATAAACTTTCGCATCCATCCACTTTGCGGATTTGCCTAATTCAACAGTTTTCTTTGATACCGCAGCATGAGCAGTTATTAGCTCAGTTTTAGGATCCCAGATAATTTGCCAATTATCATCCTTGATCCTTCTGACCCAACCGAACGGAAATGTTCCGACATCACCCAATTTGAAGACTCCTTTAGCTTGATTGTGCTATAGATTTTATTGGATATTTTGAAAAGCTCAACTCTATTAGATTAAAAATAATTTTTTGCCGGCAGTATTTATCTTTACTACACCAGAGAATCTACCTAACATCAGTTGCTTAATCCCTATCGCAAACAAAACTGTATTCAAAATAAGCACCTAATTAGTACCCTTTGCGAAATTTTGATTGTATCGAGATTCTTATCAATTATCCTGTTGCATTATATAGTGAAGAAAATTTGCAAAAAAGGTGCAGAACGAACTTATGCGAAAAACAATTATTGCTCTCGGGACAATTTTTGTATTATTTATTATAATCTTTGTGCTTGCTGTACTGAACCTAAACTTTTTCATAAATAGCAACAAGGATCTTTTAGTATCTCAAATCGAACAATCCCTGGGCAGGAAAATTACAGTCGGAGAAATAAATACCGGATTTAGCGATGGACTTGGGATACGTCTTAAGAATGCCTCTGTAGGTGATGACAAATCTTTTTCAGACAGTGAATTTATAAGCGCCTCAGATATACAGATCAATGTAGAAATTATCCCTCTACTAAGCAAAAAAATTAATATCACTAAGCTAATTCTCAATAGACCTCTGATAAATATAATTAAAAATAAAGGAGGCAAGTACAATTTTGAGTCTATAGGCTCAGACTTGAAATCTAACAAAAAAGAAAATAAATCTGATACTTCTAATAAAGCCAGCGGACCTCCGCTCTTTGCATCTAGTATTGTTATTAAACAGGGTCAAATTAATTACTTAGATGAAAAAAGTGAGACAGAATTTCAAATACAGAAAACAAATCTAGGAATAAAGGATTTAGGTTTTGACAAGAAAGTTCTTGTGAATCTAGAAGCTGCTATTTTAGCAAGTGAGCCTAACATAAAGATAGGTGGCATATTTGGACCAGTTACTTCTGAATTAAGTTTTTCAAAGATGCCTGCAAAAGGCAACCTAGAGATAACAGAGCTCGACATCAATACGCTAAAGAAATTTCTACCTATAATTAAAGAATATATACCTCTGGGTCTTGATATATCAGGCCCTCTGAACGCAAAATTAAAGTTCTCGGGCGCCTTGGACTCAATAACGCTCACGAATATAAAAATGAATGCTTCTGTGTTCGGCGCTACCGTGCCGAACTTCGAACTTTCAGGCAGCATTGGTCCGATTGGGGAAAACAGAAAGAATTTTTCACTGGATACACAATTTAGCCTCCAAAATGCAAATCTTAGCAAACTAAGAAATTTCTCATTAATAAAAGACTCATTAGATAATAGCTTATCAACTCAAGGCACACTGGATTTTAGTGGAAAGATAAGCGGCACACCAGAGAATTTAGAATTTAGCGCGGTCAGATTAGATGCAACCGCTAGCCGTCTTGCCGTTATAGGAAAATTTCTCAAACCAAAGAACGCTCCCTTTGTAATTACCGGGGGAGGAAAGATTTCTAATTCAGTGATCGAATTAAAAAGCTCAGAAATAAAATTAGATACCTTAAAACTAAATGCAAGCGGAAAAATTCACCGAGGCACTACAAATCTGATAAACCTTTTAGTGCGTTCTAATAAAATAGATTTAGCAAATATGAGAGAAACATTCCCCTCTATAAAGGAATACAATCCAAGCGGGCGGGTGGAACTACTTCAGACCAACCTAACAGGAGAATTGGGAAAAGGACAAGTGCCGCAAATAAATGGTTCTCTACTATTAACAGATGTAACCATATATCCTCCATCCTTTCCCAAACCCATAAGCAACATAAATACAAAAGTTAATTTCACGGGCAAATCGGCCAACATTAAGGATATGTCTCTTAATCTAGGAAAATCTAATTTAAACATTTCTTCAAAAATCGACAATTTCTCACCCCTAGTACTAAGCTATACGGTTACCTCAGCAGAGCTTCATCTATCTGATATAAGCAAAGAAAAATCACAAACCGACAAATCAGAAGTAATAAAACAGCTCGTCTGTGAAGGTAAAGTCTCAAAGAAATTTGACTCTATGACAGTAAAGGGAAATTTATCATCATCTGAGGCGAAACTATCTGATTATGAATTACAGGATATTAAAACCAATTTCAATCTGATAGGTGAAACATTAAAGATCGAAGACTTCAGTCTAAAAGCATATGAAGGAGTTCTAAAAGGAAAGGCAAGCTATAGCCTTGGTCAGGATTCTGATTTCTCTATTATATCTAATGTGCGTGGACTAAATTTAAACAACTTCTTAAGCTCATTAAATTCGGAGGATGCAGAGAAAATCCAAGGCAAAGCGAATCTTGATATAAACATATTCGGCAGTGGGGATAATTGGAACGAAATCAAAACCTCTTTAAAAGGCACCGCAAAAACTGAAATAATCGACGGTGCAGTTTTAGATGTTAATTTAACTGATGATGTATTAAAAGGAGTTACTGGGGTCCCGGGGTTAAGTTTTTTAATTTCACCAGATACTAAGGATAAATACCCCCAGATTTTTACTGCACAGGACACAGAATTCGATGAATTCAAATCCTCATTTATAATTGAAAATGGCAAAATGGAGACAAGAGATCTCAA
>Ga0307375_10002677_pt1 | contig 18077 bp, 10 predicted proteins | sample TR1MG_FD_202531 | JGI IMG/M metagenome (GOLD analysis project Ga0307375, IMG submission 202531) | Soil microbial communities from Risofladan, Vaasa, Finland - TR-1 | ecosystem: Environmental > Terrestrial > Soil > Coastal area > Acid sulfate soil | place: Finland: Risofladan, Vaasa | collected... | reverse complement strand
CCCCATTTCTGGGCGGGTGGTGGCAGTCCTGGCTTCAATCCTCTGCCGCGAATGGCGCGGCCTGGTCTGTTCGCTTTTATTATCCTATTTTTTTGTATATATATGCAACAGGATAATAACTGCCATTGTCATGCCACAATTTTGCCACAATGAACTGTGGCAAATGGGTATAAATCGGGGAAAATCGGGGAAAATTCAGACAAAGAAAAAGCCCGCTAACACAATGTATTTGCGGGCTTTAATCTGGTGCTGGAGAGAGGAATCGAACCTCCGACCTACGCGTTACGAGTGCGTTGCTCTACCAACTGAGCTACTCCAGCAAAAACGGGAACGATTACCAAGGAATGATTATTATAGGTGACGATGCCGCTATCCTCAATCATTTGTGAGATCAGGCAACCATACAAGCATTGAATTGACACTCGCTTCAGCACCAGCGGTATTCCTCAACACCGAAAGGTTGGGGCTTGCCTTCGATGTCATTGAGCAGCAATTCTGCGCTTGCCAGGGACATGGTCACACCGTAGCGAAAATGCCCGCTGTTGGCATAGAGATTGGTGAGGCGCGGATGACGCCCTATGGTGGGAATGTTGTCCGGCGAACCGGGGCGGAAACCGGCCCAGTGCTGCACAGGCTCGCGGTTCTGCCAATCCGGAAAAATTTCCCGCACCCGCCCAAGCAGGCTGTTGCGCGCCTCCACGGTGGTGGACTTGTCGAAACCGACATCTTCCAGCGTGCTGCCAACCAGCACGTGCCCATCGCGACGCGGGATCAGATACAGATTTCCTTTGAGAAGAATCTGCCGGAACGGCGGAGTGTCGAACTTGAACAATAGTATCTGCCCGCGTATCGGGCGGATGTCCATGTTGAGCGCATGTTCGCCCAGCAACGTTTTGCTCCATGCGCCTGCCGCAACGATGTAGGCGGCAGCAACCAGTTTGCCCCGGGTGGTATGCAGCGCAACCACACGTTCCCCCTCGATCTCGAATTTTTGCACTTCATGCTGTTCGAGGATGATCCCGCCCAGCATTTCCACGCGCTTGCGCAGCGCGTGCAACAGGCGCGGATTTCGCACCTGCGCGATTTCCGGCAACAGCAGACCGGCACCCTGCTGTCCATGAAAATAATCGGCAAGGTTCACGTGCCGCAACGCAAATTGATGTTGCGCACACCATTGCGTGGCGCGTTCCGTCTGATACGGGGGAAGCAGCAGCATGCCACTGCGTTGATATTCAGGATCGATGCCGGTGGAGTCATGCAGTGCGGAAGCTGCCTCGCTGAACATATCCATCCCGCGCAGTGCAAGGCGCGTGACAGCCTCCTGATAATCCCAGGGGCATAAAGGCGAAAGGATGCCCCCGCCGGCCCAGGAGGCCTCCCGACCCACTGCGTTGCGTTCGACCAGCGTCACGCGATATCCGGCTTGCAGCAGGATTTGTGCGCTGGTCAAACCGACCACGCCGCCGCCGACGATCAGGAAATCCGATTGCATGTCGGTAATGGGTTGCCGGTTCAGGGCCGTCAGATCAGGGGCGGGGAACAATCGGGATCAATGTCTTCGGCAATGGAAACACCACGTTCTCGACGATGCCCTGCAGCTCGATTACTTTTCCCCCGCCCATTTGTTGCAGGCGTGCAATCACGCCCTGCACCAATACCTCGGGTGCGGATGCGCCGGCGCTGATGCCCACATGTTTCTTGCCGATGAACCACTCCGGCAGCAATCCCTCGGCATCATTCACCAGATAGGCAGGCACCCCGACATTCGCGGCGACTTCGCGCAAGCGGTTCGAGTTCGAGCTGTTCGGCGAACCCACCACGATGACTACGTCGCATTGTTTGACCAGCAGCTTCACCGCATCCTGGCGATTTTGCGTGGCATAGCAGATGTCGTCCTTCTTCGGACCGGTGATAAACGGAAAACGCGTCTTCAGCGCGGCGATGATCGCGCTGGCGTCATCCACTGACAGGGTAGTTTGGGTGACATAAGACAGATTCTGTTCGTCGCTCACCCTGAGCCCGGCGACCTGCTCCGGCGTTTCCACCAGATACATACCGCCTTTGCCCCCATCTTCACATTGGCCCATGGTGCCTTCCACTTCGGGGTGCCCGGCATGGCCGATCATCACGATTTCCTTGCCCTGCTCGCGCATCCGTGACACTTCGATATGCACCTTGGTCACCAGCGGACAGGTCGCATCGAACACGGTCAGCCCGCGCGCTTCGGCCTCGTGGCGCACCGCCTGCGACACACCATGGGCGCTGAAAATCAGGATACTGCCGCTCGGCACATCCGACAAATCCTCGATGAAGATTGCGCCCTTCTGGCGCAAACCATCCACCACAAATTGGTTGTGCACCACCTCGTGGCGCACATAGATCGGCGCGCCATGCAGAACCAGCGCGCGCTCCACGATCTCGATGGCACGATCCACACCCGCGCAAAATCCGCGCGGGTTAGCCAGCAACAGTTCCATGTTTTTTCTCCTTGAAGCTATCCAGAATCAACAGAAACGCACCGCAGGTGATCGCTGAATCGGCAAGGTTGAATGCCGGAAAATGGTAGATCCCCCAATGAAAATCCAGGAAATCCACCACATAACCGTATTCAAGCCGATCGATCAGATTGCCCAATGCGCCCCCGAGTATCATGCTCAAAGCCAGTGCAAACAACACTTGCGCGCTGTGTTTGCGCAGCAGCCAGATTATCCAGACCGAAGCGGAAATGGCGATGATGCTGAACAGCCAGCGTTGCATCCCGCCCGCATCGTTCAGAAAACTGAAAGCCGCCCCGGTGTTATGCGCCAGCACCAGATTGAATATGCCGAGCACGGTGAAGCTCTCGCCAAACGCAAAATGGCTGGTAATCCACGCCTTGCTCAGCTGGTCGAGCACGATCACCAGCGCAGACAAGGCTAACCAGCGCTTAAGCATACTTGCGCACCTCGCCGCTGCCAAACAGGTTGCTGACGCAACGCCCGCACAGGGTTGGATGGTTAGCATCACTGCCCACGTCTGCACGGTAGTGCCAGCAGCGTTCGCATTTGGTGTGCGAGCTTGCCGCGACTTCTATCGCAAGTTCCTTCCCTTCATGCACCGTGGCACGCGAGGTGATGAAAACGTACTTGATGTCGTCGCCGAAACGCGACAATATTTCATGATCTTTGCCAGTAGCGTATACATCTATTTCAGCTGCCAGCGCGGAACCGATGACACCTGCCGCGCGCTGCTCTTCGAGCTTCTTGTTCACCAAATCTCGAACGTAACGCACTTCGCCCCATGCACTGAAGATCGCACTATCCAACGCCGCATCCGGCAGCGCATACCACTCCTGCTCGAACACGCTCATGTCCTGCTTGCCGCTCATGACCGCCCAGGATTCCTCGGCGGTAAAGCTGAGGATAGGCGCCATCAGCCGTACCAGACTATGAGTAATGTGGTACAGCGCATTCTGTGCGGAACGTCGCGCCACTGAGTCTGCCCCGGCGGTATACAAACGGTCTTTCAGAATATCCAGATAGAAACCGCCCAGGTCTTCCGAACAAAATGTCTGCAATTTTTGCGCGATCAGATGAAATTCATAGCGCTCGTAATCTTTGCTAATTTCTTCCTGCAGTTTTTGCACCAGAGCCAGTGCATAACGGTCTATCTCCAGCCAATTTTCTACCGGCAGGGCATCGCGGCCGTGATCGTAATCCGCAGTGTTGGCCAGCAGGAAACGCAGCGTATTGCGTATGCGACGGTAACCATCGGTCACCCGCTTGAGAATTTCCTCAGAAAGTGAAATCTCTCCGGAATAATCGGTGGACGCTATCCAAAGACGCAGGACATCGGCACCAAGCCGATTGCAGATATCCTGCGGCTCAATCCCATTGCCCTTGGACTTGGACATCTTGTAGCCTTTTTCGTCCACCGTAAACCCGTGGGTAAGAAGCTGCCTGTATGGTGCATGTCCATTGATTGCACAGCCGGTCAGCAGCGAGGATTGGAACCAGCCGCGATGCTGATCGGATCCTTCCAGGTACAGATCGGCAGGCGAGCGCAATTCGGGGCGGCGCTGCAGAACGGACACGTGTGTGACCCCGGAATCGAACCATACGTCCAGAGTATGGGTGAGTTTTTTGTAGTGCTCTGCCTCGGGGCCCAGCAGATCCACTGAATTCAGGCTGAACCACGCCTCGATGCCGTCACGTTCAACGCGCTGTGCGACCTGTTCCAGTAATTCCATTGTGCGCGGATGCAATTGCCCGGTTTCCCTGTTCACGAAGAAAGGCATCGGCACGCCCCAGTTGCGCTGGCGCGACACGCACCAGTCGGGGCGATTCCTGATCATTGCTTCCAGGCGGGCGCGTCCCCAGCTTGGAAAAAACTCAGTTTGCTCAACTGCCTTGTTCGCCAACTCGCGCAGCGATATGCCATCGCGTTTTTCGGGCTTTCCGGAGTGCGAGCGTTTTTCCTGGACCAGCTGCTCAGCATCCGCAGGTCCGGCAAACCCGACGTTATCCATGCCGATAAACCACTGCGGTGTGGAACGGAAGATGATCGGGGTCTTGTGCCGCCAGCAATGCGGGTAGCTGTGCAGTACCTTTTCCATATGCAGCAAATGTCCGCTGGTTTGCAGCGCGTCTATCACCACATCGTTTGCTTTCCAGACGAACAGCCCGCCGACCAGCGGCAGATTGGCAAAAAACTTGCCGTCGTCGCCGACCGGATTGTCGGTCGGCAGGTTGTATTTCTGGCTGACGAAATAATCGTCCAGGCCGTGTGCCGGCGCGGTATGCACCAGCCCGGTACCCGCTTCCAGCGTGACATGGTCGCCGCAGATTATTGGAACGCCGCGGTCATAGAACGGGTGTTGCAGCAACAATCCTTCCAGTGCGGCCCCCTTGCAGGTGGCCGCAATGCCATCTCCCCGGTCATTGCTTCCGCCCAACTGATACCGCGCCAGGCACTGGGTTGCGAGATCGAATGCGAGTATCAAATATCCTTTCGGTGTCTTGATCAGGTCGTATTGCAAATCCGGGTGCACGCACACCGCCTGGTTCGCGGGCAAGGTCCATGGCGTGGTGGTCCAGATCACCGCATACACCCTGGCATCGCCCGGCAGGGACACCCCGAATGCCTTGCCCACCTCTGCCTTGTCTTTCACCTCGAAACCCACGTCGATCGCCGGCGAGGTCTTGTCCTCGTATTCAACTTCGGCCTCGGCCAATGCCGACTGGCAATCCAGGCACCAGTTCACCGGCTTGTAGCCCTGATACAGATAGCCGCGTTCATGGATGGTGCCGATGGCACGCATGATGTCGGCCTCGTTCCTGAAGTCCATGGTCAGATAGGGATGATCCCAATCGCCCAGCACGCCGAGCCGGATAAAATCCTTTTTCTGCTTCTCGATCTGTTCCCTGGCATAAGCGCGGCACAACTCGCGGAACTGCGACGGCGGAATCGCCTTGCCGTGTTTTTTTTCCACCACCAGCTCAATCGGCAGGCCGTGGCAATCCCAGCCCGGCACATAAGGCGCGTCAAAACCGGCCAGCGTCTTGCTTTTGACGATGATGTCCTTGAGAATTTTATTGACTGCATGACCCAAATGAATGTCGCCGTTCGCATAGGGCGGACCGTCATGCAAAATGAATTTCGGCTTACCCCGCTTCGCCTCACGAATCTTCTGGTAACGTTGCTGCGCCTGCCATTGCGCCAGCATCTGCGGCTCTCGACGGGCCAGGTCGCCGCGCATCGGGAACGGTGTATCGGGTAGATTCAGGGTGTTTTTATAATCAGTCATGTTGTTCGAACCATTTCTTTGCATGTTCCACATCCAGCGCAATGTGCCGGATCAGCGTTTCCACATCGGGATATTTTTCTTCATCGCGCAATTTTTGCAAAAACTCCACGCGCAAATGCCTGCCATAAATCTGCTGCCCAAACTCGAACAGGTGTACTTCCAGGACCGGTTTGGCATCGTGCTTCAGCGTTGGGCGCACGCCCAGGCTGGCTACGCCTTGCAAAACGCCCAGGCCTTCGGCATGCACCTGCACCACATAGATACCGGACAACGGCGGAAGATTGTGCTTGAGCTGGATATTCGCTGTGGGAAACCCGATTTTTTTCCCCATTCCGTCACCATGCACCACCCGTCCGCTGATGCTGTAATGCCGCCCCAGATAGGACTTCGCCTCGCTTAACTGCCCGGCCAGCAAAGCGGCGCGTACCGCCGTGCTGGAAATCCGCACCCCGTCACACGACACGGTGGGCAGCGCCTGGACTTTGAATCCCTGCCGGGAACCGATCTGCTCCATCAGCGCGAAATCGCCGGCGCGCCCGCTGCCGAAGCGAAAGTCATCGCCGATCAACACGTATCCGGCATGCAGCTTTTCGTGCAGGTCATTGATAAATTCTGCCGCGCTCATACGCGCAAACTGCGTATTGAAGCGGCAAACATGAACCCGATCCATACCCGCCACAGAAAAAAACTCCAGCTTCTCGCGCAGGCTGGTCAATCGTGGCGGAGCCTGCTGCGGCGTAAAAAATTCGCGCGGATGCGGCTCAAATATCATCACCGCTGTTTGCAGGCCGCGTGCCTTTGCCGCTGCGCGCACCTCGTTCAGCAATGCCTGGTGGCCCAGATGCACCCCATCAAAATTTCCGATAGTGAGGGCAACAGGCTGTTGGTCTGGGGAATAAAGTCCGCGAAGAATCTGCATAGCGGGCGAATTATACAGTAGGGTGCAATGATCGTAGTGCATTGCGCCATTGCTAATTGAAATATCCTGTGCAATGTCCGTCGCTTAGTGCGTGGTTGTTGCCGCGTCAGCGGCTATACAACCACGGACTACCCCTTGCGGGTATTTCCAGCCGCGCAGAATGGGGTCCCGATAAGCAGGCAGGCCGCATAACGGCAGCCCGCGAATACGGATAGTGATCAGGCTGTCCCGCCCACCGTCAATCCGTCTATCCTCACAGTAGGCTGCCCCACACCGACCGGCACGCTCTGTCCTTCCTTGCCGCAGGTGCCGACACCCGGATCGAGCGCCATGTCATTGCCTATCATCGAGATGCGCGTGAGCACATCGGGGCCGTTGCCGATCAGCGTCGCGCCTTTCACCGGATGGGTGATCTTGCCATCCTCGATCATGTAAGCCTCGGCGGTGGAGAACACGAACTTGCCGCTGGTGATGTCCACCTGTCCGCCGCCGAAATTCACCGCGTACAGACCATGCTTCACCGATGCGATGATTTCCTTCGGGTCCTTGTTGCCATTCAGCATGTAGGTGTTGGTCATGCGCGGCATGGGCAGATGCGCGAAGGATTCACGGCGGGCATTCCCGGTGACCGGCACGCCCATCAGCCGTGCATTGAGTGTGTCCTGCAAATATCCCCTGAGGATGCCGTTCTCGATCAGCGTGGTGCATTGGGAGGGATTGCCCTCGTCGTCCATCTGCAGCGAGCCGCGCTGTCTTGCCAGTGTGCCGTCATCCACCACGGTCACGCCTTCCGCCGCGACGCGCTCGCCGACCCGGCCGGAAAACGCCGAGCTGCCCTTGCGGTTGAAATCGCCCTCCAGACCGTGTCCGATCGCTTCGTGCAACAGGATACCCGGCCAGCCGTTGCCCAGCACCACGGTCATGTTGCCTGCCGGCGCGGGTGCGGCATCCAGATTGGTCACCGCCTGATGCACGGCTTGTTCTGCATACCTGTGCAACATCGCATCGTCGAAATAGCCGTAGTCGAAGCGCCCGCCCCCGCCCGCCGATCCCTGTTCGCGCTTGCCGTTGCTCTCGATGATGACCGTCACCGACAAGCGCACGAGTGGGCGTATGTCGGCATTCATCAGGCCGTCGCTGCGCGCCACCATCACCACTTCATATTCGCCGGCCAGGCCCGCCATCACCTGCACCACGCGCGGATCGAGTGCACGCGCATAGCCCTCGACCCGTTCCAGCAGCGCGACTTTTTCGGCGTCCTTGATGCTGGCGATGGGATCATCAGGCAAATAGATTTCGCGGCGCGAACCGCGGTGCAGCATCGGCACGGATTGTGTGCCGCCCTGCCGTGCAATCGCGCGAGTTGCCTGCGCCGCACTGTCCAGCGCGTTCAGGCTGATGTCGTCGGAATAGGCGAAGGCGGTCTTCTCGCCGCTCACCGCGCGCACCCCGACACCCTGGTCGATGTTGAAACTGCCGGACTTGACGATGCCCTCTTCCAGCGACCAGCTTTCGGCGCGGCTGTACTGGAAATACAGATCGGCGTAATCGAGCTTGTGCGCCATCATGCTGGCGAAAACCTGTTCGATGTGGCTTGCCTCGATGGAGTACGGCACCAGCAGCGATTGCTGGGCGGTGGCGAACAGTTTATCGAATGTGGAATTCTGTTGTGGCGTATTCATTGCAATATTTTCCTTGTCAAGCACAACTGAATAAAATTCGATGCGTCAGCGCGGGCAGGCTGGCACGCAGGCTGGCCTGATAGGATGGATTCACATCGGCGACCACCACACCCGAGCCGCGCGGCAAACGATCCAGTACTCTCCCCCACGGATCGACGATCATGCTGTTGCCGTGCGTCTCGCGCCCGTTGACGTGATAACCGCCTTGCGCGGCGGCGATCACGTAGGAAAGATTTTCAATGGCGCGCGCGCGCACCAAAACTTCCCAGTGCATCTTGCCCGTGGTCTCGGTGAACGCGGAAGGCAGCACAATGATGTCCACATTCGGCATTGAGCGAAACAATTCTGGAAAGCGCAGGTCGTAGCAAATCGCCAGGCCGATCCGCCCGAACGGGCTGTCTATCACCACCACTTGATTGCCCGGCTCTATCGTTTTCGCCTCATGGTAATTTTCGTTGCCCAGTTCCAGGTTGAACAAATGAATCTTGTCATAGCGCGCCACCCGCTCACCGCGTTCATCGAACACCAGGCAAGTATTCCTGACCTTGTCAGGCGTGCTCGCCGCCAGCGGGATCGAGCCGCCCACCAGCCAGATTTTGTACTGGCGGGCAGCTTCGCTGAGGAAGGACTGGATCTGTCCTTGTCCCGGCTGCTCGCACACCTTGACCTTGTCCTGCTCCGTCATACCCATGATGGCGAAAAATTCCGGCAACACCACCAGTCGCGCGCCTTGTTCAGCGGCATTGGCGATCAGTCGCCGCGCTTCGCTCAGATTACCCGCGACATTCGGACCTGAAGCCATCTGAATGGCAGCCACCTTGAATGCATTGACTTGCGCGGCGATGCGTTGCTGTGTGGAATCACCTGGTGACATAATTTTCTTCCTATTTACTTGGGTTGCTTTGTTTGGTTTCTGCCGCGAATCCGCCAACCTTGACCACGCTTGGGTCGCGCCATGATCCGGTGACATTGTATTCAAATGACGCCAACTTATCGAGCGGATTACCCAATACCTTGTTGACGATGAGTGATCCGATACCCACCACCGGACTGATGGCAAAGGCGCCGATCAGCGATACACTGTCACCCAGGGTCGGCAATATCCGTACCGTCAGATTTTGCGTTTCATTCTTCAGATCAACACTGCCTTTCAGGGTCACTTTGGCAGATGACCCATAAATGCGAAAATCCTGGCTCTCGATGACACCGTCCCTGATGGTGGCATTGCCATTGATGTTGTCGAACTGAAAGCCCTCGCTGAACACGTCGGTAAAGCCCAGGGCGATATGTTTGGGCAAATCCTGCAAACTGAGCACACTGAGCAATTTGCCTGCGCCAGGATCCATTTTCAGGAACTGGCCCTTGCCGGTATCCAGCTTCAGCGAGCCGTTCAGTGTAGCAGAGCTGAATTCGTCGGGCGTCCCTGCCCATGACAAATCAGCCGCCAGCCTGCCACTGCCGCCCTTGACGGTATTGGGATATCCGGAACGCTCGAGTATCTTTCCGGCATTGCTGATATCCAGCATCAAATTGAGCTGCGTTTTCTGCTGTCCCTGTGCATCGCTCCAGACTCCGTTTCCAACCAGGCTGCCGTCCGGGTTGGTGATATTCAGACGGCGCAACCGCCAGCCCTTGTTTTCCGGGTGTCCAATCAGCTCGAAGCGGCCGATGTGTTTTCCTTTAATCTGCAAGCTCTCGATCGAGAGATCCAGTGCCGGAACATCACCGGGATGTATTTTGCCTGCCTGTCTGGTTTTGACCGGCGCAGACCTGACCGTTTCAGCCAACGGCAAAGGCGGTTTGGGTAGTTCTTCGCCTGACCATTGCAGATTACTTAAACGCGCGCGAAACATGCTGCCCGTTTCATATCCGTGAGGCTCCCATACCACTTCGCCGTTCAGCCCGCTACTGGACAGCCGCGCAGCCAATCCGTCGCCACGCCTTGCGGCAGCGACATGCAACGCGCTGAAACTCTGTCCATATCCTGTTAATTTCCCGATATGCAGATTTGCCCCCGCGATAGGCATAGTGGAAACACCGGCAGTCGTGCCATTGCTTTTACCTGCTTTGCCCGCACCGCCCGCCAAATTCCCCCATCCTTCCAGCGATAATTCGGGCAAGTTGCCGACCAACCACACGCCTGTCCTGAGCCCAGTCGAAGGGCCATCCTTGCCTCGTGATGGTTTCTTCTCCTTTTTTGATGCCGGAGATTTGTCCTGGGCGCCGAAACTGACCGTGCCGCGTTTGATCACCATTGCCCCGCTTTCGTTTTGACGCTCAAGTCGCGCGCTGAGCAGATTTCCCAGGCGAGCGGTGATCACATCCCGCCCCTCGGCCACAGAGCCTTCCACCTTGGGACAAGGCCCTGCACATTTTTCTCGCTGAGCGGCCAGCTTTGGCAAAAGCAGGACTGGCCGCTTCGACGAGCTCAGGACAGGGTTCTTTTCCACGCGCAACGGCATCGCTTCGTTGGCGCGTTTGGCAAAAGGTTGCGGCAAACTGGAACTGATTCCCTTCAGGTCGGACGTGATGATGATCTGTGCGGATTTTTTAACCACACTGATATCGGCATCCCAGTCCGCACTGCCATGCAAATAATCAAGCACAGGATAAGCTTCGACCCTGCGCAAAACATCAACATTGCTGCGTCCCTTGACTGTGGCATGCACCAAACCGCCCTCCTCGCTCTGCACACTGATGCTGGCTTTCCCACCCAGAATTTGCGCAGATACATCGTTTGCGTGCATGCCCGATTCCGTGAACATCAGAGTCCCGCGCGTTTTGCGCAGCAATGGCGCGTCTTTGCCCAGATCGATATCGTTATCCTGCACCTTGATCGTTCCGGACACCTTCACCGGCTGGTCGCCCGTCAGCGGGATACGCGCAGACAAATCCAGCTGCCCGGTGCCCCCGGCTCTGACACCGTCGGTAAATCCGTCTATGTAACCCCGCACCGGACTTTTCTGGACAAATTCCAAAAATGAATTGCTGGCACCTGTCGCCTCGCCCTTGATTTCCAGCGACAGGTCCTTGCTCATCATGTCCGGTATCGTGACGGTGACGTTATGCAAGCGCGTGTCAAGTATGGTCGCCGACGGTGACTCCACATCCAGCCTGTTGCCGCGTATCAAAAATTCACCGGAAATGTTTTCGATACGCGGCCAGTTCTTGTCGAATTCCATCACCGCATTCTGTGCATGCCCGCCAATTTCAAACAGCACGTCTTTGGTGCCATCCAAAGGGAAGTTACTCAGATTACCCTTGATGCGGATACGAAAGTCTTCGGTATGACCGGCCAGCAGCGCGCCGTTCAGCCAGTCGTTTCCTTCCTTGTCCAGCGCTACCAGCGGGGTATAACGGGCAGCGCGACTGATATCGCCGCGCGTCAATCTGCCGGTCAAATCCAGCACACCCAATGTGCCGGCCTGTGTCCGGTAACTGCCATACAAATTGCCTGCCAGATCGTCGTTGGCGACTGCAATGTTGTCGACATTAATCGTCAACTCCCCGTTTTTGCGCTGCCAACCGGCTTGCCCGATCAAGGTGGAAAAAGACAGCGGCTCGCGCATCACGCCCGGTGCATCCACGATCATCCGCCGGGCATTGATGTTCAACCTGCCGCTCGCCTCGCTGCCATCCACATCCCCGGTCAAACCGGAAAAACCCGGCATTTTGCCGACCTGGTTTAGCGCAAGGTTCTCAAAATGTCCTTTGAGCCTGTAGTTATCCGGTTTTCCAGGCGAGCCTTGCCATTGCGCATCCAGATTGGATACTTCCCCCCTTGGCGCATACGCATCCAGACGCGCGCGCAGACCGGCTTCCATCGGCAGGTATTTTGCCAGCTCGGCAAGGCTTTTCAATCGCAAAAAGTTGGCGCGTATCTCACCGCTTGAGGCTGCTTTGCTGCCGATAGTCTGTTGATCGCCTGAATTTACGACTCGCAGATAAAAATCCGTGGGTTGGAAATTGAGCCCGTCCTGCAATTTCATCGCCAAATTTCTGGTGGAAATTTCAAAGCCGCCTGCCACTTCTTGCCATGAGGCGCGACCGCTCAGTTCGTTCAACGCCATTTCGGGCAGATCTTCGCCGAGCCTGGTGACCACATCACGCAGCGCCAGATCAGCCGTAATCTGCGTCACCTTGCCATTATTCACATTCAGCCAGCCGCGCAGCGCACCCCGGCCGCGGCTGAATTCACCGGGTAAATCCAGCCATGGTCGCCAGGCTGTCACGTCGGTGTAATCAATGCGTGTAAACAACCGGCCGTGCCACTTTCCCGGATTGTCGAAACTTGCCCCGTAAAACTCTCCGCGCACATCCAGCGGGGTCGCCAGTTCGTTGGGCGGTACCGCCTGCAAGGCAAAGCTGTGTTTGCCGAACAAACTGTGAATACGCAAATTCACCCGCTGCAACACCAGCGGCGGCGCACCGCGCTGATCATCTGTCCAGACAATCAGGGCGTTGCGCACCACCACATTCGACTGGTGCAACAGCCAGTCGGATATATCGTTATTGTCACCCTGCCTGGAAAGCACCAGGTTGCCGATAAACAGCTTCCCTTCTGCATCCCGCCGTATCAGCAGCTCGGGCCTGTCTATTGCCAGGCTGGCCAAACGAAGTTCAGCGGTGAACAGAGACATCCAGGACAGGCTGCCATCAATGCGTTTAAGCACCAATGCAGGTTGCCGCTGATCATCCAGAATGCGCACATCGGTAAAATTGAGGTGGGGCAGAAAACCCCGCCATTCACCCTGTATCTTGCCGATGGTGACCGGATTTCCTATCGCGGCAGACACGGAAGACGTGATCCTGTCATGATATTGCTCTATATCCGGCAATAGCCAATAGCGCAGCGCCATAATGGAAAATGCGATCAACACGGCCGCAACCGCCGAGACAACGACGATAAGTCGCGATAGCCAGTTCAAACTGTGCCAAAGCAAACGGGCAGGAAGTGAGTTCAACATTGAATAATCTAAAACGCCAAGGCGCTGGAATGAGTGGCTAAAATCTATAATTGGAAGACAATGTGTATTCTAACGTAATGAACCCATGAATATCGTGAACTCGATCCCCCTGGCCTTCGCCGACTTGCTGAAAAAAACCCTGCACTGCAGTCGTTATGCCAAACGGATGCTTGAGACAGACCAAAATCTGCTGGGTTGGTTGCAGGAAAATTACACCACATCGTGCAGTCGCACAGAAATGCGCGATTTGCTGGAACAATCCGGATTCGACCTGGACGATGAAACCCAATTGGCATGCGCCGTGCGCAGGTTGCGCAAGCAGGTGATGGTCAAATTGATACTGCGCGACCTCAATGGCTTGGCCGATTTGAGCGAAATCATGCTATCCATGACCGCGCTGGCGGAGGAGTGCGTGCAACGCGCGCAAGCCTGCCTGACGCGAACGCTGCATGAGCAATTCGGCAGCCCGTCAGATGAAACAGGCGCTACAACACAGGAATTGCTGGTCATTGCCATGGGAAAACTGGGCGGCGGCGAGCTGAATGTTTCATCCGATATAGATTTGATTTTTGTGTATCCGGAAGACGGCGAAACCGATGGCACGCACAAACTGAGCAACCACGAGTTCTTTACCCGACTGGGTCGCCGCCTGATCAACATCATCAGCGATCTCACCGCCGACGGTTATGTGTTTCGCGTGGATATGCGGTTGCGTCCCTACGGCGACAGCGGGCCGCTGGTGACGAGCTTTGCCGCATTGGAGGAATACCTGATCAGCCAGGGCCGCGAATGGGAACGGTACGCCTGGATCAAGGCGCGTGTCATTTCACCCGCCGAAAACCCGCAACAGCCCAGTGCGCAGGCAACCGAACTGACTCAGCTTGTGCAACCATTCGTGTACCGCAAATACCTGGACTTTGGCGCAATCGATTCAATGCGCAAGTTGCATACACAGATCCGCCACGAAGTGCAACGCCGCAACCGGCTCAACAACATCAAGCTCGGGCCGGGTGGCATACGCGAGATCGAGTTCACCGCCCAGGTGTTCCAGCTGATACGCGGCGGAAGTGATGCCAGGTTGCGCATCCGCCCCACCCGCAGCGTACTGCAACAGCTGCGCGAAAATGCTCAATTGCCGGCGCCCGCGGTTGCTGCTCTGGATGCGGCTTACGTTTTTCTGCGCAATCTGGAACACCGCCTGCAATATCTGGATGACCAGCAAACCCAGGAATTACCTGAACAAAGCGAAGATCAGGAAATCATCGCTCATGCCATGGGCTACGCGGATTACGCCGCACTGCTGAAAGAGCTTGATCGCCACCGGGCGCTGGTCAGCCGGCAATTCGAGCAGATATTCGGTTCGCCGCGGGCGGGACAAGCCGAAGCACCCTTCGACAAAGCTCAGGACGGGCTTTTGGCCGGGCAACCGAACGACCTGCAACTATGGCGCGAGGGGATCAGCGCCGAGGAATTGGATATCACCATGGGAAAGCTGGGCTATCTCGATTTACAGAACAGCACGCAACGCCTGCTGCAATTGCGCCACAGCAACCGCTATCAGCAACTGCCCGAATTGAGCAAGCAACGGCTGGACCAGCTGATCCCGCAATTCATCACCCTGAGCGCGCAGCACAGCGATCCCGATGCAACACTGTCCAGACTGCTGACCTTGCTGGAAGGCGTCAGCGGACGCGCCGCCTATCTCGCCTTTCTGGCCGAGTATCCGCTGGCCTTGCAGCGTTTGACCCGGCTGGTAGCCGCCAGCAGCTGGGCCAGCGAATACCTGACACTGCACCCGGCGTTGCTGGATGAACTGCTGGATGCACGAGAAATGTACCAGCCGCCGCAGTGGCAGCAACTCGATCACGACTTGCAAACCCGCCTGGATGACTGCGCTGAAGATGCCGAGCGGCAACTGGATGTGCTGCGCCACACACAGCAGGAACAGACGTTTCACCTGCTGGCGATGGATCTGCAAGGCTTGTTGCCACTGGAAATGCTCAGCGACCACCTGAGTGATCTGGCCGATTTGATGCTGCGCCATGTGCTGAAGCTGAGTTGGGCGACAGTGCGCAAGCGGCATCGCGATGAACCGAAGTTTTCCATCATCGCGTATGGCAAGCTCGGCGGCAGGGAGCTTGGCTATGCCTCCGATCTCGATTTGATTTTTCTGTATGACGACGACCATCCTGATGCCCAGGAAAACTACGCGCGATTGGCACAACGCATCAACACGATGTTGAGCAGTTACACTTCATCGGGGCGCTTGTATGAAACCGATTTGCGCCTGCGCCCCAACGGCGCAAGCGGTTTGCTGGTGAGTTCGGTTGCGGCATTTGCCGGCTACCAGAAGAATGAGGCGTGGGTTTGGGAACATCAGGCTTTGACGCGCGCCCGCTTCAGTGCGGGTGACGCAAAAATAGGCGCAGCCTTCGAGCATATCCGCCGGCAGGTGCTTTGTCAGAAGCGCGAATTGACAAACCTGCGCCGGGATATCCTGACGATGCGACAGAAGATGCACGACGGCCACCCCAATGACAGCGGCCTGTTCGATATCAAGCATGACAGCGGCGGCATGGTAGACATCGAATTCATGGTGCAATATCTGGTGCTGGCATATGCCCATCAATACCCGCAACTATCCGCCAATGTCGGCAATCTGGCATTGCTCAAACTCGCGGGAGAGCTTGGTCTTATTCCGGTCGAACTCGCCGAACAGGTCCGCTTGCTATATCGTAACTTGCGTCAGACACAACATCGCATGCGGCTTAACAACCTGTCGCCATGCCGGATTGAACCAGGCAGAATCGAAACCAGCGCATGCGGGATATTATGGGAAAGTCTTTTCGGAAATACCCCGGGGAAGAGCGGTGCCGAATCTTCCTGACGCACCGAATCGGCCCGTGTCCTCGCCGCTCAGTCGCGAGATGAGGTGATACATGACCATCTCGCCTTTACCCTTCACGTTTATGGTGGCCGGCGGTTCGAACGCATAGTCAAAGCGGATGCGATTGTAGGTGATCTTGTCCACCTGAATCACGCCCGCAACCGCCTCATCAGTGAGCCGGCTGGCAATGTTCACCGTATCTCCCCATAAATCATAGATGAAGCGTTTGGAGCCGATTACCCCGGCAACCACAGGCCCGGTGGCTATGCCGCTGTGAATATCCAGCTTGAAAGCGGTCAGATCCGGATTTGTGACAACAAAGTCACGCATTTCCAAAGCCAGATCGGCAATGTCGTTGGTGTAATTTGAGTTGTCGCGATTCAACCCGCCCACCGCCATATAGGCATCACCGATCGTCTTGATTTTTTCCAGGCCGTATTTTTCACACAACTGGTCAAAACCCGAGAAAATTGTATTCAGCAAACCAACCATCTGCTCTGGAGAGAGCGATTCCGTCAGCTGCGTGAAATTCACCAGATCGGCAAACAACACCGTCACATCCGCATGCCCATCCGCAATCAAACCCTGATGATTCTTCAGTCGATGCGCAATACTGCTTGGCAGCACATTAAGCAACACGCGCTCAGATTTTTTCTGCTCTTCTGCCAGAAGCTGATGCTGCTGGTCGAGCTGGCTTTTGATCTGGTCCATTGCCACGACAAAGTGGCGCACCAGAAAATATATGATGGAAGACATGGCCGCAAAGTTGAGCGCGAAGAAGAAACCGATGGTTTTCATCGCCACACCGCGGTCGTCCCCGTTACCGAGATAGTAGTCAAAGCCTCCCGATACCACCGTCATCACCATGTAAGCGATGAACCAGGGAATGGAATCCCGCCAGCCCTTGACCACCAGCGCACCTATCGGCGCGAGCAGCGCCCAGAGCATCACGCCGCTGGCTGTGACCGCGCTGCCGATGCTCCATTGCATGACGAATGGAACGAACAAAAACAAACTCAGCTGGACAAAACGGAATAATTCGAAATTCTTGTATTTTGAAAAGTGCACCAGCGAGGCAACTGAAATCACCTGGTAACCCAGGGGGACATTGGTTGAAAAATGTATTCCCATTGCCCAATATATCGCCAGCCACAACACCACCGCAAGATTCATGAAGGCACAGGCAAATATCAACAAATCCCTGTGTAATTTCTTCTCTTGTGTGTATGGTTCTTCTTCGCTGCCTACGGGAATATTTTGCATTTTTTGATCCTTAGAAAAAGCTGCCAAGGAATGAATTATTGGTTATAAATATCCATATTTTGTAATCATACCTGAATTGGCTGCGTGGGAAACAAGTCAAACATGCCGGTAATTTTTTTCGGTTTCTTCATAAGTCGGCCGGAAAAGGCTAAAATGCGCGCTTCAAAATCAACCAAATTTTAAAGGGACCCCCCATTATGTCGATGTCCGACCGCGACGGTTTTATCTGGTATGACGGCAAGCTTGTGCCGTGGCGCGATGCCACCACCCATGTGCTGACCCACACACTCCATTATGGCATGGGCGTGTTCGAAGGCGTGCGCGCATACAAGGCCGCGAAAGGCACGGCGATCTTCCGTCTGGAAGAGCACACTGACCGGCTGTTCAATTCCGCACACATCTTCCAGATGAAAATGCCATACGACAAGGCCACCATCATCGAGGCGCACCGCGAAGTGGTGCGCGCCAACAAACTGGAATCCTGCTACATCCGCCCGATTGCTTTCTATGGCTCCGAGGCGATGGGCATCGCCGCAACAACGCTGTCCACCCATGTCGCGGTCGCCGCCTGGCC
>Ga0307375_10002676_pt1 | contig 18079 bp, 29 predicted proteins | sample TR1MG_FD_202531 | JGI IMG/M metagenome (GOLD analysis project Ga0307375, IMG submission 202531) | Soil microbial communities from Risofladan, Vaasa, Finland - TR-1 | ecosystem: Environmental > Terrestrial > Soil > Coastal area > Acid sulfate soil | place: Finland: Risofladan, Vaasa | collected... | reverse complement strand
TACGCAGTTTGGTTGGATAAAAAATTGGGACACCTACACGATTCGAGGATGACATGGGTAAAGGTGCAAAAGCGCAGCAACTAGCAAACTCCGGTACGGCGCAAAATATGTCGTCCAACCTGTACGGAAATGCGACGAACCTCTATGGCTCGCTGCTTCCGATGTATCAGAACGAAGCTGTAGCGCCTCCCGGATTCACGCCAACGGCGAAAGCCGACATGAATACAGCCGCGCAGCAATCAACTGGTGGGGCGACCGCTGGCTCAGTAGGAAAGGGAGCCTTGTACGCGGCGAGAACGCGGAACGCTGGCGCAGCAGATGCTTCTACGGCGGCGGGAGTACAGAGTGCCGGTGAAAATCTTTCCAAGTCAGCAGTCGGTACGGAGCTTGCGGATGCAGCCCTTAAGGAATCTCAGCGTAGACAAGGTTTAGCGGGGATGCAGGGTCTTTATACGACTGACTTGGGAGCGAGCCAAGGTGCTCTTGGATTGTCGAATCAGGTTCTCAACAATGAGAATAACGCTCCTAACTTCTGGCAGCAATTCTTGATGAATGGGATGAATAACGCAGCAAAGGTTGGGGCTGCTATGGCGGCGGGTGGCTAATGACAAGCGGAAATCCAATTCTTGACGAACTCGATGGTCTTTCTCCTGCGGCTAAACGTGTATTACAGGGCGTAGGAGCGCAGATGCCAGCGGTGCAGGCAGCGCAAGCCCCCATACACTCGCTTACGCCTCCTGCGTCTCCCGTGCCTCATCTAGGGGCGCCTAAAGAGCCGCAGGCAATGCCGAAGTTACTTTCCGGGCAACCTGAGCCCGAACCTCCGGCCATTGGCTTGCCGCCAACACAGAAACCACAGCTAAACATGACGGCTCCGATCCCTGTAGCGCCTCGGGGAACGCAAGCCGGAGATGAGGCATATCGTACCCATCTTTTGACGAGCGGAAGCGGTATCAGTCAGATTAAAAACACTCCTCTTCGTGGATTAGCCCGTGTGGGAGATGTAGTAGGGCATCTTGCGTCAAATATGTTCGCTCCGGGGTTAATGAACTTGATTCCGGGAACTGAAGAACATCACAATCTTCTATTGAACCAGGCTAACCGACAAGTTGGGCAGGATGTAGCGGAGCGACAGAAAGAAGCGCAAGCCAACGAGGCGGAGGCAAGAGCGCAGACTCTCGGGACGCCCGTTCCAGTTAGGATGTCTCCTATCCAGACGAACGAAGGATACGGAGCGTTTAACCCCGAAAGTGGAACTGTAACTCCAATCACGGATGCAAGCGGAAAGACCGTGCAAGCTCCAGAGAAGGCCGGATCACTACCAAATCTTCAACAGAATTACGCATCGTCTGTAATGGATGCGATTGGACGCGGCGCTGATCCCAATACGGACCCAAAAGTAAAGCAGATTGCCGACTCGATTCGTGCTCTGCAACCCGCACAAAAAGAGGGCAACTACAACGTGGCGACCGAACTCCATAAGGAGCATCCCGATTGGTCTCCCGAAAAGATTCAAGGGCAAACCTCCCGTGCTAGCTTCCCGAGGATCATACCCATTACTGACGCCAGTGGAAATACCCACGGAGTTGCATACTTTCAGGGCGCTCCGGGCGGAGGAGTTTCCTCGACCTACATTCCGCTTTCCGACATTAAAGGAATTCCCTCAAACCTTGGCAATAATCCCTTTGTGATGCCTCCAAAGCCTACGTCGGCAGTCCTAACACAGTCGCAACGCGCTTTAATGATACAGCCACAAGTAGCTGTACTTACTGCTCAGATTGACAAGGTTGCTCCAGAACTCGGACCACTTAAAGGGAGATGGTCTGATTTGATGGCGGGGCGCGTCGGTGCGAATAATCCAGATATTGCTAAGTTACAGATGCAACTTAAACTATTCACCACGGCCCTCATGCTTGCTCATGGTCTGCGTGGAGAATCCTATGAAAAAGGTTTGGAACAATATCTAAGAGCCTCACAGTCACCTGAAAACCTGAAAGCGCGTATTGCTGGTGCGGATGCGTATTTGCAGGATTACGCACAAGCTACGGGCCACGGCCCTACAGAAGAATTTCCGCAGGAAAATCAACCAAAAGTTGGAGATACAAAAAAGTTCCCAAATGGTAAGACAGGACGCTGGGACGGAAAAGGTTGGGTAGCTGAATGAGCACATCTCCGATTTATCTTGACCCTAATGGCAATCCGATCTCTTCTCTGCAGAAGACTTACCTAGATGAAAATGGGAATCCAATCTCCGCTCCCCATCAAGCCGTTTCTCCAGAGGTTCTTGACGCTCTCCGAGCACAGAACCAGAAAAACGATGAGGACTTCGGGCACGTAACGCCTACGATGAGCGCAACTCCTGGTTTGCTTTCAGCGCGTGGCTTGAAATCTGCGTTCTACACTGGAGCCGATAAGCTCACGAACATGCTTCCTGCCGCTGGAGGACTTATCGGCGGAATGATTGGAGGGGGAGCCGGTACGGTGGTTGAACCTGGGGGAGGTTCGGCACTTGGGGCGATTGGCGGGGCTGGGGTCGGGGGAATGGGCGGAGAGGCTGCAAAGCAGTTGCTTCGCCGAAAGCTCTTCCCTGAAGATTCCCCGGCTACCAGCGGCGAAGCGGCAAAAGGGATTACCACTCAAGGACTGGAACAGGCTGCATATGAGGCAGGCGGCAGAGGATTAGAGGCCGGTGCAAAGGTTGTAGCTCCGCGCTTAGTTGAGGCTGCGCTTGCTCCAGGGAAACGGCTTCTGAAGTCAATCCCTGAAGATGTAGACATTGGGCAGACTGCTCTTGAAAACACAAAGCCGTTTAGTTTGTCAGCAAAAAGCATGTCGCGTGATCTTTCGGATAGGCTAGCAGAAAAAGAAAGCGCCATGAGAAATCTTGTCTCCGACGCGGACCGAAAATATATGATTAAGCCTGCCGGTCTTCTTCCTGCCGCGCCGACTGAAATTCCACTCGGGGCTGCTCCTACGGCGGGAAAGATGCCGGGAACATTGCTCGACGCTGAACCGTTTCCTAGGAGAAACGTTGTCGGAGGTCCAGCCACAGCACAGAATATCGAACAGCTTGGCTCGACAGCCAATACTGTTCCTACGCGCTTGCAGAACGAATTCTATACGTCTGGACGTGGTCCTGTGACTCCAGGAATGGAACCTCCTCCGATTGAAGGACCGGGAGTGATGCTGTCCCGCGATAGTCGGTTCCAGCCTCCGAGCACACCTAGCAATTATCCATCTCGCCTTGCGGAAGGTGCTCCATCGCTTACACCAGCGAGAAATTCAGTTGATAAGGCGCTTGCTGATGCCGAATATAAACAGAGTGAACCGGCGCGAAATGCCATTCTGAGGATGAGAGAACGTCTCACAAGTGAAATTGGAAGCGGTCAACAGATTCCCTCGGAAGTTCTACCGTCTCGTATTCGGGCAATTAAACAAGGTGTCGGAGATGACATTAATTGGAATCCTGAGATTCGAGAAAATAAAACTGTTCTTGGGGCAAAGAAGAGTGTTTACGGGTTGCTGGATAGGGAATTCAATCGCGCCGTACCGGGATCGGCGTCACTCGACAAGAGCATGACTTCCCTAATCCCCACTAAAAAAGCGGCTTGGAATGCGGCCTATGATCCAAGTGTGACGCAAAGCCTCGTAGAGAAGTTGAGGCGTCCTACAGGAGCTTTGTTTGGCGCTGGTGCTGGATATTACGAAGGTAAAAAGGCTGGTGGCACTACTGGAGGTTTGATTGGTGCTGGTGCGGGATTGGTTGGAGGGAATATTGTCGCTAGCCCGGAAATGATGAAACTCGCCGCTGAGGGACTTTACCATAGCGGAATTCCAATTAGATCACTTCGCGCTCTTTTGCCGCTTGCTTTGTCACAGATTAACAACGACAAAGACAAAAACGGCGGCGAAAAATAGGAATCGACCGATGAAATGCCAAGGAATCTCGCGTTCTGAAATCCCGGACCCTACAGCCCCGACGAAGCAGAAAATCGTCACCAGTAGGGCAAAGATTGCGAGCAAGAGAGAAAACATTATCATTCTCCGAACAGGTAAAGTATTACAAGATCGGGATCATCGCTGTGTATACGCCGGATGAGCTGGGCCAATTGGATGAATGTTGGGATAGGTCGCAACGAACGCGCCAATGGTAAGAATTAGAGCCAGAATGAATTTCATAGATTCCCCTTTCGACAAAGATTATGCTGCCAAAAGTGCCAGCAGTCAAGATTGGATGAGACGATGAAAAAGATTATTATCGTGATTTGCGCTTGCTTGGTTTTCCCTGTTTTGGTACAAGCACAGATGGTGCGCTATGAAAACATGGCAAGTACCACGAATGCTCCGCAGACTCCCGGAGGCTATCCGCAGCTACTCGTGATTCCGGGAGCGACGATTACGGTCTGCAACACAAACACTAATCCATGCAATAGTTTAGCGACTACTTACACGGATGCGACGGGAAACACCGCTTGCTCAACTAGTGCGCAGATGACGATGCCGGGAAGTTCAACTTGTGTAGCCACAACGGATAACCAAGGAAATATTGGATGGTGGAGTGCCGGAGGAACATATTATTTCTTAGAAAAGGTAGGGAGCACCACATATGGGCCATATCCTGCTACAGTCGCGTCGTCCTTAAATCCGAATCTTCCCGCTACCATCACCGGGTATTGGAATTTCACTGGCGGTATGACACTTTCCGACCACTACGACAAAGGGCCGATGGTCGACCCTCGTGCCTATGGGGCGAAATGCGACGGCGTGACCAACGATCTTGTCGCTTTTCAGAGCGCGATTGCGGCAGCGATTGCGGGCGTTAAGGCGCTGAGAATTCCGAATGCAGACTGCTTGTTAACATTTTCAAGCTCAAATACCTCCATCAACATCAACGGTGATCTGACGGTGGAAGGAAGCGGTAAATACTCATCCATCTCTGTTGGCCCGAGCAATCATGTGTCCGATGGATGCACAGTGACGGCCAGCAGCCCGACGATCACCTGCCCAAGTATCGCCTTCACATCTGCGGATGTAGGTAAGACTATTGTCGTATCGAATGCAGGAACAAGCCATGCGCTGCTGACGACTACGGTACTATCCGTCACGAATTCAACAACGGCAACAATGGCAACAAACGCTATAAATAGTACGAGTAATCAATATCCAACTTCGGCGGCAATCACCTATATCAGCTTCGGGTATAAGCTTTTTAATGTGAGTCCGGGAGTTAACTTCACTGTTCAAAATCTGACGATTAACGGCCCGACCTATGGCACGCCAAACTACTCCGTCAACGCCGCATACATGATCTATCACGGGGGCGGACCGGGAGTAGGCAGCGTAACGTTGCTCAACGACAACATCACGGGGGAGTTTTTTGAGGTAATCGCGAAAGCCAGTGGCACGGACGATGGAACAACAAATAACACGATCAACATCGTCAATACATCGGAGACGTGCTACTACGAAGGGAACGTTATTTACACCTTGGGTGGCACAACGATACCGGATGCAACGACTTCGACTGTCGGTGGAGTGACGACGCTGACAAGCGCGAGTACGACCTTCACCGCCGCCGATGTCGGAAGCCGTGTTGCTTTAGCTGGGGCCGGAGAAAATGGCGGACCACTGAGTACAACGATTGCCTATCTTGTCGACGCCAACGATGTGGTGCTGGCGGATCAGGCTACAACTGATCTTGTGTTGGGTACGACCGCGACAGGCTCGATGCAAGCCGCACGCACGGCAGCAGACGGCGTGATGAATGCAAATTCGGCCACGTTGACCAGCGCGACCTTTGGCTTTGTAGCGTCAGATGTAGGCAGAATTGTTAAGGTGACGGGAGCGGGATCGGCAGGAGCTACCTATTCAGGTACGATTGTCGCTTACGGCTCGGCAACTTCGGTGACAGTGAGAATTCCGGCCCTGACTTCGGTTACTGGGGCAACCGTCACAATCCCTGCCGATTCGCTGGTAACGACAACCACGAACGTGTTCAGCCTTGGAAGCGTTGGAAGAAATATCACAGTGAATGGGGCTGGACCGGGCGGAGCAAATTTTCTCGATAGCATTGCAAAGTACGTTTCTCCAACACAGGTCTACCTTATTGATGCCCCAAGCACGACGGTGAGCGGAGCGGTAGTAACCGTTGGCAACGCCCCGTCAAACTACCAGATTCCGGCGCTGAACCTCAATGTCGTCGATTCAAAATTCATAAACCTCGCTTACAACAGTGGTGGAACGTACGGCTACTACTTCTACATTCACCCGTCGGTGAACATACTGATGCAGGGCAACTACTTCGACAATGCTCCGTATTACGCAATGCACTTATGGTCGAGTGGTGGAATTCCGCCTCAAGAAGTCGCCAAGTCCGTAATTATAAACGGAAACTTCTTCGGGCCGAATCTCGCGTCGGTAACGGGCGGGGCAATTGCCGCGACTGACCCAAATCCGTGGTATCACGCGACCATCTCAAACAACACGATCAGATCTCACGGCGCTGGCGTATTTGTCTCCGGCGGCTCCATCGAATTCGACAATAACGACATCGAACCGGCTGTGGGGTTTGCGGCGATCCTGACCGCTAACTCCGCCGCTTTCTCCCCAGCACGAGTGGTGATTCACGGTGGAAGAATCGGCGGGACTGGAATCGGCGTAGCGCAGCCGGGGTCGACGTGGGATATTGATGGAGTGGATTTTGAGAACTACGGTTCTTCCGTCAGCAGTTCCTATTCGATCACCAACAATCAGTCGCAATATACAACTTTAATCGTCCGCAATTCTCAGTTTCACGGCCAAAGCAATGTCTCCCAGTCGATGAATCTTACCTACGGCACCAACATCATCGAAAACAACTACTTCGCAGGGCCTGTCACGGGTGCAGCTATTAATATAGGTACCAGTAATGTGATGAGCGCGTCGGTCAAAAACAATACCTTTGCCGAGCCGTCAAACACAGTTGCGATTCAAGCATCTGGTCTAGGCCCACAGGTTCTGACGGGGTCCGGCAACTCCTTTACCGGGGCTGTGACTATTAGCTCTTTGGGGAGTTCTGTCTCTTCAGTTTCTAATAAGCCAGGAATCTATCCTCTCGCTACAGCGAGTGCGGCATCGGTCACGCTTGGAAATTACGGTCAGAGCGGCTTGAGTGGATGGAACTTCGATACCTACCATGTCTCAGGCACTACGACAGTCAATAATCTCTACATTGATGGGAGCACCCGCCAACCCGCTTTCGCCGGAAGCGTCAATTTGATTGCGGATGCAGCATGGAGTCTGGGATCGAGCGGGAACATCGTGCCATGCAATACAACGGCGTTCTCAGTCGGCGCGAATGTTAGGCTTAATTACGACTCGCTGACTGGTAAGTGGTATCAGAACTGCCTCTCGTACTCAGCAGCGAACCTAACAAATGGGGCCACGGGAACAGGCGCGGTACAACTTCTCTTGGCAGGAGCGGGCAACACGGATAGGGCAGGACAGCTCACATTGGCGGCGGGAACGGCCAGTTATTCGTTTACTGGAACCTATGCGACGGCTCCCGCGTGTACAAGTTCAAGCAGCGCGGTTAATCCGGTATTAGCCCAGACAGTAGCTACAACAACCACGCTCACACTTACCGTGCCCGGGGGAACAAACACCGACACGTACACCTATACCTGTCAGCCAAGGACGTAATGGCAAACATGGCAACGAAGTTAGCAATTGTCGAGAGCCAAGTACAGGATTTGCGGGACTGGCGGACGTATATTGAGCCGCGAATCTCCGACCTTGACTTGAGGAGCCTCGCGACAAAAGCCGACGTTCGGGCAATCACGGAGAGCCTTGACGATCTTCATAATAGGTTCAACACAGTGTCCAAAATGGCGCTTCGCTTGCTAGAGATAATTGCGCACTTTGCCGGAGTGACGGCAACGGACTGGTTTGGCTGGGCCTTGGCAAATTCAACACCCATCGGGAAAATGATTGATCCGGCGAAGTTCTCTGTACTCACCGTGGTGACGGTGGGGGTAGTATATGGCACGATACGAATTTCATTGCTGATGAAGGAGAAGAAACATGGCAAGCGAACCAACCATTCCCATTGATCCAAATTCCGACGTGACGACACCTCCGTGGCAGCGTCCTCCGAGCACCGAGACTCCTACGAAAACCCCGGCTCCTATTGTTCCTGGCGACGTACCAGAGAAAGAGTAGGCCATGTTGTTGCAGGTTCCAGAAATTGTGCAGAGCCACCCTTGGTATGCAGGGTGGGCCATATTTACCGGCGGTGGCGTCTGGACGCAGTTCGTCTACATGGTACGAAACATGGCGACGAAGAAAGACATTGAAATCACTACCAGCAACGTACGTGAGTGGGCCAATGAACGATTTGTACAGCGTAACGACTGTTACGTTATGCGAACTACGAAGCCCAATGGCGGAGTACACCCGTCAAGGGAGTGTAAGCTGTGACGATTAACTATTTCCAGCAGAATTTCCTAGACAATGCGAAGGTTGCCGCCATTCAGTCGTCGGGTAAGTCCGGCCTTCCTCCCGGCGTAACCGTAGCGCAGGCAGCTCTTGAAAGCGCGTGGGGAGCGTCTGCGCTGTCGGTGCATTACAACAACTATTTTGGCCTAAAGGCACACGGTCAGTTCCATAGCACGAATATGCAGACAACCGAAGTGGTTAACGGGCAGTCCGTGCAGGAGTCGCAACCATTTGCCGTCTACGCTTCCATGGAAGAATGCTTCGAGGACCGGGATCACGTCATACTGACGGCGGTAGTTTACCAGGAAGCGAGAGACGTGAAGAATGATCCTGAACAGTTTGTGCGCGCGCTGGCAAAGCATTGGGCAACCGATCCGAACTATGCAGAGAAGATTCTGGCGACGTACAAGGCACATGACTTAGACCAGATGGACAAGGAGACCACATGAAACTCTGGCAGAAGTTTAACGATTGGCTAAACAATCACCCGTGGCTACACGGGCTGTATGTTGCCATTGAATCCTCCGTTGCGGGTGCCTTGATGAGCGTCGTGGATGACTTCTTGCGCGGCAAGGAAGTATTCAGCGCCGATAGTCTGCGCAAGACTTTGATCTTCGTTCTTGGCGCGGTTGCCATTGGCGTCCGAAACTACCTCAAGCAGAGTCCGATTCCTATGACCTTACCGCCATCGACTACAATTACAATGTCGAACGGGCCATCCATCACGGCGGAGACTGGCAGCATCACGGTATCCTCTGCTTCGCCCACCAAGGAGATTCAATGAGACGAAAGATTTCACTTGCAACCGTCCTCGCGCTCGTAGTCATCATGGCTGCTTGCGCTCACCGCCAAGGGACGAACGTACCTGTTTCCCCGTGGGAACAGGTCATGACCACCAACGCGCAGATTGCCTCTGCTAACAATGCCATCGAACAGGCTATTGAGAATGCGGTCACTTCCGGCGTCTTGACTCCTGTGCAAGCAACCCCGATTATCACGGGGCAAGCCAAACTTGCCGCAATTGATTATCAGATTACGCAGATTTTGAATCAGGGCCAAGGCGTATCGACTTCTCAAGGCTTGCAACTGACAAATCTATTTGCTCAGTTCAAGGCGTCCGGCGGATACTTGGTGGGAAGTGGAGTAATAGGCGTGAAAGACGCGAAAACACAGCAGAACGTGATTGCGGACGTAAACCTTTCGCTCTCGCTTCTCAACACACTGGAAACCACGCTGCGTAGCATGGGGGTGATTCAATGAGCACTCAGCCAATTACGGTTCCGAACAACACAAACGCGCTCCTGGCTATCTCGATTCTTCAGCTTATCCTAGCGGACGGCCCAATCGTAATTGAGGAAATCCTGAAGATCAAGGCGATGCTCACGGCGTCTCCGAACGTGGCCGCAAACTTGAAGGCGCTATTCGACAGCGCGAATACGGACAACCTCGCAACGCTGAGTCGGGCGAACGCTTGGCTAGCGTCGTATGGTCAGCCGTTGATTCCAGTTCCTATTCCGGGGCAGTAGAAAGTAGATGCCCGGATATTACCCTCCGGGCGAGGGAACCGCACGGGAATGCGGTCAAGCAATGTATGCTGTGGTAATTAGGCCACAAGTGATCTTTGTAAGTCAATCAAGAAATTGGGTTTGGCTCCTGCGGCAACCGTGTTACACGACCACGGCGAATAGTCTACCACCGCAACGCGGGAGCCAATTTACTCCCCTGCCAGCTTGCGCAACTCAGCAGCGTGTGTCATGGCTTGCGCTTCCTCTCTGGCATCACCGGGACGATGCGAACGGGGATCACAAAACGGTTCTGCCATGTGTTACACCAATCCTCGGCGCTAAGTTTTCCTTGTGGCGTGTACTCGTGGATCAGGGACGGCCTAATCTCATTGTCTTCCACCACCGCCCACCCTCTTGACGGCTTCACCTTCTTACTCTTTGGCATCGCGTGCCTCCAGTTCCTTCCTTAACCGCGCTACCTCGGCCTCAAGCTCCGTAATGCGCTTCTCTTGCCGAACAAGTTCATCATGTGCGTCGTGTAGAAGTTGATGCGGCCAAGGAATGATGGCATTGGGATGCCCAACACAGGCATGAAGAATCAGACTTTTAATGTCGTCGTTCATCGTGTCCTCTTCAGCAGTTCGATGATCTCTTGAAGCTTGTTCTCAATCCGGGCCAAGCTCCACGGTACGAAGGATAATAGGATAACTACCGCAAGTCCTTCCAGCGTTAGCCCTATCCATATGGCGCTCATCGTGTCCTCCGCTCGCCCTCAAGTTTCGTGGCGAATGCAAGCAACCTCTTTGAGAGTGTTCGCGCCAACTGGGCCGAGAGATAAACGCGTCCATCAGTGAAGAGATCGTACCCCTCACACCCGACATTCTTGATAATCCTGATTCCGTTGCCGTATCTGTCTTTCGCGATTACTTTCTCACTCACGGCTTTGTCCTCGGCTCGCCCTTCTTCACATCTTTTGCTTTCATCTCAGTCCTCCACTGAACTAATAAATCCCTTGACGTTCATCTCGTAGGCCCAAAGTTCCGCCGTTGTCGAGTTGTCCGTATATGCTATGCGACGATCCTCTTGAGTGTCTCTCACTGCAAACTTATAGACGCGGTTCTCTTTGGGGTCAGTCAGTTCGATTTTGTAACGGCTATCCATCCCTCTTCTCCTCTCCCGCCGAAGCGGGGATTACTCCGTCCAAGATACACATCCGTGTGTCGAGCACCGTGCGTGAATGTGGCCGTTTATGGATGCCACGCTGTACTGCAACATTCCAGTTCGGCAGATAGGACACTCAATGGATGATGCGCCTCCCTGATGAGGCGGAAATTTACTTTTAGCGTCTTCTTTGACTGCTTTGTACGCTTTACTGCACTGCGCTAGATACTCATCGACCTCCGCGAGTTCTCTTTCTGCGTCCTCTCTGGAAGGATACTGACGCTTTGGACAATACCTCGATGTCTTTTCATCGAAACTCACGCATGGGATATTTGCGAAGCATCCGACTCCGTTTCCAAATTGACCGTGATAACTAACGGAGGCTTTACACTCATCATGTTGAATACCTGTGAAGTGTACGCATCGTTGCATAATCGACAAAATTTGAAACTCATGTCTCTGCTTCTTATCCATTACTATCTCCTAGTACCGCCGAAGCGGGGTTAGTACGGTGTGCGGATTCGACTCAACCGGCCCCGATCCCGTCTAGAAGCGTTGTTCTGCTCGCGCTATTGGAATCCCCGTCCCGTATTCTTGCCGCCGCCACACACCGCTCTCGCGCCGGGCTGAACCCATGCGCCAGATGTCACTGCTTCTTCAACTTGTCGAGTTTGTCGAGCGTCGCCCAAAATCCCAATCCAAGGCCAACTAGGGTGATCGCCAATCCCTGATCGGTGTGCGAAAGTTTCGTCGCAAACTGGAGTGCGAACAACCCAATGGCCGCAATCAGTGCAAATCCGTATTTCATCGCTACCCTTTCTGCGCCTCAGCGCCGTCCTCGATAAGCCTGACTGCATTTTGGTTTTCCCACTCCGCCATCTCACGGAGAAGCGTTTCCATGCATTGTCGGCAAGTACAGTTCCGGTCGTCGAGCAACTGCTTGATCTTTTCTTAGCGTGTCACTTTTCGGCCCCTTCCTGCTCGTCTTCTATTTCATCGGCAAGATAGCGAAGGGATTCTGCCCGCGTTGTGCCCCTGCCGACGGCAAGTTCCTCCCCGTCCGGGGCCACAAGAGACGCGAACCACATCTCTCTGATGTTGGAGTAGATGACTTCAACTTCTGCGTTAACTGTATCCGGTACGCTCACTTTGTTGCTCCTTCCTTGGGAGGCGCGGGGAGAAGTTCTGAAATTCTAATGTCTTCCGCTGCTGCGTTCGCTCTCTCAGTGTTGTTCATCGTCCCCACCTTTCCGTCATGTCGCATCCACACTTATTGCAAATCACGCCACGAACTTCCTTTCGGCGGCAACCTTTTTCGATGTACACCGTCTGTGCCTGTGCCGTACATTCGGGGCACCAGAAGGTGTGCGAATACTCGTCGTCCTTGATGTCAGAAAGGTTAAGACGGTCTTCCGCATACCTCCAGCGCACGTCTGGAATTTGGCGCTTGTCAGTGTTGTTCACGGCTCCCTCCTTGGAGCATCGGCGTAGGTGTCAGCTGGCAAGTTCTTGACGCCGAGAAGCTGGATACCTTGATCTATGAGGTCGTTACGAAACTCCCATCGGTCTAGTTCGCGGATGCAGTCGTAGGCGAAACTGCGGAGAGCGATTAACTCGTCCAGCGCCGAATGTAGGTTTGACGGATCGGCTACTCCGACTTCACCCTCCATCGCTATTACTGCCTTACGTAATTCCTCGATTGTCGTGTCACTCAGCATGTTCCCTCCGTGTTGAGCCTCTCCGGTTCGCATTGCTCAAACCAGAACACAACTGGCTTCTTGACCTCCGCGACCAATCCGAACCTCTCGGCGTGCCGAAAAGCTGAGTAGTTGCGGCGGCATACGTTCACCGTGTCCTGTAACTGCTTACGCCACACTTCTAAAGACGATGCGTGCTTGTCGATGTTGCAAGCCCGACACGCAGGGAACAGGTTCTCGATGGTGTCGTTCTCTGGGCGTTCAAGACCAGGCTTCTCTAGTTCAACCGTCTCGGAAACCAACTTTCCCGTGACACTATCGACGCTCCACTTCTTGCCATGGAGTTCTTTCCAGTATTTTGTATTCTTCCACCACTCCCGGAGCACCGGCTCTACGTGATCCGCGTGCCAGCCCTTCTCTGGGAGTTCACGCCCGCAGTAAGCGCACCGACCGCCGAACATCATGCGAATCTTCTCGCGGTTCTGCTTGCTGAGTGTCACTCGGCTTTCTCCTTGTCGAGTCTCCTGATACCTATTACCCACGTCCACGGATTCACGTCCCAACCGAAGCCGTCCTTCGCGTGCCTGGAGTTCCAATGTTTACGGTAACAGCCACGCACACTCCCGTCGTCCAACTGTCCTAGGTTCACGATGTCTTGTAGTCCCTCAAGGAAGGCATCCTCGTCGCTGATCTCCTGCACTCGCTCTACGCGCACGGCGGTGTTCACTAGGTCGATACGAGAAGCCCAGCGTGGCATCGTGGAAGAAGAATGCCAGCGCTCTTTTCCGGTCAATTCAAACCCGTATATCTCTGGCACCTTATGACCGTCCTGCCAGTAGATTAGCTTTTGCTCCCCGTCCCTGTAATGAACCCGCGAATGGTGATCGGACTGAATACCCGTCTGAAGCGCCCACGTTTCCCGAACAAACATTCGATCTCCCGGTACGCCATAGGGACAGCGAGCAACGTCCGACTCGCTATCTCCCCCTTCCGACCAACAACCGGGCATCGTAATGACGGGCTTAGGATTAAGCCAATGAGGGCGACCATGCGCCCAACGTGAATCAGTAGAGCGGCTAACCGCCCAAACCACTCTCCGCAACTCCGTAATCGTCCCGTCCAGAATGCCGCGTACCTCGTCCGCTGTGCAGATGATCCCGCGTTCTTTCACTGTGATCCTCCGCTCATTTTGTAATACTCACGATTCGACTACCGCCGTCTTGAATGCGTCCTCAGAACGTGGACGCGCCGATTTCCAGAGGATTTCCGATTCATTCTTCCCGTCCAAGCGGGCAAAGCAAACTGCCGGAGATGGTTGTGCATACTTCAGGAAATGTGCGGCTAGCTGCTTCCGGTCGTCCGTCTCCGGCTTGGAATCCCACGCCTCTTCCGCCATGCGCTTTGCGGCGTCGTATTTTCCGATAATCTCGGTGGTATGTGTATTCGCCCATTCCTTGAAGTGGTCAGGAAGATCGCCAAGTGCCTCTTCCAGTGTTTTCCCTGTTCTTAAAATCTCCCACACGGCCTTTCGACTCAATCCAGTGACTAATCGGTGAATCCGCATGTACTCAGCGAATTTAACTTTCACCCGAAACGGAACCTGCTTCTCCCGATACCACGTAAGCACATACCCCTCTTCATTTGGCCGTTCCTCGGAGACCAATTCCGACACCGTCTTACCCGTGAACCGTCGAACTACCGGAGAGCCGACCTGTGCGTAAGCATAAAGCCCATTCGAATACGGCAACTCAGAGCCGTCCTCAATGTTTACCAGCCCAAGGAGTGCCAGTTCGTGGCGCTCATACTTGACCACGATCCGGTTCTCCGGGTAGATAACCTCGAACAGAGGGGTGTGGCTGACGGGGTAGATGTCCGTACAGTTCTTTTTAAAATACTCAGTGGCCCATCGCGCCGGTGATGAAGAGAACGATCCGCGGGTTGCGACGAACGGTTCTCCGTCGTAGCGCCACAGGATGCCAAGACTACCGTCCAATTTTTCAGTGGCGATGAAGTCGGAGGCGGGAAGGCAATCCGTGTAAGTTTCTGGGCGATAGGAAGTATTCAGGTTGAAGAACTTGCGGAACGGACGCGCCAACACTTCTCCGGTATCCCAATTCACTATCAACCCACGGCATACTTCGGTCACGTCGTCCCATAATTCGGGATTGAACTGAGCCTTGTGTCCGTAGTTATAAATCTTGACGTGGCCCCAGAATCGGTTCGGCGTCTCGTTTACCACTCCGCTCTGTACGTGCTCCCGCAGTACGTCAACATCTAAAAGATTCTCAATCAACATCATGTGTTCCTCCGCTCCACTTAAGTCCGTGCTCTGTCACAATGTGATGCTCGTAACAAAGCCATCTCACGTTGCCCAGTGTGTCACCGTACATCCGTTTGTTCCTGATGTGCGCCATGTGTCCTCGCGTGTATAGGTCGCCGTCAAACGGTAAGACTTTCTCGCAACCATCCCGCTGACACTTACCTTCGTCACGCTCATAGCACTCTCTCCGTAGCTGCGCCAGGTCCTCACCGTAAATCCTCACGATCCCCATCTTCCCCGGCTTACCGCTTCGCTCACGGCGCTTCTTGCTGACCCGATTGGGGCGCTTACGGCGAGCGATGGGGTTACGCTGACGGATCATATTGTTTTGCCTCTTCGCCCGGTATCAACCCGTATACGTAGCGACCATTGAAATCTTTCTCTCGACACTTCATACAGAATCCAGCTAGAGCGAACGTCCTGTGCCCGATAATGTCTGCGTCCCAAATCATCGGGAATTCGGCTCGCTTCACAATGGCCCCGCAAAGAGCTACGTGATCCTTCCCGGACTTTAATGGTTCGTCGGTTGCCTTCAGATGGACTTTCACTTGCTGGCCTTTCTCTTTCGAAAGGCGCGAATCCTGCAAGCCGTGTGGCAGTATTTCTGCTTCGGGATGTTTGGTTCGTAAATCTTTTTACAATGTTCACATCTGCGAGGTTTCAAGTTATCCTCCGTGCCAGAACCGTAACGCGATACGTTTCCCGTGTCAAGAGAAATCTACAACGGATATACGGTAATTTCCGTCCTAGGGTTCTTTTCGTCTCGGAACTTCTCAACTGTCAGCCGCGTCACGGCGGAATCCGAATGGATCACCCGCGCCTCCACCATGCCGTCCAATACGCACTTTAAGAAGTTGTCAATATCTCCTCGCTGCCCTTTTCCAAGATAGACGGAGATTGAGACGCTATACCGGGATGCCGTGAGAGTTTGTCCCCCTGCGAAAATTGCTACGGCTTCCTTGAAGGATTTTGCCTCAGAAGTGACGTAGTGGCGACCAGATCGCGTGTGTTTTGCATAATGGTTCACGCTGGGCGGTACGAGTGGAACCGTAATTCTAATCATTTCTTCCGCCTCTCTACACATCCACACCCACAGGTACAGGTGATCGTTATGCCGTGGCCTAGACAGGCTTTCCCCTTACACCGACCGCACTCCCCGCGTGAACAGAGGAAGGACATTCCCTTCGCCCGTTTTACGGAACGTGTGTGGCGGCGATGCTCATAAGTCACCGGCCCTGAATTAGAGTTAAGAGTGCTCATCGGGTTACTCCCAAGATTCGCTCCGCGTAATCAGCCACGCAGGAGGATAGTTCGGGAGGAATGGTTGCCCATTTACTAGTCATACTTTTTCGTTTGTTTCCTTTTTCTGAACATTGAAGCGCATCAAACTGCTTACGCCATGATCGTACTTCTTCACGAGATAAGTTCCTTATCTGTGATCCACTTCCAATTTTTAACCCTTTAATGATTCCTTGGGGCATCAGCGGAGGAACCGCACTTCCCCACAAGCAGAACGGGCCGCAATGATGCACTGCGTAGCCTACAAACTTCTGCGCTGCTCTAACGTTTTCCATGACATACGGGACTCCGCTTTCCTCGCAAATCTGTCGAGTGTGGTTGAATAGCTTTAGCCCTATTTCAGGATAAGGCGGGTTTGGGTGGAAGTGCTTCATCCCATGAACAGAAAACTGCTCGCAAGGGCTTGAGGCACAAATGAAATCAAAGTTCTGTTCCCGTATCCAATCAGCGGTGATTGTGAGAACATCTACCTGGAGGAACGTGCATCCATTGGGAATCTCTGGAGGTTCTGTCAAGTCGATACCAACACATTCCCATCCGCGAGCAGCAAACGCTTTAGACCATCCAAATCTTCCGCAGAATAAGTCCAAGAGCCTCATCGTCCCATATCCTTCCCGATGTACCGAGGTATAAGTCTAGTTTCTTCTATTCCGGTTTTGGTTCCAAGAGAGTCGGTTGTGCTTCGACTAGCGCCTACGAGCGTCTAATGCGTTTTTTGCGTAAGAGTTTTCGGGCTAGCTCAGACGGCGTAGGGTCAACCGCTTCCGCTACCGTGAAGTATAGAATCAGGGTGTTTGGGTCGCTCATGCTCCGAAACCTGACTCTCTGTCGCTGTCCGTACGTGCAGAGTGCCCGTTGGAAGTAGCGAAGTTGGCGCTTGTCCGCTGCCTGAATTCTTTGGGTCAAATTGCTTCCGCCACGGATTGCTTGTTTCACAGCCCTGCCGAGAACGGACCGGCAAATAAGCATCTGCGCTTCCGCTTCCGCAGTGAGAATTGGGGGGAGTAGTTTGGAACTCACTTTCCGGGGTGATGGCATCGCGTCATTCCCTCCGTCCACTCTTCGTTTCCATCAAGTCGCTTGCGAGTGAACTTGCCATAGACTAACCCTCCAGTATTCCGACAAAGAACGCAACGATTTCCTTGCTCTGGAGCTAAGTCTTTCAGATCGTATGGGTTGCGAGGAAAGTATAGTTGATTCGCGCACCATTTTGTCACTGCTTCACGAAATCGTTTCTCACCAATCTCGTTGAAAACTTTGGTCGCTTCTTCGCGCCATTGGCGAATTGCATACTCATCCGTGGGAGCTCCCATGGTGAGGCTCAACCGGCCAAATAATTCCCTCATCAGCGCATCAGTCTGTGAATGCTGCATTGATTGCTGTCTCCCGTTGAAGTTGTTTGGGGTCTATGGTTTCGAAGTCGGAGTTTGGACGGCGATACTGCGCAATTCCCGGTTTCCAGAAATCCGCGGGTGATTTGAGAAACCGATCTTGGCCGGTTTTACTTGCCGCGACCACAACTCTCCGCGTTTCGTCGAACACGTACTTCAACGCATCGGCTTCAGAGATTCCCTGCCGCTCCCGTTCGCCGGCGATCGCGTCGATGATTCCCGATAGCACAT
>Ga0307375_10002675_pt1 | contig 18086 bp, 16 predicted proteins | sample TR1MG_FD_202531 | JGI IMG/M metagenome (GOLD analysis project Ga0307375, IMG submission 202531) | Soil microbial communities from Risofladan, Vaasa, Finland - TR-1 | ecosystem: Environmental > Terrestrial > Soil > Coastal area > Acid sulfate soil | place: Finland: Risofladan, Vaasa | collected... | reverse complement strand
CATGTGCGGGAGTCCACCCGATTCGCCCGGAACGTGAACAACAGCATGGAACGTCTCTGGGTCTACCTCGGCGTTCACAACTACAGAAAAGAATTTCGGCTGAACACACCGATAGCGGAACGAAGGGCCCATGCGATCGAGGCGGGAATAGACAAACAGCGGATCGATGAGGCGCTTGCGAATCTGTATGCGAGGAGGCGATTCCTCTCGCGTGAATCGGTACGAGGATGTGCGCGAAACCTCTGGTTGCGTCGATACTCAACGCCACTGCGGGGAGAGGATCCGCAGCTTCTCGCAAAGGTGCGGCGACTCGGCGCACAAGGGGAGATCGATGTTCAGGATCTGCGGCGACAGATGGGCATCTCCAAACTCTCATGCCCGAAGCGCGAATATGTTCCGGCATATGCGTTTGGCTGAGTTCCATCACCAGGCTTTGGGACACTACCTAGGCTTTGAATCCCAGGCCAATCAGAAACGTCTCAAAGGACTCCTTTCTGCTCGATTTCGGCTTGAACGGTTTGGCGGTAAGAAACATCGCTCTGAACCTGCGGAGGAACTCCTGCTCATCGCCGCCCTGGAATATCTTGACCATCAGGTTTCCGCCGACTCTCAGATGCGTTCCGGCAATTTCCAGAACCATGTCGACAAGTCCGCTGGATCGCGCGGTGTCCACCGTCCGGTTTCCGGTTGTCGAGGGCGCAGCGTCACTCAGAACCACGTCGAACGGTCCCCGTGCCGCAAGCCATGTCTGCACTTCCGCGCTGAAGACGTCGCCCTGAATGAACTCGAGGTTTGGAGGTATTCCCGGAAGGTTCAGGGGATTCAGATCGAGCGCATATACATGTCCGTTTCCAACTGCTTTTGCGGCATATGCGCTCCAGCTTCCCGGCGATGCTCCAACGTCGAGTACGTTATTGCCGGGCTTCAGGAGGTGATGCCGTTCCTGGGCTTCCTGGAGCTTATAGACCGATCGTGCAGGATATCCTTCCCTGTGGGCCCTCTGGGTATAATGGTCAGGTGTATCTCGTGCCACCGATCACGCCCCGGTTGCAAGCGTTGATAGGAACGTAAACGCCCTGTCCGGGAATCCGGGCAGGTTCTCGTGGCCGAAGTCCGGGTAGATGACGATCTCCTTTGCCGACATGATCCGGTTGTACGCCGCAAAATGGGTGGAAGGTGGGCATATGTCGTCCATGAGTCCGGATGCAAGCAACACATCGGCGCGAATCCGGTGAGCAAGGTGTTGAATGTCGATGTAACCCAGGCGGGTAAAGATCTCCTGTTCCCGTGCGTGAGTCGGGTCGAAGTGCCGGAAGTACTCCTTCAATTCAGCGTACGCGCGCTCTGCGAGATCCATCTGCCAGACGCGCTGGTAGTCGCACAGAAACGGGAAGAGCGATACAGCTTTGCGGACGCGTGGTTCAAGTGCCGCGCACGCAAGAGTCAGCGCGCCGCCCTGCGAGCCGCCCATTGCGCCAACCCGCGTTTCATCCACCTGGTCCATGTTCATGACGATGCGGGCAAGCTGTGCCGTATCGAGGAATATCTGCCTGAACAGCAACTTCTCCGGCGCATCGTCAAGGCCGCGGATGATGTGCCCACGTTGCGTGTTGCCGCGCACACCGCCTGAGTCCTGTGAGCTGCCTCCCTGTCCGCGGCAGTCAAGTGCCGCGACTACGAAGCCCGACGCTGCGTAGCCGAGCTTTTCGGACCACTCTCCCGCGTCGCCGGTGTAACCGTGAAACATCAGCAACGCAGGCTGGCTCCCGGTTGATTGTTCGGGGCGCAGTAGCTGCGGGCGCAGCAGCTGCGCATGGATCCGTGCCCCGCCGATACCGGTGAAATAGAGGTCGAAGCACTCGACTCCGGGGGCCGTGAATGCCGCTGGAATCAGCTCCAGTTCGTCCTTCTGGTCTGCAAGTTCGGCAAGCGCACGGTCCCAGTACTGATCAAAGTCGGCGGGTTTCGGATTCGTTCCGCGGTAGTTTCGCAAGTCTGAGAGCGGCATATCGAGTACAGGCATGATGGTCTCCTCTCATCAGTTGACGTGTTTCAGAGTCTAACGGTCTTCGAGCGGCAGAATGTAGCTTTTCAGCGGCGGAAAGCCGTTGAAGTAGATCGAGCTGTAGCTCTGGGTGTAGGCGCCGGTGGTGAATATGTAGACCCTGTCGCCCTCTTTCGTATTGCTCGGCATCCGGTATTTGAAGTCCTGATACATGATGTCCATCGAATCACACGTGGGGCCGGCGAGGATGATCTCTTCGGATTCTCCCTGTCCTTCGAAATAGATAGGGTACTTGATTGCCTCTCCGAGCGTCTCGATCAATCCGCCGAACAGTCCGACGTCGAGGAAAGCCCATCGGTAGAGGTTGTTTTTTGATTTCTTCGAGATGCGGATGATTTCGGAGACGATTACTCCGGAGTCGGCGGTCATTGCCCGTCCCGGTTCCATATAGATTTCCGGCAGCTGTTCCCCGAAGTCCTCGATGAGAAATCGCTTGATCTCGCTTGCGTAGACATCCATCGGAAGCGTGGGCGAAAGATAGTTCGCCGGGAAGCCTCCTCCGAGATTTATCATCTTCAGCGATATCCCTTCGTCCGCTTCGAGCGCGTCAAACAGGTATTTGCATCGTGCTATCGCGTCGTCCCACTGGCCGATATCCCGTTGCTGGGAACCGACGTGAAAGGAAAAACCATATGGCTCCAGTCCGCGGTTTCGTGCCTCGATGATCAGGTAGTAGATCATGTCCGAATGTGCGCCAAACTTGCGCGAGAGCGGCCAGTCGGAGCCGGTTCCTTCTGTCAGGAGGCGGAAGAACACGCGGGATCCGGGTGCCTCGACGGCAATATTCACAAGATCTTCCTGTGAATCGGTCACGTAGAGTCGGATACCCTTCTCGTAGAAGTAGCGGATATCGTCCGCCTTCTTGATGGTGTTTCCGAAGCTCATACGTTCGGGTTCGACACCCAGGCTCAGTAGCTGATCGAGCTCGAAGCGCGTCGCGACATCGAAACAGGAACCGAGACTGTGCAGGAGCTTGATGACTTCGTCGTTCGGGTTTGCCTTTATGGCATAATATATCTGCGAAAACGGAAGCGCTGACTTCATCTCGAGGTACCTTCGTCTGATCGCTTCCAGGTCAATAATGAGAAATGGTGTTTCCTTGTCTTTTGAAAACTCTCTTACTCGTTCGAAGCGTTCACGCGTCATGTAGCGATCAAGAGGAAAGTAGTAGTTTTCCTTGAGCATTCTGCCTCCTGTGCGGGTTTATCCTACATTACATATAATGAAATTCGCGCGGGTTGTCATTACTGCATTTCGCCAATACCAGGGTCGTGAGTGCATCCTCCGGAGCGCGTGTTGACTGGGGTGCGTCCATTCCGTACATTGAAACCATGGGCAGGACATCACTACTACGGCGACCTTTTCAATACCGTGAATACAACGTCACTTTCATTCTCATAGCGGCAAACGTGCTGGTCTTTCTGCTGAACAGTGCAGTTCCGCAGACACGCCCCGAAATGTCTCTGGTGTCGCCCGCGGTGGCCGCCCAGGGGTATAACCTCGGCACTCATTTCTGGCAGCTTCTAACCTACATGTTCGTTCACGCGAATATCTCGCATATCTTTTTCAATATGCTCGGCCTCTTCTTCTTCGGTGTTCAACTCGAGCGCCGGGTCGGTAGTTCCGAGTTTCTGCTGTTCTACCTTGTCGCCGGCGTCGGCGCCGGGCTTATCTCGCTTCTAATCTTTGCATTGACCGGAACTCCGACAATTCTGCTTGGTGCTTCGGGCGCAGTTTTTGCTGTGTTGCTCGGATTTGCAACCTACTTTCCAACGGCAATGATCTACGTATTTGGGATTATTCCTATTCGCGCGCCTATTCTCGTGCTGGTGTACACCGCCATCGAACTGTTTTCCGAACTGTTCGGCGCGAGCTCAGGAATTGCACATCTGACGCATCTTGCCGGCTTCGCTGTTGCATACCTCTATCTGGTTGTGCGGCTTGGCATAAACCCTATTCGAGAGTTCACGGCCTCCCGCCGATAATGATGTCGTGGAGACTGGTACAGTAAAGACCGCTTTCATCCGCGCTTTCATGCTCGTCGGGTTTCTGATTGCTTCTGTCGGCACAGTCCGGGCGGACGATCTGCTTGTGGGGGAGTTCAGCGCCGAGACCCATCCTCTCGTTCGGGACACCCCCGAACCACCTTCACGGCAGCAGATCGTGACCATGTTGCTCAGCGAGGCGCGATTTGCCTTCTCCGGGATGATCTACGGCTTCAATTTCAACTATACTCCCTCGGACCCGGTACGTCAGGTGAAAGAGGTATTCGATCTCACGCCGATTGCCGAGGTTCCGTGGGGTGATCCGCGACTTTCCGTGCTCAGTACCCGGTCGACCGCCGATCTCTTTTTTGCACAGATTACCTATCGCCCGGCTGATTTTCAGGTCTTCAGACTGCAGGGATGGCAGAGCAATTCGAATGATCATGCATCAGGCTCAGGGAGCGCTTCCTATCTCCTGGGAACTCCCGGACGTGCCGCCGCCGTGAATGCCGCAATCAAAAACGCTATCAGGGAGTACGTTCGGGCGCGAGAATACAACAGGCCACGTGAGATACGCGGAAGCCTGGCTCTGCTCGACCCGCCACGCATTGGCGTGCAGCGCGGCGACTACTTCGCCGAAGTCCGCATCGCCCTCGATATCCGCGCAATTCTGCCCTATACTGTGTTCTGATCCGCGGCTCAGGAAATTACCAGTGAGGCGATAAGAGCGAATGCACCACCGACAAGCATTCCGGTAGCAATTTCGGGAACCGAGTGACCGATCATCTCGGAGATTCGTGTCTCCTCGTGCATATTCAGCTGATCGAGGACGCGATTGAATCGTTTTGACAGATTCTGCACATGACCGCGCAACCGGTATGCATCGAAAATTACAATTGCCGAGAACGCGCCGGTAACCGCGAATATGTCCGAACCGATGCCGTCCTTCATACCGATGAGCACCGTGAGGGCCGTGACAAACGCAGAGTGAGCACTTGGAATACCGCCCGCTGTAGTCAGGTATCCCCACTCAAGCTTTCCGTCCCGAATCGAATAATAGATCAGTTTAAACAGCTGGCAGGCGACCTGGACCACGCCGGCAGCTATGAGAACGACCGGTAGTCCCTTCACCTGCACCTCCTGCAAAGATTAACCGCATTCATCGTTGAGCACATAATTCAGGAATGGTGCACGAATTTCAATATCACGATCGGGGGATTCCACCGATTTCATTCTGTGAATAGTCCTGCGTTGCCGGAAACTCAATGAGACAGCTGGCGCCGTCCTCGTTTGCGAAGCTCACCGAACCTCGCAAGCCGGACACGACCTGTCGGATTATTGCGAGTCCGGTTCCTTGTTGCGCTGCCGGAGGAAACGCGACGGACTTGTCCTGGTACCCGGGCCCCCCGTCCTTGAAATTGAGCCGAATCAGCTCTTCTTCGACGTCAAGCTCGATCTTGAACGACGGTGTCGATCCGTCCTTCATTCCGTATGCAACTGTATTTGCCGTAAGTTCGGTCAGCACGATGCCGACTGCGACGGCAGTGCGAGGTGCAACTTCAAGTGGCTCAAGGTCGCACTCCCACGCCGCCTTCCCTTCTTCGACGAGCTCACCGACAAGTTTGGGAATATAGCTGCGAAGATCAACCGCGCCGGGCGGCGTCCGCTCGTGAAGCGAGGGGAAGAGAGCGCTCAGGGCTCCCGCGTGCCGAATCACCGCACCAATCGCGGCCGTCTGTGCGGCGTCGCCTTGAGAACCGCACGCCACAGCGAGCACGTCGCCAAAATGGTCCAGACAGATGGCTACACTGTCGGCAATCTGGCCGTGGAAGTAGTCCCGTTCGACAACCGCGCGTGCAAGTCGCTTCTCGACTTCACGCGTCTGTTCCCACGCCTTCATCAGCAATCCAACCAGAATTCCTACAAGAATAACCGAGACAAAGGGGATCATGTAGTGCATTGCAAGCGTGTAGTAGAGTGTTATTCCGTGCGGCTGAGGTTCGAAGCGACCGGCGAGCAGCAAGGTAACCGGTATGTTCACCACCGAAAGGAAGAGTCCGGCCCACAATCGTGCACTTGAAGCGAGCGCAACCGCAACAACTGCGAGCAACGAAGCGTGTATCGCGAATGCCTGCAGGGAGGGGAACACCATCACGTAGGCGACGTAGAGAACCAGTGAAACTGAATATCGCAGGTACAACGCAGGCCAGTTCATGATCAGACTGTCACGCGAATCCTGGTTCCAAGACCGGGTCTGGTGTGAATTTCAAGCCTCCCGTCGAGTTCACTCACGCTTCGCTGAACACTTTGCAGCCAGAACCACTCGTCACCCGGTTCGACTGACTCGGTAATCTCCGAACTCAGACAGTCTACACAGTTTTCCGACCTGCAGTCAAAGCAGGATGCAATGCCTGGTCCGGAATCCTCGACGGTAATAACCGCATGTTCGCCATGCCGTTCAAGTTCGATTCGAACGACCGGCAATTCGCCGTTCGGCGGCATTTCGGAGAGCGACTCGCAGCAGGTGCGCAGCATATTCTCGACGATAGTAAGCAATTTCGCGCGTGATCCAAGAAAGGTGGCCTGCGAAGTCGGCTTGAACTCGAATATGATCGACTTTCCATATTCGGGATGAATGTGAAAGATATAGATTGACGATGTGATGAGCATGTTCAGATCGAGAATCTCGCGATCACCGTGTGCAGACGCCGTCGTCACGTACCGTGCCATGTCGAGCCTGCTGCCGAGCCGGGAGATGATGTGGTCAAGCCGTGTGCGGCTGACCGTATCCGAGGGCACCGGTCCTTTTCCTGTTTCGGCGGCGTTCCGGATGATCGACGCGATCGACGTCAGATCGTTCTTCAGATCCTGCACGAGTCCTGTCGTGTTCTTGCCGAACTCGATGAACGGTCGGTCCAGTTCGGACTGGACAAGAAGTGCATCCCGCTGTCCCTGCGCCCGTCGAAGATCCTCCTCGAACACGAACCAGAAGAGCAGCACCACAACCACGACAAGGATCAGTCCCAGAAGGAAATTGCTGAAGTTATTGTGATGGATGACATTTCCCGCTATGAGCGCGCCGATTGTGAGCCCGGCGATCGTCCCGATCTTGATCCACCGTCCGCGATCAAGAAGACCGTATTTCAAAAGCAGAAATGCACCAATCGCGATGATCGTTTCTCCGCCGGCGTGGACGTCCTTCAGAGACATGATATAGACCATGCCCTGGGCGATGAGGATCGCGACCTGGATGTATTTTCCGGCCACACCTTCCGGCAGCAGGAAGAGCGCGAACACGATAAGCGCCGGTATGCCGATTCCCATCACCGTCGGCAGGAACAGGGTTTGCGGCAGCGTCAGGTGTCGGAATACCAGAAGACCGAACACGTCCGCACACCATCCACCGCCGAGGAGGAAGATTATCAAAAGGTTGATCTTCTGGTATTTGGTCAGCTTGTTCCGAGATCCGGCGATGCCCATTTAGGCTCATTATAGGTGAGCTTGGGTGAATGTAAAGGGGCGAACAATGTCCGAACTGTCCTATAGCAGGTTCCGTTCCCGCAGCCTTCGCATTATCTGCTCGTAGCTGATGCCGTACTGCTCGGCTATGTCGCGTGCGAAACTCTTGCCCGTCGGGGCGCCTTTGCGTACCCGGTACGTTCGGGTGGCGGACGAGGAATCGCCACTCTCGATCACTCCGGCAACCAGGCTGCCGATCCTGCTCCTGCCGCCGATCTGCGAGTTCAGGCTTTCCACCCGCCCGGCGAGCCCGTGCAGATGTGTGGCAAACAGTCCTCGGGTCCCCAGCATGCTCAGGGCGCGTATAATATCCTCCGCCAGATATTCACCCTCTGCGGGACTCGTGCTGGTGAGTGATTCGTTCAGCAGTACCATTGAGTTTTCGGTCACGGTATCGAATAGCGCAGCAAATCGCATGGCCTCCTCGCCGAGCCGCCCTGACGCGAGTTGCCCCTTCTCCTCAGACGGGAAGTGGGTCACGATGAGGTCCACCGGGCTCACTGAAGCCGATGCCGCCGGCACGTACATTCCACACTGCGCAAGAACCTGGACCAGCCCGACGGCCTGCGTGAAGGTGGTCTTTCCGCCCTGATTCGGCCCGGTCAGTATCTGTAATCGACTTTCCTCGTCGAGGCCGACGCCGTTCAGCACGATCCTGTCCGAAGATCCGCCGGAGAGCAGCGCGAGAAGCGGATTGAACAGATCCGTTGCCTCGAGATGGCGATCATCCATTGAGCGTATCGATGGCTTTGAGACCGGCAGATTCTCCTGTTCCAGTCGACGGAAGAACCGGACCGCGCCGAGGAAGAACGCGGCGTCGTGCTGCAGGGTGCGAAGCGCTGTCGTGTTCATCGACATGTATCTGTTGAGCACGCGCACCAACGGGCGTATCGTCGATCCGAGCAGCTGCTCGAGATCCTGAAAGAGCGGTGAAAGCGGAACTTTCAGCAGAGGATCGCTGCTGTACTCGGTTGGCACGGGAGAGCTGTGGATGGTGGTCGTGGTCTCGAAGTCCGCGTCCGGCTGTTTCCCGAACAGGCGAGGCAACAGGCCCTTTTCGTGATACGTATGTTCGTTGACCGAAAGCAGTGTCGCCTCCACCGGTCGCATGCGTTCGTCCAGGTTGATACCGATTGTCACGCTTCGCTTCTTTCGGAGTCCCTCCCGCAGTTGCGGCAACTCTCTGCGGAGGTTCTGAAACTGTTCACTCGAGCTCACCGCTTCAAGCGACTTTCCGAGTTGCCTGATTCCCTCAGATTTGATCTCCTCTTCACTGCTCCGGATCGCGCCGAAGAGCTCATCGATGCATTCAACGTAGAGCTCGAGTTCACTGAGACGCCAGACTGCCTCCTGAAGCGGATTGCGGGAGTCTTTCCGGGTATCTGAGAAGAGGATGATTTCATTTATCTTCGGGATAATCTGCTCAAGTCCACCGAAGAGTGCCGAAGAGCGGTAAATATCCTCAAAGACATCCTGTCGATACCGGATCACTTCGAGATCAATCGGGAGACTTGATATGATTTCAAGTACCTGTTGATAGCGGATGCCTTCGCGCGTTATCTGTCGCGCGATTTCACCGAGGCCGAGATCCCGTACCGAATCGGAACCAAGCTCCCGAACAGTTTGGGATTGTCGGCCTGAAGGCGGGTAAAGAAGATTTGCCTTGAATGCGTCGGGTTGCACATGATAAGTTACCTTTCCACTCTGTTTGAGTCAAAGCGGAAATGCAGCAGTTTGTTCACCCGGTGAACCCTGCCGGAGCCTTACGCCGTTGCCGAAGACTGTTTGTGTTTCACCGTGAGATCGTTCCGAATCTCCACTTCGGCACCCGCGGCCGAGTGGGCGGTTCGGGACACTGTCTGCTTCTCTTCGTCCGAAAGAACCGAGCCGAAGATGTGAAGCACCGACCGCTTGCGGAAAAGCGAGCCAACCTTTAGTTCCTCAATGTTGACGTTCGTGATGTGCAGCTGGGGATCGTTGGCTAGCTCATCCAGAATTCGTCTGATGAGCTCATTCATAATTTTCCCCCTGCGGATATTATAAACCTGAACCGGCAAAAGTGCACATATGAATCGTCGCAGAACAGTCGGACAGGTTGACAGCTCGCGTGCTTCAACACATAATATCGCAGACGGAGAGCCGGTCTGCGTGGGCGATTAACTCAGTGGGAGAGTGCTTCCTTCACACGGAAGAAGTCAGCAGTTCAAATCTGCTATCGCCCACGGAAACCGGACTTTTCGTTGCCCGCACCGCTTCATTCACTATCCGCCGTTACGTGAAATCATTAAAGAGATGAATGGATTGAAAGGCAAACCTTTGGACGGTAAAGCTGTCATCGTAACCGGATCCAGTCGCGGCATCGGTCGGGAGACGGCTCTCATGTTTGGTCTTCTGGGTGCACACATTGTGCTGCACGGACGCGATACTGAGGCGCTTGCGCGTTCGCGGGCGTATCTTGCCGGGCGCGGCGTAGATGCGGTCGCGTACGGGTGTGACGTGACCGATGCCGATGGTTGCCGGAATCTCGTACGGACCTGTCTCGATAGCTATGGGCGGCTTGACGTTCTGGTCAACAACGCCGGCCTCTCCATGCGCGGCAACTTTGCCGATCTCGTGCCCGAGGTGGTTGAACGCATAGTGGGGACAAACATCACCGGTGCAATTCTGCCGACAATTGCGGCTCTGCCGGCGCTTCGCGAGACGCAGGGCAGCGTTGTCTTTGTCTCCACCGTCGCCGCCCTGCACGGCTTTCCCCGAGTGTCGATCTACTCGGCGGCAAAAATGTCTCTCACCGCCATCGCCCAGTCTCTTGAAGCCGAACTTCACTCGGACGGCGTCCACGTCGGCGTAGCCTATCTCCCGTTTGTCGAGAACGACGAGGACAAGCTGTCGCTTTCGACCGATGGCTCGCTAATCTCGGTTCACCGCCGCGCTCAGATCAGCCAGTCAGCGGCAGCTGAGGCAATCGTGAGGCTTGTGCGCCGACGACACCGCCGAACAGTACCTTCCGGAGTCGGCCGACTGCTTGTTGCGTGTGAACGAATAGCGCCGCGTCTCGTCCAGTCGGTTCTCAACGGTTCCGGCGGTCGCTTCCATCGGCAATAGCACAGTTAGTCCATTCAGCCTGCCAGTATCAGATATCACTTGCGAGAATCACACATTTGGGTTATCATGATGTGGCCCTGACTAATCTATCCGTAGTACATTTGGCGGTAACGGCATGAGTGATGCAATCGTTTACATGGATGGCATTGAGAAGTCTTTCCCCGGCGTCCACGCGCTCAGCGATTGCAGGTTCGAGCTGCTCCGTGGCGAAGTCCACGCGCTCGTCGGCGAAAACGGAGCTGGAAAATCCACGCTGATGAAAGTGCTCGCCGGAGTATACCAGAAGGATTCCGGTCGCATCCTGTTCAAGGGAAGGGAAGTGGAAATTCCGAATCCACGCGCGGCGCAACACCTCGGAATCAGCATCATCCATCAGGAACTGAATCTCATGCCGCATCTGACCGCGGCGCAGAATATCTTCATCGGTCGTGAACCACGGAAGGTCGGCGGCTTTATCGTCGACGATCGAGCGGCAAATGTGAAGACGCAGGAGCTTTTTGACATGCTTCATCTGCGCCTTGACCCGAAGGTCAAAGTCGGCGATCTGACCGTGGCAAAACAGCAGATGGTCGAGATTGCAAAAGCACTTTCATTCAATGCTGAAGTGCTCATCATGGACGAGCCGACCGCAGCGCTCAACACTACCGAAATACAGGAACTTTTTCGAATTATCCGCCACCTGCGCGAACAGGGTGTCGCGGTATCCTACATCTCGCACCGGATGGACGAACTGAAGCAGATTTCAGACCGCGTAACGGTAATGCGCGATGGCCAGTACATCGACACGGTCAATGCCGAAACCGCCACGATCGACCAGATCATCAGCATGATGGTCGGCCGCACGATCTACGAAGGCGCGCGGAACCTGAAGGATACCTCGGAACTCGAAGTGGTGCTCGATGTTCGCAATCTGAAACGCGGCAAGGTCATAAAGGATGTCAGCTTTCAGGCACGCAAAGGGGAGATTCTCGGTTTCGCGGGTCTGATGGGAGCCGGAAGGACTGAGGTTGCCCGCGCAGTCTTCGGTGCCGATCAGGCGGATTCCGGTGAAATCTTCGTGAACGGCAGAAAGGTTAGCATCCGACAGCCGAGTGACGCGGTGCGGCACGGAATAGGCTATCTTTCAGAGGATCGCAAGCGGTACGGGCTTGCGGTGACCATGGACGTTGAAACGAACATAGTTCTTGCGACCATGCAGCGTTTTCTTTCGCGAGCGGGACTCGTGAAGCGAAACGCAACGAAGGTGGCCGCGCAGACCTACGTGGATGCACTCAGCATCAAGACGCCGGGACTGACCCAGAAGGTGAAGTTCCTCTCCGGCGGCAATCAGCAGAAAGTGGTCGTGGCAAAGTGGCTCACGCGCGACAGCCAGATCCTCTTCTTCGATGAGCCGACGCGCGGAATCGATGTCGGCGCAAAAAGCGAGATCTACAAGTTACTGAACTCCCTTGCCGTGCAGGGCAAGGCAATTATCATGATCTCATCGGAGCTCGAGGAGATCATGCGGATGAGTCACCGAATCGTGGTGATGTGCGAGGGCCGCATTACCGGCGAGCTTATGGCTGCCGAAGCTACGCAGGAAGGCATCATGCAGCTTGCGACCAAGCGCGAAACGGTTCAACTGACAACGGAAAGCTGACGTACCCGGCGGCGGTTCGGCCGCATAACGACCAACAACGGAGCAAGACTATGTCGGATACAGTTATCACACAGCGACGCGTGCTGTTCAGTGCGAACGCCATGCAGAAGATCCTCGCGTTCGCGAGTCTTCTTGTCATGGTCATCATCTTTTCGTTTGCATCGCCGAACTTCTTCGACTTTGCAAATCTGGTCGCAATCATGCTCGCAACCGCGGTAACGGGAATGCTTGCAATCGGGGTCACGTTCGTCATCATCACCGCCGGTATCGACCTGTCGGTCGGGACCGCAATGACCTTCTGCGCAGTCATGACCGGTGTCTTCGTGACATTCTGGCATCTGCCGATCTTCGTCGCGGTGATCGGCGGCATAGTGACCGGCGGAGTGGTCGGCGCAACCTCTGGTGCGCTCACCGCAAAGATGAAACTTCCCCCGTTCATCGCCACCCTCGGCATCATGATGATCACCAAAGGGTTGTCGCTTATCATTTCGGGAACCAAGCCTATCTACTTCGTGGATACGCCCGTGTTTGCGCAGATTGCCATGGGTTCAGTCCTGAGCAGTGTCATTCCCGGCCTGCAGATTCCCAACGCTATTCTGATCTTCTTTCTTGCTGCAATTGTCGGAAGCTTTGTACTGAACAAGACGCTGCTCGGCCGATACACCTACGCCCTGGGCAGTAACGAAGAGGCGGTTCGCCTTTCGGGCGTCAACGTCGACATGTGGAAGATCGCCGTGTACGCGGTGTGCGGACTCTTCTTCGGACTTGCCGGCGTGGTCATGGGTTCCCGGCTCAATTCGGCGCAACCGGCACTCGGCCAGGGTTACGAGCTTGACGCGATAGCGGCTGCGGTCATCGGCGGCACGTCACTTTCAGGAGGCGAAGGTGCCATCCTCGGTACCGTCATCGGAGCGTTCATCATGAGCGTCCTGACGAACGGGCTGAGAATCCTGTCGGTACCGCAGGAGTGGCAGATCGTAGTAAGCGGCGTCATCGTTATTTTCGCCGTATACGCGGATATTCTGCGCCGGCGGCGATAGTGCGGACAGTGTCGGACGCCGCACCAAAATACGCTCACGTTGCTCCCGTTGGGAGCAAATACACGTGCAAAAAAAAGGAGTGAGCCATGAAGAACAAGAAACTCATCACCGTTCTCGTCGCTCTGTCTCTCGTTCTGTTTGTCGGCGCCTTCGGGTTTGCCAACGGGCAGAAAGAATCCTCGTCCCAGGCTGCCGCATCGGCTGCCCCCGCGAAACCGTACATTCCGGTTATCTCGAAGGGCTTCCAGCATCAGTTCTGGCAGGCGGTCAAGCTCGGCGCACAGAAGGCCGCAGTTGACTACAACGTCGACATCAATTTCATGGGACCGGAGACCGAGGCGATGGTCGACAAGCAGATCGATATGCTGACCTCCGAACTCGCGAAGAACCCGGCGGCAATCTGCTTCGCGGCCCTGGACAGCAAGGCAGCAATTCCTCTGCTCCAGCAGGCCCAATCGCGGAAGATCCCGATTGTCGGATTTGACTCCGGCGTCGACAGCAACATTCCGGTCACAACTGCAGCGACTGATAACGTGGCTGCCGCAGCTCTTGCAGCGGACAAGATGGCCGAGCTCATCGGCGGTTCCGGAAAGGTCGGAATCATCGTCCATGACCAGACCAGCCGCACCGGAATCGACCGTCGGGACGGTTTCATCAACGAGATGAAGGCCAAGTACCCGAACATCCAGATCATCGGACCGCAGTACGGCGCCGGCGATCAGCTGAAGTCAACCGATCTCGCCAAGGCGATGATTCAGTCGAATCCCGATATGAAAGGATTCTTCGGTGCGAACGAAGGTTCGATCATCGGTGTGCTGAACGGCGTCAAGGAGATGGGAAAAGTCGGGAAGATAGTCGTTATCGGCTACGATTCCGGAAAGCAGCAGCTTGATGCGATTCGCTCAGGGGAAGAGGCGGGAGCCATTACCCAGGATCCGATCGGTATCGGTTACAAGGCAGTTGAAGCCGCCGTGAAAGCACTTAAGGGCGAGACAATGCCGAAGTTCATCGACACCGGTTTCCACTGGTTCGACAAGACGAACATCGACGACCCCGCAATCAAGGCACTTCTGTACAACTAGAGTTTCCGTTTCCAGGCAAAAAGGCTGTCGGAGTTCCGGCAGCCTTTTTTTGTTCTCGGGCCCACGCGAACGCGGAGAAGCGACAGAAATCATTCTCAACGAAACGCCCAACCAGTGATATACTGCCTTTACTATTGCAACTACTGCGACAAACAGATGTATACATTCTTGATAATTGACGATGAACCGGTGGTCCGGGACGGAATATCCGAAACCATAGACTGGCAGAGTCACGGCTTCCGGCTGGTCGGTGCGTGCCGCGACGGTCGTGAAGGACTGCAGACGATCGAGGAACTCAGGCCGGACGTGGTGATGACCGACATCTGCATGCCCTTTGTCGACGGTCTCGAGCTCGCCGCCTTCATCACCGAGCGTTATCCGACAACGAAGACTATCCTGTTAACCGGGTATGATGAGTTTGAATACGCGAAGGAAGCCGTACGGCTCAAGGTCAATGATTTCCTGCTCAAACCAATAACCGCGGATGAGCTTCGAACAAAGCTCGACAGCGTACGCGCCGAGCTCGATCTGGACCGGCGGAAGCGCGAGGATCTGGACAGGCTGCAGTCTCAGCTGCGGGAGAGCCTTCCGCTGCTGCGGGAGCGTTTTCTGAACCGGCTCATCCGGGGAGACCTGCATGAAGCCGATATCGTGCGGCGTTCCGCGCTGCTCGAATTGAGTCTGCCGGGGCCCTGTTTCAACCTGCTGCTGATAGATTCAGACCGGGTCGATTGGGAAGATGACCTGACGGGTCTCAAAATTCAGAACGAAGTGGAAGCCGTCTCACGCACAAGATCCGATGTTATGGTATTTCGGTCCGAACGGGAGCAGCTCGTTCTGTTGATGTGGGCGCCCGATGAGCCGGCTGTGGTGCTCGGCGCAATCGAGTACGCAGAAGAGCTCGCTGAACGGGTGAGGACGGCTACCGGCGCAACGGTGTCAATCGGCATAGGGTTCCCGGTGCGAACTCTCCGCCGTATCGATGAGTCATTTCGTGGTGCCCGTACCGCACTCGGGCAACGTCTCATTCTCGGACCGAATCAGATCATCACCGCAGAACAGGTGCACGGATCGAGAAGTGAACCGGTTCCGCGAGCCGAGCAGGGCGCCCGTGCGCGGGTGATTCGTGAGTTCAGGAATGGCAGCTCCGCGGGGACAGAGACCGCAATTCGCGAGTTGATTGAGCTCTACCGGACCACTCGACTCAGTATGAAGGAGTGCTTCGTCGGCATTCAACGTCTGCTTGCGGACCTGCTCTCAGCGCTTGAATCCCTGGGGGTGCATCATTCTCAGGTCCCGGAAGTCGCCTCCGACCCTTTTGGAAGACTCACCGAAATGAAGACTCTCGAGGATATCGAACGCTGGTTTTGTGAACTTCAGCTCAGTGCCCGTGCCGTTCTTGCGCGACAGCAGCGACAGCAGTCGGCCGCCAAAGCGGTTGAGGCTGAGGATTACATTCAGGCGCACTATGCGGAGCCTGAGCTGTCGCTCACCGCGCTCTGTCGGGTATTGTCGATCAGCAAAAGCTACTTCAGCCCCATGTTCAAGGCGCACACGGGAATGACGTTTGTCGAGTATCTGACGAATCTGCGGATGGACCGGGCGAAGGAGCTCCTGATTCTGACCGACATGAAAGGCTATGAAGTTGCCGAACGGGTTGGTTTTACCGACGCTCACTACTTCAGCCTCACCTTTCGGAAACAGACAGGAGTGAGTCCGACCGAATACCGCGATTCGGTTCAGCCGATGGCACGATGAAGAAGTATCGCAGTTTTCGTACCACAATTTCACTTGCGTTCGGCGCGCTCGTTCTCACCATGGCATTGTTCATGGCAGTTCTGTCATACACCTTCACTCAGGATGCGGTGATAAGGACCTCCCGGTACTACACAGAGTTGCTGGTTGGCCAGATTCAGACGAACATCGACTCCTATATCAACTACATGGAGAACATCGCGAAGGTCGTCTATCTGAACGAGCAGGTCCAGCGCTATCTGAGCACGCGCGATCAGATGGACCCTGCGGAACGGACGCGGTATCAGGGACGAATTTCGGAGTTTCTCAATTCCATCGCCGAGACCCGGAATGACATTTCGCTTCTCCTCCTGGTCGATTCATCGGGAAAAGTGATTACTCAGAACGATCACATTCGGCTCAATCCGTCCGTCTCGATCAGGAACGAATCGTGGTATCAGCGGGCCTGGATCGCCGGTGGAGACCCGGTGATCTCCTCGCCCCATGTTCAGGACGTTGTCGAGGGAGAATATCGATGGGTAATTACCCTGAGTCGCACTATCAACGATACGGTGACCGGGCGCAGGATCGGCGTGCTCCTCGTTGATTTGAACTTTTCGGTCATCAACGACCTCGTGAACAACATCAGCCTCGGCAAGAAGGGCTACCTCTTCATCGTGGATCCGAACGGAGGCATCGTATATCACCCGCGGCAGGAACTTCTGTACAGCGGGCTCGAACGGGAGCCGATTTACGATGTACTTGGTACCGGGCGCGGATCGTTCACCGTGAACGACGGAAAAGGTGAGCGTATCTATACGGTCGATGTATCGAACGCCACCGGATGGCGGACAGTGGGGGTGAACTATGTTTCCGAACTCGTTCGCAATCGAAGTACGATCCAGGAATACTATTTCTACTGGACACTCTTCTGTGTCGGCGTCGCGATACTTCTGGCGGTATTGATCTCACTTCGTCTGTCGCGTCCGATTCTCCGTCTGCGAAAATCGATGCAGACGGTCGAGCAGGGGAATTTCGACGTCACGGCCGACGTAAACGGTAACAACGAAATTGGCGCCCTCGCGCAGGATTTCAACATCATGGTAAGTCAGATCAAGGAGCTTATGCGCCAGAAGGCTGCGCAACAGGAGCAGAAGCGCAAGAGCGAGCTGCATGCTCTGCAAAACCAGATTACGCCGCATTTTCTGTACAACACGCTTGATTCCGTCATCTGGATGGCCGAGGGGCGACAGTATTCCAATGTAATTACGACGGTTTCCGCGCTGGCTCGGCTGCTCAGGCTTTCGATAAGCCGGGGCGATGAACTGATCAGCATTCACGATGAGATAGAGCATATCAAAAGCTATCTCACGATTCAGAAGCTTCGCTATCGTGACAAACTGGATTTCACAATTGACGTTGACGAAGCCCTTATGTCGCTTCGTACTCCGAAGGTGATTCTGCAGCCCATCGTGGAGAATGCAATCTACCACGGGATCAAGAACAAAGAGGGTACCGGGCAGGTGCAGATAACCGGACGACGTGATCGGGGCGCGGTGGATATCTTCGTTGCCGACGACGGCATCGGCATGAGTGAGGAGAGGCTGCAGACCCTGCTGAGTGGCCGTTCGGACGAAGGCGATAGCTCAGCGGAGTCGGCCCCCGCCAGCGGAGACGACCCGGCCACGGCACGCTTCCGCCGAAGACGAAACAGGGTCGGGGTGAGAAACGTACATGAACGAATACAGCTCTATTTCGGATCGGATTACGGCCTCTCATTTCACTGCGACGATGGTTCGGGCACGACGGTGAGGATTCGCATTCCGGTAATCGAGGATGGGGAGCCACAGGATGCATAAGGTACTGCGCATCGTAATTCCGGGAGTCATCCTGTTAACGCTGTTCTTCCTGTTCGGC